>VFQM010001841.1_pt1 | contig 17328 bp, 17 predicted proteins | sample 3512391 | NCBI WGS metagenome assembly VFQM01 (sample SAMN10412369, study PRJNA504923) | tailings metagenome | isolation source: Replicate 1 from Balatoc abandoned mine | place: Philippines
GGAACGACCGTACCAAGCAGTTCGAAAGTAAGCCCGGCTATTTCGTTAGAACCAAACAAGTCCAGCGTCTGATCTGTGCCGGGAATCAAATAAGACGCAGCGAGCTTCAGTTTCATGCTCAGGTAGTTAAATTCCTGAGTTACGCTAATGCTTAGATTTGACTCTACGATGTCCGCCGGCCGCAGTCGGTAAGACTGCCAATCCAGGATGTTGGAGTTAAGTTTGATGTCCTGATAACGCAACTGGACATAGAACTGATAAACAATATCTCGCTTAATCGGGAATTCGTAATAGCTGGTTCTGGTTACGCCCGCTTCATAAAAGGGATTGCCGTTTTCACTGACGTATACGGCATAAGCCAAACCCAAGAATGAAAATTGTTCAGAATCCCACTGTAGGCGAACCAGTGGACTAAGCTCGCCATTTACAATCAGCGAAGTCTCACCGATGTAGCTGAGGTTATTCGGCCCTTTAGGCATACGTGGTTGTTCAAAGTTGTACCGAGGCTTTTCCCCGAGTACACCATCTAAGGCCTGCTGCCACTTATTCCTGTTTACTTCAACACAGGTAACAGACCGAAGATGTGAAGCGCCATCGACCCGGCTAATGGCCACAATACGGAATGGCTTTGACACCCCAGGCGCAGCACCGTCTTTTTGTACCGAGAATGCCGGGTATTCCGCCAACGAGGCTGTCACCGCCGCGGTCAGTGTTAGAGTGCTATAACTGCCCACCGCCGGAATATTAAAGCTATGGGTCACGGTAGAGCCATTAGCGGTCTGCAGCAAAAAGCTGTAGGTACCTGTGGCTTCAAAATACAGCGGGTCTCGCAAATTAACGGTAGTTCCATTAATACTGCGTGCGCGGCCGGACATACCCCAGTCCATATCCGGATCCACGATATTAATTATGTCGTAGATTTCCCAGCTAATGGCCATCAGTGGAATGGTGAAGGTGCATGTCAGAACTTCGGTCTGAGCGCTGATTAGCCGATAAAAGGCCTTGTACGTCGCTTCATAAATATTGGTGCAGCCGAGCGCCTTGAACTCATAAATGTTTACGCCCTGAGATTTCTGCGCCTCTTCATCACGGAAGGGGCCAACGAACTGTTCTTGCCAATCCAGTTCCGGCTCAATATATGTAGCTTGAACTTCATTAGGCCGGTCTTTAAGTGCGCTGGAGGAGTAGTTAAAGACAATGCCGCTATCTTGCAGCACACACATTTCTGGCGTGACATCCATGATAGCCGGCACGTTGCGGTCAGAAACTATTTTCAGAAAGCCCGAGGCATATTCAATGGCCTGCGCATGAGCCGAACCAAGGATAAAGTTAATCAATTCCAGACCCAGCATTGGATCCCGAATCACGCCGTTGAAGGTGAACAAGGGCATGGTTTTACCATCCACGGTTCTCATGGTGTCGGCGTACTTCGCTTCCTCATACAGGCTGAAATCATCCACGGTAACCCGCGGGTTATACCGTGCCATACCGAAGCGTGGGTTGGTGATGAGCTCTCTTACTATCCAGAACGGGTTGTTGGTCCACACGCGGGAAGTTTTAAATGTCCCATCCCATGGCGTTGATTCGTTGTATGTCCGAGTCACTGGATCATAGTTACTGGGTACTTTACACAGCAAACCGCGCCACACAGCTGTAAGGCCGGGGATCCGGTTAAAGTTCTCACCAATTTTGGACACGAACGTCATCATTGCCGTGCCAGGGTGATATTCTTTAGTCACCTGGCCATCTTTGTTCAAAGACTCGGATAACTCATAGTTGAGCCAGAACAGTTCTCGAATGGTTGTTTCAGGGTCGTTTACATCCAACATGGTGACCCGAAGGTCCATATCTACGCTGGTGTCCGGTAAGAAAAATGCGAAGGACCGGACAAAGCCACCACTAAGGGTTTTACCAGAAATAGTGTGTGTCTCAGTGTTCCAGCCGGCGTCTGCGGATTTTTTGTGATCAATACGAACTCTAACTGAAAGCTCTTTGGCGCCGTCCTTTGTGACATTCGCCAGCCGAGCAACCATCAGGCGGATTTCAATTTTGTTGTATTTGTTCCGGTATAACGAAGGAACGGTACGAGTGATTGATACATCCTGCTCAAGACTGGCCGATACTGCGACAGGTGTGGCCGTACCGCCAAGCATGTAGGGGATAGGTGTCTGGCCATAGACAGGATCTTCCACCTCGGTAACGGCGGTACCCGGTTCGAAGTTAATGACGACCTGACTTTCCTTGAACGATTTGTCGCCTGAGGCCGTAAGGATGGGAGTACCATCGAGATAAACGTTTTTCAGCTTCTCTTCGATTGTCGACCCTTTGATACCTTCAATGGGGCCTTCAGAAATACCGAGCACAACCTCAACGGCATCACCACTGAATAGCGAATCCCGCGAGTTTTTTGGGCCACTACCGCCGCCCGCCCCTGAAGTAAAAGGCTTTGTCATTGTTTGTTAATCCCTAATTTTGTGCTCTATTACGGCCAGTATTCGCCTTCGCCACCACGACCAGGACCGCCAGGTCGTCCGCCCGGAGATGGACCATTAGTACTAACACCACCACTACCATCATGAAGTAAAAACCATGATTTTGAACCGGTGATAGCGTAGGTATCTTTAAATGCCTTGAGGTCAAGGTCTTTGCCCTGACGAGTCTCAGTATTCAGGCTAAAGATGTGACCACCATGAAGATGTTCACCTAAAACGAATGGAATGGGTGTACCAGACTTCACGGTGTTTTCGTAGCCGGTGAGACTTTTGTTTCGTTCCTGCTCCTCGGCCTTTGGGTCCTTCGTAAAGAGCTGCATAACGCCCCCCAGAACCATACCGAAGCCCGATGCAGCCATGGCAAGACCCATATTAGCGATGGTCCCACTGTCTGACCCCATCATCATTACACCCACGACGATCAGCACGACACCAATAATAATCCGAACATAAGGATTATTGCCGGCGCCACGATACGCCGAACGGTCGATCACGGCATCACAACTAACATGCAGTTCATCCGTTTCCAGAGGAGCATCCAAATCCAGAACATGATTAACACCCCGGACCTTGCAGTTGTACAGTTTTTTGTTGGTCTCCGGATTTAGTTCCGGCTGCAGTCTCAGCGCCGACAGCGCCAGTCGGGCTGTTTTTGCTTCAACGACAATTTCCCGAGGACAGGCTTCTTTTAAAGCTCCATGAAGAATTACTTTAACGAGTGACATCCAGCCTCCGCCGAATTAGGTTCATGACTTGACCATCAACCACACCATACAAACCAACCTGGCCGGGAGTAATAATTGCGTGTATTAAGTGGGGGAGGTCTGAAACTGCGTTGTAGTCATCAATCGAGAGATTGGCGGGGCCTCGTGGATGCGTATGCCAGATGCCGGCCAGTTTATCCTTGTACGGTGAAATCTGGGCTTCTGAAATGACAAATGAAGAGTATGGGTCGGAGGATTCGTTGACTAATTCAACGATCTGAAAGTCCTGCAGAACTACGCCACAGCGCTCATCACCCTCGTAATCAACTCTTAGTCGTTCCCAGAGCAAAGCAATTATTTGTTCTGTCATGAGGGGTTCCTTTTTGATAGGCGCTGTCTGACCGCAAATGGTAACTGTGCCAGGGTGTCCATTGTCAGATTTTCAAAAGTGAGCTCATAAGTCGGGTGCCTGAGAACCCGCGTCACCCGTTCACGCCATTTCAGGTTATATGGGTCAAGACGAGATTTTTGGCCGGTCAGATGATGCAGAATCATTCCCTTGCCCACATAAATAGCGATGTGGTTGCTGGTCTCAGTTCTCCCCATGGCCATCAGTAACGCATCACCAATAACAACATCATTGGGGTTTGTGGTGGCCTGCTGAAAACCTTCGTCGGGGAACAGTCGATCAAAGAAATTAAATCCAGGCAGCATGTACCATTGCGAGGGGCGGGCATAATCTTTCAGCTCCAGCCCCATCACTTCTTTGTAATACTGGCGGGCGAGGGTATAGCAATCCTGCCAACCCTCTTCAAAATCAATGCCCAATAAATGTTGAAGGTGTTGCATCAGAGCCTCACCAATCCGAATTCTGGTTGAATAAACCTGCGACCCGGAAGTTTAAAGCTGTTGCCGTCAGAGAGCGTACTGAGCTGCAGGCTGATAGCGATAGCATTCAGTTCTTCAACCTGAGATACATACCATACAGACATGGATGATTGCCCGCTGGCCAAATCATCCGGATGCACCTCATACTTGGTGATACGGGCGCCATCCATCCAACCTTCAGAGATGTAGTAGCTGAACAGGCTTTCCGGGTTGGCCAGAACTAAGCGTGGTCGGGACTGTTCGCCCCCGGCACGTTCACCCTCACCGGTCAGGCTAAAGGGGGCAAGTGCCCATGTCTGGCTCTGCCAGTTAACCGTCTTTTCAGCGCAATAACGGAGAGTGACCACCGAAGCGTCCGGGGCAGTAATTTGAATTTTCAGGAGTGTCAGAGGTTCGACCTGAGAGAGGGCCGCAGCATTGGCACGATAGATCTGTGGTATTTGCTGGTTCATGTCTGTTAATCCCGAGTTTTTTCTGCATGATAGCTGAAAAAACAAAACCCAGCCACAAGGACTGGGTTAACCATTAGGATTAACAAACATTGACACGAGGCCACTGCTTGCTAACCCAAATACTAAGGGTCAACTGCGGACAAGTCAAGACAACTGCGGACAATTGTTAAAAATTATTATGTCGGCTGCTGAATCAATTTAATGGTGATGTCCTTCACCAGACCATTTCCGTTCTTCACTGCCTCGGGTATAACCAATGGTTCTTCGAAGCGCACGATCAGGTTTCCGTAGCGCTCGCTAGGGTAAATAAATTCCTGATGCAGCTCATGTGCGGCATAGAAGTTTTCCAACGCCAACAAGTTGAGTTTCGGCTGAATCGTCGCGGATAGCAGGTTGTTGCTGTCCTTGAACCACCATAAACCATCAAACCGAAGTTGCAGGCTCTTCATCGCTGGGGCATTTGGCTTTGTCGTGTAAGTCCAATTACCGCCCAGTTTTACCTGGGCGCCACGCTTTGGATAGGACACTGAAGTCACATGGGTCGGGAAATCGAAAGTCTGTAGGGCCATCACATATCTCCAGTGCTAATACGTTTGACTAATTTCTTCGTGGTAGAGTCCCGCATCAGCGCCTTGTTAACGACAACCAACATGGAATTCTCATCCATCGAATTGGCCTTTTCATCTTCCGATACCACCCAAACGTTAACTACGGCTTCACGCCCGGCAGATTCTGAACGTTCTCCAGACGGCATGGCCTCCAGAGACCTCACCGAGCCACGGTCCATATTGTTCAGCGTTCTGACAGTATCCACACCCAAGGCCTGAACAGCCGCACGACGCAACACGAATTCACCTTGGGCCGCGTGAACCAGCGTACTATCGCGTGTTTGCATACCGCTGGTGATTAAACCACCGGAGGCGTATCGTTTTGGCGCACCGACCGGACCGCCGTTCCACAACGGTTGAGCTCCAGTGGCCATCGAAAGATCCATCTTCGGCGCGAATGAGGAAATGGCAAAGCTTATCAGTTGCTGCATCAGGGCGTTGGCTGCAATCTGCATCGCCACATCCGTCAAACTTTGCAGAATACTGGCAGCAAAACCACGGAAGGATTCGCCAGCAGTCATGGAGCCTGTTGCAAACTGAGTAAAGAAGTTGCCCAGGCTGCTCCCGGCGCCATCCAAAACGCTCTTAAGACCCAGAGCAGCTTCGGTCAGACCATCCATGCCTTCGTAAGCCTTTGACGATTGTGTCAGGGCATAGTCAAACGCATTACTGGCTTGCTGGCCCAGTCCGCCGGCGGCAGTGCCTGCAGAAGTAAACTCACCTTCACCGGCCAGTATCTGCTTATCTGTCTGATATGAACCACCTTTAACAATGGCCTGTACCCGGCGACGATCTTGGCTGAGAAATGGTTTATCGCGGAGCTCCGCCATAGCGGCATTACCCCGCATCGCATTGGTTTGCTGGCCGGTCTCATAGGTGTTTTTGTCGATTGAGCCCTGCAGTTCCTGAATTTTCTTATTATTGTCCTCGATAGTGGGGGTCAGCTTGTTAATTTCCTCCTGATACCGGCGAGCCTCAGCGACACTCATATTTGGTAATGCTGCAGTTAATTCACTAACACGGGCCTGCTTGGCTCGGTTGTCCGCCTGGTAGGCCGAGATTTCCTGCTGCATCGACCTCACAGCTGTTTGGCTGGCCCGCTCAATCAGAGGGATGCTGAGCAAGTAGGCCTGTTTCTGACCCTCACTACCCAAGCCGGCGTCATCTGCACGGCCCACCAACTTATCGGCTTGGCGCTTCAGTTCATCCGCCCGGTTTTTCTCTTTTTCCGCGGCGGCAAGCTGCGCCTTCAAACGGGCAGATTCCTCAGCGTTCGTTTTGTCAAAGTACTGATCGGCGGCCCGGGCAATTTCCTTGGAGTAGGTCCTCGACACACCGGACAGACGGAAGTCACCTTTTGCAAACAAGGAACCGGCTTGCAGGCGGGCTCGTTGCCGGTTTGCGTTCTCGGCGTTACTTCCCAGACGACTGTCCAAGGCATCACGAGAACTGGCCTGTATTTGTTCCAGCTGGGTCAGGTCTTCACCGGCTTCAGCCTTTGAGATTTCCAGCTGCAGAGCCGATTGTTTACGCAGCAACGCGGCAATAGCCTTCTCCAGTCGCTCGATATCCTTCAGGTTGTTCGCATCGCTGAGCTCCAGTTCCCGAAGCTCCAGTTCGGCTTCAACACTTCCACCCTCAGCCCGATTCTGACGTTTGAGGGAACGCAGAGCAGATGGTGCTGCAGAGGACTGTGCACTACGTGTTTTGGCGAGGGCGCCATTAATAAACTCGGGGTACCGTGAGTCCGTCAGTACTTTGTTGAGTAGTTCCGCCGGCAATTTAGACTTGGCCAGTTCGGTTTGAACGAAGGCTTTAATTTCTTGGTTGAGGCCCCGAGCCTCAGTCTCAGACTGGCCACGGTACTCCGTCAGGCCCCGGTACAGTCCCAGTGCGTCTTTACCGTATTGTTTTGAGATCTGCCCATTTCGTTCGGCAACAGATTCCACAAATGTATTGGCTCGTGCACCGAACTGGCGTTTTACGGCCTCCACTATTGCAACTATTTGCTGTTGTTGTGGGAGCCTGTCTGACTTCTGCAGTTGATTCAGAATATCATCGACAATCTGAATTTGACCCTCGATATCTTTTTTGGCCAGCTCCAGCTCGGCCATTACGCTTTCTGGTTTTACATAATTGGCGTTGGCTCGGGACTTCAACAGCTCTGGTTTTGCATCCATTTCCTGCGTTAAAAGAATGAGGTCTGTCAGTCGACCTTTCAGGGTTTTTTCCAAAGCCACGATATCTTCTCTCGGGCTGTTTAGATTTAACCCCTTACCGGCTGATAGCAGTTTTGTGAATGGAGAATCGCCTGTATTGAACTGGCGATTATTCGCTTTCAAACCCAAGAAATTTGCGAGTTCCGGATTAAAGGTAGACACAACACTGGTGGTATAACGGTTCTGAGGTCCCATGATGCCCTGACCAGATTGAGACTGCCCCTGATAGCCGGCCAGTAAACCAAACTGAGCTTTAGCTTCATTTCTGGCAGCATCCGACTGACGGGCCAGGTCAATTTCCGTAAAGGCAATCATACGGCCCCGCAACTCTTCCAGCTTCCCAATCAAGGTATCAAATGCAGGATTTGTCTCCTCCATGTAGAAGCCCAGATTTTTCAGCTCTGAGTTCAGCTGACCCACGAACTGGCGCATCATTTCCGGCCCGGTCTTGGCATCTTCCAGAGCCCCGCGCTTGTAGTAGGCATCAGAGATAATGGAGTCGACTGATTTGGTACCCGCAGAGTACCTGTCCAGTCTGGCCTGTATCTGGTTGCTTTCAAACTTCGCCATATCTAATGGTTGCTGAAGCCTTTCACTTCGATTGTTGGAACTCATGGCATAAGCGGCCAGCGCGGCCACACCCGACAAACCCCAGATCCAGGGGCCACCCAGCACAGTTCGTACCACGGCCAGCACTGCAGAGGTACTGGCCGTAGAACTTAAAGCCGCGGTGGTGGCAATTGCTGCAGCCGTGCCAACACCGCCGTCCGTACCCGGTAGACTAGATTTTCCCCCGCCGAGAACCCGGCCAGCGAGTTTTCCAACCCCGACGACCCCACCCACCGCCATTCGTGTTGCGCCAATAGCCAACAAGCCATTCAGTAATGGACCCGCACCTTTTAGGTTAGAAACCAGATCTGCGGTCAATCGTACTAAATCCGTCAGAACTTCAATCATCGGCGCCAGTGCATCATAAAACACGGACTTACCAATTGAGGTGAACCGTGCCCATTGGTTGGCCAATGCTCCCATTTGCACTGCGTTGGCCCCGGCGGCGGCACCACTTTGATTCATTGCAGAAGTAATATCACGCGCTGTCTGGATGTTGTTGGCAAAGGCGCCGTAAGCGTTCGCTGCCCGGACTTCCATGGTTTCCATGGCGTCGACAACCGTAAAGCCGCTGCTGGACAGTTTTGCCATTACATCCGTCAAACTGTAAGTACGAAGGTCCAAATCCTCCATCGTCAGGCCAAGGTCGAAGATTTTCTTCTTAAAGCCTTCCGTGGGTTTCTGAAGAGTGATCAGGATCTGGCGTAAACCGGTACCCAGTGTCGAGCCGGATTTCACACCCGAGTTCGCCATTGCGGCCAATGCGGCCACCGTGTCTTCAAAGCTGACATTACTCTGTTCAGCGATGTTACCGGCGTACTGCAGGCCTAAGCTGACTTTATCCAAGTTCAGTTTTGATTGGTTGATAGAAATGGTGAGTTTGTCGACTATCTCCGGCATCCGTGTGGCTTCGAAGTTGAAGACCCCCATTGCTGACGTAGCGAGGTCCACCGCGGACTTCAGATCTGTACCAACTGCCGTTGCAAAAAGGGTAATACCCGGCAAGGCCTCCAAGATTTGGTCTTTACTCAAGCCGGCTTGACCCAGGATAACTGCAGTATCCACCACTTCCACAGCATCGAATTTGGTCAGCTCCGAGATTTCAATCAGAGAACCTTTCACCTTTTCCATGTCGTTGTAGGTTAGAGCAAGGATGGCTTGTAGTTGGGCAAAATTTTTGTCGAGCTCAACGATAAAATTACCCGTGGAGTAGCCCGCCGCAACCCCCCCGCCCAACACGGCATAGTTTCGGAGCAACATGGCCTGGTTGCGGAACATGTCCGCGCCACCATCGACCTCACGCCGGATTTGGTTTTGATTAATCTGGCTCAGTACCCGTGCACGGTTTGCCGCGTAAGAGTCGCGCTCTGCAGCTTGCTGAGCGGCTTTCTCTTGCTGGGCCTGCCGGTAGGCAGGGTCATTCTGCTTTGCCGCCGTATTGCCCAGCTGGCGTTTAATTGTCAGCTGCTGCTCCAGAGTCCTCAGCTGTTCTTTCAGGAGGTTCAGCGCGTCAACTTCGGCTTTCACATTGCCGTTTGTGGCCGTAGCCTGGTCAACACGAAGCTGCTGTGCTCGGAGGCGTTCGTCTGCTCCCCGTTTAAAGTTTTCCAGATCAGTCAGTGCCAAACCACTGAGCCGGCTGGCGTCGGGCAGATAGCGCCCATCATACCGGCTACTTGCATAAGTACCCAGACGCTGGTTTAGCAGTTGCGCTTGAGTTTGTGTTGCTGTGGGAGCTGCAGCGGCCTTGCTGCCAGATTTTGGCTGCAGCTCGTCAAGAGCCCGAGATAAGCGGTCCAACACCAAACGTAACCGCTCGGATTCGCCCTGTGTGGCTCTATCACTTTTGTACAGTGTATTGGCATCAACTTTCAGCTGTTCAAGCGCTGAAATGGATTTGCCGCGTACCAACGCATCGAGCTGTGACTGAAAGCTCTGATCCGTTTTTAAACCAGACAACCGTTTTAGTTCTTCCAGCCGGCCGGTACTGGGGTTACTGATATCCGAAAGAACCTTGCCAACCAGTTCGGCGCTTTTCGCATACTGATTACCGGTCTTTTTATCACCTTCAGAAAAAGCGCTTCGAGCCTGCCTATTTAAAGCCGATTGCTGAGCCTTCAAATAGGCAGGATCTTCTTTCTGTAAGGTGGCCACCAGCTGTTTTCTGCCCGCGGCAGTATTAGCCTGGGTGGCAAACGCTTTCAGCTGCTGAACCGCCGGCGCCATCTGTTGCAGTGCGGTTTGTAGGGAGTTCGCCAGCTGCGCGTAGTCTTGGGCCTTTCCAGAGTTACCAAACTGTTGGGCTTCGGTACTGGCCGTTTTCCGGGCGGTTTTAATCAGGACCTTAAGGTCTTCAGTATTCGAGCCGGCAATCAATGAATTTAAGGCGGCTTTGTTTCCAACGGCCGCAGCTAACTGTTCCTGCCGCCGACGCAACCCCGGAGCAGCCTTATCAGACATGTACTTATCAATGGTTTCCAGTGCGTTGCTTGCCGCCTTCATACCCATTTTGTTGCCGAGCTCTGAGCTCTGTTTAAGCAATTGAGCTGCAGCTGCACGGGTGGCTTTTACCTCATAAGCCGGGAGGCCCCGCAAGTACTGTTCTGGATATTTGGAATCGCCCGCAATCTGACTAATCCGACTTTGCCGACCACGCTGGGCCGCTTCTTTCTGGCTATTACGGATCTCAGCTTCAATTTGCCGACGCTGACGAATTAGTTCCTGTTGGAACTTCTGACTCATCTGGCCAAGAACTTCTTTTTGGGTGGTCAGTTGCTGGTCGAGAGATTTCTTAAAGGCTTCCAGCTGCATTTTAACTGCAGCTTTTTGAGCTGGGTCTTGAAGATTGTTGTAAATGGCATCAGCTGAACTCTTGCCGGCGCGGCGAGCCGTTGCCTGATCACGAAGCAATTCCGCCAATTTAGTATTAAGGCTTTTCAGCTCAGCTTCGGTGGTTTCCCGAGCGGTTCCAGATTTAGCCCCTTTGCCCAGGTTGGCGAGTTTAGTACTGAGTTTTTCAACATCCCGGATAGTGGCGAGGATTGATTGGTCCAGCTGCTTGATCTGTTCCGCCGCAGCTTTTAGAGTACCGCCGTCCTGAACACCAAGATCGAGAATTACGTCTTTGGTCATGTTTGTTAATCCTTATTTTTATCCGAAGACGGAAGCAAACGCCGCTTCCATTTGAGCCGCTGTTTGAGGCTCAAAGGCCCTCTTAGTCGTTGGAGTACCGTTACCCTTGCCGCCCCCCAGCGCTTGATTTATCACTTTGACCAGTGCTTCAAACTGCTGGTGGTGCCCAATCATAAACTCGCCGGATTTAATCCGAAGTTTGTAGCGCAAATCGGCATAAGTGAAAGTCCAGTAGATCCGCAGAACCTGACTTGGGACCACATCAAAGGACCAACAAATTTGCTCTTCAAAGCTCAGTTTTTCATACCACTCACGAAAAACGGTTAGCCCTTCAGAAGCTCCGCGTTTGTCCGCGTCTGAAGCTCCTGCTGACACTTCAGACGTTTGATAAAAAAATCCTGCAGATGTGCCACCACCCAGGCCAGTAAGAGTTCACCCTGCTCAATGGTCAGCTGGAAATCTTCAGAGTCCGGATTATAAGCCTTGGTGATTTTGCCATCACCATCCCGAGCACTAAGGGTAAGTGCAAAGACGGCATCCCTTAGGGAGGCTTCACTCTGTAACAGGTGGAGGTCTTGAATGCTACCGCCAATTGCGGAGATTTGATTGAGCAGGCCAAAACTCATGAAGAGCTTTTTATCTGTGCCATTTGCAAATTGAATAGTGAGATGTGCCGACGGAGCTGTCATGTCTGTTAATCCTATAGTTGTTGTCATAATAGTAAACCACAGGACCCGAACAAAAAAGCCCCGAGCAGTCGGGGCTTTAATCACCAGGGAGCGGTTAGACCAATGCTGACTTAACCGTATCTTTCGCCAAGCTGGCCACCCGGTTAGTGAAGTCCGAATAGTACTTGTCAGTACTCACCAACTGCATTGGGCGCCACTCTAAAGGCATATTGCCATAGTTGTCGGTCTGGAACGCCATGTTCAGACCTGACGTGATCCGAATACGTGGGAACAACAGCGCAATCCAGGTACCATCAGCCAGCTGACCAGTAACCTTGGCCGCATATTCGGTCGCTTCGTTGGTAGAACCCATGGCCAGGACATCACAGCGTGAAATCACCGTACCAATAGGGAACTGTCGAGTGCCCGTATCACATTCAACAATTAAGTTCGGCGTGATAGCTGTGACTTTACCGATGTTGATGTTCTGACTGTTAGGCTCACGCAACATCACCGTATTGCCGATGGCATAGGCTTGTGGTGACGCCGGAGAGTCAGTTGTGAACGTGTGCAACTTGGCATTCAGCGTACTGAGTGCTGTCGAGGTTTTAGGTGTACCCGGCACATCTACAAATGAGGAGCCGTCTAAGCTCAGGGCATAAGCCAAGTTCTTAGAGGTATATTCGTAGAGTTCACAGGAAGCACGAGCAGTACTGCCGGCGTTACGGATATGAACCAGCGTATTAGAAATACCCTGACCCAGTTCTACCTGATCACGAGTTACTTCACACACGAAGTTTTTGACCAGACCAACGGAGTTTAAGTCTGGAGTGAATTCGTACAGCTTGTCCCGAGGTCCAATCATAACCTCAGCAGTGCCTAACATAAAATTGGTCGTGCGAGCTTCACCGGCCATGTTTGTTAATCCTTCAATTGTGATAAAATCAGCTATAAACGGAACAATATAATCATGCTAAAAAATATAGCCGTTAGCGTCCCGAGTGAGGTGTATGAAATACTGAATTCAATGGCAGTATCATCACCCCGGTCATTACTCAGTATAAAGTTACTGAGAGCCTTTTTCAAAGAGAACCCGCCTCTTCGGGATATGTCAGGTCTTTTGGACCAAGACACACATTCCTTCACGTTACGTGTTCCCCAGGACCTCATCGAACAACTAGAACAATTCGCCAGCCGTATGGCCTACAACCGGCATACGGCTTTGCTGGTCGCTCTGGTCGCTCAGATCGGAGCCGAACAACCTTACTTCAGAGAACCGACATCACTGCCGGCCGGTAACGTAAAGTGGTAAGCCATAGTAGGTGTTACTGCCCAAGGCTGGCCACAATACTCGGCTTCACTCAACATAAATTCAATGCAGGATAGTTTATCCAACTGATTGAATTTCTCTGCGAGACCTAACGCAAAACCCAAAAGATGCGACGTATCATATTCTGTCGCTGCCTTAGCTTTTTCACGATAACCCTCCAGCGCTTTCTGTTTATCCCGAACGGCCAGCAATCGAATTTCGACACGACCGTTGTAACGCTTTAAGAACTCGGCAATCGGAGTCTCAACAACACGGTTATGGGTCAGTTTCAAATGTTTATGTCCCAGTACCTTCAGCTTGAAAAGAGCACTAAATGAACCCTTGGATTCAATGGCCACTTCGCGCTCCCGGTCATACACAGCACCATGGCTGAACTTCCCCGTAAGCCGGATTAACCAGCTTACGGGATGATTCCCAATGGCGAACAACGTTTCTACATACTGCACAGGGACCTCCTAATTAACACTCTGGATTGAGGCTTGGAAAGTGATTCCCTGCATTGCTACTTGCGAGTTTTTGATAACGGGCATCAGTCGGGTAGTACCCATCATTTTCAGTTCGCCAACCCTTTGGTTGTTGCTGTTGTAATAGGGGATAACCGAACCCGGCTGCAGAACTTCGAAGATCACATTCAGCCGGTTCATCAAACGCATGTTGTTCGCATCGTTATAAGTCGCACAAACCACCATGGCCGAAACCGCGGACATCGGTGAGTCATCGTTAGACGAGTACATAGCGAAGTTCTGCATACCCACAAAATCAGTGCTCGGAAGCTCTACTTCACTGGCCAGAGCATCGAGGTTAATCGGAGTAACCGCCATTTGGTCCACACTGGCAAATTCGGTGGCCATCTCGGTAATAAACCGAAGTACGGACTGATGCGTGAAATTAACCTGATTCATTAAAACCTCTGGTCTTCTAATCGTTCTTGGATACGCTCAAGCATGTCGCCAAAAAAGGGATCAAGAACGTTTCGGTCTTGATCCCTCAGGTACATAAGCGTTGCCGAAGAGTGGCTGTTCATTCGGTTTAAGATGGGCATCATGGCCAGTAAGAAACCATACTGCTCACGTTCAACTTTCTTAAAAAAGGCCTCTTCCACACGGATTTTCATGGGGACTCGGATAAGACCCTCAACAATGGCTCGTTCTACGGAGATGCGCCGACGGGTTACAGGGTCATAAAAGAACTCACCTTTAAAGTCTAAGTTACCCCTACCCACGATAAGACTTTGCTTACTAGCCTGCACACGGCGGACAATCTCCTGAGGTACAATCTCTGACCACTTAGGAACTCGGTAGCGAGGCTTGAGGCTCTCTGTCATACACGGACACTCCGTCTACGCTTCGCCTGTGCGTCATACAAGCGCTGATCAGGATTAAACTTTCCAAGTTCATAGCCTTGTTTTTTGTATTGAATCCCCCCGAAGAGCATAAAAAGGGTTTCAGAGATTCTCGCCTGATCTTTCAGTTCTTTTAGGAGCGCAACCAACGACTTATTAGGCCTATGGCCATAGTAGTTTTGGTATTTAAGGGGCATCTCGCGGGACTTTATTCGGCTGTAAAAATACTTCCGCTTGTCCGTTTCAGGGGATAAATCCCGGTAACGATAATAGCCACCCATCCAATCGTTAGTGACCTCAAAATCTTCAGACCATTCCAGCTGTTCGACCTGATAGTGAATCGACTTTAGTCCCATGGGCTGCGAGCCAGAGACAGTGGCACCGATTTCCTCTTTCACCATGTTCGCCACGCGCTGCTCAATCGTCAGATTCACGTCGGCTGCAGCTTGGTGCTGGAGGCTTTTAACAATGCCAAACAGCTGTTTGGACAGCGCGGCCATTACTGGACCACTCATTAGCCCACCTCCACACGATACACACCGTTAAGCAACGCAACATGGGTCACTCGAAGACCATTGATCTTGTGGTTTGTAGTGGCCGGGAACGCCGTGTAGTACACCAGTTCAGGGACTTTCAAGCCCAAAACTTCCGAACTGCTGACTAAATCCTGGCAAACGCGAATTCTAATTGCGGGACCATCAATAGGGTTCCCCTTCATCTGTGTGACAGGATTAATGGTTGTGATGATTTCACGAATGGTCACTTCAGCATTCAGCTCCAGTGCCGCAAACACGGTACTGTCTGAGTTCAGGTGATGCTTTGCCAACACGAAGGCCGGCCGGCCACGCTGGTAAAGATACTCGCCGGGTTTTACAACCGAACCATCAAGAACATGCACCAGACTTTTTACAGGGCCAAGCAGACGAAACCCATCGGCCGGTTTCGTCAGTACCGCAGAAACGTGCTTATTTCCAATCCGGTACTTCCGATGGTCCATGTTATTCACCCGTCAGGGGGTCAGTGACTGAGACCACCGTCAAAAGCTGCGCATATTCAGCCACTGGCACGTAGTTGAAATGGTTCACTAACAAAGACCGGAACTGAGCGTACAGCTCACCCTGCAGAGTTAGATAGTCGATACTCTGCCGAGTCATCTTGTGGTCATCCACTTCCCGTGTTTTCAGCAGGCGTAAGGGCAGAGTAGGGATTTGAGTAATCGCCACATGAAGCAGCAACGCCTTATTTGCATGAACAACCTTCGTCACATCGGAAAACAAGTCCGCGTTCAGGATCTCTGAAACTTCAAGATATCCCGCGTAAACGTCAAATACCGAATCTGGTAATTCCTCGTTAGAAGCACCTAGCAGATTCCGCACTTGTAAGGGGGTCACGGTGATGGGCTTAAAACGCACCACACGTACTGGAGAACTCCAAGTAATTTGCTGTCCATCAGTGATAAAGGTCACTTCCATGAACAGGAATTTAGACAGTTCATCCACGGCCAGAGAAAAATTGCTGGCCGGAACTAACCAGTCCGGCTCAGCTAAATCCAGATAGATACGGCTACCCAGAGTCGCACCAGACACGTCGCGCAGCTCTACATACAAATCCTCTGCAGGATCTGGCGTGAAGAACTCCTCATTTACCAGAAATTCCTTTGGTAATTTCAGTGGTGTCTGTGTGCGAATTTCGATCATTATTCAGCAACCTTTTGAGCAGCAGCGGCTTCTTCCTGAGCCTTTAATGCCGCAGCGGCCGCAGCCTCTTCCTCGGCTTTCTTCGCCGCAGCGGCTTCTTTCTGAGCCTTCTTCGAAAGGGCTTTATCGTTTTCAACGTCGTCTTTTAAGACAGCTTTAAACGATTCAATGGCTAACGCCATGTCACCTTCCGCGGCCTGATAGCATTTCAGCCATTCAGCATCGGTGGCATTTGCTGGTAACTCTTCTGCAAGACATAACTCAACCTGGCCACGCGCAATGTTCTGATCCAGAAAACTGGTCTTCGACACGACGGATGGGCGGTCGTGGTGATATTCATCACCGTTGAAGTCGGTTAAGTAGATAGAACCGACGGTATTCACTAAACACTTCATAGACGCTCCAGAAGTACGGGGAGGTCCGAAGACCTCCCGATTAGCTCAAGGCTTAGGCCATGTTCAACACAACACGAGTGTCACCAAAAATCAGCTTGTAGCCTGAGTTGATGGTGCGTGTGTAAGTGATGGTCTGGTTCTTGATTGCCTGTTCAGATTCACGGATATCTGAGTTCGCTTCAATGAGCTCTTCCAGAGTGTCCGCACGGCTGAAGCAGATCAGCTTGTTTGCCGGGGCAGCAGAGGCCAGCTTGAACGACACACCCTTCATCAGGTCCATCGCCAGACTTACTTTCGGGCCACCCTTGTCTTGCAGGTGCTCTGCAACAGACTTGTTAGCATTCACTGGGTTGAACATCAGGAACAATTCCAGATACATGTCCAGGTTACCAACCATGGTGTCCACTGGGATGCCCAGCTTGGCGCGAGAAACAAGGAACTTCATCAGTGCGATGTAGTTGTCTTTCAGGGTTTTACCACCTGTGAAATCCGCACCATGAGTAGACAAGTTGACTACTGGAGCCGCTGAGTAGGCAGCGTCACCGTTGATCAGTTTGCCGACTGCAGCAGAAACTTTGCTGATTTGCAGCTGACGTTCTACACGGGCCGCATAAGGCTTCAGGATGTCCATCGCAACACGACGTTCGAATTCATACGTGGTACGAATCGCAGAACCGTGTTTGTAGAACTTCACGTTGTTCTCAGTGGCTGTGATGTCATACACAGGAATGTTCGCACCTTCAGCGATCATCGAAGTAGTACGCGCTTCTTCTGAATCCTGCAGAATTGCAC
>VFQM010001842.1_pt1 | contig 17326 bp, 19 predicted proteins | sample 3512391 | NCBI WGS metagenome assembly VFQM01 (sample SAMN10412369, study PRJNA504923) | tailings metagenome | isolation source: Replicate 1 from Balatoc abandoned mine | place: Philippines
GCGAGCCGTCAGTATCGCGCCTTTCAGGTTGATGGCGAGGGTTTGCTCGATCTCTTCTTCCGAAATGGTCGTGGCCATCCCCGCGCCGTCCACCCCGGCATTGGCGATCACCGTGTCGACCGGGCCGCCGAACGCCGCTTCGGCCGCATCGAACCCGGCAATGATGTCGGCCTCGCGGGCGACATCCATCGTGACGGCGGCCGCCTGCGGCCCGATTTCGGCAGCGAGTGCGGCCAACCGGTCGGCCCGCCGCGCCCCCAGCGCCACCTTCGCGCCGCTGGCCGCAAGAATGCGCCCGAAGCGGGTGCCAAGCCCCGAAGACGCGCCGGTGACGAGCGCGGTGCGCCCGGTGAGGTCGAAGGAGAAGCTCATGGGTCTTTCAGTCTTTCGTCATTGCGAGGAGCGAAGCGACGCGGCAATCCATGACCGAACCGTGCCGCCCGCGGAAGCCCCCGGTCCATGGATTGCTTCGCCTTCGGCTCGCAATGACGAGCTGGGGGTCAGCCGACAGCAGGCAGTTCCCCGTTCACGTATTTCATCAGCGTGGTCTGGAAATGGCGCACGCGGCTGTCCTGATAGTGGCCCAGTTCCATCAGCCCGTCCTTCATCGCCTTCATGCCTTCCTGCACGTAAGGCAGGTTCGCCATGTCCTGATCGAACACGTTGGCCAGCTGCGGCCCCATGATGTCGTTCGCCCAGGCGAAGGGTTCGTCATCGGGGATGGTGACCATCTCCACCGCGCGCGGACGGGCCTCGCCCTTCTTGGTCGGGAACAGCAGGCGGATTTCCATGATGCACCAGTCGGGGGTGTCGCCGGGCAGCCAGCGATAGACCAGCGTCGGCAGGAAGCCGATCCACGGCGCGAAGTTGGGGAAGATGTTGTAGGTGAAGTTGTCGAGGATCTCGGTGTCGGCGGCGTCGGAATAGTCGTAGCCATATTGCTCGGCAAAGCCCTTGCGCCCCGCTTCGGCGAGGAGCTTGCGCGCACCCAGCGGATCATCGGCGTCGTAGCCTTCGGGCACTTCCTCGCTGGCGGAAAAGCGCCGGTTGGTGCGTGCGTCCTGCCCGCCCGAAAACTCGTTCATCTTTTCGAGCACGTAGTCCGAATTCTTGCCCTTCACGTGCGGGGAAAGGACGCCCGAGGGCGTGATCGCGCGGTTGAAGTGATCGCCGATCAGATCGTAGCGCGTGTTGGCATCACCGAGGAAGGCGAGCAGCTGCGGGTGGGTGGTGATCGAATGCCAGGCCTCCATGAAGGCCTCGGCGGTGGCCTTCCAGTTGGCGGGGATCTTCTTCTGCACCCACATGCCGGTGTAGCGGTTTTCGAAGTCATACCGCTCATAATGCGACGCCGCCGGGCCGAGCCAGGTCTTGAAATCGGGCAGGGCATGGTTTTCGGTGAGCATCACGAAGCCCTGCCACAGCTCGACGCGGGCCTGCGGCAGGTCCATGTCCTTGCCTTCGAGGTGCTTGAAGTCCCACGAACAGGGGATTTCCTTCAAGGATCCGTCGTTGCGCCAGGTGAAGCCGTGGAACGGGCAGCGCAGCTGGACCGAAGGCCCGCTTTCGGTGCGCAGCTTGCGGCCGCGGTGGAGGCAGGCGTTGTAGAAGGCCTTCACGCTGCCGTCCTTCTGGCGGATCAACAGGAAGCTCTTGCCGGCGATGTCGAACACCACGGTGTCGCCGGCATCGGGCATTTCATCCTCGCGCGCGGCGAACAGCCAGACGTTGGGCCACATTTTCTCGCGTTCGGCCCGCGCAAATTCCTCGGAGATATAGGGCGCCACCGGCAGGGGATCATCGCCCATGTCGATCGTCGATTCCTCGAACAGGTAATCGGGCGCCCGGCGGGTGTCGCCGTTGAGCATGTCGGTGTAGCTGATCCCCGGGCAACGGTCGCCGCGGGCAATGTCCTTGATCTCGTTCATGTGGCTTGTCCGGTCCTCTCGGGGCTGCCCCCGTCCCTCATCCTCGCACTTTGTGCAGTGTCTCCGGCGCAGAATATCACACAGCTTTGCGCACAGGACACCCTATCGGATTGGAGAGGAATGTGGGTTTGAAGGGCAAGATCGCCGCGCTGGGCGATATCATGCAGCTGGCCTATGTGCCGGAGGATTTCGACGCGGCGGTAAAACACTGGACGCAAGTCATGGGGGTTGGCCCGTTCTTCCTGATCGAGGGCATCCACCTTGAAGGGATGAAATATCGCGGCCAGCCCACCGATGCGGTGTTCGACCTCGCGCTGGCCTATTGGGGTGATTTGCAGATCGAACTGATCCGCCCGCGGGACAATCACCCCTCGGTCTACACCGGCGAATATGGTGCGACCGGCAACGGGCTGCACCATGTGTGCATCCTTGTCGACGATATCGCCCACGCCCGCGCCGTGTGCGAGGCCGAAGGGGCCGAAGTGATGATCGAGGGGACCTTCGGCACCAGCCAGGCGATCTATGTCGATGCAGGCGGCGGGCCGGGGACGCTGGTGGAAATCCTCCAGCAGGCGAAGGACGGCCCGGACCTGTTCGGGATGATCAAGGCGGCGGGGATCGGCTGGGATGGGTCCGAGCCGCTGAGGAAGCTGGGGTAAAGAAGCGCCCCTCCCGCTTGCGGGAGGGGAGCGAGACTTGGTCGCGCAGCGGCCTAGTCGCAGCGGGGTGGGCTTGCGCGATGGTTCGCTTGCCCACCCCCGACCCCTCCCGCAAGCGGGAGGGGAGATGAAGGTCAGTCGCTGGCTCCAAGGTAACCGAGCTGACCGGCCTTGAAGATCGTCTGCGCCCGGTTCACCGAGTCGAGCTTCTCGCCCGCGCGGTGGATGTGGTAGCGGATCGTGGCGTGCGACCGGTTGAGGATCATGCTGATCTCCTTGTCGGTCTTGCCGATCGCGGCCCAGCGCAGACATTCGACTTCGCGCTTGGACAGCACGCAGTCCGAAGGGATGCGCCGCTTGGTGCGATTGGCCTGCACGTAGCCTGCCACAAAGCACCGCGTCACCATCGCGAACAGCGCGCCATAGTCGGCGAATTCGCGCGACAGGTCTTCCTTGTTCTTGTCCATCGAGATGAAGCTGCTGGCGCTGATCTGGCCGAAGGGCAGGTGCACCGGGATCACGATCGCCGCCTTGCACAGGGCGCGCTTTTCAAAGTCCGCGAGGTCGATTTCGGCGAGATAGTGGTTGCGCCAGCGGGTGTTGAAGCCGTGCTGGTTGACCCAGAAGGGCTCGCTTTCATAGCGGCATGCCCGCGGCAGGGGTGAATGCAGCGCGAGGCGGTGATCCTCCCACCAGCGCGCGCCGTCATCCAGCCAACGGAAGATATCGGCGTTGAGGATCGTGCCATCGGCATCGACCATCGGTTCTTTCGAGGAAATGTCGTCGCACACCGCGATCTGCATGCCCCGTTCCTGCGCGATTCGCGCCAGATTGACGGCGGCATCGTGGATGTCTTCGGGACAGGTGATGGTCACGGATTCGAGCAATTGCTCAAGGGATTCGCGACCTTGCGGCGTTCGCAACTCGACAACATTATGGGCCATTGTCAGCCTCGCTCCTCTCCAGTGTTCTCCCGCCGGAGCAGCCTAACGCAATTTCCGGCGTTGTCCCTCATCATTTACGTAGGGGAACGGGATGCGCAGCGGGGCTAGCGAAAGAGACAGGCAGAGGGTGCAGGCATGGCGTTTGAGGGTGCGAATTTCGGATGTGTGGTGAAGGCGCTGGCGGGGGCGATCCCGGCGGAGCGTCCGGCGCTGGTGCATGGCGAAAGGATCGTCACCTGGGGCGAACTTGACGCCATCACCGACCGGATTGCCGCGGGCCTGATCGCGCACGGGCTCAAACCGGGCGACATCGCCGGGCAGATGCTGCGCAACACGCCCGATTACATGCTCGCCTACTTCGGCTGCGTGAAGGCGGGGGTGGTGCCGGTCAATGTGAACTACCACTACAAGGCGCGCGAGCTGGCCGACATCTTCACGCGCTTCGGATTGAAGGCCCTGTTCACCGAGCACGACTTTGCCGAGACCGCCCGCACCGCGATGCCGCAAGGCACGCTGACGGTGGATGTCGGGGGCGATCAGTGGGCGGCGCTGTGCGACACCCCTCTTCCCGAAGGCTTTGCGATCCACAATGATCCGGCGGCGCTGTTCCTGACTGCCACCGGCGGCACCACGGGGATGCCCAAGGCGGTGATGTGGCCGATGGATCAGGCTTGGCAGGCGTTCAATATCGGGGTTTGGCAGCGCCCGCCCGGCACGCCGCCGCTGGTGGCCGCCTCGCTGGAGGAACAGGTGGCGCAAGGCCGTGCGATCGGCCCCGATCATCCCGCCAGCACCTCGCCGCTGCTGCTGCTCTCGCCGCTGATGCACGGGGCGGGGCAGTTCACCGCGGTGATCCACCTCTTGAAGGGCGGCACGCTGGCGCTGCTGCCGGGTCCGAAATTCGATGCCGATATGGCGCTGGACGAGATCGCGCGGATCGGTGCGAAGGGCATCTTCATCGTCGGTGATGCCTTTGCCCTGCCGCTTGCCGACCGGCTCGATGCGCGCAGCGATGGGGCGCAAGTGCTGGCGTCCTTGCGGAGCATCACCTCGTCCGGCGCGGTGTTCTCACCCGCATTGAAGGCCCGGCTGATCGCGCACCATCCCGCGCTGATGATCGTCGATGCGCTGGGTTCCTCGGAAAGCTCGGGCACCGGGATCGTCATCACCACCGCACAGGGCAGCAGCGGCGGGGGCAAGTTCCAGCCCTTGCCGGGGCGCGAGACGAGGCTTTTCGACGAACACCTGAACGAAATCCTCCCCGGCACGGATGGCGTCGGCATCGTCGCGCGCACCGGCCCGCTGCCGCTGGGCTATCTTGGGGAGGATGAAAAGAACGCCCAGACCTTCCCCGTCATCGGCGGCAAACGCTGGCTGATGACTGGCGATCGTGCGCGCTGGGCGGCGGATGGCACGCTCGAATTCATCGGCCGCGACAACATGTGCATCAACACCGGCGGCGAAAAGGTCTTCCCGGAAGAGGTCGAGGCCGTGCTGCTGGATCACCCGGCAGTGAAGGATGTGCGCGTAGTGAGCATTCCGGATGCGCGCTTCGGGCGCAAGGTCGTCGCCGTGGTGCAGCCCGAGGGCGAGATCGATGAAGCCGCGCTCGATGTTCATGCGCGTGCAGGGCTGGCCGGTTACAAGATCCCCCGGCTCTACCTGTTCACTGACAGGTCGCTGCGGCTCAACAATGGCAAGCCCGACTACAAGACCGCGCAAGCCATTGCCGACGCGGCGGCGGGATAATGGCCGGAACGGGCCTGGCACGGCGCCCGTTATCCGTCCGGCAGTAAAGAACATTTCGCTGCTTGTTCGTTACTGGGTCACATAGCCCGCTTCGGTAGCAAGACCATCAGCAGTGATATAGCGTGCCGCCTCCGAACGGATCCGGATGCCCGGCAGGGGAAGCATGACATGATGTCTCGCCGATTGATGATGGCCAGTGGTGCGGCAGCCATGCTTGTGCCCGGCCTGTTTTCGGCCGGCCCCGCGCCTGCGCCATTGCGGGCGCAAGACCGCAGCCGCGCTGGTGCGATCCCGCGCGATCCCGCCATGGCGGCGGCCGCGCCCCCGGTGCGGCTTGGCGACACGATCTTCACTGTCGATGATCCCGCTGCCGTGTGGCAGAGCGCGGGGCAGCACACCGTGCGGGTGTTCCTGCGCAAGGGGCCCTGGGCGCTGGTCTGGTATCTGCAGGCGGCATCCCCGGTGGATGGCAAGCCCTTCGATGTGGTGGTGGTCGAGCGGCAACGCTGGACCAATCTGGCGGCGGAAACCCCTGCGGTCAGCTACCGGGCGAGCGTGTTCGGTTACAGCTTCCCGCTCTACGGTCACGGCGATTTCCAACGCTGGGTCGTCGCATCGCGCGCCTGGCCGGTGTCCGACCGCGAATTGAACCGCTGGCAAGCCGCCGGCCTGCTGTTGCCGTGGGGCTTCGGGCCGAAGCTTCAGGCGCCGTCGCAATGGCCCTATCTGGATCCGGTCCCCGATTACATGCCGCTGGACAAGGGCGGGCTCACCCCGGCGATGGGGACCACGGGTCTGCGCGATGAAGTGGGGCCGATTGTCCACCGGCAAGCGCGCTACATCATCGAGCGCAGCGCCGAAATGCGGCGCGTTACCATGAATTACGGGCTGACGGCGGCATCGATCCCCTGGCACGTGCGCGGGGCCGATGGCCTGCCGCTGCTGCTCGATACGCCCGGCACACCGCTGAAAGTGCAGCAATATTACCAGAACCACCCCGAGGAGCGGATCATCTCCGTCAGCCCCGGGATGCAGTTCGAATGGGATATTGATAATGCGCATCGCCCGTGCCCGGCGTTCATCCCGGCCCTGCTTTCCGAACTGCACCCGTTTTTCGTCGAGGAGCAGGTGTTCTCCGCCTGCACCGTGCTCAACACCGTCACTCCCGATTATCGCGGGGCCAGCGGCAAGCTGATCGATCAGGGTCAGGGCCGCGACTGGGCATGGTCGATGCGCGATCTGGTGCTGGCCTATGCGCTGCTGCGCGCCATGCCTGCGCTTGACTGGCTGCCATCGGCCGAACGGTTCGATGCGATCCTGTCGGCCAATCTCGACCGCGCGGTGCAGGCGCTGGGGGTGCCGGGGATGGGGCAATTGGGGATGTTCTGGGAGGAGGATGCCTATGACAGCGCGCCCAATCCGACCTTCTGGCCCTCGATCCGGACGGGGCAGCGGCCCGGCGTCTATACCGGGATGATCGTCAATTACATCGCTTTCACGCTGGACTGGGGGCGGCGACTGCACGGCGATCCGCGCTGGTCGCAATTACAGGCCGCCTTTGCGACAAGGTTCCAGGCGCGGCGGTTTCTGGCGAGCGGCCCGTTCTGCTTCCTCAATCTGCCCGCGCGGCTGGAAGGGCGCTGGTTCAGCGACTGGCGGCAGATGGCGCAGGTTCTCGGCCTGCCTGCCGATATTGCCCGGCAACCGTGGCACAGTTTCGACAAGCCGATCGATGATCCACGCGTCTATGAATATACCACGGAATATCCCGGGACATTCTACCATGGCCTGAAGCTGGCGCAGGCGGCGGGGGCTACCGGTGCCGATGTGGATACGGCGGTTGCGCTGCTGGAGGCGCAGATTCGCCGGGGCGATACGGAAAGCTATCCCGCCTTTGCCATGCGCCATGCCCGGTAAGGCGGCGTTCGCCGCAAGGTGATCGTCGCGCTTCCGCAAGCACTGCCCGCACACCTTTCCCATCCCTCCGGCGCAACATTCCATGCCCGCCGCGTGCAAAAGATTCACGGGTGGATTCGAATGATTCACTCCCCATATTTTTCTTCACAGATTCAATTTGGGGCTTGCAGGCTGCGCGACTCAAGCTTGTTCCACGCGTCGCGGGTTAGTGACCGGGTGATGAAGGCCCCGGAATGGTAACTAGGTGCTTAATCGCCCGTTGACGGGATTCCCTGCCTGATTCATCATCTAGTGGTTCGGCGCAAATCGAACCCCCAAGCCTTGGTAAATCGTCCGCTGCCCTGCAAAGGGCCTCAAGGACAGATTCGCCTCGGCAGACAGGGTTCGCCGCGCGCTGCGAAGGGGATCAGCCGACCTGTCAGTACGCCCGAACAAGCGCGTGCCTGTTGGCAAGTCTGTGGACCCTCCGGTATAGAACAGAATCGGAACATGGCCCCATCTGTCATAGGTGAGTCATTGGCCCGATTCGGGGGACAAAGTGGGGCTGACAATGGACTTCAAGGCGAGCGAAAACGTGCCCAATGACGCGGTGAACACCGATGTGACCAATGAACTCGAAACCGGCGCAGGCGCGGTGGATGAAAAGGCTGTGACGATGAAGACGACAGATACCGGCTCCGATGCGCTGATCGCCGCCAAGGCGGGTGAGGCGCTGGCCGGCGCCATGGCCACCGCCATGAAGGATGCGGGTAAGACCGACAGCAAGAAGGTCAACGACCGTCGGTTCACGATCGTCACCGATGCCAGCCGCGATGCGCGCCTCACCGATTTCGGCAAGGACACGCTGACCGACCGCTACCTGCTGCCCGGAGAAGTCTATCAGGACCTGTTCGCCCGCGTGGCCGATGCCTATGCCGATGATCAGGACCACGCCCAGCGTCTTTATGACTACATCTCGAACCTGTGGTTCATGCCGGCCACCCCGGTGCTGTCGAACGGCGGCACCAACCGCGGCCTGCCGATCTCGTGCTACCTGAACTCGGTCGAGGACAGCCTCGAAGGGATCGTCGGCACGTGGAATGAAAACGTGTGGCTTGCCTCCAAGGGCGGCGGCATCGGCACCTATTGGGGCAATGTCCGCGGCATCGGCGAGCCGGTCGGCCTCAACGGCAAGACCAGCGGCATCATTCCCTTCGTGCGCGTGATGGACAGCCTCACGCTGGCGATTTCGCAGGGTTCGCTGCGCCGGGGTTCGGCGGCGTGCTATCTCGACATCAGCCACCCGGAGATCGAGGAGTTCCTCGAAATCCGCAAGCCGAGCGGCGATTTCAACCGCAAGGCGCTGAACCTGCATCACGGCGTGCTGGTGACCGATGAATTCATGGAAGCCGTGCGCGAGGGCGCCGAGTTCGAACTGAAGAGCCCCCGCGATGGCTCGGTGCGTGGGCGTGTCGATGCGCGTTCGCTGTTCCAGAAGCTGGTCGAAACCCGCCTCGCCACGGGTGAGCCCTATATCGTCTTCAGCGACACCGTGAACCGCATGATGCCCAAGCATCACCGCGATCTGGGGCTGAAGGTCTCGACCTCGAACCTGTGCTCGGAAATCACCCTGCCGACCGGGATCGATCATCTGGGCAATGACCGCACGGCGGTGTGCTGCCTGTCGTCGCTCAACCTTGAAACCTGGGAAGAGTGGAAGGGCGACAAGCAGTTCATCGAGGATGTGATGCGCTTCCTCGACAACGTCCTTCAGGATTATATCGACCGCGCGCCCGACGAGATGGCCCGCGCCAAGTATTCCGCCGCGCGCGAGCGTTCGGTGGGCCTCGGGGTGATGGGCTTCCACTCCTACCTTCAGCAAAAGGGCGTCGCCTTCGAAAGCGCGATGGCCAAGGCGCTGAACCTGCAGATGTTCAAGCACATCCACGCCAAGGCCTCGGAAGCTTCGATGCTGCTGGCGCAGGAACGCGGACCGTGCCCCGACGCGGCCGATATGGGCGCGATGGAGCGGTTCAGCTGCAAGATGGCGATCGCGCCGACCGCGTCGATCTCGATCATCTGCGGCGGGACGAGCGCCTGCATCGAGCCGATCCCGGCCAATATCTACACCCACAAGACCCTGTCGGGCAGCTTCATCGTGCGCAATCCGTACCTGGAAAAGCTGCTTGAGAAGAAGGCCAAGAACTCGACCAATGTCTGGAACTCGATCCTCGAGCGCGGCGGATCGGTCCAGCACTTGGACTTCCTGACGCCGGAGGAAAAGGCGGTCTACAAGACCAGCTTCGAGATCGACCAGCGCTGGCTGCTCGAATTCGCCGCCGACCGCACGCCCTATATCGATCAGGCCCAGTCGCTGAACCTGTTCATCCCGGCCGATGTCGACAAGTGGGACCTGATGATGCTGCACTACCAGGCGTGGGAGAAGGGCATCAAGTCGCTCTACTACCTGCGCTCGAAGTCGGTGCAGCGCGCCGGGTTCGCGGGCGGGGTCGAGGCCGACAACACCTCCGAAGCCCCCAAGATCGAACTGAGCGCCAGCGGCGACCAGACCGATTACGAGGAATGCCTGAGCTGCCAGTAAGGCAAGGGCTGGCCGGGTGCAGGGGACCCCTGCGCCCGCCGGCTGTCAGGACGGTCAAGGGGGAGAGACCAGCATGAACGTACCCGTCGCCGCCGCGCTGCTTGGCCTCGTCGTCAGCCTGTGGTTCGGCATCAACGCGGTGCGCGAATTGCGCCGCGACACGCCCGGCCACTCGTTCAACGCCGCGATGATCCACATCGCGATGGTCGGCATGTTTGTGCCCTTCTGCCTGATTATCCTCGTCGCCTACTGGGGCAAATGAATTGAATCCGCACGGGGCCCGCCCCCGTATCTGCTACACTGATCGTCCGAACGGAGTTACCGCCATGTCGCTGCTCGAAGCCCGCAACACCTACAAGCCCTTCCAGTACCCCTGGGCCTATGATTTCTGGAAGCGCCAGCAGCAGATCCACTGGATGCCCGAGGAAGTGCCGCTGGGCGAGGATTGCCGCGACTGGGCGCAGAAGATCACCGATCACGAGCGCAACCTGCTCACCCAGATCTTCCGCTTCTTCACCCAGGCCGATGTCGAGGTGCAGAACTGCTACCACGAAAACTACGGCCGCGTGTTCAAGCCGACCGAAGTCAAGATGATGCTCGCCGCCTTCTCCAACATGGAGACGGTGCACATCGCGGCGTACTCGCACCTGCTCGACACCATCGGCATGCCCGAAGCCGAATACAGCGCCTTCCTCGAATATGAGGAAATGAAGGACAAGCACGACTTCCTCGGCCAGTTCGGCGTCGACACCGATGAAGACATCGCCCGCACGCTCGCAGCCTTCGGCGGCTTCACCGAGGGGCTCCAGCTCTTCGCCTCCTTCGCCATGCTGATGAACTTCCCGCGCCACAACAAGATGAAGGGCATGGGCCAGATCGTCAGCTGGTCGGTCCGCGATGAAAGCCTCCACTGCGAAGGCATCATCAAGCTGTTCCACACCTTCTGCGAGGAACGCCAGTGCCTCACCAAGGCGGTGAAGGAAGACCTGATCGACATCTGCCAGAAGACCGTGCGGCTGGAAGACGCCTTCATCGACCTCGCCTTCGAAATGGGCCCGATCAACGGCATGAGCGCCAAGGAGATCAAGCGCTACATCCGCTACATCGCCGACTGGCGCCTGAAGCAGCTGGGCCTCCAGGAAATCTACATGATCGAGGAACACCCCCTGCCGTGGCTCACGCCTTTGTTGAATGGCGTTGAGCACGCGAACTTCTTCGAAACCCGCGCGACCGAATACTCGAAGGGCGCAACGCGGGGCGACTGGAACACCGTGTGGTCGTCGTTTGACAAGCGGCAGAAGGCGAAGGCGGCGAACGAGCCGGGCGCCGAGGGCGAGGCTGAGGCTGGGCTGTTTGGGGCTGAGGCTGCGGAGTAGGGGGATGGACCCCAGGTCACTTTCAAATCTGTTGCTCGACATTGCAGACGCAGAAGGTCTGGAAGTAACTAACCTTGGCCTGAACAAAGTGCTTTATTTCGTTCACGCGCTTTATTTGGCTGACACGAACACGCCGCTAGTTCGAGCTAAGATTGAGGCTTGGCAGTACGGGCCAGTTTTCCGAGAGGTATACCACCAGTTCAAAGCCTTTGACCGCTCACCGATAAGAGGGCGGGCAAAGGTTTTGAATCCGGAAACCGGGGAATATGAAGTAGCCAAAGTTGATTTAGAACAAATAGCGTACGAGAAGATAAGGGAGTTGGCGATTCCTTATCTCAGAATGAGACCCGGGAAACTAGTCGAGCTTTCTCACGAAGAAGGAGGGCCTTGGCATCAAGCGTGGTTTCATGAAGGCGAGACCAACCCGGGAATGGAAATCACCAACGACGCAATCCGTGCTTACTTCTCTCTCCAGCAAAGGCACTGATCAATGAAATTTGAACAGGTCGAAAAAAAGATTCAGAACCCGCCAGCTGCGCACAACGTTGCGCGCCTTCTGGACCCTGAATCTGAAACCAAAACAACCCTTAACATCGCAAGGTTTGCGGTCTCGATCCCGTCATTCAATTATCTCGTTGCTGACGCGATGATTAAGGACAGGGTTTCGCTGAAGTTAGAGTTGGACACTGCGGTTGCTGCAACACGAACGAAGGGTTCTCCCGCAGGGCGGGACCAAAATGAGGCTTTGGTACGGGCTTTCTTCGCTTACGACGAAGTACGGGGCTATTCGGAAGCGCGTGTTGTTGATCCGTACAAGGGCAGCTTCCGGATTTCGCGAAGCATCAAAGTGCCTACCTCATCCACCTTTGTGATTTTGGAGCACGGTAAGCAGGTGCCCGTGGTCATATGCGGGTGGAAGAGTTTTTCACTCAATCGCGAGCAAATCCGCGTCTGGGTTTCTATGCTTGATAGCGGCCTCTTCTCATTCGCGGATTATCTGGACGCTCCTTGGGAAATCGTGTTGTTCCCGGAGCAGGACACGTCTGAAGGGGGCATTCGGTTTCCGAAGATAATTCGGCCTGGCGACTACGCCGTTATGCGACCTTCTGATCTTGCAGAACTGTCGGCGATGTATGCACGAGCACAAAAGGCGGCGATGCCGATAGCTCGCGAAATGTGGGAAAAGCGAGAACGAGCACGGAAGGAGAAGGAAGCTCCGCGAGTTGAAGTGCCGCTGCCTTTCGACCCGCCTGCCCATGGCGACTTGTTCGCGGATCGGCCAGACAGCAGCTTGGACGAATGATCTTGCCCCTCCCGCTTGCGGGAGGGGTTAGGGGTGGGCGCGGGGCCACAGGTCTTGGGGTCTGTCCCGATCTGTCGGCGCAGGCCCACCCCGCTGCGACTAACTTCGCCTTCGGCTCAGTAAGTCTCGCGACCCTCCCGCAGGCGGGAGGGTTAGTCAGCGCTCCCCTTTCAGCCGCTCGACTTCCTGCCGGATCGCGCTCACCACGCCCTCGACATTGTCCCGCACATCGTCGTTGGTGAAGCGCAGCACGGTGAACCCGTGCGCCGCCATCCACGCGTCGCGGCGTTCGTCCCGCTCCGGCGCGACATCGTGGCTGAACCCGTCGAGTTCCACCACCAGTGACAATTCCCGGCACAGGAAGTCGGCAAACCACGGCCCGACCGGCATCTGGCGGCTGAACTTCGCGCCGGTCTGGCTACGGGACAGGGACACCCACAAGGCCCGCTCTGCCAGCGTCGCCTCGCGCCGCAGCGCCCGGGCGCGCTCGGTGTTACGGGGCTTCCAGTCAGGCATTTCAGAGATTTATCCTGCGATCGGGTTTCGGGCAAGGCAGGCCCACCCCCGGCCCCGATACCCGCCCCGGGCTTGACCCGGGGGCAAGCGGGAGGGGAGAGCCAGCGCGATCCCGTCCCCCTCCCGCCCGCAAGGAACCGCAGGGGTGGGCACGTCACGACACCCGAATGCGTCCCTCTCAACCCTTCGGCAACAACTCCCGCGCTAGGCCAAGTCTATGGAAATTCTTGCCGACCTTGCTTCGCCCGCCAACATCGCCACTGCGCTGATTGCGGTGAACTTCTTCGCCTTTGCCGCCTTCGGGATCGACAAGGCGCGGGCCGAGGCGGGGCAGTGGCGGATTTCGGAATCGACCTTGCTGCTGTTCGCGCTGATCGGCGGCACGCCCGGTGCCTATGCAGGCCGCGCGCTGTTCCGGCACAAGACGAAGAAGCAGCCGTTCTGCGACCAGCTTCACATGACCGCCGCCTTGCAGGTGATCGCGATTGCGCTGGGGATTGGGTATTATGCCTTTGGCGATGCGCTGAACCTTGCCGCGTTGCTGGCGCGCTGACCCCTCACCACCCCCACGCCGGCGGCGGCATCGGCACGGCCCGCGTCACATCGAACTCCACCCGGAAATGCCGCTCGGCCGGCGCTCCGCCTGCTACCGTGCGGCGCAGTTCGTAGGCATAGACCCCGCCCGCTGCCCCGGCCGGATCGACCGTGACCGACCAGACATTGGTGACAGACGCGCTCAGCCCCTCGCGGCGGAACATGGCGATCGATTCCGCGTCGACGGGAAAGGACTGAGTGTGCGCCGTGCCGGGGCCGCTGGTTTCGCCGCCGTAGAAGGTGACCGGATCGGCGGAGCCGTCTTCGTGGCGGTGATCGTGCTTCAGCCGAAGCCCTTGCGCCGTGCGGGTGATGAGCCAGGTGCGCGAGCGGTCCCATGTGCCGTCGGCGCGCTGGACGTGGAAGGGCACGGCGATGCGGGAGGCCGAGCAATCGCGCACCGCCATCACCATCGCGGCCCCCGCCAGATCGGCGTCGGCGGCGTCGGCGGTGACCATTCGCCCGGCATAGGCCTTGCCGCAATGGCTCGACAGGGCGGTCCAGAAGGCGTCCTGCGGGGCGGTGTCGGCAGGCGTGGTGGCGCATCCGGCAAGCGCGAGAAGCGCGGCAAGAGCAAGGGGGCGAGCGGGCGGGGTTGCGATCATCGGCGCGGTGTAGCGCAGTTTCCTACGCCGTGCACCCGGAGTAAACCGGCCGGGCGCGCCGCCGCCATCGCGGGCGTGCACGCCGGGAAAAATGCCCGATTTTCGGAAGGAATTGTTGAAATTCAGAAAGATGAGCGAAATTCAGGCCCGCTCCAGACCCCGCCAAACCCCCTCTAGACCCCCTCTAGCCCCCGCTAGGCCCGGCACCACGACCGTTTCGGCCCGCCCCAGCGCGCCGCCAGACCCTCGCGCACCAGCACAGCCCCAAGGCTCTGCCCGCCGCGGGTGACGATCCGCAGTTCGCGGCCATAGCGGTCCCGGCTCCGCCCGCCCGGCGGCGTGGCCAGCCTGAAGCGCCCGGCGTTGAGGAGTTGCCGCAGCCGCTCGGTCGCCTGCCGCCCCAGCCGCGCCTCCTGCGGGCAGCCAGGGCGGGACACCTCGGGCGTGTCGATATCGGCGATGCGGATCTTGGTGCCGCGCAGCCAGAAGGTGTCCCCGTCGACCACACAGGTGTGCCGGACCGGGCCGCGGCACACGGGGAACAGCGCGGTGTGGTCCTCGCCCGCGCCCCCTTGCGCAGCGAGCGGATCTGCGCCCGGCAGCGGGGCGAACAGGATTGCGACAAAGGCCAGCAGGGGCAGGCCCACCAGCACAAACGGGAACCACCGCGCAGAGCGCCGCCTCTCAGGGCGAGCGAAAGGCAGCACCTGCGCGCTGTGCCGGCGCGGCGAAGGCGCTGCCTCGCGGCGGCGCCGAAACGGTATCGGTCGTGTCATACAAATATCCCGCCACAGCGATTAGCCGGGATAGCGTTGCGTTCCAATGAATTTGACCCCGGTCAAACGCCTAAGGGCCAAGCCGCGCTAGTCAGAGGCATCAACGAGGGAGAACCCGATGTCCGCACATACCCCCCACGAACTCGCCGACGCCTTCCCGGAGGATGCCGCCGCGCTCCACCGGCTCAAGCAGGACGATGCGCATTTCGTCCGCCTCGCCCGGCGCCACCACGAGGTGAACCGCGCGATCCATCGCATCGAATGCGAAGCCGAAGCGGCCGGCGACGAGCGGCTTGAGGCGCTCAAGAAGGAGCGGCTGCATCTGCTCGATGAAATTGCGATGATGCTGGAACAGACGCCCGCGCAATAGGGCGCGGCCAGCGAACAAGGCTTGTGCGGGCGGGGTGGCAGGCGATGCCCCGCCCGCAACCCTTTGACAGTCAGTCCGAAACGTCGCCGCGCGGTGCGGCGCGGCGATCCGTGCCCGAGCGGCGCTCACCCTTGCGGCGATCCTCGCCTTCGAAGGGCAATTGGGCGCGGCGCCGATCCGCCTCACGCCGTCCGCCGCCGGCAGGGTCCGCGGGGGGTGTTGAACTGTCCTTGTCGGCCATGATCACCTCTCTTGGAGGGCAAGGATACCATCACGCGGCGCAATTGCCTAATCAGGGGTTCACCATGTTCACCAAGCCGCTTGGCCCGGGGCGCGCAAGCCGCTAGGGCGCGGGCCGACATGCGCCCGTGGCGCGCTGGGAATGATGCCGGTGACCGACAAGCAGTTTCATCCGCGGGGCGAGACGCCCGATCTGTTCAAGGCCGAAGTGCTGATCGAGGCGCTGCCCTATTTTCAGCGGTATGCCGGGCGCACCTTTGTGGTGAAATACGGCGGCCACGCGATGGGCGATCCCGAAGCCGCGCGCGACTTTGCCGAGGATATCGTGCTGCTGAAGGCGGTCGGCATCAACCCGGTGGTGGTGCATGGCGGCGGCCCGCAGATCGGGCAGATGCTGGGGCGGCTGGGGGTGGAGAGCACCTTCGTTGATGGGCTGCGCGTCACCGATGCCGCCACCGCGCAGGTCGCGGAAATGGTCCTGTCGGGTGCGATCAACAAGGAGCTGGTCGGCTGGATCGCGGGCGCGGGCGGCAAGGCGATCGGCATTTCCGGCAAGGATGGCGGGCTGGTGACGGCGCGCAAGGTGAGCCGCACCACCCGTGATCCGGACAGCAATATCGAACAGGTCGTCGACCTCGGCTTCGTGGGCGAGCCTGCGCTGGTGGATACCACCGTGATCGACACGATGGTGGCAGCGGGAATGATCCCGGTGATCGCCCCGATCGCTTCGGGTGAGGACGGGGCGACCTACAACATCAACGCCGATACCATGGCGGGCGCAATCGCGGCGGCGCTGGGCGCGGCGCGGCTGTTCCTGCTGACCGATGTGCAGGGCGTGCTGGATGGTGAAGGCAAGTTGCTGACCGATCTCACCCCCGCCGATATCGCCAGGCTGCGCGAGGACGGCGTGATCCGCGGCGGCATGGTGCCCAAGCTGGAAACCTGCGTGGCCGCAGTGCAATCGGGCTGCGAGGCAGCGGTCGTGCTGGATGGCCGGGTGGGCCATGCGATGCTGCTCGAATTCTTCACCGCACGCGGGGCCGGCACGCTGGTGCGCGCCTAGGGTGGGGAACCGGGGCTGGCGTGAGCCGTATTAACAGGCTAATACGCCTAAAACCCTCCTCCTGGGAGGACATCACCGGGCGCGGCGCTTTTGCAACGGCGTCTCCGCGCCACAAGGGAAACGGAACAAACGCAATGCTGCAAGCAATCGTGGACATCCTTGGCATGGTGATCAGCACCGCCAACATGTTGCTGATCGTCTGGTTCATTATCGGCCTGCTTTTCGCCTTCAACGTGGTGAGCCCGAGCAACCAGTTCGCCTTTGCCGTGCATGATGCGCTGAGCCGCCTGTTCGAGCCGGCCCTGCGCCCGATCCGCAAGATCATGCCCGATACCGGCGCGATCGACTTCTCGCCGATGGTGTTCATGATTCTGCTCGCCACGGTCTCGCGGCTGCTTCAGGGTGTGGCGTACTGATGGGCGAGGCAGCACGGATCGACGGCAAGGCTTTCGCGGCTGCTTTGCGCGCGCGGATCGGCGCGGCGGCGGCGGAGTTTGCGCTGGCGGCGGGCCGCAAGCCGGGCCTTGCGGTGGTGCTGGTCGGCGATGATGCGGCCAGTCAGGTCTATGTCGGCGCCAAGGCCAAGGCCTGCGCGGAAGCCGGGATCGCCAGCTTCGAACATCGCCTGCCTGCCACCACCAGCGGCGCGGAACTGCTGACGCTGGTCGAGCGGCTGAACCGCGATCCGGAGGTGGACGGCATCCT
>VFQM010001844.1_pt1 | contig 17298 bp, 12 predicted proteins | sample 3512391 | NCBI WGS metagenome assembly VFQM01 (sample SAMN10412369, study PRJNA504923) | tailings metagenome | isolation source: Replicate 1 from Balatoc abandoned mine | place: Philippines
TGGGCTTTGAGCTGGATTTGCCGCCAGTGGACACCATGCCGGTGCCGGAAATCACCGTGACGCTGGACAACGTCTCGCGCGAGATTGTGCGCCACCTGGACGCGGCCGCCGAGTCGCAGTCGGTGATCGAGGTGACTTACCGGCCGTATCTGTCCACTGATCTGGAAGGGCCACAGATGGACCCACCCATCCACCTGGTGCTCACGGAAGTGGAGGCCGACATCTTTCGAGTAACCGGCCGTGCCCGCATGCTGGATGTGGGCAACAAGGCCTTCCCCGGCATCAGCTACACCGCCAAAACCTTCCCGGGTCTGACCCGATGAGCCCAACAACCCACTGGGCGACCGAACTCATCGGTCGGCCCTGGCACGCCGGTGCGCGTGGTCCGGATGCGTTTGACTGCTGGGGGCTATTCCTTGCCATCCAGCGCGAGCACTTTGGCCGTGACTTGCCGGAAATCCCGGTGGACGCCAACGACTTGCGTACCGTGATGACCACCTTCCGTGACCATCCCGAGCGACAGCGCTGGGTGACCGTGGCGCAACCCGCCGAAGGCGATGCCGTGCTGCTGCGCCAATCCCGCCACCCGGTGCATGTGGGCGTGTGGCTGGCCGTCGACGGCGGTGGTGTGCTCCACGCGGTCAAGGACGCAGGCGTCGTGTTCCAGAAGCTGCCCGAACTCCTGCTGCACGGCTGGCGGGTCGAGGGCTATTACCGATTTGTGGAGAGCACGTGATTCACGCCGAGCAAAGTGCCGTCGTCCTGCTGCGCAACCCCTTCCAGCCCAGTCAGCGCGAAGTGATGGTGGCCCACCCCAATCAGAACATCCGCCAGTGGCTGGGCACCCAGGGCATCGCCGAGTTCGATCAGCCCACGGTCTGCATCAAGAACGGCGCGCCCGTGTTGCGTGCCGATTGGGCGGTCACACCCATCGATGGCGTGGTGATCTTCATCACCCTGCCGCAGGGCGGGGGAGGTGGTGGTGGCGGTGGGAAGAACCCGCTGCGCACGGTCCTGATGATCGCGGTGATGGTGGTCGCCACCGTTTATGGCGGCCCCTTGGGCGCGAGCCTGGGATTCAGCGGCAACCTGGCCACGGCGGTCGGTTCGGCCATCATCATGACGGCAGGTTCCGCCTTGGTCAGCGCGCTGGTGCCGCTGCCCACGCCCAACATGCCGTCCTTTGCCGGTTCGGGCGGGAGTCTGGCGCAACCGTCGCCCACCTACAGCCTGCAAGGCCAGGGCAACTATGCGCGGCTGGCGCAGCCCATTCCGGTCATCTACGGTCGCCATCTGGTCTATCCGGATTTGGCTGCCACGCCCTATGGCGAATACCAGGGCAATGAACAGTTCCTGCATCAACTGCACTGCATCGGCTTGGGCGAATACGACATCGAGCAGATTCGCATCGAGGACACGCCGATTGCCTCGTTTGAGGAAGTGACCTACCAGATCGTGCCACCCGGCAGTCCGGTCACGCTCTTCAACCCGGATGTGGTGACTGCCCCCGAGGTCGCCGGGCAGGAACTGCTGGCTGGCACCTGGACCGGGGGCTTTGCCATCAACCCGGCCGACAGTGAGGTCACGCACATTGGCATCGACATCCTGCTGCCGCGCGGGCTGTATTACGCCAATGACGCCGGCGGCCTGGACAGCCGCAGTGCCAGCTGGAAGGTCGAAGCCCGGGCCATCGATGCCGAGGGCGATCCACTGAACGACTGGTTCACGCTGGGCAGTGAGAGCCTGACCGCTGCCACCACCACGCCACAGCGGCGCACCTACCTTTATCCCGTCGCTGCGGGGCGATACGAAGTGCGTGCCACGCGGCTCGATGGCAAAGACACCAACTCACGCGCCGGGCACGAAGTGCGCTGGGGTGAGGCCCGGGGCTATCTGGCCGGCGGCGTCACTTTCCCTGACAACGTCACGCTGCTCGCCATCCGCATGCGCGCCACCGACAACCTGTCGCAGCGCTCCAGTCGGCTCATCAACTGCATCGTCACACGCAAGCTACCGGTCTGGTCGGCGGACTCAGGTTGGTCCATGCATGTCCCGACCCGATCGATCGCCTGGGCCTTTGCCGACATCCTACGGGCCAGCTACGGCGCCAAACTGCCGGATGCCCGGATCGATCTGGCTGCCTTGGCGCAACTCGATCAGGTCTGGGCCGGTCGGGATGATCTGTTCGATGGCGTGTTCGACCAGCAGGTCACGGTCTGGGAAGCCCTGACCCGGGTGGCCCGGTGTGGCCGGGCAGTGCCGTTCCTGCAAGGCGGCATTGTGCGGCTCGTGCGCGATGAAGCCCGGGTCTTGCCGGTGGCGCTCTTCAGTCCGCGCAACATCGTCAAGAACAGCCTCAAGATCCAGTACGTGATGCCGGGCGAGGAAACCGCCGATGCGGTGACGGTGGAGTTCTTCAGCAGCCGCACCTGGAAGCCCGATGAAGTGACGGTGAGCCTGCCGGGCTCCAGCAGCACCAATCCAGCCAAGCTGCGGCTCTTTGGTTGCACCACCGAAGCCCATGCAGTGCGAGAAGGGCTGTATCTGGCGGCGGCCAACCGCTACCGCCGTCGCATCATCACCTTGCGCACCGAGCTCGAAGGCCTGATCCCCACCTACGGCGATCTGATTGCCATTGCCCATGACATGCCCAGTTGGGGCGCGGGCGGCGAGATCGTCGCCTGGGACGCCGACACCCAAACCGCCACGCTGTCCGAGCCCGTGACATTTATGGATGGACAGAGCTATGTGATGGCCCTGCGCCGCCGTGATGGCGGCGTCAGTGGTCCGTATGGGGTGATACCGGGCGGTGATGCGCAGCAGGTGATCTTTGCCGAGCCGCCCGACATCTCCATCGAAACCGGTCTCTCGGCCGAGCGCACCCATTTCGCCTTCGGCATCGCCGAGCAATGGAGCCTGCTGGCCCGGGTGATCGCGGTGCGTCCGCGTGGCGAGCAGATCGAGATCACCTGCGTGGCCGAGCACCCGGCCGTGCATGCCGCTGATCTCGCCGATGGCGCCTGACCCACGCTGATTCGCCCATCTTCTGTTGAGCCCCGTTTTGTTGCGCCCGCCTGGCATGCCAGCGCGGGCATTTGTGTTTGTTGAGGAGTCCCCCATGTCTGATGAATTGCAATCCCCACCTCCTGATCTGCCGGTCGAACCCGTGTTGAGCCTGCGCGCCGAAGATCTCGATGATTTGCTCACCCGCGCCGCCGAACGCGGGGCTGAGCGTTGCCTTGCCCATCTCGGTCTGGAAAACGGCCATGCGGCGCGCGACATTCGCGAGTTGCGCGATCTGCTCGAGGCCTGGCGCGAAGCGCGCCACACCGCCTGGCAAACCATGGTGAAGGTGATCACCACGGGACTGCTGACCGTGATCGTGCTGGGCGCGGCCATCAAGTTCAAGGTGATGGGAGGTGGCCAATGACACCGATCCTGACCACACTCGCCCCAGGCCTCTTCGAAGCCGGTGCCAAACTGATCGACCGCCTGATTCCCGATCCGGCGCAGCGCGAGCAGGCCAAACTTGCCTTGTTCCAGGCCGAGGGCCAGCAGGCTCTGCAGGAAATGCAGGTCAGCCTCTCGGCCATCCTGGCCGAAGCCCATTCGGCCGACCCGTGGACCAGCCGGGCGCGACCGACCTTCCTGTATGTGATCTACGGCGTGATCCTGTTGTCGGTGATCGGCAGCATTATTGGCATCTGGTGGCCTGCCGAGGTGTTCCAGGTGGCAGAGAATCTGTCCAAGCTGCTCAATGCCGTGCCCGAGAGCTTGTGGTGGCTCTTCGGCGCCGGGTACCTTGGCTACACCGGCGCGCGCAGTTTCGACAAATGGCGCGGTGTGCCCAGGTAGGCCACGCCAGCGACTGCATCAATAACAAACCATTGACCCCGTCTTCATCCGCTTCCCTCTCGGGCGGCAGGTGAAGGCGGGGTCTTTTGTCGTTTGTACGAACCAGCCAACTTTTACCAGTAAACATTGTCGGTAAGCAATGGGGAAGGTATACTTGTCATAATAATTTTGAAGCAATGGCAGGGTGTTTGTGGCCTTTAGGGAGGCTGCGATGTACCCCCCCCCCCCCCCGAATTCGGGCGCCTCAGATGGCTGTCTGGGCGTTGCGAGCGGGGGTTTTCACAGGTGGAGGCGGGTTGATGAATCAACTCACAAAAGGCGTAAGAGAACAGCTTGTAAAACGGTTATTTCAGAATCTCTCGGGCGACAGCATATGTCGTCCGAGTGCAGTAGCTATAACAATCGGCTGGTGGCTTGGGGTGCCTGTATGAGCATTCTCGTTACGGGCGGTGCCGGGTACATTGGGTCACATACCTGCGTCGAACTCCTTCAGGCAGGCCATGAAGTGGTCGTTTTCGACAACTTCAGCAACAGCCACCCAGAGGCACTCAAGCGGGTCGAGCAAATCACAGGGCGGCAGCTTTCCCTGGTCCAGGGAGATATTCGTGACCAGTCGGCCATCGAGTCTGCCTTGCAGCAACACCAGTGCCAGGCCGTCATTCATTTCGCTGGCCTGAAAGCGGTTGGCGAGTCCGTTGAAAAACCGCTTCTTTACTACGACAACAATGTTGTCGGCACCCACCGCCTTCTTGCAGCCATGCAGAACTGCGGTATCTCTACCCTGGTCTTCAGCTCTTCCGCAACCGTCTATGGCGAGCCTCAACGCTTGCCTCTGACGGAAGACCACCCGCTATCGGCCACCAACCCGTATGGGCGCAGCAAGCTTTTCATTGAAGACATGCTGCGGGATGTGTATCGCGCCCATCCCGACTGGCGCATTGCCATACTTCGTTACTTCAACCCCGTGGGTTCCCATCAAAGCGGCTTAATCGGCGAAGACCCGCAAGGCATTCCAAATAATTTGATGCCTTACGTGGCGCAAGTGGCCGTGGGCCGGCGCGAGTTTTTGAATATTTGGGGCAAGGACTACCCAACGCCAGATGGCACTGGCGTGCGCGACTATATCCACGTCGTCGATCTGGCGAAAGGCCACCTCAAGGCGCTTGAAGCCCTCAGCCGACCGCAATGCATAGCGGTCAATCTTGGCACTGGCGTGGGTTACGGCGTGCTCGACGTCGTCAAAGCCTTCGAAGCCGCCAGCGGCCAGCCTGTTCCTTATCGCATCGGCAAGCGTCGACCGGGCGACGTTGCCGCCTGTTATGCCGACCCTCGATTGGCCATGCAGCTCTTGGGCTGGAAAGCTGAGCGTGACTTGCCTGCCATGTGCCAAGACCACTGGCGCTGGCAGAAACACAATCCACAGGGATACGTATGAGCTTGAAAACTTTTTGCTGCATGGAGGATGCAAGCTGATGCGCAGCTTCTCAGCCTCCCCCGTCGAGATGTTCGCCAGCCTCTGGCGCAATCGCGAACTCATCAAGGCCTCGGCAAAACGTGAAGTGCTGGGTCGCTATCGCGGTTCCGTAATAGGCATCTTGTGGTCCTTCTTTAACCCACTGCTAATGCTCTCGGTTTACACCATCGTTTTCAGCGTGGTATTCCAAGCGCGTTGGGGTGCCGGCGGTGGCTCTAAAACCGAATTTGCTGTGGTGCTTTTTGCTGGATTGTTGATGTTCAATCTATTTGCGGAATGCATAAACCGATCTCCGGGTTTGATCCTTTCAAACGTCAACTACGTAAAGAAGGTTGTGTTCCCGCTAGAAATCCTGCCAGCCGTGACGCTGCTGTCCGCTATGTTTCATGCGCTGATTAGCCTCGGCGTGTGGTTTCTGGCCTATGGCCTGTTTTTTGGCGTACCGCATGCGACTGTCTTGCTCCTGCCCTTGGTCGTTCTGCCCTTTGTGATGTTCATTATGGGGTTGAGTTGGGGCCTGGCCTCGTTGGGCGTTTATCTGCGTGACGTGTCGCAAATCATTGGCGTAATAACTACCGTGCTGATGTTCATGAGTCCCATCTTTTACCCGGTCAGTGCTTTGCCTGAAGACTACCGCCACCTTCTTTACCTCAACCCGTTGACGCCAGTCATCGAAATGACGCGCGATGTGCTCTATTGGGGAAGGACCCCTGATATTCAGTTGCTAGGCACGTACTGGCTTGCAACCGTTGTAATTGCATGGCTAGGGTTTGCGTGGTTTCAGAAGACAAGGAAGGGGTTTGCCGATGTCCTCTGAAATCGCCATTAAAGTTGAAAATCTAAGTAAGTGTTATCAAATATACGAACAGCCTCGTGACAGACTCAAGCAGTTCGTGCTTCCACGAATGCAGCAATTGATTGGGAGGCCACCAAGTCAATATTACCGCGAGTTCTGGGCATTAAAAGATGTTTCGTTCGATGTCAAGAAAGGTGAGTCGGTTGGCATCATTGGACGCAATGGTAGTGGTAAGAGTACGTTGCTGCAGATCATCACAGGGACGTTAGCGCCAACGTCCGGCTCAGCCACGACCAACGGACGCATTGCTGCGCTTCTGGAACTCGGTTCAGGATTTAACCCCGATTTCACTGGTCGAGAGAATGTTTACCTAAATGGTGCGCTGCTTGGTTTTTCCACGGCGCAGATAGACGAAAAATTCGATGCGATCGCCGCTTTCGCCGATATCGGCGAGCACTTGGACCAGCCGGTTAAAACCTACTCCAGCGGTATGCTGGTTAGGCTTGCTTTTGCTGTTCAAGTGCAGGTGGAGCCTGAAATCCTTATCGTGGACGAAGCACTTGCCGTGGGCGACGCACTGTTTCAGAAGCGCTGCTTCCAGCGCATTGAAAAACTGGTATCTGATGGCACCACGCTGTTGTTTGTTTCGCACGACCAAGAAAGTGTGCGTACCCTGACCAATCGTGCCTTGCTCCTGAACAAGGGGCGCCCCATTGAATGGGGACTGTCCTCTGAGGTCGTGCTGAGTTATCGCAAATTGCTTCATGACGAAGAAGCAGCATACTTTGCCAGTCTCACCAAAAGTCTGGTCGAGCGGGCGGCGCAAGCACCCGTCCCAAGCGATCCGCCTGCGGCCGCATCTGACGCCGTTCCTGCAAATGCTGCGCCCGGCATGGGTACCCGTTCAGACCGGCTTTCATTTGGCGATGGTGAAGTCAAGATCATCAAGGTCGAAACACTGGATTCGAATGATCAACCCTCCTCCTTGTTCTACCCCGGTGTGAGATTACGCATCCGTGTGACCTGCGAGTCTTTCGCAAGCATTGACAAACTTAATGTCGCTATCCGCTTGAGAAATAAGGAGGGGGTCAAGATCTACTCTTGGGGCACCCTAAACCAGGATATGACTAATCGCGCCAAGAATATGGATGCACCGATTTTTTGGGTGCAGCGGTTCGACGCGGGTGACCGGTTCCAAGTATTGCTGGATTGCGATTGCGCACTAGGCGAAAACCTGTATGAAGTGCAGGCAGCCGTCTCCCATGAGGAGACTATGAATTATTTATCTCAACGAATGTTGCATTGGGTCGATGAAGCGGCCTTTTTCCAGGTTTCGATCAAGCGCGATGAATATTTCTTTGGCGGCGTGGTTGATTTAAGAATGAGTGCAACATGGTAAAGCGGATGACAGATATGGATGCGAAGACAGACTACCAGGCTCAATATGATGGCTATTGGAAGTCAACTGACCGCATTGGTGAATCCAGCGGCGATATGGACCGCATCGCAGAGCAGATCGTAATGACCTGCGGTATTGGGCGCACCTTGGATGTCGGTTCAGGTGAGGGCTTGTTGGTAGCGTCTCTGCTGCGCCGGGGCGTGGATGCGTATGGCGTTGATGTTTCGGAGGTCGTGACGGCGCGCTGCAATAACCGTATGCCAGACCGTTTCACCCATGGGTCGGTGCTCGCATTGCCTTTCGAAGATGCATCGTTTCAGACCGTGGTGTCAACTGACTGTATGGAGCACCTCGCGCCTGAAGATGTGCCCAAGGCGTTGAAGGAAATCCATCGCGTCGCCAGCCGATTCGTTTTTCTGCAACTCGCGACGACACTGGACCGCGACGGACATTGGCATTTGACGGTCGAAGGGCGAGCCTGGTGGGAAGCGAAATGCTTCGAGGCAGGGTTTCGCAAGCACCCTGCCTACTATGAAGTCAATGATTACGAGTCACTCAACGTAGATGGCTGGCAGATCTTGATACCTCTAGAAAAGATTCCTGTAGCGGCATTAGAAAAATATCCACTTGCAGCATTGGCTGAAGAGCGCAGCTTGCACATGGATATGCTAAGGGAAACTGGGCGCAGATCAGATGGACATGTGTTCCACTATCAGTTTGCTTCAAAATATATCCGGCCAGGTGATGTTGTTCTAGATGCGGCATGCGGACTGGGCTACGGATCGCATGTATTGTTTTCGAATTCGTTCGCCAAGCGAGTTATTGGTGTGGATTTGAGCTCTTATGCTGTTGACTACGCATCTTTAATGTATGGGAGTGAGAGTCTTACTTTTGTAGAAGCAAGCGCGGAAAATCTATCATTTCTTGATGATAACTCGGTGGACTTAATATCTAGCTTCGAAACGCTAGAGCACGTCAAAGACCCTAAAGCTCTCCTAACTGAATTTAATAGAGTTCTGAAACCCACAGGGCGCCTGATAGTAAGTGTCCCGAATCTTTGGGTAGACGAAACAGGAAAAGATCCGAACCCCTGGCATTTTCATGTCTACGATTGGTCTGTGTTAAACGAGCAGTTATCTCAACATTTTTTGGTTGATGAGCGGTTCAATCAAGTTGCTGGCGGTGGCTTTAAGTTATCTCAGTCACCTCGTATTTTCCGGTCTTTTATCAATCGAGAATCGGGTGAGGATGTTGAATCCGAATGGTGTGTTGCTGTTGCTTTTAAACAGTCCAAGGGTTCCCTGTTTCCGTTTGGGGAAACTGTAAACCCATATTCAAAGCCGCCGAAGAATTTGCTTGATTTTGCTTCGCATTATGAAAATCCATGGTTGATCCGGGAGATTTGTGAGGCAAACTTCCGCATCAAAGATCCAGATGTTTTAGCCGATCGATGCAAATATTTGATTGAAAGTTGTGACGATAAATCTGCTGATTATGGGGCGGCGTTATGTGTTTACGGCTACAGAATACTTGAAGAGAAAAATTATGTTCTATCGAATATTACTGAATTTGAACGCAAGGCTGAAGATTATATAAATTCAGAATCGAATAATCCGCATGTTTTGCGGTGGCAGACCTCCTTGTCTTATCTTGTGGGTCTTTTGTTTCTGAAGCTGGGTAATAGAGAAAACCAGCGAGTTTGGTTTGAACGCTGCATGGCTTCAGAGTACCTTAAATTTAGCCCCATATTGGCAACGAAGGTCGTCTCTGCGGCAAGACATGTTGGGTTTTTTCTGCTTTCTAATGGGGATGAGACGGGGGCAATTTCATATTTTAGACAAGCAATGCTTGTTGCACTCGAAGCACTAAAAAATCCTACGGAAGAATGGATTGGGAGGACCGACTGGCCACTGACATGTACATATTTTGATGCAATGCAGTTGCTTGATGACGGAATGCATAGTGCGGTAGTGGTGTCGGAATTGTTGTCTGGACGAGGCTCTCGCCTAGGTTTCTATCGATTCCTTTTTCATGGTGGGTATAAAGATTCCAGTATTAGACAATTAGGTTACACGGGCGAAACAGCCAAAACTCGCCTACTGGAGTTGAAGCGACTCGGGGCTGAGCGCCAAGAGCTTTACGAGGTAGCTGAGCAGCGGTTGTCCGAGCTGCAGCGACTCGGGGCTGAGCGCCAAGAGCTTTACGAGGTAGCTGAGCAGCGGTTGTCCGAGCTGCAGCGACTCGGGGCTGAGCGCCAAGAGCTTTACGAGGTAGCTGAGCAGCGGTTGTCCGAGCTGCAGCGACTCGGGGCTGAGCGCCAAGAGCTTTACGAGGTAGCTGAGCAGCGGTTGTCCGAGCTGCAGCGACTCGGGGCTGAGCGCCAAGAGCTTTACGAGGTAGCTGAGCAGCGGTTGTCCGAGCTGAACATACTCATTGACCGATTGGCCCAAATCGAAAGTATGGGTTTGATAGCCCTCTTGAAGCGATATTTCCGCAGGAAATTTCGAGAAATAGGATCACGTTTTTCTCCACACAACGCACAAAAGGGTTGAAGGACTGTTTATGCATATTGCGCAGATAAGTAAGGCGGATGCCTATGGCGGTGGAGCCAGTCGTGTTGCAGAGGAATTATCCCAGCAATTTCGCGCCAATGGATATGTTTGTCATCACTGGGCCTCTTGGGCAGGGAAAGGATATGATCATAAATCCGTATTCCCGCTTTACGGACGTTTCAGTCGCGAAATGCGTCTAGCCCACATGCTAGTCAAGAAAGCCGGATTTCCTGAGCTACTACCATTTGAGTTGGCTGTATTGCTACGAAATAACCGAATTTACAACTACGACGTGTTGCATTTCCATGATCTATCGTCGGCAATATCACCCTTTACCTTGCGGTGGCTGTCTCGTCAGAAGCCAGTAATATGGACTATTCACGACTGTAGTCCCTTTACAGGAGGGTGTTTATATCCTATGGGTTGTGAGAAATTCAAGTCTGGTTGTGGTGGCTGCCCACAAATCGGACAGTGGCCGATTGATTCCTATCTTGACTTCACCAAAACAATGCACGGGATCAAGCGCCACTTGCATGCCAAAAGCAGCGTCATTACCGTAACACCATCCAAGTGGATGTCTGATATGGCTTACTCAAGCGGCTTGTTTTCAGAACCTCCCGTCGTAATACCAAACGGTGTCGATACACAACTTTACCGGCCATCCGATAAGAAGATTGCGAGGGATGAGCTTGGTTTGCCGAATGATCGGCGAATCATTCTACTGTCTGCGGGAAATCTTCTGGATGAACGGAAAGGCACTAAGTACGCTTTGGAGGCATTGTCTGAGGTGAAAGACTTAGCACCCTTCTTACTAGTGGTTGGTTCGGTTGATGATAAAGCACGAAAACTTATAGATAAGTTTGATTATCACGCAACTGGCTATATTGGGGATCCAGCTAGGTTAGCGCTTGTTTATTCTGCAGCAGATCTCTTTGTTTTCTGCTCTCTGGCTGACAATCAACCTTTAGTGATATTGGAGACGATGGCAGCTGGTACCCCGATGGTGGGATTTGCGACTGGTGGAATACCTGAAATGGTAGAGCAAGACGAGAGCGGCTATCTTGTCCCGCAACGAGACGTTCCAAGCCTGATAGGTGCGATCAGGCGTGCTTTTGAGGGTGGACGTTTATCTGAGTGGGCGCGGCGTGCACGGGAGAGGGCAGTTTCCCTCTACTCCTTTGATCGGCTGATAGAGAATCATCTGTCATTGTATGAGAAGCATGCTTGTGCTCGGGAGCTTTTAAAAGTATGAGTAAAAAATACATAAGTTTTAATCATCCGCGAGCTTTAGCAGCAAAAGTAATTGACGAGATCGAACGAGCTGAGGTGCGCACGGTTTCTTTTGACGTCTTCGATACATTGATTCATCGCAGAGCACATCCGGATGCTGTACTTTGGGCGGTGGGTAAATGGCTTCGAAATCGACTGGAAATGTTGGGGTACTCGGTCACTGGTGATCCAATCGAAGCGCGAAATCGTGTGTATGCGCAGTTGATTGCCCAAAAGGCGGGGCTTGGACTAGATCTGGATGTTAGCTTGGACGAATTGGTCTTGCCCTGGGTGCGGGAGTGCGTGGGCAGGAAGTTTGAAAGTGACGTATTGTTGGCAGAGCAAGTTGCCACGATTGAGTGCGAGTACGAGCAGGCCACAACTTTCTGCAATCCAGACTTCCTCAGCTTGGTGAGGAAATTAAAGGATCGAGGCATTCGCCTAATCTACACTTCCGATATGTACCTCGGAGCGCGTTATGTTGATCGCATCCTTGACTCCTGTGGTTACAAAGGGTTTTTTGATGCTGCTTATGTCTCCGGTGATTATGCGTTGCTCAAGCGCACCGGTCGGCTATTCGATGCGGTACTCGAAAAAGAGGCGCTTAAACCCAATTGCTTGTTTCATATTGGCGATAATCGCGTTAGTGATGGAGAACGACCAGCTGAGCGAGGGATTAAAGCGTTCGTACATGATTATAAAACAATGGTGCGACGTCACCACCGTATGGAGTACGACTATCGACGTATGAAGGTTGATCCTTCGTGGATGGGAGTTGTGGCAGCACAGTACTCTGAGGCAGCATTAGATGAGATAGGAGCACCAGAGGAGGCATATGGTCGAAGGGTTCTCGGTCCCGTGTTCGCAAGTTTCGTTCATCGGTTAGCTGAGCGTTGCATGGCGGAGGGAATTAAAAAGATCTATTTTGTAGCTCGTGAAGGTTACCTGCTGAAGCAGCTTTTCGACCAAATCGCGCCCATCGTATTTGGTGAACATTCAAAACAGCCCACAACGTACTACCTTGGAATCTCGCGCTTGACGACGTTTATGGCGTCGATAAAAGATTTCTCGTTACGGGAGATCACAGCCTCTTTTAATAACACCCCTCACTATTCAATCAGAGCATTATTAGCCCCACTTAAACTTGAAGAGTCTTTCCTTTTTGAACTTGGCCAGCGCTGCGGGATAACCGACATAGATGCAGCTTTACCTCCATTTTTCAAAGAGTGGCCGCCATTCCATCGCCTGCTCGAAGATAATCAATTGAACATCGAGATTCGAAGTCGCTCCTCTTCGGCCAACGGATTACTTCAAAGGTATCTTGAGCAGCAGGAATTTTTTATGGATTCTCGGGTTGCTTTGGTTGATGTTGGCTGGAGCGGGCAGATTCAGGACAATTTGTACAAGGCGATAATCGAAAGACCAGATTGCCCGCAAATATATGGCTTCTATCTTGGAACAACACTAGCTGCACACTGGCGGAAGACCCCAAACAACTGGATGGAGTGGACCCATGGAGACTATTCTCATATGGGTTGGTTCGGCCGATCGGCGTTCGAATTTGTCCAGGGACTAGAAGCTGTAGTCAGATCCCCACATGGGACCACTATTGGATATGTCGATAATGGGCGGACTGTGGAACCGATTTACAAGGCGGAAACAGAAAGTTCACGCCTGACTGAGGCAAAGGATGATCCGATGATTGCCTTGTTTCAAAATGGAATGCGTGAATTTACGGTGAGATATGCGCAGGCGGCCAAGATGTTCGGTTTTACGGCGTCAGACACACTGCCATATGCACGGATGATGTTGAACCGAATGGTGCGCTTTCCGTCGTCCGAGGAAGCCAAGTGGTTCTTGAAGGTTAGTAACGTCTCTGACCTTGGTTCCTCGGACGTGTTTACTCTCGGATGTCAGAGTAAGGTATCAATATTTAGACCAAAAGCTATGCTGCGCGAATTGAGACGGAGTTTTTGGCAATATGGAGTTCTATCGATCGGTAGAGGGGTTGTGAGTAAAAGCATTTATGCTGCTCTTATTTCTATCCGTTTGACTCCAAAAATACAAAAGAACCTATGTGAAGGGATTGTATTTAATGCGCCAGCGCAGACCCTTGATATGCCCATCAATGCAAAGATTGATTCAGATAAGCAGGTATCTGTGTTTGGAGCCATTGACGCCTTGCAGAATATTTGCATAAACCTTGGTCGTAAGCAGGCTCGTGTTTTTTCAATTCATGCAGCTACTTCGCCTCTTGGGCCTCGGGAGGTTATTCCGATTCATTTCGTGTATCGGCTTGTCCGAATCGGGTGTGCTGTTACGGGCCGGCACATGCCCTATTCCGATGCACTCTCGGTAAAAGGATTTTTCATGCGATCCTTAAGTGGATACGAGTTCGTTGGTCGGGCAGTACGCTATTTACGTCAGGTCAGATCGTAGTCAATGTCTAAAGTCAGACAGGATCAAATATTTTTACAAATGAAAAGTTGATGCGGATGAAAAAAAAAGTCGCTTGGTTGATTCCTCGCTTGGTGCCAGGCTCGGGGGGCATTCGAACCATGCTTGCCTACGCCAAAGGTCTCGAAATTGCAGGATACGACTGTCATTTATATATTGAGGGCATCGGCGATGACGGGAAGGCTCGTGCCGAGGTAAAAAATTACTTTGGTTATGCCTTTGCTCAAGTTCAGTATGGCTGGGATGATATCGCTCCTGCCGATCTGGTAGTTGCCACTATTTGGTATTCGGCTAGGATTGTAAAAGATTTACCGTTCTCTTGTTGTAAGGCGTATTTGGTTCAAGATCGCGAGGCCTTGTTCTACCCCGTGGGCTACGAGGCTTTAATGGCTGAGCAGTCCTACACGTATGACTTGATTCCGATCACAGTCGGAAATTGGCTAAAAACAGAACTACAGAAGCGCCATGGTGTTCTCGCTTTTTCTCTAGATTTTGGTGTGGACGATCAAGTTTATCGACGGCTGGAATACAATCAACGTGAAAAGGCTGTGTGTTTCATATATCAGCCGGATAAACCGCGTCGATGCGCGCGGTTAGGCATAGATGCTTTGGGTATTGTTAAGCATCATGCACCGGATACTAAGATATATCTTTATGGAAGCCATAAGTCGGAGTCCCGTGAAGTATGGTTTCAGCACACTCATCTTGGGTTAATAAGCCCGGACGATTGCAATAAACTTTACAACAGATGTAGTGTTGGGCTCTGCCTGAGCGCATCTAATCCATCGAGAGTTCCTTTTGAAATGGCAGCTTCAGGGTTGCCTGTTGTGGAACTCTGGGGTGAGAACATGCTTTATGACTTTCGGGAGACGATGGGCATCCTCTGTGAGCCTACACCGGAAAGTATTGCGGAGGGCGTGTTATCCACACTCAAGAGCAATAGCAGCCTAGCTATTACCCGACGTCCAATTTCACAACCGGCTGTAGATGAGGTTCAGGAATTTATTGCGGTGATTAATCTAATCATCGATGGGGTGCCCCCCAAGGCTATGGATGTACCGCGACATTATGCTTCATCAATGGTTACCTCGTCTCTAGAAACAGCTCGTCTCCCCATTGAAGTTGCACGTCGCGTCAATGCACCGGGAAATGCTAGTCTAAATCGACTACATCCGTTATTGCGCAAATTTCTAGGATGGGGAGCCCGGATGGTCAGAACCAGACTGCTCAATTAGTAGGAATGAGTGGGCGTTGGTTTTATGAAATTTAAACTTCGAACAATAGATGTTTGGGATACGCTTTTGCGTCGGGACTGTCACCCCGAGTGCATCAAACTGGCGACCGCTCAGCATCTATTTCTCGGCTGGACTGATCAGATCAAACCGGAGTTTAGTGATGGCTGGATTCTGTACAAGGCGCGCCTTGAAGCGGAGCGTACGCTTGCCGAGCAGGCTCGGACAGACGGCAAAGACGATGAGTATGAGATCACTCAGGTCTTGACTAATTGGGCCCAAACCGTTTTTGCCAGCACGGTTCCAGTAGGGTTGCCGACCTGCCTAGCGGAGTTCGAGCTCAGCGTCGAGATCGCCCGATCCTATGCTGATCCCGAGATCTCGCTTTTTTTGCGATCACACGAAGCAGAGAAGACGTTGTTCTTGTCCGACTTCTATATGAGCGCAGAAATGCTCGGTCGACTGTTAGCCTCAAAAGGCTTGGACACGTTGGTTTCCGAGGGCCTTTCGTCTTGCGATGTGGGGCTGAACAAAAGATCTGGACAGCTTTTCCGACACATTCATTCGCTCCACGCCGTCTCACCTGACCAGCATATACACATCGGCGACAACGAATGGTCCGATGTGACGTCGCCACGTACGCTTGGCGTGAATGCCCTGCATTACCTGCCTGAATCAGCCCACGTCCAACGCCAGGCGCGTGAGTGCTTGTTTTCGTCCAGGGGGGCGTTGTTCGAGCATTTGCGTGGAGAGTGTTCTGCGCTCGCAGGCAATTCGGGTAAGAGTTTGTCGGAGAAGCAGGCCGCCGCGCTGCGCCTAGGCGCAGAGTCAGCGCCATTGTTTATCGGATTCGCGCTCTGGACCGCCGAGCAGGCCATCCTCCAGAATCTCGATCGGCTGTATTTCTTTACCCGGGAAGGCGAATTCTTCCACAAGGTTTTCTGCGCACTATTCCCGCAGGGTCGTCTTTTCGGCCATGATCTCCCGCCTACTGATATCCTTGCTGTAAGCAGGCTGAGCACGTTTGTACCTTCGATGAGAGAGGTATCCATCCAGGAAATGTCCCGGATATGGTCTCTGTTCAGGGTACAAAGCGTTTCAGGCCTGTTCGCCACCTTGTGCCTAGATGTCGGGAAGTTCTCGGTAATGCTCGACACGGTTGGTCTGAAGGAAACAGACGTAATCAGCGATCCTGAAAACAGCTCAGAGCTGCGCCGACTTTTCGAAATACCGGCGTTCGCTGAAGCCGTCAATAACACCTTGGCATCGCAGGCCGATCTGCTTCAAAGCTATTTGAACCAAAGTGGCCTGAAAAAGGGTAGGCGGGTCGGCGTCGTCGATATCGGCTGGCGAGGGACCATCCAGGATAGTCTTGCTTTGCTCGTGCCTGACGTACATTTCCAGGGGATGTACCTGGGGCTACGTCGCGTCATCAATGCGCAGCCCGCGAACGTCTCCAAGGCTGCCTACGGCCCTGATGAAAATAGTTCCAGCGAACTTTCCGCCCTTTTCACGAACTTCGCAGCTATGGAGTTGCTCTGCAACTCTCCTCACGGAAGTGTAGTGGGTTATGACACATTGGAAGACGGACGGACGATCCCACAGCGCCATGTCGACCAAGAGGAAAACGCGGCGTATGGTGAGTTCGTAGGCCCATTTCAGGAGGGCGTGCTGCTTGCGGCGCAGCACTGGCAGTCATATCTCGTGCGCTATGTGGTTTCCAGTAACGAATTGCACGCGATGGCGTTGAACGTCTGGGATAAGTTGCGAAAGGCGCCAGTTGAAGGTCTGGTGGACGTGTATCTGCGCACTCCACAGCACGACATATTTGGCTATGGCGAAATCTTCAAAAGAAGCCAATACCCTTCTTTGAGCACCATTATCCTGTCGCCCATTTTAGCCTCGAGAAGGCGGCAATTGATCGAGTTCATCCGGCGGGTTCAGTGGTCAGAAGCCATCGAAAATGCCAAGGATATCGGCCTGATTCATCGCACTGTATTGCTCTTGGCATTTCGAGCCGCACACTGGATCAAACGCTCAGCATTAAAGGTGAGACGCGCCAAGCGGAGTAAGAATGCGTAGTTGTGACATCGTGATTGTCAATTACAACGCAGGCCGGCTCCTCACGGAATGTGTTCAATCAGTGTTGGCAGAGCAAGCGCGGCATGTCTTTGTGGTGGACAACGATTCGCACGACGCGAGCCTTGCCCATTTGTCGGCCTCGATCAGCGATGTGCGCGTCACCATTATTCGAAATGGCCAGA
>VFQM010001845.1_pt1 | contig 17294 bp, 17 predicted proteins | sample 3512391 | NCBI WGS metagenome assembly VFQM01 (sample SAMN10412369, study PRJNA504923) | tailings metagenome | isolation source: Replicate 1 from Balatoc abandoned mine | place: Philippines
GACCTGCCCACCCTGCAGGCCGACCCAGCCCTGCTGCACGAGCTGCTGGTGCAGGTGCTGGGCAACGCCCTCAAATTCAGCCAGCACCAGCCAGCCCCCAGCATGGCGGTGCGCACCGTGCCCGCAGAGCGCGGCGCAGGCTGGGTGGCGTGGGAAGTGCAAGACAACGGCGCGGGCTTCAACCCCGAGCGCGCTGCAGGCCTGTTTGGCATCTTCCAGCGCCTGCACCGCGAAACCGAATTTGACGGCGTGGGCGCAGGCCTGGCCGTGTGCCGCACCATTGCCGAACGCCACGGCGCCCACATCACGGCCACGGCGGCGGTGGGGCAGGGCTGCACGGTGCGGGTGGAGTGGCCTGCGGCGGCAGATTGATTTGCTATTGAAAAGATAGCTGTTGGCGCTTATGGGTTAAGCGATAGCGGCACTTTTGTTTCAAATTTTGCCCGCTTGGTGCTGAAGAACGCCTTGACATTGCGCACATTCGCATCGGCGGTGAACAGCCTCTGCGACAGCGCCAAGTAGCCTGGCATATCGCGCGTGTGCACCACCAGCACAAAGTCCGGCCCCGGCGACACGCGCCAGCACTGCTGCACCTCAACATCGGCCACGGCGCGGGCTTCAAAGGCGTCCAGCGCCTCGGCGCTCTGGCGGTCCAGGCTCACTTCCACAAGGCAGGCCAGCCCGTGGCCCTGCACGGCGGCCAGCCGGTCGGGCTGCAGCAGGGCCACCTGCCGCTCGATCAGGCCCACATCGTGCAGCCGCTTCACGCGCCGCAGGCAGGTGGGGGGCGATACATGCACCCGTTCGGCCAAGGCCTGGTTGCTTTGGGCGGCATCGTGCTGCAGCAAGTCCAGCAGTTGCAGGTCGATGGCATCGAGGGTGATTGATTCCATAAAAGAGTTGATTGTGAAATATTATTTCTGAACGGATGGATGTAGAAATTAAATTTCACTTTCATTGAAAAATCAACTGCATATTTCTCCGACGCCTGCCTACCATCCGTCGCATTGGTTTTATCGGAGGCACCATCCATGTGCGGCATCGTCGGCGCGGTATCCACGCGCAACATCGTTCCCATCCTTGTGCAGGGCCTGCAACGGCTCGAATACCGCGGCTATGACTCCTGCGGTGTGGCAGTGCACGCCGCCAGCCTTGATGCGTCGCGCAACGGCACGCCCCAGGGCGGCCTGCAGCGCGCCCGCAGCACCGCCCGCGTGGCCGAACTGCTGGAACAAGTGACCGCCGAGCACCTGGACGGCGCCACCGGCATCGCCCACACCCGCTGGGCCACGCACGGTGCACCGGCCATGCACAACGCCCACCCGCATTTCAGCCAAGGCACGGGCGATGCCGCCAGCCAGCCAGGCCGTGTGGCGCTGGTGCACAACGGCATCATCGAAAACCACGAAGAACTGCGCGCCGCCCTGCAGGCCCGTGGCTACGTGTTTGTGAGCCAGACGGACACCGAAGTCATCGCCCACCTGGTGGACAGCCTCTACCAGGGCGATTTGTTTGAAGCGGTGCAGGCCGCTGTGGCCCAGTTGCACGGCGCCTACGCCATCGCTGTCATCCACAAGGACGAACCCCACCGCGTGGTGGGCGCACGCGCGGGTTCCCCGCTCATCCTGGGCGTAGGCAAAGACGGCTCCGAGCACTTCCTGGCCAGCGACGCCATGGCCCTGGCGGGCGTGACCGATCAGATCGTCTATCTGGAAGAGGGTGATCTGGTGGACCTGCAACTGGGCCGCTACTGGATCGTGGCCCAGGGTGCGGCCACGCGCCAGGCGCTGACGCCCGCCGAGCGCCCCGTGCGCACTGTGCTGGCCCACAGCGGCGCGGCCGAGCTGGGGCCGTATCGCCACTACATGCAAAAGGAAATCTTCGAGCAGCCGCGCGCCATTGCCGACACGCTCGAAGGCGTGGAAGGCATCGTGCCTGAACTGTTTGACGGCGCAGGCCTGCACGGCGAGCCCGGTGCCGCCGCGTGGCGCGTATTCAAGGAAATCGACAACGTCCTCATCCTGGCCTGCGGCACCAGCTACTACAGCGGCTGCACCGCCAAGTACTGGCTGGAAGACATCGCGGGCATTCCCACCCAGGTGGAAGTGGCCAGTGAATACCGCTACCGCACCAGCGTGCCCAACCCGCGCACCCTGGTCGTCACCATCAGCCAAAGCGGCGAAACCGCCGACACCCTGGCCGCGCTGCGCCACGCGCAGTCACTGGGCATGCAGCACACGCTCACCATCTGCAACGTGGCCACCAGCGCCATGGTGCGTGAGTGCAAGCTCGCCTACATCACCCGCGCCGGGGTTGAGATTGGCGTGGCCAGCACCAAGGCCTTCACCACGCAGCTCGCGGGCTTGTTCCTGCTGACATTAGCGCTGGCCCAAAGCAAGGGGCGCCTGACCGAAGCGCAAGAGGCCGAGCACCTCAAAGCCATGCGCCACCTGCCCGTGGCCCTGCAGGCCGTGCTGGCGCTGGAGCCACAGCTCATCAGCTGGGCCGAAGACTTCGCCCGCATGGAAAACGCCCTGTTCCTGGGCCGGGGCCTGCACTACCCCATTGCGCTCGAAGGCGCGCTCAAGCTCAAGGAAATCAGCTACATCCACGCCGAGGCGTACCCGGCAGGCGAACTCAAGCACGGCCCCCTTGCGCTGGTCACCAGCAGCATGCCCGTGGTCACCGTGGCGCCCAACGACGCCCTGCTGGAAAAGCTCAAGAGCAACATGCAGGAAGTGCGCGCCCGCGCCGGTGTGCTCTACGTGCTGGCCGACGCCGACACCCACATCGAAAGCGCCGAAGGCCTGCACGTGATCCGCATGCCCGAACACTACGGCGCGCTTTCGCCGCTGTTGCACGTGGTGCCACTGCAGCTGCTGGCCTACCACACGGCCTGCGCGCGGGGGACGGATGTGGACAAGCCTCGTAACCTGGCCAAGAGTGTGACCGTGGAGTGATCTCTGCGGAACAAAGTCACGGTGCTTTGATTGACTAAATTTATGGAAATTTTCACTATAAATTTTGCAAACTAACAATTACTTTGGAATTGCGGATATTTCCGACAATGACTTTTGACTCCAACAAATATAGTCAGTCGGGCACAAATAAAGTTCGTCGGAAAAATTCCACATTAAGAAATGCAAAAGCGCCTCAGAGTTGAGGCGCTTTTCGTTCCTGATTGCGAAGGTGAGTGGGCGCCGGGGCGGTCTGCTTCAGGCTGATTGCGGCCAGTCATACTTCGCAGTTGAACGGCTGCTGCGTTCAAGAGCAGACCGTGAAGAAGATCAGCGCGCGCTTTCCGAACTTCATGAACTGATACACCCAGCGTGGGCAGGAACGCGCCTCGCCGTTTACGTCCGACATGCATAGTGGAGCCGCCACGGACAACTGTTGGTAGTAGCATGCTGGATTGCTTCGGGTTGAACATCTAGTCCCCACGCACATAAAGACCAAGCTGCCAATCTCGCGCGAACAACCGAGTGGGCCATCCCATCAATCACGTCGAACATTAGGCCGCAAGATGAGCTCTGACGGGAAACAACTAGAGGCGCTGGTCGCATTCGTCGAAGAAGCCTTGGTGCCACCAGGATTCGAGGTTAAAGCCAATAGCCGGGTGTTCAACGACGAGGGAGTGCAGATTGCCGAGTTCGACATCGAAATCCGTGGCAAGGTAGGTTCCACAACGATCGCTTGGCTAATTGAGTGCAGAGACCGTCCCGGTCAAGGCGCCGCCCCGGGCTCGTGGATTGAGCAGTTAGTTGGTCGGCGAGATCGATTCGGCTTCAACAAGGTCCACCGCAGTCTCCACGACAGGTTTCGCTGCGGGAGCCTCTGACTACGCACGCCGCGCAGGGATTGAGCTTCGCGAGGTGCAGACTCTTGATCCGGCGAGCTTCGAGAACTGGCTTCAGATCTCAGAAATGACTCAGGTCATGAAGATCCATGACTTGCACCACGCAAACATCATCATCAGTTCGACTGATTTGGACGAAGTCAAAGCCGCTGCGCAGCGCGTGATTGAGCGCGCCAGCGGTAACGACGCCCTGCTGTTGGCTGCACTGAGCAAAGAAAACGTCTCTGTCACACAGGCATTCTTGGGGGCAGTGGAGACGGAGCCTACTGCGTTCGACGACGTCTCCGTTCACGGTCGAAAGAAGGTCTGCGTCGTCGGACAGTACTCAGGAGACGACTATTTCTACATCGTTACGGAGGTTGGCAACGCTAGTGTAGACCGCATTGAATTCTTCGGAGAGCTCAGAATCGAACAGACTTCAGTGCCTGTAGTTCGCACTGCTGAGTATCGGCACGTCGAAACCGGCGAGGTCATATCGCAGCTTGCTGCGTTTGCGCCCCACTCAGTCTTGGGGATGAACTTCGCCTTGGAACTACATCGTATGGGCGAGGACGGGGAGACGCACGTGCTCATGAGACGCATACCAGATGACTGACTTTCGCGTACCAACCCCCATCTGTTAGCGCGCGGCCAGATTGGCCAGATTTGTCGAAATTTGGCGATCGATGAGTGATCACCTAATGGTGACTCAGACCGCTTGCCAGCACTCCATTTGGCGATAGCAACCTATGATCAAGGCAGGATTGGCATTTATGGTCAGTTTGACACTGGCGGCAACATATGAGCCCCCCCCGGTCCAGCTCGGTCAATGCAAAAGGCTAGCCAAACCATGCGGTCAGGCCTAGATCGTCAAGAAGCAATCCGTAGTCCTTGGCGGCACGCAGTTCTCGCTTTAAGTCATCATCCAATGGGATCGCGATCCGGAGCCTTTCGCTCACATCCATACGCGAAGCCAAGAGCACCGCTAGGTCGTAGCCGCCATTTTCTTGAATCCTGCTGAGCACATAGTGGTGAAAGCTGAGTGCGGCTTCCAACACCACTGCAGAAGTCTTTGCATCCCAGGCAAAAGTACCGCGCGGAATGCCGAGCCGAGGCCAGAGGGTCAGGTCGACAGACATGGGAATGATCCACTCATCGCCGCCATCTTTCACGCTATCGAGCACCGCAGAATCCTGCCTGATTTTCGGGTGAACGTATGCATTACGGATGCGTATTAGCTCGTCGCATCGCTGTGATGTTCTAGTCCCCTTACCGAAGCCTGGAATACCCTCTTCTTCGAAGAAGCGCGCAATTTTGTCCAGGGGCTTTTCCCGATCTGCGAGCTGAAACTTCTCCGGGTGCAGTTCGAGGTAGGCTAAGAGACAGTTCGCGAGGCACTCGACGCTGAGCGCGGACGCAATCACCGCAGCCCGTGCAAATCTATTCACCGAGTGCCGATCTAAGGCGGCTGCGGCATGCCGGTGCTGAAACAATGCGTCCCCTAGAAAGTCGAAGAACGGGCTGTACCTGTGTTGTGCAGGGAGAGGTGGCCACGAAGCCTTAGAGCTGATATCGGACACATTCATCTCGTTCCAATCCGTTATTGCGTACGTGAAGGAGGGAACCCTCCCAGTTTTTTCTCATGAATGAAGCCTGCGCGGATTCACCAAGACTGAATCGCCCCGGTTTTGAACTGACCCCCAGAAGTTGGACGGTTGCCTTGCCGCCAATCAGGCGGTGTTTCTCAGCCGGTATCCCAACGGGCTGAGTCCGTTCAATCTGAGCTTGATGCGCTTATGGTTGTAGTAGTGAATGTAATCATGCACGCCTGCTTCGAGCGCATCAATGCTATCGGGCCTTTCGAGACGGAAGTACTCGGCTTTCAGGGTGCCAAAGAAGCTTTCAATCGCCGCATTGTCGAAGCAAGTTGCCCTTGCGGCTCACGCTTTGCTCGACTCCGCGTCGCACAAGCATCGCCCTGTAGGGCTGCATCTTGTAGTGCCAACCTTGGTCGGAATGCACGATCAGGCCTGCGACGCAATTGGTCCGCGAGAGCGCGGCATCAAGCATGCTGGAAACCATCTCGAAGACCGGCCTCCTTGCCATTCGGTACGCGACGATCTCGCCGTTGTACAGGTCCATGCAGGCCGACAGGTAGAGCTTTTGGCCGCTTACATTGAACTCGGTGACGTCGGTCGCCCATTTCTGGTTCGGTGCGGTCGCGCAGAAGTCGCGCTGCAGAACGTTGGGTACGGGCGCATCGCTCGTGCCCGGGACATGCCGGGAGCGCTTCTTCGCCCGGATCAACGCACGTAGCCCCATCTTTTGCATCAGACGCTGCACGCACTTGTGGTTGACCGGTTGTGCCATTGAATTGCACAGCGCTGCCGTGATCCGCCGGTATCCGTAGCGACCCTTGTGCTCGTCATAGACAGTGCGAATTCTGGTCTCCATGGTGCTTTGCTGGTCGGCACACTGGGTCGCCTGACACTGGTAGTAGAACGTGCTGCGCGCCAAGCCTGCTACCTGCAACAGATCCGCCAATTTATGGTGTTGCCTCAACCCGGCAATCAGTCGCGCTTTATCGGCGCAGCTGATCTCTTCGACCGGATCAAGGCCTGCAATTTTTTTAGGTACGCGACCTCCGCGCGCAGTCGGTCGTTCTCTTCCCGCATGGCTTTCTCCGCATCGGCAACGACCGCGCTCGACGGTGCGGTAGAGCGTCGTTCTGGCTTCATCTTGGGCTGTACTTCATTCCTGGTCTCGCACGCCTGCAGGCGGCCTTGATCGAGATTGCGCCGCCAGACCACGATCTGGTTGGGATTGCGGATGTCATAGAGCGCCGCGACCTGACGACTGGAAAGCTGTTCGCGATCCTGATGAGCCAGCACCTGCAACTTGAACTGGGCACTGTACGCGCTGCGCTTGGGGCGCAAACCGTCGATGCCGTGCAGGCGGTAGTGGCTCACCCACGTGCGAACCTTCTCCTCGGGAACCGACCACCGCCGAGCCAAGAGCTTCGCGCCGCCTTCGCCAGCCAAGAAGCTTTGGACCACTTTCAGCTTGAAGTCCGTTTTGTACTTCTTCATGTAACCCCTTGAAGTTTGTCCAACTTCTGGGGGTCAGTTCAAACCGGGGGCGATTCAAACAGGTCAATTGCGAGCGACTAAGGAAGGCGAACGACTCGAGCTATAACTTGCATGCTCGCGATTTTTACAGCGATCTGCGCATGGCCTGGGAGCGAGGCGTTGAGGAGGTGTTGTTCAACAAGGTGGTGCAGCGCTTCCAACGAGGAGTCTCTACCCTTGGGCTAGGCAAGGTCTCTGTGGCTCCGGACGACGTGGCACCTGTGACGGCGGGCATGACGAAGTGCTCGAACTACACCGGGCATGACGGAGCACCCGAGGCAAACATTCCCATCCCCGAGCCTGCCGACATGACCTCCGATTTGAACGACCTGGAGAATTGGCGCAAGGCGGTACTAGCGAAGAACAAGCGCTGACGGACAGGCCATGTGCGCCTGGCGGCTGTGCTGGCCCTGTCTATTGCTGGCGCTGCTCTCCCGAATCCTTCCTGGGCGCGTGCCCCGCAGTTCGACAGTGCGGCGCTGCTCACACCCGAGCCCACCTCTTTTGCGCAGTGTCCGCAGTTCTTTGCGAACGGCACACCACCGGTCATCACGCCCCGGCCACAGTTGCGGGAGCTTTGCTACGAGGCGTTTGCGGTACTGCACTCCGGTTCCACCAAGACACTGGTGTTCGTGGCCCAGCGGTTGAATCGGCAGATGCTGGAAGGGGCCAACGAGAAACGGGCCAAACGGTTCTTCGCAGATGCGCGGCTCCCAAGTGGCGAGCGGGCTGAACTGGAGGACTTCAAGAACTCCGGTTACTCCCGAGGGCATATGGCGCCGGCGGGAGACATGACGACGCCCACAGCCATGGCGCAGAGTTTCAGTCTGGCGAACATGGTTCCCCAGAATGCGCAACACAACGGGGGAGCCTGGAACAAGATCGAACAGGACACGCGGCACTATGTGAAGCGGGCCAAGGGGGATGTGTTTGTGATCACCGGGCCGGTGTTCACGGGTGACCGCCAGGGTCATCACTTCGGTAAGAACTTCTCCACCACCCGGTGCTCCAGCAGTCTGTCGCGGTTCTTGGAGAAACTGGAGTGGTCCCAGACCTCGTCGTCGATGGCCAGGCCAATGAACCAGCGGTACAGCAGGTTGTAGCGGATCTGCTCGACCAGCTGGCGCTCGCTGCGCACTGAGAAGAACACCTGGATATGCATGGCGCGCTGCAGCTTCTAAGGGGCGATGGAGGTGCGACCTGTATATGCGTAGATGGTGTTGAGCAGGCCGTTCAGGCGGGACAGGGCCGCATTGACCAGGCTGCGGATCGGGCGAAGTGGGTGGTCTGCGGGCACGAAGTCCTCCAGCTTGGCCACCGGGAACAGCGACTCCTGCATCGCATCTCATCCCCGCATCATCTGCACTCTTTGTTGAGCGAGTCGTCAGTACCTACAACGATGCTCTTGAACGCTTGGTTTTGCGGGGGTGAAACTCAACAGCCTGCTAGGGCTCGTCCAACTATCGCTCACAACGATAGTGACGATTCAGCGGATTCTCTGTGCAGATGCCATGTGACCTCCTATTCTTGAAAGCTCAAAGAAATAGGAGACAACATGAAATCTCATGATCAAAATTTGAGCCGTCGAAAATTTGTCCAACTTTCTACGGCGGCCGTCGCAGCTCCAACCATTGTGTTGACTGCCAACGCGCAATCCAACAGTCAGCCGCTGCGCATCGTGGTCGGCTTTCCTCCTGGCGGATCGACTGACGTGGTGGCGCGGCAGTTGGCCGAGGCTCTCAGACCTCGCCTGGGATCCACCATCTTGGTTGAAAACAGGGCTGGCGCGGCAGGGCGAATTGCTCCAGAGTTTGTTAAATCAGCACCGGCCGATGGCGGCACACTTCTTCTGACGCCCAACCCGATGATTACGCAGTACACCTCGGTGTACAAGAAGCTCACCTACGACCCACTGCGCGACCTCACACCCATTGCACAGCTTGCAACATATCCACTCTTTGTCGCCGTCGGTCCCGCCGTGCCTGAAAGCGTGAAGAATGTCCGCCAGTACCTCGACTGGGCGAAATCCGGGCAGCGCAATGCCTTCTTCGCTTCGCCAGCAACAGGGTCCACTCCGCATTTTGTGGGAGTCATGCTGGGTCGCTCCGCCAACATCGAACTCACACATGTGGCCTACAGAGGCGATGCGCCCGCCGTTCAAGACCTTCTGGGCGGGCAAGTGCCCATGAGCATCAATGTGCCTGCGGCCCAGTTGCCCCACATATCCACGGGTCGGCTGAGGGTGCTCGCGACGACGGGCGCTCAACGCATGCCCGACCTGCCAGATACCCCGACTCTCGCCGAACAAGGATTTCCAACGCTAAAGACCAACGACTGGTTCGGCATGTTCGCGCCTAACGGCACGCCGGCTGCACAGGTAACTCGTCTGCAGAACGCGATGCGTGAGGCCCTCAACGACGCGGCCGTGCGTGATGCTTTCAAGAAGCTTGGCGTCCAGCCTGCGTTTATCGGAGCGAGCGACTTTGCACCGCGCATCAAGGACGAGTCGATCGCCTTCGCCGCGATGGTAAAGAGTGTTGGATTCGTTCCCGAGGAATGAGGACTGATCGGATGACACCAAAACTGTCCTTGGCCCATGCGAGCGTCACCATCGAGTGGCGCCCAGACGGAACTCAGATCTTGCGATCGCCCATTTCTCTCGGCAGCCATACTGCTGTGTTGGATGACTGGCTTGCCTACTGGAGCAAGCAGGCGCCAGAGAGAACCTTCCTTGCGGAGAAGGTCAAGGGCGAATGGGTACGTCTGACTTACGGCCAAGCAGCGGAGCAGGTTCCCCGCATATCGGAGGGGCTATTGCGGCTCGGTGTGGGACCTGATGCACCCCTGATGATCCTTTCAGAGAACGGGATCGAGCACGCCCTCATGGCCTTGGCTGCAATGCATGTGGGAGTGCCGTTTGCCCCAATCTCGCCTGCTTACTCATTGATGAGCAAGGATCACGAGAAGCTGAAAACCATCCACGCGCTGCTGCGCCCGGGCGCGGTCTTCAGCAGTGACAAGGTGCGCTATGGCAAAGCGCTCCAGGCAATTGGTTGCGAAAGCGTATCGTTCGAGAGTTTGCTGGCGAACCAGCCAAGTGAAGCCGTAGTTGCCGCACGGTCACAAGTTACGCCTGACACCGTTGCCAAGATCATGTTCACCTCGGGATCGACAGGCACGCCCAAAGGAGTCATCAATACACAGCGGATGATGACTGCAAACCAGCAGCAGAGTCTGCATGTATGGCCGTTCCTTGGTGTTGAGCCACCGGTGGTTGTCGACTGGCTGCCGTGGAATCATACGTTCGGCGGTAACTACAACTTCAACTTGGTCTTGAGCAATGGTGGGACCATGTACATCGACGCTGGTAAACCGGTTCCGGCGCTTTTCGCTGAGAGCCTGGCGAATCTGAAGGAGATTTTGCCCAGCGTGTACTTCAATGTGCCAAAAGGCTTCGACCTTCTGTTGCCGCATCTTGAGGAAGACGCGGAGTTTCGAAAAAACTTCTTTAGCCGCTGCAAGTTCATCTTCTACGCTGGTGCCGCGCTTGCCCAAAACACCTGGGACCGGATCCAGCGTTTGGCGCGGTTGGAGACAGGTGCCAACGTCATGCTGGTCTCTGCGTGGGGTTCGACAGAGACCGCACCCCTGTGCGCCGCAGTCCATTTCGAGATTGACCGTGCCGGAGTAGTCGGCCTGCCGGTTCCTGATTGTGAAATCAAATTGCTGCCTACAGCAGGCAAGCTGGAAGCGCGCGTACGCGGCCCTAACATCACTCCTGGCTACTTCAACAGCCCGGATCTCACGAAGTCTGCGTTCGACGAAGAGGGGTTCTACCGCATCGGCGACGCCCTGAAGTTTCTGGATCCCGAGAGGCCAGAGAAGGGGCTGGTGTTCGACGGCCGCGTCGCGGAGGACTTCAAGCTTAGGACTGGAACGTGGGTCCATGTGGGCGCGCTGCGCGTCCAACTTATCGCCGCCTGCGACCCATTAGTTCAAGACGCAGTGATCACCGGACACGATCGAGACGAGATCGGCGCACTTCTATTTCTGCACCCCGCGTCGGAAAACCTGAACCACTCTGATCTCCGCCACCAGATTTCCGCACGCCTTGCTCGCTTCAACGCGACATCCGGTGGGGGCAGTTCACTGCGGATCGCTCGCGTCCTGGTGCAACGCATACCTCCGCGACCGGACGCGGGCGAAATCACCGACAAGGGATATCTGAACCAGCGCCAGGTCCTCACGCTACGTAGCGCCGATGTGGATCGTCTGCACACCGACGGCGCCGATTCCGAAGCCGATGTCATTTTTCCTCAAGAGCAACTGAACGCATCGCTTACCCCATGACCAAGTATCTCCGAAACGTCTGGTACGTTGCCGCCTGGGACTCGGAAGTCCCTGTCGGAAAAACATTCGCACGCACGATCCTGAACGAACGAATCGTGTTGTTCCGAGATGTTGAGGGTCTCCCCCAAGCGCTCTTTGATCGATGCCCACACCGCTTTGCACCACTGAGCATGGGCAAGGTGATCGATGGGTGCGTACAGTGCCCATACCACGGCCTGGAGTTCAGGGGAGACGGCTCATGCAGTCGCAATCCGCATGGCAATGGCCAAATCCCCAAGGCGGCACAGGTGCGGAGCTATCCGATAGTTGAGCGGTGGTCTGCTCTGTGGATATGGATGGGCGATCCGGCACAGGCCGATGAATCTCTTATTCCAGAGTTTAAAAGCCTGGACCCCGAGAAGCGGTGGATCGGCAAAGATTATCTTCTGGCTAGAGCTGAGTACCAGCTGGAGACAGACAACATTCTCGATCTGAGCCACATCGAGTACCTGCACCCAGGTACTTTGGGCAGTGACGCGGTCAAGCAGTCGCAATCTGAGGTCAAGCAGGAGGGGAACACTGTTTACTCTCGGCGCCTGACGCGCAATGAGCAGTTGATGCCATCACTTGCTCAACGCTACGGTATCCCTGAGACCCAACTGGTGGATCGCTGGCTTGACACGCGCTGGAATGCTCCCGCAGTCATGGAACTGTGGGTCGGTGTAGCTCCAGCCGGGAGTGACGATCCACGCGCCAACGGCAAGCAGGTCCCATTCGCCCATCTGTTCACTCCGGAAACGGACACTACGGCTCACTACTGGTTTGCAACTAGCTACCCCAAGCGCATGGGGGAGGAGGGAAGAGCGAGAGCGGAGTCCGATATCAAGTACCTGCGCGAGCCATTTGAGCAGGAGGATCTGCCAATGCTCGAAGCCCAGCAAAGGTCTATTGGAGACAGCGACTTCTGGTCGATGAAGCCCATCCTGCTCGCCGGTGACGCTGCGGCCGTGCGCGCTCGGCGTGTTCTCGACGCAATGATCAAGGCGGAGACAGAGGTGAAGGCGGCAGAGGAAATGGGCACATGAGTGATCTACTGAGTGTCCGGGTGGCCCGCAAAACATTGGTCGCGGAGGGCATATGTTCGTTTGAGCTGGTTCCTGCCGATGGTGAGTGCTTACCGAAGTACAAGGCAGGAGCACATGTCGATGTGATAACGCCGTCGGGGCACACACGACAGTATTCGTTGTGTTCACCCCGTTCGGAAGGCAGGTCGTATCGGATCGCTGTGCTCAAGGATCCCACAGGACGCGGGGGGGCGGCGTCCATGCACGACGACGTGCAGGAGGGTGACCTGATTCGTATTAGCAAGCCTCGCAATCACTTTGGACTGAATGATTCAGGTGCAGCCAGCCTTCTGTTCGCGGGGGGAATCGGCATCACGCCCATTCTTGCAATGGCGTACGAGTTACACGCGCAAGGGCGAGATTTCAAGCTCCACTACTGCACACGCAGTTCCGCGCGTACCGCTTTCCTGGACGAACTCTCGACAATTTTCGCCGACCAGACCCACATTTACTACGATGACGGTACCAGTGAAGATCGGTTCGACCTCGCCGGGACGCTTAGGGATGCCGCTGCAGGGGCACACCTGTATGTGTGCGGCCCTTCGGGGTTCATCGACGCGGTTCTCAGCCAGGCACGCCTCACAGGCTGGCCAGATGATCGCGTTCACCGCGAGTTTTTTTCTGCAGCGCCCGTAGACACGAGCTGTGACGGAGCCTTCGAAGTCGTCGTTTCAAGCTCAGGCTTGGTCGTTCCGGTTGCCGCCAATCAGTCTGTTGTCGATGCACTGGCCTTGGTGGGTGTGGAGGTGATGACATCATGCGAGCAAGGCGTTTGCGGTACTTGTGTGACGCGAATTCTTGAAGGCACAGCGGACCACCGGGACAGCTTTTTCACCGATGCGGAGCGAGCAGAGGGAGACCAGTTCACGCCATGTTGTTCGCGAGCAAAGTCGGCGCGGCTGGTGCTTGACCTTTAACGCTGCGCACCAGCGCCTTGCGAGATCGATATGCCGAATAGTCACATGGCCTACGGTTCAAGTCGCCCATCCCCCCGCGCCAATGCGATAGCGGCCGTTGTCGTGGGCTGCATAGGCTCGGAGAGCTTCCCATCAGCAGCACTGGAGCGCATCCACTGTCATCTGCCCTTGGGGGCCTGGACGGTCTACCAACTCAACACCGATGCCCCTCCAGAGTTCTCAATGGGTGCGACGCGAGGAAAAGATGACATCACTGGCGCGTGTTGGAACCAGTACCGCTCCGGGCTTTACAGCGGCGACCACAGCTTCGATGACATCGCGCCATCGGCCCCCGGCGACTTTGCGCTGGCTCGGCTGAACCCTGTGCGTTTGGCGCCGGCGCACAGAGCTGCTATCTACGATCGACACGCTATTCAAGAGCGGCTTTCGGTCGTCGCATTTGAGAGTGCGAAATCCCTCCTGGCTCTGAATTTCTACCGCTTTCACGGGCAGCCATGGTTCGATGCCGAGGACGAGGCCGATCTCCAATCGTCGGCGACTGTTTTGCTCGCGGCGGTGAGACGGCACTTGGAGCTGCGGCCTCCGGAGACACCCGCACAGATGGAGAGCACGCAAGAGATTGAGATCTCGGTGCTGCGCGCTAAATGCCCGCGCCTGACAGAGCGCGAACTGGAGGTTTGCGCCGGCCTGGTGCAGGGATGGTCTTTCGATGGCCTCGCAGTGCAACTGAACCTGTCGGCGGCCACCGTTAAAACGTATCGTGACCGTGCGTTCAGAAGACTGGGCATCAATCATCGCAATCAGCTTTACGGAATGTGTGTCGAGGGCGTCGTTCAAAAGAGTTCCCATGGCCGGAGCACCAATGCCTGAGATCGAGTTCCATTTCGACTTTCTGTCTCCGTACGGCTACTTCGCAAGCAAATTTGTCGAGGAGCTGGCTTCCCGGCATGGCCGCAAAGTGTCTTGGCATCCCATGCTTCTCGGTGTATCGGTCATGAAGGTGATGGGCCTCAAGCCACTGCTTGAGACACCTCTCAAGGGCGACTACGTGCGGCGCGACGTGGCTCGCCAGTCCAGGCTTCTTCAGCTACCTCTCGGGCGAGATGTTGATCGCCCTCCGACGAGCTCGCTCGTTCCTGCACGCGCGGTTTGCTGGGCGAAAGTTCACGCTCCCCAAACGGTCAGTGATCTCGTCCGCAGCTTCTATTCGGCCATGTGGGCACGTGGAATCGACTTCAACGAGCCTGCCGACCTTCTGCGTGCAGAGCTGCCTCAATCGGTGAACCACGCAGTTCTTGTGACCGCTGCAGGCCATCCAGAAGCGGCGCAGCTTCTACGCCAGTCGGTGGAGCTGTCTATCGCCAAAGGCGTCTTCGGCTCGCCCACGATTCTCATTGATGGCGAACCCTTCTGGGGCTTTGATCGCTTTGATCAGGCCGAGCGCTGGATGCAGGTGGGAGGCTGGTAGCAGGGTTTGTATGTACACGCCCTGGGGGACTGACGATCAATACCCCTGTTCCTACGATTACGAACCGCGTAGGCGGTCTCTACGCGACCAAGCAATCAACAGGAGACATTCATGAACCAGCTTTCTCGCCGCCATGTACTTGGTGGAATTGGCGCCATCGGCCTTTCATCCGTGCTACCGGCACACGCACAGCAAAACCGTCCAATCCGGCTTCTTGTCGGCTTTCCACCAGGCACGGCACCCGATACGGTCGCGCGCATCGTGACCCAAAAGATGGGGGAGAACATGCAGCAACCGTTCGTGGTGGAAAACGTTGCTGGCGCAGGGGGACTGATCGCTGCTCAGCAGGCATCGAAGGCTGCTTCTGATGGGACGACGCTGTTCATGAACACGGTCTCGGACATGAGCATTGCGCCCCACATTTACAACAAGCTCTCCTACAACCCTAACGACTTCGCTCTCATCAGCCACCTCGTCTACACCGACTTCATTCTTGCCGTTCCACCCTCGGTACCAGCACAGAGCCTTAGCGAGTATGTGACCTGGGCGAAGGGCCGCAAGGACACCTTCATGGCCACCTTCGGGCCTGGCTCCCCTGCGCACTTCGGTACCGCGATGTTTGCGGGCGCCTCCGGTCTAAAGATCGAGCCGGTGCACTACAAGACCACGGCCGATGCCATGTCGGGCGTGCTCAGCGGGGAGGTGCCTGGCCTCTTCGTGACTGCGTCGCTGGGTGTCCAGTACGTCAAAGATGGGAAGCTGCGTGCGCTCGCTGTCACGTCGCCGACGCGTATGCCGCAGCTGCCGGACGTTCCATCATTTGCAGAGCTTGGTATGCCCCAAGCCGTGTTCGCCGCCTGGTTTGGTCTGGCAGCTCCACCAGCAACTCCGACGCCGATCCTCGAACGGATTTCAACCGAGGCACGCAAAGCGCTGCAATCCCCGGATGTAAAGCAGAAGCTTGAAGCTGCAGGCTTCCGGATAAGCGGTACCACCCGCGAGGAGTTCGCGAAGATTGCGCAAAAAGAGTATGCGGCCTGGGGTACGGCTGCTCGGTCCACTGGTTTCCGCGCCGACTGAAGGCGATAGAGCAAGCCACGTCATGAGCACTCTCAAATTTTCCCCCGTCCGCAGCCTGGCCGATGTCCAGGCAATTGAGGCCCAACCGTATGAGAGCTTCATGCCGTGGCGCGGCCTGTACGAAGCGTTGCAGGCGAGCGCCACGTCATTCAGCGAACGCCCGGCAATCAGCTTTCTCGCGGACGACACGTACCGGCAAGGCACCGTATGGACCTACACTCAGTTGATCAGCCAGGTCGCGCAGGCAGGCAACGCTTTTCGCTCCCTTGCAAAGGACCAGGTTCCTCGCGTGGCAATGCTTTTGCCAGCCATCCCTGAAGCTTATTCAACCCTCTGGGGTGCGGCCTCAGTAGGCACTGTCTGCCCAATCAACTATCTGCTGCGCACCGAGCACATCGCGGAGTTGCTCCAGGCTGCAGATTGCAACATCGTGGTCGCGTTGGGGGTCAATGGGCAACTCGACATCTGCGAGAAAGTCGTTGAGATCTGCCGCAGCTGTGACACGGTGCGTGAGATCGTATGGGTGGGCGATGTCCCCGAGGGAGCGAGTGGAGTGTCGTTCCAAGAGATCGTTGGCATGCAGCCAATCTCTTTGGACGGTCCTCGCTCAGGTGACGATATCGCTGCCCTGTTCCACACGGGCGGAACGACTGGAAGTCCCAAGCTCGCGCAGCATACCCATCGGAACCAGCTGCACTCGGCAGCAGGCGCCGCTTGCCACTATGCCCTGACTTCCACTGATTGCATCGTGAATGCGATGCCGCTTTTTCACGTTGCGGGCACCATTGTGTTCGGCCTGTCGACGGTGCTCTCGGGTGGCCACATTGTGCTGCCCACGACCCTCGGGATGCGCAACAAAGGATTTGTCGCAAGCTATTGGTCCGTGGTTGCAGACATTGGGGCCACGCTCCTCACGGCAACCCCGACAGGCATAGCAACACTGCTGTCGACACACCGCGAGGAGTCACAGACAGTCACGGTGAGGGCTCTGCTTACCGGTGGAGCACCACTGCCACCAGAACTGGCTTTAGAGTTCGAGCGAGAGACAGGCATCCCTGTTCGCAACACCTTCGGAATGACCGAGTGCTCTGGCGTGGTGAGCATCGAGCCCGTTCTCGCGCCCCGCGAAAAGATCTCCTGTGGCATCCGCATCCCTTTCACAGAGGTCCAGATCGCCTCGATGAGTGGGGGCGTGGTGAACGACGGGATCTCCGGAATCATGCGGTTGCGCGGTCCTAATGTCAGCCCTGGTTACACCGATCCCTCAAGGGGAGCCGATACCTTCAACGATGGCTGGCTAGTGAGCGGTGCTCTTGCGCGCATCCGAGATGGACGCATCGAAGTCACCGGAAGGTCCAAGGACGTCATCATCCGCAATGCCCACAACATCGATCCTCAGCAAATCGAAGACGC
>VFQM010001847.1_pt1 | contig 17287 bp, 11 predicted proteins | sample 3512391 | NCBI WGS metagenome assembly VFQM01 (sample SAMN10412369, study PRJNA504923) | tailings metagenome | isolation source: Replicate 1 from Balatoc abandoned mine | place: Philippines
CTGGCGGTGTGAACGACGTCTTCACCTATACGCTGAAGGACAGCGACGGCGACGAGGACACGGCGACGCTGACGATCGCGATCGACGATGCGAAGCCGGTGACCGAGGCCAATGCCGCTGTCCAACTGGACGACGACGCGCTGACCGGCGGCAATGCCGGCGGCACGGGCGACGACGACAACGCCGTCAACACGACCGGAATGCTTGCCGGGTCCGGCGGTGACGGCACCCTGACCTACTCGCTGGAGAACACGGGTGCGCCCGCGGGCTTCACCTATGAGATGTCGGGCAGCGATCTGCTGGTCAAGCAGGGCGGCACGCTAGTGTTGACGGTTACGCTGGACAGCTCTGGCGCCTACACTGTCACACAGAATGCGCCGATCCGCCATGCAACTGGTGACAACGAAAATAACCAGCCGTTCACAATCAACTACAAGGTTAGCGACGTCGACGGGGACAGCGCTGGCGGCACGTTGAGCATCAATGTCGACGACGACACGCCGACGCTGGGAACGATCCCGAACGGTTCGGCGTCCAACAACCCGACGGCCGCCGTCACCACTGGGGCGATACCGATCTCCGTCGGCGCCGATTCGCCGGCGACGGTCGGGGCGATCACGGCGAATGTGTCGGGCATGACGTCCGGCGGCCATGGGCTCGTCACCAACCAGGTCGGCAACGTGCTGACCGCCTATGCCGACAAGAACGGCGACGGCGTGTACAATTCTGGCGATACGGCCGTGTTCACGCTGACCGTCGATGCGACGACGAAGCAATATGCGTTCGACCTGCTCGCCCCGCTCGACGGCGACGTGACCAACACGCCGATCACCGGCGCGTCGTCCTTCGGTTCCGGCCCAACGGAGTCACAGGTGCTGAGCGGCTCTGGCGGCAATGTAGCAATCATTTCGGGATGGAAGGCAGGCGGTTCCTTCAACGCTGCCAATTGGTACAACAATGGCGCCACCAATCCGGCCGGTCTGACGCTGTCGAAGGTGAACGGTTCGACCGGTGGCTGGGGTGTGGACAACAACAACTTCAATCAGAGCGAGTTCATGCGCTTCGACTTCGGGGCGCCCACGGATGATTTCGATGGCCTCGGTGGTTACACCCCGCCCGCCGTCACTCTTCCCGAAGTCAGCTATGCGACTCTTAAACTCGACGGTTTCGGTGCGACCGACAAGTTGCAATTCGTCGTGCACTATACCGACGGAACCTCTAGTCAGTTGACCAATACCGGCGGCGGCCAGGTGACATTGACCGCGCCGGCAGGCAAGTACATCGACTGGATCGACCTCTATGGCCAAGTCGTCGCCCCCGGCGGCGGCAAGATCAGCCTGGCCAGTGCCGGCGTCACGACGACGAACGTCAACGAGACAATCGGCTTCGACGTCACGCTGACCGACGCCGATGGTGACCCGGTCTCGGGCGGCTTCTCGGTCACTGTCGGGGACAAGGGGGTGTCGATCACCAACTTGACCCCGGCCAGCAGCGGCGGTGAGGTCGTGCTGAACGAAAACGATCTGTTGGCGGGCTCGTCGCCCGATGAAGGGGCGCTGACACAGGTTGGAAGCTTCACCATCTCGGCACCAGATGGCGTCGGCACGTTGACCATCGGCGGTCAGGCGATCTCGGCAGCGACACTTGCCGCGAGTTCGACGACGCCGATCACCATTGCTACGTCGCTCGGCAATACGCTGACGATCACCGGCTACAACCCGTCAACCGGCGAAGTGAGCTATAGCTACAAGCTGAATGGCGCCAAGACACACGACGACGCCCAGGGCGAGAACAACCTGTTCGAGAACATTGCGGTCTCGCTCACCGATGCGGATGGCGACAGTACCTCGGGCGTGCTGTCCGTCCGGATCATTGACGACGTCCCGACGGCCAATGCGGGCAGCGCGCTGTCCGTTGTTGAAACGGCTGTCGCAACGGGAGGCGAGAACCTGCTTGGCAACGACGTCAAGGGCGCCGATGGTGCAACTGTCACGCACGTCTCGTTCGACAATGGCAACACCTGGCAGGAGGTGGCCGCTGGCGGTTCGACGTTCACACCGGCTGGGGGGCAGGGGGTCTACACGATTGCCGGCAATGGCAACTGGACGTTCGACCCAAGCACCAACACCAGCAACTCGAATCAGAGCGTGAGCTTCCTCTACCGTGTCACGGATGGTGATGGGGACACCTCGCAGGCCCGGCAGGACATAACGATCACCAACGCCAACGCAAAACCGACTGCCGGCACCGTCACGGCCACGGTTGACGATGAGGGACTGGCGAACGGCAATGCAGGCGGCAGCCAGGGCAGTGGAGACGTCCCCGGCCAGGCGACAACCGCAGCCGGCACCCTGACGCATTCCTTCAACGGCGATGCGCCGGCTACCACCGATCCGATCAACTTCCTGCCTATGAATGGAACGACGGGGACAGTGGGCACTGAGCAGGTCAGCTACAGCTGGAATGCCGCGACCAACACGCTGACCGCAACCTCCGTCGCCCGCGGTGCGATCTTCACCGTGCAGGTGGACAATGGCGCCGACAACGGCAATGGGAACTACGTCTTCACCTTGCTTAAGCCGGTGCTCCATGCAGCCGGTTCCGGCGAGAACGATGCTGTTGTTGATCTCACCTACCGCGTGACCGACGCTCAGGCTGAAAACGCTACCGGAACGCTGCAGATTACCATCGACGACGACACGCCAATTGCGAACAATGACAGCGAGACGCTTGATATCGCGGTCGACGATCTCGACGTCGGGTCCGTCGTCGCGCGGTGGCAAATCCTGTCGGGCGGGACCAATATCAAGTACACCGACGTCGATGAGGATGGCGCGTACGACCTTGTCGAGTGGGGCAGCGGTGGCAAGTCTGGCTACGGCTTCGTCGATGCTGCGCCGGCCAATCTGGACAATCTCCAGACCAACCAGACATTCTCCCTCGGTACTTTCACCCACTACAACAAGTCGATCGACGGCGGCACGAGCATTTCGAGTGCCAAGCTGACCGTCAACTTCACCGCGATGATCAATGGCGAGGAGGTTCTGGTTGGCCCGATCGAGATCGAGTTCGCGCACAACGAGACACCAAACAACGGCAACGACGAGAACGATCGTGACGTCATCACGATCAAGACTACCACCGCGACCGTCAACATCGCGGGCCAGAACTATACTCTGGACGTGCGTGGTTTTGTCGACGAGCAGAACAACATCGTCTCGACCGTGCGGACCTATGAAGGAAAGAGCAACAGCTACCAGCTTGCCGTGCGCTTCGTCTCTTCCGACACGACCAACATCACCAAGACTGGCGACGTCATTACCAACGACTCTTCGGGTGCTGACGGTACGCTGCTCGTCACCGCAATCACCCGCGGCGGGAACACCGACGATTCTGCAGACGGCGCCGGCAACTTCGAGATGGCGGGCCAGTACGGCACGCTGGTCATCAACAAGGATGGCACCTACACCTACACACTGACTGTTGATGGCAGCACGGTTCCGGCGGGGGCGTCTGAAACATTCACCTACCGGGTGACGGATGCGGATGGCGACAGTACAACCGCCAATCTATCGATCGCATTGAACAAGGTCGATGGAGGCGACAACCCGCTGCGTGGCGACCGCGTGCTGACCAACATCAGTGGCGGCGCGGGCACCAGCATCGTCATTTCCGAAGCCGCGTTGCTCGCAAATGACAACGCCGGATCGGCCATTTCGAGCGTGACAAATCCGGTTGACGGCACGAGTGTTTCGCGTGGAAGTGGGAACATTACCTTCGTCGACAATGACGGCGACGGCGGTTCGTTCACCTACGGCCAGAACGGCGCGACGCCGGACAGTGCCGTGGTGACGATCGATCGCAGCCAGGCCGGCAATAATACGCTGAACGGCTCGTCGCTCGGCGAGATCCTGATTGGACGGGACAACGCCAGCGACACGATCGATGGCAAGGGTGGCGTTGACACGATCTATGCCGGGTCCGGCAATGACACGATCGTCGCCGATCAGGCGGATCGGTTGATCGATGGCGGCGGCGGCACCGACACGCTGAGTGTAGGGGCCAACTTCACCAGCAGCAGCGACGCGCAGATCGTGCGCGTTGAAAATGTTACGCTGAGTTCGGCGACGACGGTGAACCTGTCCAACCAGACTGAGGCCTTCACAATCGCCGGGTCGGCTGGAGCCGATACGATCATAGGTGGCTCCGGCGCGGATACGATCTCCGGCGGCAAGGGTGGTGACACCCTGACCGGTGGAGCGGGTGGCGATACGTTCAAGATTGTCGGTGGCGACACCGTTCTAAACATAGGTGGCAGCGGAAACAGCGGAACCATATCTGGCTTCGATGTCATCAAGGACTTTTCGACCGCCATCGACAAGCTGGACTTCAGCGTCGCACCGTTTGCCGCAGGTAACACGGCCGGAACGAATGGAAGCAATTCCGATCTGGAGATTGGTGGCAAGGAGGTTAGCTCGCATAAGATCACGAACGGGATAATCACGTTCGATGATGCCAGCACGTTCGCAAACCCGTTGACGATAGACAGCTGGGCAAGAGTTGCCGCAGTGGTCGACTATCTCCAACGTAATGGTCTTGGCAACGCTGGTGCCACGGTGGCCTTTACAGCCACGATCGGTAATGTTGCGCATACCTTTGTCTACCAACAAGTCGACAGTAGTAAGAACAACGACATTCTCGTCGACCTCGAAGGCGTGACGCTTACCAATCTGTCGACGCTGATCTCTAGCAACGTCATCGACCCGATCATGCTCGACCTCGATGGCAACGGCTATTCGTTCTCGGATATCGGTGGCGGCATCCGGTTCGACATCAATGCCGACGGAGTGGCCGACCAGGTCGCCTGGAATACCAGCGGCGACGGCATCCTGGCCTATGACGTCAACGGCGACGGCAAGATCGACAGCGGCGCCGAGATATTCACGCCTGATTTCGCCGGCGGCAATTTCGCCAGCGGCGCTGAGGCGCTTGCCTCGCTCGACGGCAATGGCGACGGCATCGTCGACGCCAGCGACGAAGCGTTCGGCAAGCTGATGATCTGGCAGGATGCCAACAGCGACGGTGTCGGCGAGGCGGGCGAACTGACGCAACTGAGTACCCATGGCATCACCGGCCTCGGCACGACCACGACGCCGTCCACCGACGTCATCGATGGCCAGGCCGTGGCAGGGGAAGGTACCGTCCACTACGCCGATGGTTCCTCGGGTACCTATGTCGAGGTCATGCTCGACGGCGTGCTTGGATCGGCCGAGACCAACCAGTCGGCCGGCGAGACCTTCGTCATCGACGGGATCGATGTCGCCGACATCATCCCCGACTATGACGGCGGCAAGGGCGACCAGCTCGATCTCAGCGCGCTGCTGAACGGTCTCGCGCCCGACACCGACCTCGCCGCCGAAGGTTACGTCAGCGTCGTCCAGAACGGGGCCGATGCGGAAGTCCAGGTCGACGTCGATGGTGGCGGCGACAACTTCCAGACCGTCGCGGTGCTGGAGAACTTCTCCTACAACAGCGCCGTCAGCGAGACCGTGAAGGTGTTGTTCCAGGATAATTCGGGTAACAAGCACTCGGATAATGTGTAGTATGCCGGAACGAATTCTTGAGAGGGACTGCAGGTTTCGATGACGATCGAAGGACCTGATGCAATTGATGCAGGGGCAAGCGGCTCGCCGCTGGCCCCTGCGGTCGATTTCGCGGCATGGCAGGCGGAGCCGGAGATTCCGGTTCTGCCCGTTCTCGCTCCCGCGCCCGTCCCGGCGATCGACCAGGCGGCGCTCGGCGAGATCCTGGCGGATTCCCTGTTCGGCGACGTCATCGAGCTGTCGGACCTGATCCCGCATCTGCTGACGCCGGTCGCGGAGCCGGCGGCCGGTGGCGGCGCTGAGGTTCCGGACGCTGCCGATGTGGCGGTCGCGGAGGCAGGCGACGGCGCAGGCATGGTCGCGCTGCCGTTCAACATCCTCTTCGAGGAGGACGGTTCGTCGGGCCACGGTACGCTTTGAGTTTTGGGGTGCGCCCGCGCGTCGCGGGCTGTTTGATTGGGGCGGTCGCCGGCGCAAGCGCTGCCGGCAAGGAGAGGGAAACAGCATGGCTTTCAACTGGAAGAAGCGGTCGGCGCTCGCCGGCCTGGTCGTCTTGGCGTTTGCCGGCCCGGCTTCGGCCGCGGATCCGGTCGGCACGGCGGACGTGCAATACTGCCGCATCGCCAGCACGTCGAACCTGGCGCTGACCGAAGACATCGGCGAACTCAGGACCGAGGTCGTGCGCCTGATGGACGAGGCGGTGGCGGCCGCGAACAGCCCGCAGTGGGTGAATTCGTCGCGCCCGGTCTTCACCTGGGCGTCCGAGGCCAAGGTGGCCTGCGGCAAGGCTTATGGCTATCTCAAGAACAGCTACCGCGACGAGGACTACCTCAACAAGTGCGAGTGCTTCTACGACCGCATGGTCGAATACATGAACTGATCGCGACGGCGCGGGGCCCAGGCGCCCCGCGCCGCGCTTCTTAGCGGTGCAGGACTTCTCCGGATCTAGCTTGCCATTTCCGGGTTCACGCGCCAGGTCGCGTCTCCAGCCGGGATGACAGCCTAGATGAGCGGGCACAGCCTCTCTACATTCCTGCCTCGTCCGCTGCGGCGACTGCTGCCTCCGGCAGCGGTGCTTGCCCTGGCGGTCGGTTTGGCCGCTTGCCAATCGGGTGCCGGCGGCGAGGATGTGCTGGGCTCCGCGCCTGCGCAGGAGGCGGGTCCGCAGGTCACGGGTGCGGTCAGTTCAGGGCCGGCCCCAGGACCGGTCAAAGGGGCCGAGACTCTGGGCAAGGGCCCGGTCAAGGTCGCGATGCTGCTGCCGCTCTCTGCCGGCGGCCCGGCCGGGGAACGGGGCCGCAAGATGCGCGATGCGGCGGCGCTCGCCATGGCCGATATGGGCAACGAGTTGATCACGCTCAACGTCGAGGACACCGGCGGCGACGACGCGCGCGCGAAGGCGCTGGCGACGGGGGCGCTTGCCTCGGGCGCCAAGCTGGTGATTGGCCCTTCCGAGCCGGGTGCCGTCCGGCAACTGGGCTCTGTCTCGGGCAGCAATCGCCCGCTGGTGCTGGCGCTCGCCGACAATTATGCGGGTGCGCCGGGCGTCTATTCGGTCCGGCTGAACGAAGCGGACAGCGCGGCAGCGGGGGCAGCGGCGATCGCCGCCAAGGGTGCGCGCAAGTTCGTCCTGTTCATGGCCGAGGGCGAGGCCGGCAAGGTGATCGAGAAGCGCGTCGCCAACAGCCTCTCCATCTACGGCGCCCAGCTTATGGTGGCGCTGCCTTTCGGCCCGGCCACCGGAGGCTCTGAAAAGGCAGTCGCCGCCATGCAGTCGCTGGTCAGCGAACCGCAGGCGGTGGTGATTGCCAGCGGCAGCGCCAATCCGGCGCCGCTGGTCGCAGCACTTCGCGCCAAGGGAATGCTCGGCAAGAACGTCACCCTGATCGGCTCGAACCGCTGGCTCGAGCATGGCATCGACGACCCGACCTTGCAGGGCGCCTATATCGCCACGCTCGACAGCGCCGAGATCGGGCCGATCGCCGATCGCTTCAGGCAGACCTACAGCTACGAGCCCGACGTCAACGTCGCCTATGGCTACGACACGGTAGCACTTGCTGCGGGCATCGCCAGCGCCATGGGCCCCAAGGGCTTTACCAAAGAGGTGATCGAAAGCCCGACGGGCTTTCGCGGCTCGACCGGTGTGTTCCGCTTCCGCGAGGATGGCGCCGGCGAACGGGCCATGCCGTTCTACCGCGTCGACAAAGGCAAGCTCAGGCTGGTCGAGAAGTCGACGTCTGGCTTCTGACCTGAATAGCTGCCTTCGCAGGCAAAGAAAAAGGCGCCGGATCACGGCGCCTTTTTCTGTTCGATGTGACGTGTCTCAGGCGTAGCGCGACAGCGCCAGGTCGGCCACATCGATCTCCGGGCGGACGCCGCCGATCATGTCGGCCAGCACGCGGCCCGAGCCGCAGGCCATGGTCCAGCCCAGCGTGCCGTGGCCGGTGTTGAGATAGAAGTTGTCGAACTTGGTGCGGCCGATCACCGGCGTGCCGTCCGGCGTCATCGGGCGCAGGCCGCTCCAGAAGGTGGCGCGGCTCTGGTCGCCGGCGCCGCCGAACAGGTCTTCGACCGAGAACTGCAGCGTCGCCTTGCGCGATTGCGACAGGTCGGTGTTGAAGCCGGCGATCTCGGCCATGCCGCCGACGCGGATGCGGTCGCCGAGGCGGGTGATGGCGATCTTGTAGGTGTCGTCCATGATGGTCGACACCGGCGCCTTGCTCTCGTCGACGATCGGCACGGTGATCGAATAACCCTTGACCGGATAGACCGGCACGGTGAGGCCGAGCGGCTTGACGAATGCGGGCGTGAAGCTACCGAGCGCGCCGACGAAGGTGTCGGCCTCGACCTCGCCCTCCGAGGTGCGGACGGCGACGATGCGCTTGCCTTCCAGGCGCAGGCCTTCGAGCTTCACATTGTAGCGGAACTCGACGCCGAGATGTTCGGCAAGCCTGGCAAGCTCGTTGGTGAACTTGAAGCAGTCGCCGGTCTCGTCGTTGGGCAGGCGCAGGCCGCCGGCGATCTTCTCGCGCACCGGCGCCAGGCCCGGTTCGGCCGCGATGCAGCCGCTGGCGTCGAGCACTTCGTAGGGCACGCCGTCGCTCTGCAGCACCTCGATGTCCTTGGCCATGCCGTCGAGCTGCTTCTGGTAGCGGAACAGCTGCAGCGTGCCCTGCGTGCGGTGGTCGTACTGGATGCCGGTGTCGTCGCGCAGGTTGATCAGCTGGTCACGGCTGTATTCGGCAAGGCGCACCATGCGGCTCTTGTTGAGCGCATAGCGGGCCGAGGTGCAGTTGCGCAGCATCGCCGTGACCCAGCTCCAGGTCTTGATGTCGAGCATCGGCTGGATGATCAGCGGGGCATGCTTCATGAACACCCACTTGATCGCCTTCTGCGGAATGCCGGGGGCGGCCCAGGGCGAGGCATAGCCGGGCGAGATTTCGCCGGCATTGGCGAAGCTGGTCTCCAGCGCCGGGCCCGGCTGGCGGTCCAGCACCGTGACCTTGTGGCCGGCCTTGGCCAGGTAGTAGGCGGAGGTGACGCCGATGACGCCGGCGCCGAGGATGACTATGCGCATGATTGCCCCTGTGGTTAGCGCGCTGCCGGGCTGAGGTAGCGGCGCTCGTAGCGCCGGCCCAGGCTGGTCAGGATTTCGTAGGAAATGGTGCCGGCGTCCGCTGCGACAGTCTCCAGTGTCTGGTGCGGGCCAATCAGCTCGACCATGCTGCCGAGCTTCAGCGTGCCGGGCTCGAGCGCGGTCACGTCGAGGATGATGCTGTCCATCGAGACGCGGCCGACGATGGGCAGGCGCACATTGCCGAAATAGGCGGCACCCTTGTTGCTGAGATGGCGCGGCAGCCCGTCGGCATAGCCGGCGGCGATGGTGGCGAGCCGCATCTCCGACCTGGCGACGAAGCTCGCGCCATAGCCGATCTCGGCCCCGGACGGCACCGTGCGCGTCTGCACCACGCGCACCTCCAGCCGCACGACCGGCTGCATGGGGTTGTCGCCTTCGGCCAGCGGCGCGCCGCCATAGAGCGCGATGCCCGGGCGCGCCAGGTCGCCGCGATAGTCCTCGCCGAGGAAGATGCCGGCCGAATTGGCGAAGGACAGTTTTGCGTCGGCGAAGCGCTGGCGCACGGCCTGCATGCGGCCGAGCTGGCGCGGGTTGGCGTCGTGCTCGGGCTCGTCGCCGCAGGCGAGGTGGCTCATGATGATCTCGACATGCACGCCGGCAAGCCGCTCAGGCTCGGCCAGCAGCGTGTCGACCTCGGCGGGTTCGAGGCCGAGCCGCGACATGCCGGTGTCGACCTGTATGGCTGCCGGCAGCGTCTTGCCGAGCGCACGGGCGGTGGCCGACCAGTTGGTCACCTGCTCCAGCGAGTTCAGCACCGGCACGATGCCCAGCGCGGCGCAATCGTCCTCGCTGCCGGGCAGCAGCCCGTTGAGCACCAGGATGCGCGCGTCGCTGCGCAGATACGGTTTGAGGCGGAGCGCCTCGATGAAATGGGCGACGAAGAAGTCGCGGCAGCCGGCGTTGTAGAGCGCGGGCGCCACATGGGCGACGCCGAGGCCGTAGGCGTCGGCCTTGACCACGGCCGCCGCGCGCGACGGTGCGGCCCGGCGCACCAGCTGCTCATAGTTGGCAACGAGCGCTGCGAGATCGATGGTCAGCACTCCGCACGCGGCACGGCTTTCGATGTCGTTCTGCACGGTCGTATCCATCAGGGGAAGGGGTCCTCGCCAATCCCAGGATGATACCGCAACGATCGGCGAAAATCTTGCCAATGTGGCGAAGCTTGTGCGAACAGATTTCAGTTCGTGAAATTTTCATCGCCGTTTTGGAAGGAAATGCGATGCCCTCTCTCGACGCGATCGACCGCGGCATCATCCGCGCCCTGCGCGCCAACGCCCGCATCAGCAACGCCAGGCTGGCGGAGGAGGTCGGGCTGTCGCCGTCCGCCTGCCTGCGGCGCGTGCAGTTGCTCGAACAGGAAGGGGTGATCCGCGGCTACACCGCGCTCATCGGTAGCGGTGCTGCCGACGAGGGCATCGCCGTGATGATCCAGATAACGCTCGAGCGGCAGACGGAGGAGTATTTCAACCGCTTCGAACTTGCGGTGCGGCGCCATCCGGAGATCAAGGAGTGCTACTTGATGACCGGCGACGCCGACTACTTCCTGCGCGTCGAGGTCGAGAGCGCCGCCGATTTCGAGCGCGTGCACAAGGAAATCCTGTCGGCGCTGCCGGGGCTCGCGCGCATCCATTCGAGCTTCTCGATCCGCAACGTGCTGCAGTCGAAACGGCCGAAGGCGAGCTGAGGCGGCGTCGGCTCAGTCGCGGTAGTCGATGGCGGTGAACATGCCGGCCGCGTGCTGACGTCCCCAGTAGAGGTCGTGGATGCGCTGTGTCACCGGTCCCGGCTTGCCGTTGCCGAGGATGCGGCCGTCGATCTCTGTTACCGGCATGATGCCGCCGGCCGTGCTGGTGATGAAAATCTCGTCGGCGTCGCGCAACTCATCGGCGCTGACCGGACGCAGCTCGCAGGCGAGCCCGTTCTCCGCGGCCATCTCGATCACCGTGCGGCGGGTCATGCCCTCGAACACGCCGTGGTCGGGAGTGGCTAGCGCGCCGTCGCGAACGGCGAAGACGTTGAAGCCGGCGCCCTCGGTGACATTGCCGTCGCGGTCCGACAGCACAGCCGTCATGGCGTCGCGGTCATAGGCCTCGAAGATGCCCATGGTCAGGTCGAGCCAGTGGAAGTTCTTGAGCCGGGGGTCGAGTGCCTCCGGCTGGATGCGTTGCACCGAGCTGATGATCATCTTCAGCCCGTCGCGCCGCTGGTCCTCGTTGGCGATCCAGACGAAGGGCTGGGCGAAGGCGTAGAAGCGGTTCTGGCACAGCCGCGGGTCGCGCGTGCCCTTGGGCGCGACGCCGCGCGTGCAGGTCATCTGCACATAGGCATCGCGCAGCCCGCTGCGGCGGACGCATTCGGTCAGGATCCCGCCAATCTCGGCGGACGAGAGTTCGAGGCTCATGCGCAGGCCGCGCATCGAGGCCTGGAAACGTTCGATGTGGTCATCGAGCCGGAAGAAGCTGCCCTTCCAGACATGGACCACGTCGTAGGTTGCGTCCGAGCGGACGAAACCTCGATCGACCAGCGGAATGGTTGCCTCCGCCAGCGGCACGTAGGTGCCGTTGACGAAGGCGATGCCGTCGGCCGGGTCATGCGCGTCTGCCATGGTCTCCTCCCCCGGCGACTGACCTCAGGCGCCGGCCTGGGTCACGAACTTGGTGATCAGATAGGCTTCGAGCGCTTCCGAGCCGCCTTCCGAGCCATAGCCGCTGTCCTTGATGCCGCCGAACGGCACTTCGGGCAAAGCGAGGCCGAGATGGTTGACCGTCAGCATGCCCGTCTCGATCTCGGCTCCGAGGTCGGTGATCGTCTTGCTCGACTTGGCGAAGGCATATGCGGCGAGCCCGTAGGGCAGGCGGTTGGCCTCGGTCACGACGTCGTCGAAGCTCTTGAACGGCATCACCAGTGCCACGGGCCCGAACGGCTCCTCGTTCATGATGCGCATGTCGGGGCGCAGGCCGGTCAGCACGGTCGGCTCGAAATAGGAGCCCTTGTTGCCGATGCGCTTGCCGCCGGTCTCGATCTTCGCGCCGTCGCTGACGGCCTCGTTGATCAGCTTCTCGACTGCCTCCAGGCGGCGTTCATTGACCAGCGGTCCCATGCGGGTGCCTTCGGCCAAGCCGTCGCCGACCTTCACCGCCTTGGCATGCTCGACGAACTTGCCCAGGAAGCGGTCATAGGAGCCTTCCTGGATCAGGAAGCGCGTCGGCGACACGCAGACCTGGCCGGCATTGCGGAACTTCGAGCCGGCGAGGGTCGCCGCCGCGTGGTCGATGTCGGCGTCGTCGAACACCATTGCCGGCGCATGGCCGCCGAGCTCCATCGTGGCGCGCTTCATGTGCTGGCCGGCAAGTGCCGCGAGATGCTTTCCCACGGGCACCGAGCCGGTGAACGACACCTTGCGGATGACCGGATGGGGCACGAGGTAGCCGGAGATCTCGGGCGGATTGCCATAGACCAGGTTGAGCACGCCGTCGGGCAGGCCGGCATCCCTAAAGATGTCGGCGAGGAAGGCGGGCGAGCCGGGGGTCTCTTCCGGCGGCTTGACGATGATCGAGCAACCGGTGGCCAGCGCTGCGCCGATCTTGCGCACGGCCTGCGACACCGGGAAGTTCCACGGCGTGAACGCCGCAACTGGGCCGACCGGCTCCTTGATGACGAGCTGGGTGATGCCGGAAGCGCGGGCGGGCACGACGCGGCCATAGGTGCGGCGGCCTTCCTCGGCGAACCAGTCGATCAGGTCGGCCGACGACAGCACTTCCATCTTCGATTCGGCGAACGGCTTGCCCTGCTCGACCGACAGCACCTCGGCGATCATGCCGGCGCGCTCGCGCATCAGGTCGGCAGCGCGGCGCAGGATCTTGGAGCGGTCATAGGCCGAGACCTTGCGCCACGCCTTGAAGCCACGGTCGGCAGCGGCCAGCGCACGGTCGAGGTCGCCCTTGCCGGCGGAAGCGACCTTGCCGATCACCTCGTTGGTGGCGGGATTGTAGACGTCGATGGTCTTGCCGCCTTCGGCGGCGGTCCACTTGCCGTCGATGAACAGTTTTACGTCCGGGTACATTTTCCGTCCTTGCTGGAGTGAGAAATGGGAGGAGCGAGGTCCAGCGTCGCCGCTGGCCCTAAACGCGATTTGGTGTTGTCGCGCTAGATATAGGTTGGCCTAATCTTCTGGGCCACAAGCTCGGCGATGGCGAGCGAAGACGTCAGTCCGGGACTCTCGATGCCGAACAGGTTGACGAGCCCCGGAACGCCGTGTGTCTCCGGCCCGTGGATGACGAAATCGGCCGCCGGCTCGCCCGGTCCCGATAGCTTCGGCCGGATGCCGCTATAGGTCGGGCTCAGCCCGCCGTCGGCGAGGCCGGGCCAGTATTTGCGGATTTCGCCGTAGAAATGGTCGGCGCGGCGCGGGTCGACCGCATAGTCCTTTTCCTCGATCCACTCGACATCGGGGCCGAAGCGCATGCCGCCGTTGAGGTCGAGCGTCAGGTGAACGCCGAGCCCGCCCGGTTCGGGAACCGGATAGATCAGCCGGGAGAAGGCCGGCTTGCCGGTGACCGAGAAGTAGTTGCCGCGGGCATAGCGCAGCGGCGGCGCGAATTTCCGGTCCAATCCTTCGAGCGAAGCCGCCAGCCTGTTGGCGCCGAGCCCGGCGGCGTTGACGAAATGCCGCGCGGCGATCTCGAAGGCAGCGCCGGTGGAAGTATCTCGCGTCTGCAGCACGAAGCGGTCTGCCTCGATCCGCCCCGCCACGATCTCGGTGTTGAGGCTGAGAAAGGCGCCGCCTTCTTCGGCCTCGCCGAGCAGGGCCAGCATCAGCGCGTGGCTGTCGATGATGCCGGTCGAGGGCGAAAGCACCGCCGCATGGCAGTGGAGCGACGGTTCCATGGCGATCGCGTCGGCTGCGCTCAGCATCACGAGATCGTCGACCCCGTTGGCCTTCGCCTTGGCGACGATGCCCGTGAGCGTCTCCTGCTGCTCCGGCAGGGTGGCCACGATCAGCTTGCCGCAGCGCTTGTGCGGGACGCCGCGCTCGGCCGCATAGGCATAGAGCCTGTCGCGGCCGCCGACACAGAGCTTCGCCTTGAGGCTGCCCTGCGGATAGTAGATGCCGGCATGGATCACCTCGGAATTGCGCGAACTCGTCTCGGTGCCGATGGCGTCGGCCGCCTCGACGATGATCGTCTCCATGCCGCGGCGGGCCAGTTCGCGGGCGACCGCAAGGCCGATGACGCCGGCGCCGGCGACGATGCAATCGACAGTATCCATGTCAGTCCCCGGCCGGCTTGAGTGCGGCCAGCCGGTCGATGATGACCGAGCTCGCCCCCCTGATGTCGTCGACAATGGCGCGCTCGGCGCTGTCTGCGTCGCGCGCCTCGATCGCTGCCAGCACGTCGTGATGGCGGTCGATCATCGTACGGCCACCGTGTTCGTAGGATGCCGCGATCAGCGGTCCCATCTGCAGCCAGAGCCTGCCGAGAATTCCGCGCAGCACGGCCATGTCGGCGATCTCGGCCAGCGCGAAGTGGAAGGTCTGGTTGAGTTCGAGTGCCCCGCTCCAGTCCGCGATTGCGATGGCGTGTTCGTTGCGGTCGATCAGGTCGCGCAGCCTGGCGATGTCCGAGGGTGTTGCCTTCAGCGTTGCCTCGCGCGCTGCGAGCCCCTCAAGCTTCATCCGGATCTGGCGGATTTCGAGATATCGTTCCAGCGTCATCACCGGCACGCGCACTTCGCGCGCCGATTTCTGCACCAGCGCGCCGTCCTGGATCAGCCGGAGTATGGCGTCGCGCACAGGGGTCACGCTGGTGCCGAGCGACTGCGCGAGGTCGCGGATGGTCAGGCGCGCGCCGGGGGCGAAGCGTCCCTTGATCAGGGCATCGGAGAGCTGGCCGTAGACGACCTCGCCGAGATTGTCGTGTTGGACCGCCTGGAAGTCGAAGGTCTCGTTCATCGCCCGGTCCCGCTGCGAGGCCGATCTTCGGCGAGGATGCCGCACGATTTCAAGCGGCCGCGCGAGCTTTTGTTAGCCCCCGGCATAGGCGGCATCCTGGCCGCGTCTGGCCTGCTGCTACGACCCGGCTGGCCCTTGACTTTGGTCCACACGAAAAACATGATGCATCAAACAACAATTTACTGATTTTGCAAGCGATTGCCCGTCGCGGCGATCGCAAGAGCGACGACGTTGTCGCCCGCGCGGCGACATCCCCACCCAGCGAAGGAACGACCATGGACAGCCAGCCCAATTCGCCCGAGGCGCGCGACAAGAAATACCACATGCACGCCTACACCAACGCCCGCCGCCACCAGGAGGTAGGGCCGCTGCTGATCGAGAAGGGCGACGGCATCTATGTCGAGGACATCGCGGGCAAGCGCTACATCGAGGCGATGGCCGGCCTGTGGAGCGTGGGCGTCGGCTTCTCCGAAAAGCGCCTCGTCGATGCGGCGACCAGGCAGATGGCCAAGCTGCCCTTCTACCACAACTTCACCCACAAGGGTCACTCGCCGGTGATCGACCTGGCCGAGAAGCTGGTGACCATGGCGCCGGTGCCGATGAGCAAGGCGTTCTTCACCAACTCCGGATCCGAGGCCAACGACACGGCCATGAAGATGATCTGGTATCGCTCCAACGCGCTCGGCCAGCCGCAGAAGAAGAAGATCATCTCGCGCAAGCGCGCCTATCACGGCGTCACCATAGCTTCGGCGAGCCTCACCGGGCTGCCCTACAACCACATGTCCTTCGACCTGCCGATCGCCAACGTGCTGCACACGTCTTCGCCGCACCACTGGCGCGAGGCGCTGACGGGCGAGACCGAGGAGCAGTTCTCGACCCGCCTTGCCGACGAGCTGGAGAAGCTGATCCTGGCCGAAGGCCCCGAGACCATCGCCGCCTTCTTCGGCGAGCCGGTCATGGGCGCGGGTGGCGTCGTGGTCCCGCCTGCCGGCTACTGGGAAAAGATCCAGGCGGTGCTCAACAAGTACGACATCCTGCTCGTCGCCGACGAGGTCATCTGCGGCTTCGGCCGCACCGGCAAGATGTTCGGCACCGAGACCTACGCCATGCAGCCGGACATCATGGTCATGTCCAAGCAGATCTCGTCGTCCTACCTGCCGATCTCGGCGCTGATGGTCAACGACAGGGTGTTCGACCCCATCGCCGACGAAAGCAACCGCATCGGCACCTTCGGCCACGGCTTCACCGCCGGCGGTCATCCGGTCGCGGCAGCTGTCGCTCTCGAGAACATCAACATCATCGAAGAGCGTAAGCTGGTTGGCAACGCCCGCGAGGTCGGCGGCCACATGCAGACCCGCCTGGCGAAGGTCGCTTCGCACGAACTCGTCGGCGAGGTGCGCGGCGTAGCCCTCATCGGCGCCATGGAGCTCGTCGGCGACAAGGCGGCCAAGACGCCGTGGGGCGCGGTCGGCGCGCTGGGCGGCCTGGTCAACGGCATCCTCCAGAAGAACGGTGTGATCTCCCGCAACATGGGCGATTCGCTCGCCTTCTGCCCGCCGCTCATCATCAGCGAGAAGCAGGTCGACGACCTCTTCGACATCGTCGAGAAGTCGCTCGACGAGGCGGCCAAGCAGGTCAAGGCCTGAGCAAGCCAGTTGCCCGGTAGTGAAGAAGCCCGCCATCCGGCGGGCTTCTTTCGTTTTGGTGATGACGCCGCGCTTCCTTCCCCTGTTGTGTGGAGAAGGTGGCTCCGTGCGCAGCGACGAGACAGATGGGGACCAGCGCGATGCTGCCCGAGCAGCGCCGCGATGACAACCTAGCGTAGTGGCGGGTCGGAGGCGTTTCTTGCTGTGTATTTCACCGGTTCGGATTTCAAATACGCCGCGGCATGGATTCCCGACACTCTCCGCTCGCGTTGCTCGCTCACGAGGTCGGGAATGACGGAGATAGGGGCGTCTTCACCTCGGCCAACCTTCCACGGCATCTCGGCGACACTCCCTGAGTTGCAGCGTCTGGAGATTGGCCGCGACGTCCCATGCAATCCGTCATTCCCGACCTCGTGAGCGAGTGAAACGAGCGGAGAGTGTCGGGAATCCA
>VFQM010001848.1_pt1 | contig 17280 bp, 15 predicted proteins | sample 3512391 | NCBI WGS metagenome assembly VFQM01 (sample SAMN10412369, study PRJNA504923) | tailings metagenome | isolation source: Replicate 1 from Balatoc abandoned mine | place: Philippines
ATCTGGGATGAGGTGAAGGATCGCCTGCAGGATCTGGCGCCGAACCTCTCCGGCGGCCAGCAGCAGCGCCTGTGCATCGCCCGTGCTCTGGCGACCGACCCCGAACTGCTGCTCTTCGACGAGCCGACCTCGGCGCTCGACCCGATCGCCACCGGCGCCATCGAGGAACTGGTGCACGAACTGAAGCAGCGTGTCACGATCCTCATCGTCACCCACAACATGCAGCAGGCGGCACGGGTTTCCGACTACACCGCCTACATGTACCTCGGCGAGATGATCGAGTTCGGCAAGACCGACGACATCTTCATCAAGCCGCTGGACAAGCGCACCGAAGACTACATCACCGGCCGCATGGGCTAGGAGGAATGGAAGAATGAACGAAAGCACCCACGTTTCCCGGCAGTTCGACGAGGATCTGACCGGCCTGCGCACGCATGTCCTGGAAATGGGCGGCCTGGTCGAAGCCCAGATCAGTGCGGCCATCCATGCCTATGCCACCGGCGAGATCGGCGTCGTCAAGGACATCGTCGAGAACGACCACCGCGTCAACGAATTCGAAAAGATCATCGACAACGAGAGCGTCCATGTCGTCGCCCGTCGCCAGCCGACGGCCTCGGATCTTCGCCTGGTGATGGGCGTCACCCGCATCGTCACCGATCTCGAACGCATCGGCGACGAAGCGAAGAAGATCGCCAAGGGTGCCCGCCGCGTGCATGAGCAGGGCATGCTCAACGTGCCGCGTGCCACCGATGTCCGCCATGTCGCCGAGGAGGCCGTGGTCATGCTGCGCAAGGCGCTGGACAGCTTCGCCCGCCTCGATGCCGCTCAGGCGAACGAAGTCATCCATGCCGATGCCAAGGTCGATGCCGAGTTCAAGGCCATCGTCCGCCAGCTGATTACCTACATGATGGAAGATCCGCGTACCATTTCGACCGCGATCGACATCGTCTGGATCGGCCGCTCGATCGAGCGCATCGGCGACCACGCGAAGAACATCGCCGAACACGTGATCTACATTGCCGAGGGGCGGGATGTCCGCCACACCGGCAAGGAGGACTGAATGACCCCCACGATCCTGGTCGTCGAAGACGAACCCGCAATCCAGGAACTGCTTGCCGTCAATCTGCGTCACAACGGCTTTCTCGTCGTCCGCGCCGGCAGCGCCGAAGAGGCCGAATCGGCGATCCGCGCCGCATTGCCCGACCTGCTCGTCCTCGACTGGATGCTGCCCGGCCAGTCCGGCGTCGCACTCGCCAAGCGCCTGCGTGCCGACGAGCGCACGCGCGAACTGCCGATCATCATGCTCACCGCCCGCGTGCATGAGGAAGACAAGATCCTCGGGCTGGAGGCCGGTGCCGACGACTACGTCACCAAGCCCTTCTCGCCGAAGGAACTGGTTGCCCGCGTCCGTGCCGTCCTGCGCCGGCGCACGCCGCATCTTGCCGGCGAGGTGGTCGAGATCGGCTCGCTTTCGCTGAACCCGGCCACGCACCGGGTCATGGCCGGCGGCCAGCCGGTCGAACTGGGGCCGACCGAATTCCGCCTGCTGCTCTTCTTCATGAGTCATACCGAGCGCGTATACTCGCGGGCGCAGCTGCTCGACGAAGTCTGGGGTGACCATGTCTTCATCGAAGAGCGGACGGTCGATGTCCATATCCGCCGCCTGCGTGCCGCCCTCGAAGCCACCGGCGAGCACGAGCGCATCGAAACCGTGCGCGGCGCCGGCTACCGTTTCCGCGGCGCCTGAGCAATGCGCGATGCGCATTGCGAAGAAGTACTCTTGGGGTGCGCCTGAGCAATGCGCGATGCGCATTGCGAAGAAGTGCCCTCGGGGTGCAGCTGAGCAGGACGCACGGCGGCCGTGGCTGATTGCCAAGCGGCCGATCAACATCTCGCAGGAGGCAGGGTGAGCATCCAGACAAGGGGCGGCGTGAACAGCGGAAGCGCTGACGCCGGTGAATCGTGCCCAGCGCGCTGATCCGCACGCTGGCGGTCACCATCGTCGGCGCCATGCCGGCCCTGGTCCTTGGGGTGCTCGTCAGCCCGGCCTGGGGCTGGGCCCTGTTCTCGCTCATCCTGATCCTGCAGCTCCTCTTCAGCCTCCGCTATCTCGCCCGGCTCGACGAATGGTCGAGGCATCCGGTGCCCACCCACGATCTCGAAGGCAGCGGCGTCTGGGACGAAATCTTCGCCCGCCTGCACCGGCACGAACGCGAACTGAGGGCATTGATCGCCCGTCGCGACCTCGACCTGCAGCATGTCGCCGCCGCCGGCCAGGCCATCGTCGACGGCATCATCACGCTCGATGCCGACAACCGCATCGGCTGGTGCAACCGGGCGGCCGAGCGCCAGCTCGGGCTGGACCTGCGCTCCGACCGCGGCCAGCCGATCGCCAACCTGGTCCGCCAGCCGGCCTTCGTTGCCTACCTCACCGCCGGCGATTTCTCCCGGCCCCTGCGCCTCAACGGCGTGCGCAACGAAGACCAGGCGCTCTCGATCCACGTCCTTCCCTATGCCGGCGACGAACGCCTGATGCAGGTTCGCGACGTCACCCAGAGCGAACGCCTCGACCGTACCCGGCGCGACTTCATCGCCAACGTTTCGCACGAACTGCGCACACCGCTGACCGTGCTCAGCGGCTTCCTCGAAACCGTGCGCGAGCTGCCGCTGGCGCCGGAAGAGCGCGACCGCTACCTGGGGCTGATGACCGAGCAGTCGGACCGCATGCTCTGCATCGTGCAGGATCTGCTGACCCTGTCCACGCTCGAATCGGCGCCGCCGCCGCCGGAAAATGCACGGATCGCGATGCGGCCGCTGCTCGAAAAACTGGTCCGTGACGCGCAGGCGCTGTCCGCCGGGCGGCACACGATCACGCTGGTCGCTGCCGAAGGTGGCGACCTGCTCGGCGCCGAATCGGAGCTGACCAGCGCCTTCGGCAACCTCATCTCGAATGCCGTCCGCTACACCCCCGCCGGCGGCCACATCGACGTCGCCTGGTCGCCGGCCGGCACTGCGGCCGAATTCTCGGTGAGCGACGACGGGATCGGCATCGCGCCGGAACACATCCCGCGTCTCACCGAGCGCTTCTATCGTGCCGATACCGGCCGCTCCCGCGAAACCGGTGGTACCGGCCTCGGCCTCGCCATCGTCAAGCACGCGCTGTCCCGCCATCAGGCCCGGCTGGAAATCAGCAGCGCCCCGGGCAAGGGCAGCCGCTTCTCCGCCGTCTTCCCGCCCGCCCGCCTCAGCGACTGAACGTGCGGGGGCGCCCCGTGCATGAAAGCCGGTGTGAAAGCGGGTACGATCAGTAGTACGATCATCGATTGAGTACCGCCCGGCCCCGGCCCGGCGGAGCTGCAGGCACCTTCCTACCAGAGGACGAAGATGGCAAAAGAGCGCACGACGACCCCAGTTCGCAACAGGAATTCCGGCAGTGCCGGTACCGGCAAGGCCAACGCAGCAACTGCCGGCAAGCCGTCGCGTGCGGCCACCGCGGCCGTGGTCAGGACGACCGCAAAGGCGGTCGTCAAGCCGCTCGCCAAAGCAGCCAAGGCATCCGCCAAGCCAGCTGCCAAGCCGGTCGCCAAGCCATCCGTCAGGAAAGCGGCTGGCTCAGTGACCAAAGCCGTCGCCACGAAGCCGGCAGCACCACGCCGGACGCGTGCGGTCACGGCCGGCGACACCGGGCCGGTGTCGCGCGGGCAGGAAGGCGTCGAGAACTTCTCCGTCGGCGAAGCCGTCGAGGCTGCGCAGGAAGCCCAGCTGTCGGCGATGCGCGACATCGTATCCGGCATGCCGGCGAACGAAGCCGGCGCCCTGCTGAAATCCCTGCAGCGCCAGTTGCGCGTTGCCGTCGACGACGGCCAGGCGCACCCCGACGACGAGCTGATGCCGGACTGGCGCGAGGGTGGCTACCCCTATCGCAACCTGATGCAGCGCAACACCTACGAGCGCCAGAAGTACCGCCTGCAGGTCGAACTGCTCAAGCTGCAAGCCTGGGTCAAGGAAACCGGGCAGAAGGTTGTGATCCTCTTCGAAGGGCGAGATGCAGCCGGCAAGGGAGGAACCATCAAGCGCTTCATGGAGCACCTGAATCCGCGGGGCGCACGCGTCGTCGCGCTGGAGAAGCCGACCGAGGTCGAGCGCGGCCAATGGTACTTCCAGCGCTACGTGAACCACCTGCCGACGGCCGGCGAGATCGTGCTCTTCGACCGCAGCTGGTACAACCGCGCCGGGGTCGAGCGCGTCATGGGCTTCTGCAGCGATCTCGAATACACCGAGTTCATGCGTCAGGTGCCCGAGTTCGAGCGCATGCTCGCCCGCCAGGGCATCCATCTCATCAAGTTCTGGTTCTCCGTCAGCCGCGACGAACAGCGCCGCCGCTTCAAGGAGCGCAAGGTGCACCCGCTCAAGCAGTGGAAGCTGTCGCCGATCGACATGGCCTCGCTCGACAAGTGGGAGGACTACACCAAGGCCAAGGAGGCGATGTTCTTCCACACCGACACCGCCGATGCGCCATGGACGGTGATCAAGTCGAACTGCAAGAAGCGCGCGCGGCTCAACGCCATGCGCTACATCCTGCACAAGATGCCCTACACCAACAAGGACGTGCAGCGCATCGGCAACCTCGATCCGCTCATCGTCGGCCGCGCCCATGTCGTCTACGAGCGCGGCGAGAAGCAGGGGCTGCCGATCCTGTGAGCGTGCCGGGTTTCCTCCGCAGACAGCTGGCGGCGTTGGCCGTCGCGCTGCTGGGTCTCGCCGGCACCGTGCATGCCGACGCAGTCCGGGAAGAGATCGTCGTCGCCGCCGACGACAACTACCCGCCCTACATCTTCCGCAACATGAGCGGCGAGATCGACGGCTATCTCGTCGATGCCTGGAAACTGTGGGAGAAGAAGACCGGCATCCGCGTCCGCCTGGAAGCCACCGACTGGGCCAAGGCGCAGGCGATGCTGGCCGAAGGTCGGGCACAGGCGATCGACACCATCTTCCGCACGCCGGAGCGCGACCGCACTCTGTCCTTCACCCGTTCCTACGCCGACCTGCCGGTGCCGATCTACGTGCATCAGGAAATCGGCGGCATCAGCGGCATCGAGACGCTGCGTGGCTTCCTCGTCGGGGTCAAGGCCGGCGACGCCTGCATCGACCGGCTCAAGGCCGGCGGCGTCACCACGCTGGCCGCCTTCGACAGCTACGAGCGCATTGTCGACGAGGCGGTGGCCGGACGCATCAAGGTCTTCTGTCTCGACGAACCGCCGGCCAACTACCTGCTCTACCGGAAGCACGCGCACGAACAGTTCCGCAAGGCCTTCACGCTCTACAGCGGCCAGTTCCACCGCGCCGTGAACAAGGGCGACGAAGCCATCCTTGCCCGCATCCAGAAAGGCTTCGATGCCTTCCGCCCGGAAGAGACCGAGGCCCTGCGCGAGAAATGGATGGGATCGCCGCTCGACGTCGATTCCTGGAGTCGCTACGCCTTCTACGGGCTGGTTGCCGCGCTCGTCCTCGGCGCCCTCGTCGCCAGCTGGGGCTTCGTCCTGCGCCGTCAGGTCCGCTTGCGCACGCGCGAACTGAACGAAGAACGAATCCGCCTGCGTACACTCTTCGACACGCTGCCCGACCTCCTCTGGCTGAAGGATGCACACGGCGTTTTCCTTGGCTGCAACACCGAGTTCCAGCGCTTCTTCGGTGCCGACGAAGCGGCCATCGTCGGCCGCACCGATTACGATTTCGTTCCGGCCGAACTCGCCGATTTCTTCCGCGCCAAGGATCGCGAAGCGATCGAGGCCGGCGGTCCGAAGCGCAACGAGGAAGAAGTGGTCTACGCCGGCGACGGGCGCCGCGTGCAGCTGGAAACGATCAAGACGCCGATGCGCGACAGCGAAGGCCGGCTGATCGGCGTGCTCGGCATCGGCCGCGACATCACCGAGCGCAAGCAGCAGGAAGACAGCCTCCGCCTCGCGGCCCGCGTCTTCGAACACACCGCCGACGGCATCACGATCACCGATGCCAAGGCCAACATCCTCGCCGTCAACCGGGCCTTCACCGAAATCACCGGTTACAGCGAGGCCGAAGCGATCGGGCAGAACCCGCGCCTGCTGCGCTCCAACCGCCACGAGCCGATCTTCTACCAGCAGCTGTGGGCCGCCCTCAACACCGCCGGTGTCTGGCAGGGCGAGATGTGGAACCGGCGCAAGAACGGCGAGATCTTCCCGGTCTGGCAGACGATCAGCGTCGTCCGCGACGGCCACGGCGCCATTGCCCATTACGTCGCCGTCTTTTCCGACATCACTATCGCCAAGCGCTCGCAGGAAGCGCTCGAATTCCTCGCCCATCACGATCCGCTGACCCGCCTGCCCAACCGCGTGCTGCTGCGCGACCGCCTGCAGCACGCCTTGTCCCGCCTGCGGCGCGAGCGGGGAGGGCTGGCCGTCCTCTTCGTCGATCTCGACCATTTCAAGCAGATCAACGACACCCTCGGCCACGCCGTCGGCGACATCGTGCTCTGTCAGGCGGCCGAGGCGATGCTCGCGCTGCTGCGCGCCGGCGACACGGTCGCGCGCATCGGCGGCGACGAGTTCGTGCTGCTCATCGAGGACGACGCTTCCACGGACAGCGTCTCCATCGTCGCCCGCAAGCTCGTCGAACGCTTTGCCGCACCCTTCCGCGTCAATGGACAGGAACTGTTCGTCACCGCCAGCGTCGGCATCAGCCTCTTCCCCGCCGACGGCATCGACATCGATACCCTGCTCAGGCACGCCGACATCGCCATGTATCAGGCCAAGGAAGGCGGCCGCAATGCCTTCCGCTTCTACTCCCCGGAGATGGGGGATGGCGAGCGAAGCAACAGCGACGGCGCCCGTCTGTCGCCGAACTGAAACATTGCGTTCATCGGCCTGTGATGCAGCTGACGGAGCATCTCCGTCATGCCTCAGGTCCGCTCCATCTTTCTCTCGGACATCCACCTCGGCACCCGCGCGTGCCAGGCCGATCGTCTGCTTGAATTCCTCCGCGAACATCCCGCCGAAAACGTCTTCCTGATCGGCGACATCGTCGATTTCTGGGCCATGCGCCGCGGCATCCACTGGTCGCCGGCGCAGAACACCTTCGTCCAGAAGATCCTCCGCCGCGCCCGTCACGGCGAACGGGTCGTCGTCATTCCCGGCAATCACGACGAAGCGCTGCGCGACTACGTCGATGCCGCCTTCGGCGACATCGAACTCACCGCCGAGCACGTGCATGCCACCGCCGACGGTCGCCGCTTCCTGCTCATCCACGGCGACGAATTCGACCAGGTCACCCGCCACCACCGCTGGGTCGCGCTGCTCGGCGATCTCGCCTACGACTGGCTGGTGCGCTGCAACCTGATCGTCTCCTGGGTGCGGCGCAAGCTCGGCATTGCCGGCTACTGGTCGCTCGCCGGCTACGCCAAGCGCAAGGTCAAGAGCGCGCTGCAGTTCGTGCTCGATTTCGAGGAATCGGTCATCCACGCCGCGCGCCAGCGCGGTCTCGACGGCGTCATCTGCGGCCACATTCACTGCGCCGCACTGCGCGAAGTGGACGGTCTCGTCTATGGCAACTGCGGCGACTGGGTCGATTCCTGCTCGGCCCTGGTCGAGCATGCCGACGGCCGGCTCGAAGTGGTGCACTGGTCGCAGCCCGTCGCCGCCCCCACCCATCCAGCAAACGAAGAGGAATCCCCATGCGCGTACTGATGGTTTCCGATGTCTATTTCCCCCGCATCAACGGCGTATCCACCTCCATCGAAACCTTCCGCCGCCGGCTCGACGACGAAGGCATTGATCTCCGCCTTGTCGTCCCGCGCTATGCCGACGAGCCGGCAGGCGAGGGCATCGTCCGCGTCGCCGGCCGCGCCGTTCCCGGCGATCCGGAAGACCGCATCGTCGGCTGGCGGGCCATGCACCGGGCCGTTGCCGAGGCTGCCGCCGACTGCGACCTGATCCACATCCAGACCCCGTTCGTCGCCCACTACGCCGGACTCGCCGCGGCGCGCCGCCACGACCTGCCGGTGCTGGCCACCTACCACACGCTGTTCGAGGAGTACGTCCAGCACTACGCGCCGTTCCTCCCTGCCGCCTGGCTGCGCACCGCCGCCCGCGCCTTCTCCCGGCGCCAGTGCAACGCGCTCGACGGCGTCATCGTGCCGTCGACGGCGATGCGCGAACGGCTCCAGGACTACGGCGTGCGCACCCCGCTGCACGTGCTGCCGACCGGCATCCCGGTCGAGCGCTTTGCCGCTGCTGCCGGTGCCGACGATGCCGCCTCCTTCCGTGCCGCGCACGGCATCGCCCCGGAACGGCCGGTCGCCCTCTACGTCGGTCGCGTCGCCCATGAAAAGAACATCGATTTCCTGATCGAGGCCGCGCAGGTAGCGCTGGCCGGCGTCCCCGACCTGCTCCTGCTCGTCACCGGCGAAGGGCCGGCCCGGGAAGATCTGCAGCGCCAGGTCGCCGCCCGCGGGCTGCAGGAGTCGGTCCGCTTCCTCGGCTATCTCGACCGCAATCGCGATCTGCCGGCCTGCTACCGGGCGGCCGACATCTTCGTCTTCGCCTCGCGCACCGAGACGCAGGGGCTGGTCCTGATCGAGGCGATGGCCGCCGGCGTGCCGGTGATGGCGCTCTCCGCCATGGGCACCACCGACATCCTGGCGCCCGGCCGCGGCTGCATCGTGCCGCCGGACGACCCGCTCGCCTTCGGCCAGAGCCTCGCCCACTTCTTCCGCTACCGCGAGGCCTGGGCGCACCTCGGTGCCGACGCCGCGGCCTATGCCCGCAGCTGGTCCGACTCGATGATGGCCGAACGCCTTGCCTCCCACTACCGCAGCCTGCGCCGCGAGCATCGACAGCGCGCCGGCCGGGCGATGGCGGTCGCCGGCCTCTAGGGGAGGCCGGATTCGTCCGCTCGCCGGCCTGCGGGTGTAGCAAGCCCGTCGATGCCGCCTATACTTTCCCTGTCGCAATAACGCTGTAACAGGGGAGGTCTAGGATGCCGGCTTTCGACGAGGGAACACGAATGGATCTGCTGTTGTGGCGTCATGCCGAAGCCGAAGAAGGCGAGAACGATTTCGAGCGGGCATTGACCGGGCGTGGAGAGAAGCAGGCGAAGACGATGGCACGCTGGATTCACCAGCATCTGCCGCGCCACCTGCGCATCATCGTCAGCCCGACGGTACGCACGCAGCAGACGGCCGAAGCGCTCGACCTGCCGTTCGAAACCGAACGCCGGATCGGTCCGGACGCCCGCTCGGCCGACCTCATCGCGGCTACCGGCTGGCCTTCGACGCGCGGCGCGGTGCTCCTCGTCGGCCACCAGCCGGGACTCGGCCAGCTCGCCTCGCTGCTGCTCGCCGGTCAGGAATCCGAGTGGACGATCAAGAAAGGAGCGCTGTGGTGGCTGTCGCGGCGCATCCGCGGCGGCGAGAGCCAGACCGTGCTGCGCACCGTCGTCTCGCCGGATTTCCTGCCTGGGATGAAATAGGCACCAGCATTCCCCTCCGCCGTCACGCGGCCGCCCCGGCCATCCGCCGGGGCCTCTCTGTTCCTTCTGCGCATTTCCTCACCTTCCCCGCCGTGTCTGCGCGCCGCCGGCGCCGGACGGCTTCGTCATCTTCCCGGTAGCTTGCTGCCACATGCCTGAAACGTTCGCGGCCTAGAGTCGCCGCTGTTTCCGCCTGCTGGAGAAAAACAACAATGAGCCTTTGCATCGACAACGAGTTCGACGCCATCTTCCGCATCGTCGGCGAGGGGCTGCTGCAGCCCGTCTTCCAGCCCATCGTCGATTTCCGCAGCCGCAGCCTGCTCGGCTACGAGGCACTGATCCGCGGCCCGCAGGATTCGCCGCTGCAGCGACCGGACGTGCTCTTCGCCACCGCCCGTGCCGCCGGCCTCGGTGCCGAGCTGGAGCATGCCTGCCGCGAAGCCAGCCTGCGCGCCTTTGCCGCCATGCAGCTGCCCGGCCGCCTGTTCCTCAACGTCTCCCCCGGCATGCTGCTCGACAACCGGATGATGCATGCCCATTGCCGCGAGCTGCTCGGCGAGCTGGGGCTGCCGCCCAACCGCATCGTCATCGAGCTGACCGAGAACGAGCAGATCACCGACCTGCCCGGCATCTACGAGGCGCTGACGCATTACCGTGGCCGCGGCTTCCAGATCGCCATCGACGATCTTGGCGAAGGCTTCGCCAACCTGCGCATGTGGTCGGAGATCCGGCCCGAGTTCGTCAAGGTCGACAAGCACTTCGTGAACGGCATCGCCGACGACCGCATCAAGTACCACTTCGTCCGCGCCATGCAGGACCTCGGCGAGATCTGCAATGCCTCGCTGATCGCCGAAGGCATCGAGCGCATCGAGGATTTCGAGTGCATCCGCGACATGGGGCTGGCCTGCGGCCAGGGCTACTTCATCGCGCGGCCGGAGCGGACGCCCTCCCTCTCGCTGCCGCCGACGATCGACGCGGTGCTCGGCTGCAGCCGGGTGACGCTGTCGCCGACCGCCCTGCATGCCGGCAAGACGCGCACCGCGCGCCTGCTGCTGCGCGAGATCGAGCCGGTGTCGAGCGGCGCCAGCAACGAATGCGTGTTCGCCCGCTTCGAGGCCGACGCCTCGCTGGAAGTGCTGCCGGTCGTCGAAGGCAGCCGCCCGGTCGGCCTCATCAACCGCCACAGCATGGTCGACCGCTTCGCCCGGCCGTTCCGCAAGGAGCTGTTCGGGCGCAAGTCCTGCCACCAGTTCATGGACCCGGCGCCGCTCATCGTCGATGAGCACGCGACCATTCCCGAACTGGCGATGATGCTGTCGGTCGCCCCGCGCCACTACCTGTTCGACGGCTTCGTCATCACCGGGGAAGGCGGGCGCTATCTCGGCATCGGCAGCAGCCACGACCTGATGGCGATGATCACCGAGATGCAGATCAGCGCCGCCCGCTACGCCAACCCGCTGACGCAGCTGCCGGGCAACGTGCCGATCAACGAACACATCGACCGCATGCTCGCCTCCGGCAAGGGCTTCGTCGTCGCCTATCTCGATATCGACAACTTCAAGCCCTACAACGACACCTTCGGCTACCGGCGCGGCGACGACGTCATCCAGCTGCTCGGCCAGATGATCTGCGAGGCGGTCGACGCCCGCCAGGATTTCGTCGGCCACATCGGCGGCGACGACTTCTTCGTCATCTTCCAGAGTGCCGACTGGGAACTGGCCTGCCAGGGAATCGTCCGCCGCTTCGCCGATTCGATGGCGCGCATGGCCGATGTCGAGGAGCACGGACTGGGCGGCTACACCGCCGAGAACCGCCGCGGCGAACTGGTCTTCCAGGCCTTGCCGACGCTTTCCGTCGGCGTCGTCCGTGTCGGCCCCGGCGAGTTCGAATCGCACCGCGAGGTCGCCGCCGCCGCTTCGTCCGCCAAGAAGCACGCGAAGAAGCTGGGCAAGCAGGGCGGCCCGGACGCGGCGCGCGGCGCTCTCTTCATCGAACGCCGCGGGGTGGCGGGAAGCGACTTCCCGGTCAGCCGCCGTCTCAACTGATGCTGTCGATGTCTCGGACAAGTCGAGGACCCGCCATGCAGGAAAACAAGATCTTCGCCGTCGAAGGCGGCTACGTCCCCGCGCAGTCGCCAGCATCCGCGACCGCCGGCCGCAACCATCATTTCTGGGACGACGCCGTCCTTGCCCGGATGCTGGCACGGCATGCCGGCAAGCGCGTGCTTGTCGTCGATGACAATCCGACGGATCGCGTACGGCTAGGCGAACTGCTCGCCGCCGCCCGCCTCGACATCGCCTTCGCGGTTGACGGTGCCGATGCGGTGACGCGGGCGAGCGACCGCTCCCTTGACCTGATCCTGATGCAGATCCGCATGCCGGTCATGGACGGGCTGACTGCCTCGCGGGTGCTGCGCAGCCTCCACTTCGGCCGGCGCATTCCGATCATCGCCATGTCGGCCGGCCCGATCGAGGACGACTGCATCGCCTGCGTCGCTGCCGGGATGGACGACATCGTTGCCAAGCCTTTCGTCGCTGACGCCCTGCATCACTGCCTGCTGCGCTGGCTGGATCGCAACGCGGCCGCGGCCGACGCCTTCCGTCGGGTGACGGGCATTGTTGTCTGAAGGATTGGCGAGGATGGCGTCACACCGCTGTAACCCGCTGCCGCTACAGTAGTCCCATGTTCGTACCTGCGCCGGAGTCCGTCATGCTTTCCACCAATCCTCCTCTTGCTGCGCTGCACGGTGCCCGCCTTGATCATTCGGGCGCAGTGGCCCGCAGCCTGATCGATGCTGCCGGGCATCTGGTCGATAGCTCTCTGCGGATGGAGAACCGGATGCTCGACGGTATTGCCCGGCGCGTCCGCGCCGAGCCGCCGCTGCCGACGGGGATGCTGGCCATCGAGGTGGCCGCCGATCCGGAACTGCTGCAGCTTGGCGCCGGCGTCTTCCAGCAGCAGCTGCACCTCGCGGCGGATCTGGGCACGCACTGGGTGGCACTCGGCGAGTGGCACCAGCACGGCTTCAATGCCCTGCTCAGTCACTGGCTGGCACGAGCGGAACCCGCGCTCTCCGCATTTCCCTTCGGCCGTGGCGTGTCGGTGCTGCAATCCGCCGTCGAGTCGGCCGATCACGCCGTTTCCGATGCGGCTGCACTTTCGGTGCAGACCGCCACCCTCATCGAAAAAGAGGCCGGGCGCAGCGTCACTGTCGCCGTCGCCGATGATCGGCAGCAGCGCGCGCAGCCACGGCAACGGCGGCAGCGGCAATAGCCCGCCGGCAATGTGCAAGTGTTTTTCCCTGTGATTTCGGCGGCGCCTGGCGCCGCCTTTTTTTTGTGGAACGAAATTGACCCGGGAAATCGAAAGAAAATTTGCCGTCACCGACCTCTCCGTCATCGAAGGGCGGCTGGGTTCGCGGATCGTGCAGGGCTACATCATCGATCAGCCGATGACCGTCCGCGTCCGCATCATCGAGGCCGAAGCCTTTCTCGCCCTCAAATCCAAGCTGCAGGGGATCGAGCGCGATGAATACGAGTTCCCGATCCCGATGCGCCACGCCCGCGAGCTGCTTGAGCGCTACTGCGGGAATCGCATCGTCGAGAAGACCCGTTTCCGGATACCGCATGGATCGCTGATCGTCGAGGTCGATGTCTTCGCCGGAAGGCACGCAGGGCTCGTCGTCGCCGAGATCGAGCTGGCATCGTCCGGGCAGCGGATCGAGCTGTGACCTCCGACCGGCGCTTCTCCTGCGGCGCGCTGGCATTGTGCGATGGCGTTCCCGACGCAATCCGCCCGCCGCTGGCACGCGCCTCCTGATCGGCGCTGACGGCATACAATATCGCTGACATTTTTCCGGAGTGTTTGCGATGAACGTCTTCGAGCAGCTGTCCCGTCACCTCGAACGCAACCGCGTCACCCGCCGCCAGGCGCTGTGGCTGATGGGTGCCGGCTGCGCCTCGGCTGCTCTCGGCGGCTGTGCGACATCGCCGGTGACCGGCGAATCGATCCTCGTCGGCATGAGCGAGGCCGACGAGCGCAATGTCGACGCCCGCGTTTCGCCGCACCAGTTCTCGCGCGACCTCGGCGCCGTCCAGGATCCGGCGATCAACCGCTACATCGGCGAGGTCGGCAACCGGCTCGACGACTCCGTGCACCGGCCGACGATGCCGTATTCCTACCGCGCGCTCAACGCCAACTACGTCAATGCCTACACCTTCCCCGGCGGCGCCATGGGCGTCACCCGCGGCATCCTCGTCGAGCTGGAGAACGAGGCCGAACTGGCCGCCCTGCTCGGGCACGAGCTGGGGCACGTCAATGCCCGCCATTCGGCGCAGCAGCAGGGACGCTCGCTGGTGGCGCAGGTGGCCGTCGTCGGGCTCAACGTCGCCGCCCGCGATTCGAGCTGGGGCTCGGTGATGGGGCTGGGCAGCCAGATCGGTGCCAGCGCGCTGCTTTCCGGCTATTCGCGCGACGACGAGCGCGAGGCCGATGCCCTCGGCCAGGAATACATGGTGCGCGGCGGCTACCCGGCCACCGGCATGATCGCGCTGCACCAGCTGCTGGTGGATCAGGAGAAGGAGGAGCCGGGCCTGCTGCAGACCATGTTCTCCAGCCACCCGATGAGCCGCGAGCGTCGCGATACGGCGAAGCAGCTGGCGGAGACCCGCTATGCCGACAGCCGGGCGCGCAGCCCGCAGCGCGAGCGCTTCATGGACAACACGGCCGGCCTGCGCCGGATCAAGCCGACCATCGACGATCTGAAGAAGGGCGAAACGGCGATGGCGAAGAAGGATTTCGGGGCGGCCGAGCAGCGCTTCGGCGCGGCGGTCAAGCGCACGCCGCAGGACTACGCTGCCAACGTGCGCATGGCGCAGTGCCTGCAGGCCACCGGCCGCGGCAAGCAGGCGCTCGACTATGCCGACAACGCGCGCCGCATCTACCCGCAGGAAGCGCAGGCGCACAAGCTTTCCGGCGTGCTGGCGCTGGAACTGCGCGATCCGGCGCAGGCCTACCAGCGGCTGGACGAATACGACCGCCTGCTGCCGGGCGACCCCGGCACCACCTTCCTCAAGGGCGTCTCGCTGGAAGCGATGGGCAACCGCCGGGCGGCCGCCCAGCACTACAACAGCTTCCTGCGCCAGAACGCGCAGGGCGATGCGGCGCAGTACGCCTATTCACGCTTGAAGGGCTGGGGATACGTACGCTGAGGACCACCGCCCCCGTCGTCGGGGGGCGGAGGCTCAGGCCGGCTTCTGCAGCAGATCGACCCGCTGCGGGTTGATGAAGGTGACGCCCTGCGGCGTCAGGTGCGCGTCGAACTTCTCCCGCACCTCGCGGTAAAGCTCGGGCGACAGCGTGTGGTTGCTGTGGGTGACGCGAATCATCCGCGCGTCGAACTGCGCGAAATCGTCGAACTGGCTGCGGGTGGTGAAGAAGCGCTCTTCCTTCAGCTGCAGCGGGCCGCGCTCGACAGCCCGGCACACCGCGGCAAAGGCCGCTTCGCGCACCACTTTCTCGTCGTGGAAGAGGCGCATGATCTCGTTCAGCTCGCCGGCGAAGACCGGCTCCGAGATCCACGCCAGGCCGCCCGGCTTCAGCACGCGGGCAATCTCGCCGAGGGCAGCGTCCATGTGCGCCACCGGCACGTGGTGCAGCGACTTGAACATGATCACGATGTCGAACGACGCGTCCGGTGCCGGAATCGCCTCGGCGCCGCCGTGCGCGAAACGCACGCCCGGCAGGTCGGTGATCTGCAGGTTCTTCGCGTGCTGGATCGCATCGACCTCCAGCGCCAGGATCTCCCGTGGCCGCCCGGTCTCCGCCAGCGTGCGGGTCTTCTCGGCGCGGCCGCAGCCGAGTTCGAGCACGCGTGCGCCGTCGAAGGGCAGCGTTTCCAGCATCAGTTTCACTTCGTTGACCGGCGGCGTCTGGCTGCCTTGCGTCGGATCGGCGATCTTCATGGCGGCTCCTGTGCGTGGGCTTGCGGATCAGCGGGCGACCTTGAGCAGTTCGACCTCGAAGTGCAGCGTCGCATTCGGCGGCACCGAGGAACCTGCGCCGCGCAGGCCGTAGGCGATTCCCGGCGGGCAGGTCAGCTTCGCCTTGCCGCCTTCCTTCATCTTCGACACCCCTTCCGTCCAGCACGGGATCACCCGGTTGAGCGGGAAGGCCGCCGGCTGGCCGCGCTTGTAGGAGCTGTCGAATTCCTTGCCGTCGACCAGCGTGCCGCGGTAGTGCACCTGCACGGTGGAGGTCGGCGTCGCCTGCGCACCGGTGCCGTCCTGCAGCGATTCGTAGATCAGGCCGGACGGGGTCGTTTCCGGGGTGCCGGCGGTGGCCAGCATCGTCGTGGCCGCCAGACCGGCGACTGCGATCGTTTTTGCGATGGTTTTCCAGTGGTGCATCGATATCTCCAGTGTGTTGCCGTCGGGAATGAACGGGCGATGTTACCGCGAAGGTGCCTGCAGCGCTGCAGCCCCGGGCTGTCGCGGGCGGCGGCGGGCGAGGCGGGCATGCAGTTCCAGCGTGCCGAGCGCGACGAGGCCGGCGAGCATCACCAGCAGCGAGACGTGCACCGCCGCCTTGCTTGCCGCGTAGGTGATGCTGGACCAGGATAGCCAGGCGCAGGCGAGGCAGAAGAGGGCCGGCGTCAGCGGGTAGAGCGGCACGCGGAAGGGGCGGGTGAGGCCGGGGTGGCGCCGGCGCAGCAGCACGACCGCCAGCCCGACGAGGAACAGGAAGGCCCAGAAGACGGGCGCCGTGAATTCCACCATCGCCTCGAAGCCGTCGGCCTGGAAGGCGCCGAAGACGACCAGCGCCAGGCTGATCGCCGCCTGCGCGAGATGCCCGTTTACTGGCGTGCCGCGCCCGGCCTGCCAGCGGCCGAGGCGGCGCAGTAGTGCCCAGTCGCGGCCGAGCGCGTAGTTGGTGCGGGCGCCGACGATCATCGTCGAGTTGATGCTGGTCAGCGCCGCGATCGCGACGAGGAGGCCGAGCACGCGCTCGGCCCACGGGCCGACGTGGCGGCCGAGCACCTCGGCGCCGGCGGCCTTGCTGGCGGCCAGCCCGGCGAGGCCGAGGCCATGCAGCAGCGCGAGGTTAACCAGCAGGTACAGGGTGGTGATCACGGCCAGGCTGATGATCAGCACGCGGGCGATGGCGCGCGGGCCGCCGCGTACCTCGGACGACAGGTAGGCGGCTTCGTTCCAGCCGCCGAAGGTGAGCAGCACGAAGACCATCGCCAGCCCGAGCATGCCCGCCGGCGGCGCGCTGGCGAACCATGCCGGCGCCGGCGACGTTGCTGCATTATCCGCAGGCCCGGCAAAGCCGGCGACGACGATCGCGCCCAGCCCGGCCACCAGCAGCACCACCAGCGCCGTCTGCAGGTGGGCGGCGACGGCAAGGCCGCGGATGTTGGTCGCGGCGAGCACGACGACGACGGCCACCGCCCAGAGCGCGGCCGAATGCGCGCCGAGATCGACGACGCGCGTCATGTAGTCGCCGAAGACGTAGGCGAGCAGCGCGATCGAGCCGGTGTTGATGACCAGCGCCTTCGACCAGGCGTAGAGGAAGGCGACGCGCTTGCCCCAGGCGCGGCTGAGGAAATGGTAGTCGCCGCCGGCGTGCGGGTGCGCGGCGCACAGCTCGGCGTAGCACAGCGCGCCGGCGAGCGAGACGAGCGCGCCGGCAACCCAGGTGGCAATCAGCCAGCCATGGTCCTGCGTGATGCCGGCGACCATCGCCGGGGTCTTGAAGATGCCGGCACCGACGACGATG
>VFQM010001850.1_pt1 | contig 17255 bp, 14 predicted proteins | sample 3512391 | NCBI WGS metagenome assembly VFQM01 (sample SAMN10412369, study PRJNA504923) | tailings metagenome | isolation source: Replicate 1 from Balatoc abandoned mine | place: Philippines
GATGCGGGCTATGTCCCCAACGACTATCAGGTCGGCCAGACCGGCAAGATCGTCGCCCCCGAGTTCTATTTCGCCATCGGCATTTCGGGCGCGATCCAGCACTTGGCAGGCATGAAAGATTCGAAGACCATCGTCGCCATCAACAAGGACGAAGATGCGCCGATCTTTCAGGTCGCCGACTTGGGGTTGGTGGGCGATTTGTTCAACGTGGTGCCGGAGCTGACGGGGAAGTTGTAAACCTCAACGGACCAAGCAAAATTCAGGAAAGGGCGGCCAGCAATGACCGCCCTTTTTCTTATCTTGGCAGCTGCCAGCGGATCCGGTTAACGTAATAGCCGAGGATCGGCTTATCATTTTCATCTCGCGCCGGTGCAAATTTTGCGCGCTGTTTTATCAATCGGCAGCTGATTTCATCAAGTTCTGGAACAAGGCTGCTCTTAACGACCACACATTTGTTGATACTGCCGTCGGGGGCCACCTCGACCTGAAAGACCACGGTGCCCTCTTTGTCGGCTCGCTGCGCGGCTCGCGGGTAATCGCTATTTGTTGCCCAGCGTCCCGGATTGCCAATTGGTGCAACGCGAACCTTTGCGGCTCTGGCCAATGCAACATCGACCCCCCAACTTTTGAGGAGATCATCGTGACACACCTGCAGCGCCGCGAGCGCTGCTTTGCCATCGGTCCAGCGCATCGAGACGGCATATTTGTCAGTGTAGCGAATGGTTACGATCTGGTCGTTGGTGACTGCGGGCAAAAATTCCGGGCTGGCATCAAACCAGCGCAAGAAGCGCTCGTCACGCTTTGGCAACTCGAGCGAATAGGCATCGACATTTTGCGTCATGCCTTGCGGTTCCAGACCAAAAGTCAGCGTAAGTTGCCGAGGCAATTTTGGTACAGATATCCCGGCAATGGCCATGTCAAAGCTGTCTAGGCCGGAAGCGCGCGCGAGGCGCATCGTTACGGCCGCGTCTCCGCTGCCGAAACTGCGCAGAAGTCGGCATTCATTATCGGCGTAATCGACATTCCACGGGGATGACGGCTCAAGCGGGGCGCCTGATTGAGCGGCAGCAGGAACAGAAATTGCCAAAGCCGCAGCCACGGCAAGGAAACGACCGCCGGTTCTGGAATGGATAGTCCATGTCATTGCTGCACCGTGCAAATTCGCTTGAGTGTGGTCAAGCCTCTGCCAGCATCGCTTCGCTCATCGCCCACAACCTTTCGGCACCCTCATCGTCGCAAATGTGCGCTTCGCAGCCCGCATAGCGCGCCATCGGGCTGGCGGGGTCGGTGGGGACCGCTACTTCGCAATCCTCGCAATAGACGCCGGGTTTGCCGTTCAGCAGCGGGCTTGTCGCAGCCCACAGGCTGGTCGAGCAGCCTTGTTCGGGCGTCTTGAAGCCGCGCTTGGCGAGTTCGGATGGCGTACCATCGGCATTGGTCCAGCCAAGCATGGTCGTTTCCTCGACTGTCAGGTGGCGCTGCAACGGCGTGAAAATGCCCCCGGGATGCACTGAAAACGTGAGCCCGCCCAACGGTGCCAGCCGCCGCGACAATGCGTTGGCGAACAGTGCGTTGGCCGACTTTGACTGCCCATAAGCATCCCATTTGTCATAGGGCGCGGTGGCGAAATGCACATCGTCCCAGCGGATGCCGCTGCGTTTGTGCCCGGTCGAGGACAGCGCGACCACCCGCGCGCCTGCGGTGCGCTGCAGCAGGTCCATCAGCCCCAGCGTCAATGCCATATGCCCCAAATGATTGGTGCCAAATTGTGCTTCCCAACCCGGGCCGACGCGCGCTTCGGGGCAAGCCATGATGCCCGCATTGTTGATCAAAATGTCGAGCCGCGACAGGTTGCCCGCCATATCGGCGGCAAAACGGCGCACCGAGGCAAGCTTGCCCAGATCGAGCGCGGCGCTGCTGACATCGCCCACCACCCCCGCGAGTGCATCCGCGGCCTTGGCCGGATCGCGCACCGGCACGATAACCTTGGCTCCAGCGCCGGCCAGCGCGCGGGTCGTTTCCAGTCCAATGCCCGAGTAGCCGCCAGTGACAATGGCCACTTTGCCGCTGAGGTCGATCCCCGCAAGCACCTCTGCCCCAGTCGATTTGGCGTGAAAGGGCGATCCTACGCGCTGTTGGTCGGCGATGGCCATGCAATGCTCCTGTCCCGTTTTCGGGCAGCATAGGCAGCACAAAGCGGGGCTGCAATGCGCGCGTCCTGCCCGCTGCATTAACTCCATTTTTGCCTTGCTGGGCTATCGCCCTTGCATGTTCGGGGGCTTTTTGTCGCGTGCTGTCACGTATTTGGTCGTGCTGCTGTTTGCGGCAGGGGCGATGACGGCCCCGGCTTACGCCAATCACCATGCCGAAGAGCGCGCCCGCGCCGACATGCGCATACCGCTCAAGCCGTGCATCAAGCGCGTGCAGCCCGGCGACCGGGCCGAAACGCTGATTGCGCAGCCTGCGGCTTTTGATTGCACGACCAAACAGACCGATTTTGGACCCGGGGACTATTGGGTCCGGATGGAGGTCCCGCGCGATACGCCCATGGGCGCCAACCGACTGCGCTGGAATAGCGTTTGGCAGGGCGGGGCGACTATCTGGGCGACCTATGCCGACGGGCCACCACGCCAGGTCGATGTTCCGACCGCAGGTTCGGGCCGCTTCGTCAACATCGGCGGTATCTACACGATCACGCTGCGCCGCAGTGCAGTGGCGCAAACGCTGCTGCTGCGGATCAACGGTTCGGGCAATATGCGCGGTATTTTGCTTGGGCCGCATCTTGCGAGCGGAGAACATGTGGCGCGCACCGATGCCCAGCGCTCGGCGCTATATGGGGGATTTGCGGGGCTATGCCTCGCTCTGCTGACCTATCATCTGGTGCTGTGGCGCGCACTTCGGGAGAATTACCTGCGCGCCTATGGGGCGATGATTGCCGCCTGCTTAGTCTATGCCATCACCTCGTCGGCGACCTTGGCGCAGGTCTTTCCGGCGATCGACAATAATCTGCGGCTGCGGCTCAACTATTTGGGACTGGCGGCTACCGCGATTTGTGCCTTGTGGTTCGTGCGTGCCTTTTTGGGAATTCGCGGCTATGCGCGCTGGTTCGACCGGCTGGTGGTGGTGAGCGGTGCCATAGTGGCAATTTCGGCCATCGCCTTTGCAACGCTGGCGCCGTGGCAGGTCGGTTTGCTCGACCGCGTCTATTTCGCCTCCTACGCCCTGCTTTTCGCGGTCGGCGTCGCCATGTTTGCGCGCGGCTGGCAAAGCGGCGGACGCATTGAGCGCTTATTCGTTATCGCCTGGATTGTCCCGATCCTCTTCAATACTAGCCGTCTCCTCCATGGCTTTGGGTTAATTCCGCAAAGCTTCTGGCTCGACAACGCGACCTTGGTGGCGATGAGCGCTGAAGCGCTGCTGTCCTCGATGATTATCGCGCACCGCGTCCGGCAAGTGCAGGCGCAGCGTGATTCGGCGCGCGCCGACGTCGCCGAAGCGCGGCATCAGGCCGATACCGACGAGCTGACGGGGCTGAGCAACCGCCGTGCCCTGATGCGCACCGTTTGCCCACCGCCGGAAAAGGCGGGCATGTACCGGCTGGTGCTGATCGACGTCGATCACTTCAAGCGCATCAACGACAGCATTGGGCATAGCGCGGGCGATCAGGTTTTGTGCCGCATTGCCGAGATGATCGAGGCGGGCCGTCGCCGCGACGCGCTGGCCGCGCGCATCGGCGGCGAGGAATTTGCGCTTATCTATCCCAGCGACGCCGATGATCGCCGTTACCATACCGGGCTGCTTGACCAGGTGCGGGCGCTTCCCCCCGCGGGCGGTCAGCGCATTACCGTGTCTATGGGCGCAGCAACCGGATGGCTGGGTGGCAGCGAGGGCGAATGGCTGGCGCTCTATCGTGCTGCCGACAAGGCGCTATATGAAGCAAAAGCCAAAGGCCGCGACCGGCTGGAAATTGCGCCGCTGTATCACGCAGCTGCCCGCGCTGCCTGATGATGCAGCTATTCGACGCAAATAAGATTGATGCCTTGCGCACAACCGAACGCGCGCGTTTTGCCCGCTGGTTCGTCGAAACGCCGATGGGCACCGCGTATATCGACCGCACTGGCCAACCGCGCCGCGTTAGCGACGACGAACTGTCGGCATGGCGCGCCGCCGCCCATGCGCGGATCGATTCGATGCTAGCGGACCTGCCAAAGAATGTTTGGATTACCGCCGCCGTAATAATTGGTACCGCCATCTTGGGCCCGCTCCTTTTCTCCGCATTGGGGATTGAGGGATATGGCAAGAAAGTCGGTATCATCGTCGCCGGCATATTGATCGAAGGCGGCCTCATCGGGCTAGAGGTATATGATTATTTCGCCCGGTGGCGCCAACAGCGTGACGAACTGGAACGCGCAGTTGCCGGGCGCGCACCGCTGGCAATCGATCCGACCAAGGCGCGCATCCCGCGCAACTGGTATCTGCTGGGTCAATATGCCGTCGGCGTGCTGCTGATCTTGGCCTATTTCGGCATGCATATCGATGGCGGGCTCGACAGCATGATCAATTGGAACTGGGTTGTGCTGGCGGCCCCAATTTTGCTGCTGCTGCATTTTGCGGCAAAGCGTCACGACCGGATATCGCAGGAAAGATTGCGCCGTCCGTAAACCCTGCTTGCACCGCCCACGCTGTTGCCCGAAGGGCGGCAGATGCCGAATGCGCCAACCAAAGTGTCGATCATCGCCACGCTCGACTATCAGCTAGACCAACCGGCCGATGTGCTGTTGGCGATAGAAGCAATTCCCATGCCTGATCAGCAACTCGAGCATGATTTGCTGCGTGTGAAGGGCAGCAGCCCGCTGACCACTATCGAGGGGATGGACGGGCTCGGGCGGCGTACCTGGTTGCACGCAGAGGGACGGATCGCGATCAATTATGCGGCAACCGCAACCATTGCGCGGGCTCCGACAGCGATTGCGACGCTTGACGTCGTTGCGCACAATCAGCTTCCCCCCGCCTATATCTCTTATCTGATGCCTAGCCGCTATTGCCCGTCTGATCGCTTTGCCAACTTTGTGGCGACGCGATTTCAGGCGGCAACCAAGGGGCAGCAGGTGCTCGATATGGCGGCATGGGTGCATGCCGAACTCGACTATGTGCCGGGCAGTTCCGACATATCGACCAGCGCGGCTGATACCTTCCTCTCCCGCCAGGGCGTATGCCGCGATTATGCACATCTACTAATCGCGCTCTGCCGCGCCGCCGATGTTCCCGCGCGCATGGTGTCGGCCTATGCGCTGGATATCGATCCACCCGATTTCCATGCGGTGGTAGAGGTGTATTTGGGTGGTAGCTGGCACTTGGTTGATCCGACACGGTTGGTCCCGGAAACCAATCTGGTGCGGATAGCCGTTGGCCGCGATGCCACCGATGTAGGTTTCATGACGATCTTTGGTTCGGCGCAGATGATCGCGCAGTCAGTGACAGTGCAGCGGGTCTAGGGCAGGGCTTGCCATGGCCTGCATCGCGCCCCACGATGCAGGCATGGGGAGTGATATTGCCGGTCAGCTGACAAGGGTCATGACGCGCGCCACAGGGCCCGGTGCGCTGTCGGGGTTGGCACGCCTGTCGGGGGGCGCCAGCATGGAAAGCTGGGCGTTCGATTGGGGTGGTCCGGGTGAACTGAGCAGCTTTGTGCTACGCCGCGCGCCCAGCGACGATTATGTTGCCGACCGTCCCTATGACCATGCCGTCGAAGCCGCGCTGGTAAGTGCTGCGCACCGCGCCGGCGTGCGCGCACCCGAAGTCGTGGCGGTGTTGGCGGCGGGCGATGGATTAGGCAACGGTTATATTATGCGGCGCGTGGCGGGCGATGCCAATCCCGCCACCATCTTGGCCGCGCCGCCGCCAATTTTGCTCACCGATATTGCAGAGGCATTGGCCCAAATCCATGCATTGCCGGCCGCGCAGGTGCCCGCTGCGATCCCGGTGATGGACCTCGCTGCTGCGCTCGCCGACCTCAAAGCGCGCTTCGCCGACTATGGCGGCGACCGGCCGGTCATCGCCCTGGCGATCAAATGGTGCGAGGATCGTTTGCCTTCATCCGCCGACTCGCTGGTGCTGGTGCACGGCGATTATCGCATGGGCAATTTGCTGGTCGACAATGGCCGCTTGACCGCCGTGCTCGACTGGGAACTGGCGCATCGCGGTGACATGCACGAAGACCTCGCCTATGGTTGCATGACGGTCTGGCGCTTTGGCAGGCCGGATTTGCCGGCTTTCGGGCTGGGGTCGCTGGAGGCGTTTTTCGCCGCTTATCGGGCGGCCGGCGGCGGCGAAGTTGACCCCGCGCGCTTCCGCTTCTGGCTCGTTTATCGCACCCTGTGGTGGGCCATGGGCTGCCTCGGCATGGGCGCGGCATGGCGCAGCGGCGCCGACCGCAGCCTGGAGCGCGTTGTCGTCGCCCGGCGCACCGCCGAGCAGGAGCTTGACCTGCTGCTGCTGCTGGAGGAAGAAGCGCCGGAGACAGAGCGTAGCTGCCCCATACCCCCGCCCGCGCTGTCTGCCCCCCTCCGCAGCGGCGAACCAACGTCTGACGAACTTGTCACCGCCGTGCGCGAATGGCTGGCCAGCGACATCAAGCCCGGCGCGCAGGGGCGCGACAAATTCATGGTCGCGGTCGCAATGAACGCTTTGGGCATCGCCGCGCGCGCCCTTGAACGACCGGTGGACTATGCCGACAAGCCGTTAGCCGAGGCGCTGCTCGCGGGCGAGGTGACGCTTGGTGCGCCGGGCCTGCTTGCGCGGCTGCGGCGGACTTGCCTCGACAAGCTGGCGGGCGATATGCCCAAATATCCCGCGCTGGCGCAGGCGCGCGAAAAATGGGGAGCGCCCGAATGACCAAACTCAACATTGCCATTGTTTCGGACGTCGTCTGCCCCTGGTGCGTCATCGGCATCCGCAGCTTGGAAACCGCGCTTGAGCGTTTGGGCGGGATCACTGCCGACGTCACCCTCCATCCCTTCGAACTCAACCCCGACATGCCGCGCGAAGGCGAAAATGTCGGCGAGCATATCGCCAAAAAATATGGCCGTCCGCCGGGCGAGGGCAGTGCAATCCGAGACGAAATCAAACGTCGGTCGGCGGAGGTCGGCTTTGCGATGAACAGCGGTCCCGACGGCCGCATCTGGAATACTTTTGACTGCCACCGCTTGCTCCACTGGGCAGGCGAACTGGGCAAGCAGCGCGAACTCAAAATGGCACTGTTCACGGCGCATTTTAGTGAAGGGCGCGATATGGGCGACCACAGCGTGCTCGCCGAAGCTGCCTTCGCCGCCGGGCTCGACCCCATCGAAGCCGCCGCTATCCTTGCCTCGGACCGTTACGCTAGCGAAGTTCGTGCCGAGGAAAACTACTGGCGCCGCGAAGGCGTTCAGGCAGTGCCGACCTTCATCATAAACGGCAAATATGTGATTTCGGGCGGGCATCCCCCGGAGGCTTTCGAGCGGGCGCTCAGCAAGATTGCAGCAGAAGGATAACTCATGGATTTCGCCGTACCCGCTGAGTTGCAGGCTTACCTCGCCGAGCTCGATACCTTCATCGCCGCTGAAATCCAGCCGCTGGTCGATGCCGACGACAATATCCGTTTCTTTGACCATCGCCGCGAACATGCGCGCACCGACTGGGACAATCATGGCCTGCCACGTCATGAATGGGAGGTGCTGCTCCGCGAGGCGTGCAAGCGCGCCGACGCAGCAGGGCACTGGCGTTTCTCCGCGCCAAAAAAATATGGTGGCCAGGACGGGTCGAACCTGTGGATGGCGGTGATCCGCGAACATCTCGCCGCCAAGGGGCTGGGGCTGCACAATGATTTGCAGAACGAGCATAGCATTGTTGGCAATTTCCCCTTCGTCGAAATGTTCGAACAATTTGCGACCAGCGATGAGCAGAAGCAGGAGTTTATCCTCGGCGGCTTTGCGCGCGAACGCATCACCGCCTTTGGCCTGACCGAACCCGACCATGGCAGCGACGCCACCCACATGGAAACGCGCGCCGTCCGCGAAATCCGCGATGGTGTCGACGGCTGGCTAATCAATGGCACCAAAATGTGGATCACCGGCATGCATGTCGCCACGCACTGCGCGACCTTCTGCCGCACCGACGGCAATGATGGCGATGCGCGCGGCATCACCTGTCTGCTGGTACCCAATCCCTCGCCGGGTCTGGTGATCGAGGAATATCTGTGGACGTTCAACATGCCCACAGATCACCCGCGCCTGTCCTTCACCGATGTCTGGGTGCCGGATTCGGCGAGGTTGGGGCCGGTGGGCGGGGGGCTGAGCATCGCACAAAGTTTTGTCCACCAGAACCGCATCCGCCAGGCGGCGTCATCGCTTGGCGCGGCGGTGTACTGCATCGAGGAAAGCGTGAAATACGCCCGCGCGCGCAAACCCTTTGGAGAAGCGCTGGCGAAGAATCAGGCCATCCAGTTTCCGCTGGTCGAACTGGCGACGCAGGCTGAAATGCTCCGCCTCCTGATACGCAAGACCGCGTGGGACATGGACAATACACCGCACAAGGAGATTGAGCACACGCTCTCCGACAAGGTCAGTATGTGCAATTACTGGGCGAACCGCCTGTGCTGCGAAGCTGCGGATCGCGCGATACAGGTACACGGCGGTATCGGCTATTCACGCCACAAACCCTTCGAACATATCTACCGCCACCACCGCCGCTATCGCATCACCGAGGGCGCGGAGGAGATTCAGATGCGCAAGGTGGCGGCCTATTTGTTCGGCTATCTGGGGCCGCGCAAGGGCACGCTGGGATAGCCACCTTGGATTCGAGCGCAGCCATGATAGGCTGCTCGTCGGGGAAGAGGGAGAGCGGCCATGGCAACCATGGATTTCGACGCCATCATCGTCGGCGCGGGCTTTGCGGGCATGTATATGCTGCACAAACTGCGCGGCATGGGGCTTGACGCGCGCGTGATCGAGGCGGGGGCCGGCGTTGGCGGCACGTGGTACTGGAACCGTTATCCCGGCGCGCGCGTTGACATCGAGAGCCGCGACTATGGCTATAGCTTCGACCCCGAGTTGGAGCGCGAATGGCGGTGGTCCGAACGCTATGCCGCGCAGCCCGAATTGCTGCGCTACCTCAATCATGTTGCCGATCGCTATGACCTGCGCCGCGATATCCAGTTTGAAACCCGCGTCACCACCGCGCGCTTTGACGAAGCATCGGCCAGCTGGACGGTGGCCACCGACAGCGGTGACGACTATCGTGCGCGCTTCTGCATCATGGCGACCGGCTGCTTGTCGGAACCGAAACCCATCGACTTTCGGGGCAAGGATGATTTCGCGGGCGCGACTTATTCGACCTTCGACTACCCCGAAGGCGGCGTGGATTTCACTGGTCAGCGCGTTGCCATCGTCGGCACGGGATCTTCGGCGATCCAGACCATCACCACCATTGCGCCGCAATGCGCCAGCCTCACCGTGTTCCAGCGCACCCCCAATTACAGTGTGCCCGCACACAACCGTCCGCTAACCGCAGCTGAGCAAGCGGCATGGGACGAAGGCCGCGCCGCCTACCGTGCGCGGGCGAAGGGCGAGCCGCTGGCTTTCTGGAACGACCCGACCGAGGCGCTGGCACTCGAAGCCACAGCCGAGGAGCGCGCCGCCGAATGCGAGCGCCGGTGGCGCGACGGCGGCTTTCGGGTTGGCGGTCCCTATGCCGATATCGGGGTCGATATCGCCGCGAACAAACTGATCGCCCAGTGGGTGGCAGGCAAAATCGCCGAAACGGTCAAAGACCCCGCCATCGCGGATAAGCTGACGCCCAAAACCTACCCCTTTGGCACCAAGCGGCTGTGCGTCGATACCGGCTATTATCAGGTCTATAACCGCGACAATGTGACATTGGTCGACATCAACGAAACGCCCATTGAGTGCATTACCGCGAGCGGCATCCGCACCAGCGCCGGCGAGCACGCTTGTGACGCCATAATCTTCGCGCTCGGCTTCGACGCGATGACGGGGACGCTGGGGAAGATCGCCATAACGGGACGCGGCGGGCTGACGCTGGCGGACAAATGGGCCCATGGTCCGGTCACCAATTTGGGGCTGATGATCGCAGGCTTCCCCAATTTCTTCACAATTACCGGCCCGGGTAGCCCGTCGGTGCTGACCAATATGGTTATGTCGATCGAACAGCATGTCGACTGGATTGCGGACACCATTGCCTATCTGGGCGACCGCCAGCTCGCGACTATCGAAACTACCGAGGAAGCCGAGGCGGCGTGGGTTGCCCACGTCGCCGAGGTGGCCGACACCACCCTCTATCCGCTTGCCAACAGCTGGTACATGGGGGCCAACGTCCCGGGCAAACCACGCGTGTTCTTGCCTTATGTGGGCGGCTTCCCGGCCTACGTCGAGGCGTGCGACGCAGTAGCCGCGGCGGGCTATGAAGGCTTCCGGCTGGAGCCGCTCGCCGCCTGAGCCTTGCCAAGCGGGACTGCTGTGTTAGGTTTCGTATCAAAACCAAAATAGCGGGAGTCGGGCAATGTTTGATCTGGTCATTCGCGGCGGCATGGTCGTCGACGGCACGGGCGGTGCGCCCCGCCGCACCGATGTGGCAACAAACGGAGATCGCATCGTCGCGGTTGGCGACAATATCGGCCCTGGGCGCCAGGAAATCGATGCGACCGGCAAGATCGTCACGCCTGGCTTTGTCGACATCCACACCCATTATGACGGTCAAGCGACCTGGGATCAGGAAATGGCGCCTTCAAGCTGGCACGGCGTCACCACTGTCATCATGGGCAATTGCGGCGTCGGCTTTGCGCCTGCGCGCCCGGACCGCCACGACTGGCTGATCGGGCTGATGGAGGGGGTCGAGGATATTCCCGGCACCGCGCTCGCAGAAGGGATGACTTGGGATTGGGAAACATTCCCCCAATATCTCGATGCGCTAGAGAAATTGCCGCGCACCGTTGATGTCGGCACGCACGTTCCGCATGGCGCCGTGCGCGCTTATGTGCTGGGCGACCGCGAACAGCCCGGCGCGATCCCGACTGAGGACGACATCGCGCAGATGGCAGCGATTGTCGAGGAAGGGGTGCGCGCCGGTGCACTCGGCTTTTCAACCAGCCGCACCGTGCTCCATCGCTCCGTCGATGGTGAGGTTGTTCCGGGGACCACCGCCACCAAGGAGGAGCTGATCGCCATTGGCCGCGCCATGGGCCGTGTCGGGCACGGCGTGTTCGAAATGGCGAGCGATATGCGCCGCGAATGGGACGAATTTGGCTGGATGGGCGCACTCAGCCGCGAAACCGGGCTGCCGTGCACCTACGCCGCGCTGCAAAGCATCGCCAAGGAAATGCCGCTCGACGAACAAATCGCGGCGATGCGCGCGGAGAACGACAATGGCGCCAATATCGTCGCGCAGATCGCGCTGCGCGGCAACGGCATTGTCATGGCGTGGCAGGGGACGGTCCACCCATTCCGGTTCCGCCCCAGCTATGTCGCCATCGCCGAACTGCCGTGGGAACAGCAAAAGGCCAAATTGCTCGACCCGGCTTTCAAGGCGCAGTTGCTGAGCGAAAGCAATGACATGAGCGAGGTCAACCCCGACATCGTCGGCCTCGTTATGGTCGTCGCGGGCGGGTGGGGCATGCAATATGAAATGGACCCCGATTTCGATTATGAACCAACGGCGGAAGAAAGCATCCTCGCGCGCGCCGAAGCGGCGGGGGTGTCGGGCGAAGAATATGCCTATGACCTGCTCTGCCGCGACGATGCTCGGGGGTTCATTTACCTTCCCATCCTCAACTATGCCGATGGCAACCTCGACTTTCTGGAGGCGCTCCAGCGCAGCGGGGACACGGTCAACAGCCTGTCCGACGGCGGCGCGCATTGCGGCACGATCTGCGATGCCGCCTCTCCGACCTTCATGCTCCAGCACTGGGTGCGAGACCGCAAACGCGGTGGACGCATTGCGCTGGAAGAGGCGATCAAGCGCCAGTGCCGCGACACGGCGCTGCTCTATGGCCTCGAAGATCGCGGGCTGATCGCGCCGGGCTATCTGGCCGATTTGAACGTCATTGATATGGACAAGCTGAAGCTCGGCAAACCATGGCTCGCGTTCGATCTGCCGGCAGGCGGCAAACGGTTGCTGCAAAGGGCCGATGGTTATGTGGCGACGGTGAAGTCGGGCCAGGTGACCTTTCGCAACGGGGTGTGTCAGGGCGTCTATCCCGGCGGGGTTGTCCGCGGCCCGCAGCGGGTCGAGTTTGCGATTGCAGCGGAGTAGGCGAAAGAACCTTCAACCCTCTCCCCTTCAGGGTAGGGGCAGTGAGACTTGGCTAGGTGTAGCCTGGCCTTTAGTCGAGCGGGGTGGGGAATTATGGCGCAGCGCTATATCGACAGCCCCCACCCCAACCCCTCCCCTAAAGGGGAGGGGCTTTACTTCCGCAAATCCCCCGGCAAAGTTGGTTCGCTAATCAACGCTTCGAACCGCTTCCACCGTGCAGCCTCGCTGCTTTCGCGCTCGACATCGGCCTTCACCATCGCCTCGCCCAGCCCATAGTTGATGACATAGCTGCGGTAATTCTCGGTAAAGGTCACCGATTGCTCGGCGCGCGCCTTGGACATCAGCAGATATTGCTGGGTCAGTTCCACCGCCCGCGCGCGGTCAATCTCGCCGTCGAGATACATTTGCGCGATGGTCAGCCGCGCGCCTGACACCGCCTTGATCGCCTCGGTCAGCCGCCAATAGCTGTCGTCGGTGGGCCGCGCGATACCCGCGATTGGCATCAGCACATCGCGTTCATAGGCGCGCTTTTCATCGCCGGGGAAGGCCATTTCGATGCCGTAATTGGCGGTGCCCTCGGCAATCAGGCTTTGCGGGCTGTAGAGCGGATAGACGCTGTATTCGATCCAGCGCTTGGCGCGTGTCAGCCGCTGTTCGAGCAGAAAGTTGAGCGCGTGATGGCCGGGGTAGCCCTCATGGCACCCCAGATCGACCGCGCGGCTCAGCCGGATGGGGAAGTCGGTGTTGATCTGGATCAGGCTTTGGAAATTGCCCTGATAATAATTGTACCCGCTCCACGATTTGCCGGTGACGAACTCCAGCTTGAAATTCTCCCCCGGCGGCAACGCGATGTGCCGCTCGGTGCGGCCCCGGCAACTCGCGATGCTCGCCTGAAAGACGGGGAGCAGCTTGTCCTTGGGGATGGTGAAACGGTCGAGATAGGCATCGACCCGAGCCGCCAGCGGCCCATCGCCGGGGACCAGCTTGGCGATCTCGGCCAGGCCCGCGTCATAGGCGCTGAGCGGTTTGAGCACCGGGCGCACGCCGAACAGTCGCTCCGCCTCGTCGGCGAATGTAAACTTCTCGCCCATCATCATTGCGAGCCGCGTGTCGGCGGCGCGCAGCTGGGCTAGCAGGAACGCCGCGCGCCGCGCCTCCAGCCCCAGTGCGCCCTTCGCCTGCGCACGGACCCGCGCGGCCAGCGCGGCCACCGCACCGCGCAGAGCAGGCCGGTCTCGCGGTGTTTTCTCTACGTCCACCTTGAGGCTGGGCGGCCCATAATAGGCGTCGATATAGCCCGCTTCGTGTGTACCAATCTCCAAGCTGACAACCAGATATTCGATGGCGATGGCGTTCATGCTGTCGCTAGGGGCGGGGAAGGCCGCTGTCGCGCGCGCGGGCGCAGGGTAGAGGATCGGCACGCTGGCACAGCCCGCCAGCGCCAGCGCGGCCATGTTCGCCCATATTGCCCGCGCCATCATGCCCTCACCCCCTCTTCCATCGTCGCCACATCGCCGTCGGCGTCAATCTCCGCCGCCTTCGCCTCCTCCTCGCACGCATGGCCGGGGTGGAGCGCGCATAGGCGCAGGATGAGGTAACCGAGCACACCCGATGCGATAGAGCCCATCAGTGTGCCGATCTTGGCTTCTTCGACCAACGCCGGATCGGAGAAGGCCAATCCGCCGATAAACAGGCTCATCGTAAAGCCGATGCCGCACAGCGTTGCGACTCCGTAAATCTGCACCCAGGTCGCACCGCGCAGCTTCGCGCCAAAGCCTAGCTTCACCGCCAGCCAGATGCTCGCGAAAATGCCGAGCTGCTTGCCCAGGAACAGGCCGAGCGCAATGCCGAGCGGCATGGGGGCCATCAACTGCGCCGCCGTCATCCCGGTAATGTCGACCCCCGCATTGGCAAAGCCGAAGATTGGCACAATCGCAAAGGCCACCCACGGGTGCAGCGCATGTTCCAACCGGTGCAGCGGCGACGTCACGCTGTCGGGCGCGCCGGGAGTGCGCTCGATGGGGATCGTCATCGCCGCCAGCACGCCCGCGATTGTCGCATGCACGCCGGACAGCAGCATCGCAAACCACAGCATGACAGCGAGGATCAGGAAGACGCTGAGCCGTTTCAGCCCCATCCGGCCCAGCCCAAACGTCACCGCAAAGATGATCGCGGCGGCGGCCAGCGCGGTCATGTCGATCTTCGCGGTGTAGAAGAGCGCAATGATCACCACCGCGCCCATGTCATCGACAATGGCGACGGTGACAAGGAACAGCTTCAATGACGTTGGCGCGCGCGGGCCCAGCAGCGCGAGCACGGCGATGGCAAAGGCAATGTCGGTCGCCGCCGGGATCGCCCAGCCATTCGCCACGCCCGGCGTCCCCGCCGTAACCGTGACATAGATCAGCGCGGGCACCGCCATCCCCGCCGCCGCCGCAATCATGGGCAGGCGGCGCTGGCTCCAGGTGGAGAGCCGCCCGTCAACAAACTCGCGCTTGATTTCCAGGCCCACGAGCAGGAAGAACACCGCCATCAGCCCGTCGTTGATCCACAAATGCACCGTCATCGGACCCAGCTTGGGCGTCAGCGTCGGCCCGGTGACCAGATGCATCAGATGGAAATAATCCGCCGCCAGCCGCGAATTGGCGATCAGCATGGCCAGCGCCGCCGCGCCCATCAGCAAGAGCCCGCCCGCGCTTTCGCTCTCGAGGAACTCGCGCAAGGCAGAGCGGGAAGGGCGGGGCTTGGACGCGGCCACGATGCTTACTCCTGTTTGCATCTGTCCTTACCAGACAGTGCAGGAAGGTCACGCAAAAGCGGCCATAAATCCTCCCCATGTCTGCTGCGCAGCCACAGGGAGGATTTGGTGGCCAATCCGGCGCCGCCGCTGCCCAATCATGCCCGATGTGCACGAAATTGGGCCGTTCGCCTTAGGATTTGGGTAAGTGCGCTGCGCACGGTTACGCGGGGTGGCGAGAGTTTGGGCGGGGTGCTGGTGGATGAAGGGCTAGCCCGCTGGTATGGCAGCGGGCGGCAGCCGTGGTGCTGAAGTTGTTATGAAAATAGGAAATGTCGTTATGCCGTGGCAGCCCACCTGCTCCCCGGCGAAGGCCGGGGTCCCGGGTAGCGAAATCTGATATCGCATGATGGCGCACTGGGCCCCGGCTTTCGCCGGGGAACGGGAAGCGGGAAAAGCGCGGAAAACTGCGCAACTTCACACACTATTGCAGTGCTCCGGCCGACGCCGGAGCGCTGCGGTGGGTGGTGGCTAAAGATACAAAAGATACCGCCAGTTTCAGTCAAACTGTATCCATTGTAGCTTTTGTGAAGATAGGCGCAGGGTCGCGGCGCACGGACGGAATTGACGAATGCAAAGAGCCAAGCGCGGAGGATGACAGGGCGCGGCCGTGTAGGACAGCGGAAAAACATGACTCAGGCTGCGACGATGCGCGCCCGGAACCAGTCGGCCAGTTCTTCCTCGGACAGATTACCGGCCGCGAGGACGAGTACCGTGTCGATGGCCTCTTGCGGCGTAAAGCGGATTTGGACGCTATTGGCCTTCAGGAACAGGCGTGCCAGCACCCACGCCGTGCGCTTGTTGCCGTCGCCAAAGGGATGGTTGCGCGCGATTCCAAACGCATAAGCAGCGGCCAGGCGCGCCAGATCATCCTCGCCATAGACCCATTGGTTGACCGGGCGGGCGAGGGCGGATTCGAGCATCCCCTGGTCGCGCACGCCGGACAAGCCGCCATGTTCGGCGAGTTGCCGGTCGTGGATGGCAAGCGCGATGTCGAGGCCAAGCCAGACTGGCTCGCGGCGTTCCTCGCTCATTTTACTTCGCTCATTGGGCCAGAACGCGCAGGATATCGCGATCCTCGCGCATAATCTCCTCGGCCAGCGCCATCTTGGCGGCAAAATCGGGGTCGGCGGCGGTCAGGCGGATCCCGTCGGGTGCCTCAGTCACATAAAGCGTATCGCCCAGCGACACCCGCAACCGCGCGAGCAGTTCCTTGGGCAGGATCACGGCGGCGCTGTTGCCGACCTTGGTTATTTTGAGGGGCATGTTCATACGGTGGTTATAACGAGAATGGGGCAATCAGGCAACCCCGCTGTCATTGCGAGCGCAGCGAAGCAATCCAGGGCTGGGCGCGCAACACTGGATTGCTTCGCTGCGCTCGCAATGACGGGACCAATGAAATCCTCCCCGTCCCGGGGAAGATTGGGCTACTCCGCCCCCTTCTCCACCTTCGCACCCTTAGCCTTGCCTTTGCTCGCTTTCGGCGGGGCGGGGACGATTTCGAAGCTTAGCGGGTTGCCGACCTTCGCGTCCTCGCCGGTTTTCAGCTTCACCTTCACCTCGCCGCCATGGACGAGCTTGCCGAAGAGGAGTTCTTCGGCCAGCGGCTGCTTGATCTTTTCCTGAATCAACCGGCCCATCGGGCGCGCGCCGTACAGCTTGTCATAACCCTTTGACGTCAGCCATGCCCGTGCTTCGTCGTCGAGCTGGATATGGACGTTGCGGTCCGCCAGCTGGAGTTCGAGTTGCAGGATGAACTTGTCGACCACGCGCGCGACGACTTCGGGCGGCAGGTAGCCGAAGGGCACGATGGCATCGAGGCGGTTGCGGAATTCGGGGGTGAACATGCGCTTCACCGCCTCTTCCTGCACATCCTCGCGCGTCGAATTGCCAAAGCCAATGCTCTCGCGCGCCATGTCGGACGCGCCGGCATTGGTCGTCATGATCAGGATGACGTTGCGGAAATCGACGGTCTTGCCGTGGTGATCGGTCAGCTTGCCGTTGTCCATCACCTGCAGGAGGATGTTGAACAGGTCCGGGTGCGCCTTCTCGATCTCGTCGAGCAGGAGCACGCAGTGCGGCTGCTGGTCGATCGCGTCGGTGAGCAGGCCGCCCTGATCATAGCCGACATAGCCCGGAGGCGCGCCGATCA
>VFQM010001851.1_pt1 | contig 17246 bp, 20 predicted proteins | sample 3512391 | NCBI WGS metagenome assembly VFQM01 (sample SAMN10412369, study PRJNA504923) | tailings metagenome | isolation source: Replicate 1 from Balatoc abandoned mine | place: Philippines
TCGCCAAGGACGCCGATGGCAATGCGACCTCGGAAGGCTCCAAGGTGGCGCTCGTGTTCGGCCAGATGAACGAGCCCCCGGGTGCCCGCGCCCGCGTCGCCCTGTCGGGCCTGACCATGGCGGAGTATTTCCGCGACGTCGAAGGCCAGGACGTGCTGTTCTTCGTCGACAACATCTTCCGCTTCACGCAAGCTGGTTCGGAAGTGTCGGCGCTGCTCGGCCGCATCCCCTCGGCGGTGGGCTACCAGCCGACCCTCGCGACCGACATGGGCAAGCTGCAGGAGCGCATCACCTCGACCACCAAGGGCTCGATCACCTCGGTGCAGGCGATCTACGTTCCCGCGGACGACTTGACCGACCCGGCGCCGGCCGCCTCCTTCGCTCACCTTGACGCGACGACCACGCTGAACCGCGCGATCTCGGAACTCGGCATCTACCCGGCGGTGGACCCGCTGGACTCGACCAGCCGCGTGCTCGAGCCCCGCGTCGTCGGCGTCGAGCACTACGAAACCGCCCGCCGCGTTCAGGAAACCCTGCAGAAGTACAAGAGCCTGCAGGACATCATCGCCATTCTCGGGATGGATGAACTGTCGGAAGAGGACAAGACGATCGTCGCCCGCGCGCGCAAGATCCAGAAGTTCCTGTCGCAGCCCTTCCACGTCGCGGAAGTCTTCACCGGCATCCCGGGCGTGTTCGTCCAGATCGAAGACACCGTGAAGAGCTTCAAGGCAGTGGTCGACGGCGAATATGACCACCTGCCCGAGCAGGCCTTCTACATGGTCGGCGGGATCGACGATGTGGTCGCCAAGGCCAAGAAGATGGCCGAAGAGGCGTAAGGCATCATGCCCCTCCACTTCGAACTCGTCACTCCCGCCAAACTCGTCCGGTCCGAGGAAGTCCACATGGTGGTCGTCCCCGGCACCGAGGGCGAATTCGGCGTGCTGGAGGGCCATGCGCCCTTCATGAGCACCATCCGGGACGGCGCGGTACAGATCTTCGCATTGGCCAACGCCGCGCCGGAAGTGATCCAGGTGCGCGGCGGCTTTGCCGAGGTGAACGAGAAGGGTCTCACCGTGCTTGCAGAGCACGTCGAGGGTTAACCCCCGTCATTCGACGAACAACTGATCAGGGCGGGCCAATGGCTCGCCCTTTTTGATTCTATCCCCTTCACATCGCGTCCCTCTCTCGGCACAACACGCGCCAGCTTACCGCCTTCAGGAGAGGACGCTTGAAACTTGTCTCCACTTTCGCACTGGCTCTCGCAATGACCGTCGCCGGCACCACGGGCGCATCGGCGCAGGAAACCCCCGTTCCCGGCATCCCCGGCCCAGAGCAGGACCCCTATATCTTCCTTGAGGAAGCCCGCAGCCCCGAGGCGCTGGACTGGGTCGCCAAGGAAAACGCGCGCACCCTTGCCGCCTTCGAGGCCGATCCGCGCTATGCGCAGCTCAAGGCCGAGGCGCTGGCGATCTTCGACAGCAACGACCGCATCCCCTTCGTCAGCTTCCGCCCCGATGGCCTGTATAATTTCTGGCAGGACAAGGCGAACCCCAAGGGCGTGCTGCGCCGCACCAGCCTCGAAAGCTACCGCACCGCCGCGCCCGAATGGGAGGTCATCCTCGACATCGACGCCCTCGCCAAGGCGGAAGGCAAGGAGTGGGTCTATCAGGGCTCGACCTGCCTGCCCCCGGCGATGAACAAGTGCATGATCGCCCTGTCGGACGGCGGCGAGGATGCGACCATCATGCGCGAGTTCGACACGGCGACAAAGCAGTTCGTCAAGGGCGGCTTCGTGCTCGATGCCAAGAGCCAGGGCGGGGTCGAATGGGTCGATGCCGATACCCTGCTGGTCAGCCGCAACTTCGGCGACGGCACGATCACCGAGAGCGAATACCCCTTCACCACCCGCGAATGGAAGCGCGGCACGGCGATTGCCGACGCGAAGGAAATCTTCCGCGGCGATGCCAAGGACGTCTCCAGCGGCGCGGCCCTGCTGCGCGACAATGACAGCACCATCCACGCCCGCATCGCCTATCGCGGGATCAGCTTCCACGAGCGGCTGTGGTATGTCTGGCAAGGGGGCCAGTGGCTCCAGCTCGATCTGCCGACCAAGGCCAATCCGGTGGGCATCACCGACGGGCACATGCTGTTCTCGCCCGATGTCGACTGGACGGTGGACGGCCAGACCTTCCCCGCCGACAGTCTTGTGGCGGTCGATCTGGAGGAATGGAAGGCCAACCCCAACGGCGCGAAAAAGTCGCTGGTGTGGGCACCGGGCTACCGCCAGACCAAGCAGGGCACCACGGTCACCGGCGGCGGGCTCTATGTCGCGCTGCTCGACAATGTCGTGGGCAAGGTGCTGAAGTTCAACTTTGCGAACGGCAAGTGGGCCAGCACGCAGGTTGCCCTGCCGGACAATGCGACGGTCGGCATCGCCGCTTCCTCGGACGAGACCGACCAGATCATGTACACCGTAAGCGGCTTCCTCGAGCCAACCACGCTCTACTACACCGACGGCAAGACCGCGCCTGCGGTGCTCAAGACCAGCCCCTCCTATTTCGATCCCGCCGGCGCGAGCGTCGAGCAGCACGAGGCGACGAGCAAGGACGGGACCAAGATCCCCTACTTCATCGTCAAGCCCAAGGGGATGAAGGCGGACGGCTCCACCGCGACCCTGCTGACCGGCTATGGCGGCTTCCAGGTGCCGCGCCTGCCCGGCTATCTCGGCTCGACCGGCAAGCTGTGGGTCGAGAAGGGCGGCGCCTATGTGCTCGCCAATATGCGCGGCGGCGGCGAGTTCGGCCCGCAGTGGCACCAGACCGCGATCCGCGAGAACAAGCAGCGCACCTGGGACGATTTCATCGCGGTCGCCGATGACCTCGTGAAGCGCGGCTTCACCAAGCCGGAGCACCTCGGCATCCAGGGCGGCTCGCAAGGGGGGCTGCTGGTCGGCACCGCCTTCACCCAGCGGCCCGACCTGTTCGGCGCGGCGATCGTCCAGATCCCGCTGTTCGACATGCTGCGCTATCACCTGATCGGACGCGGGGCTTCGTGGATCGGCGAATATGGCGATCCGCGCATCCCCGAGCAGCGGGCCTGGATCGAGGGCTATTCGCCCTACCAGAAGATCGTCGCGGGCGTCGAATACCCCGAGCCGTTCCTCTGGGCCTCGACCGCCGATGACCGCACCCACCCGGCGCATGCGCGCAAGGGGGCCGCGAAGCTGAAGGCGCTGGGCCAGCCCTATTACTACTTCGAGGACACCACCGGAGGCCACTCGGGCGGGGTCGACAACGACCAGCGCGCCAAGCTTCAGGCGCTGCAATTCATCTACCTGATGAAGCGCCTGATGGATGATCGCCCGGGCAAGTAAGCGGGCGCTTGCCAAGCATTCGAGAGGGGCGGCTCCCGCGCGGGAGCCGCCCCTTTTTTCTCGTTAACTCCGTCAGTCAACTCAACTACTTGCCCGCCGGAACGGCATTTCGCCATCGGTTCGTCCTGCGTCTTGCACGGGACGTTTGTTCAACCCCTCATTAACCATGTCCGGAAAGGTCCTATTAGGTTTCGCGGCCAAAACTCGGTTCCACGGGGGCGATGAAAGCGAGTGACGAGGAACAGCACCGATGGCCTATGACCGCAACATCTCGATCGCCGACGCGATCAAGAGCTATTACGCCCTCCCCCGCAACCACCGCATCCACTGGTCGAAGGCCCGCAAGGACGAGGTCGTAAGGGCCGTCCACAGCCAGGCGATGAGCTTCCACGAGGCGCGCGAACGCTATCTTCTGAGCCGCAGCGAGTTCGAGCAGTGGGAGGCCGAATACCTCGCCGGCGAGAGCATCGGCGGCGGCGGTCAGGGACGGGTCGGGCAGGACGCCTGAGCCCCGCCCTCCCGGCGGCCTAGCGCGTCGGGGCGTCGAAATCGGCGGGCTTGTTGGCGATCCATGCCACGAATTTGGCGATCGCCGGGTTGTCGCGGATCACCGCAGCGTCATCGCCGATCCGGGCCAGTTCGTTGTTGGTGAAATTGGCGTGGATCGTCTTGTGGCAGATCGGGTGCACCGGCACCTTCACCTTGCCCTTCTTGGCCTTGGGCACCGGGTGATGCCACTGGACGATCTCGCCGAGCGGACGATCGCACAGCCAGCAGGGGAAGGTTTGGGGTTCGTCGGTCATAGCAGGTTGTAACTCCCGGTCAGGACCCAGGCGAAGGCGCAGAAGGCGGCCAGCTCGGGCAGAGCGATCCACCAGCGCTCCCGCCACCGCAAGGCCCGGCTTGCGCCAAACAGGGCGATGGCCATGACCTGCCTCACACCGAACTGGTGCACATAACCCGCGTTCGAGGGGGTGTAGGGCATGATCAGGAACAGCGCCAGAAACAGCGCGGCGATCTCGATCAGCCCGCGCCAGGCCTTCATCCCTTCTTCTCCGCCTTGCGCTTCTTCATCGTGTCATGGAAGCGGTCGGCCCAGCCGTCCTTCACCAATTGCTCGGCGCGGACCATCCGCAGCTCGCCCGGCGCGACATCGCGGCTGACGGCGGAGCCAGCCGCAACGATCGCATCCGCCCCGATGGTCACCGGCGCGATCAGCGACGAGTTCGAGCCGATGAAGGCGCGCTCGCCGATCACGGTCTTGTATTTGAAGTAGCCGTCATAGTTGCAGGTGATGGTGCCCGCGCCGATGTTGGCGCCTGCGCCGATGGTCGCGTCACCCAGATAGGTGAGGTGGCTCGCCTTGGCGCCCTTGTGCATCACGGCGTTCTTCACCTCGACGAAGTTGCCGATGAAGCTGTCTTCCTCGAGCACCGTGCCCGGGCGCAGGCGCGCGAACGGCCCGACCTTGACCCCGCTCGCCAGCGAAGCGCCCTCGATGTGGCTGTTGGCGCGGATCAGCACCTTGTCGGCAACCCGCACGCCGGGACCGAAGAAGACATTGGGCTCGATCGTGACATCGCGGCCGAGCACGGTGTCATGGGCGAAGAACACCGTCTCGGGCGCGATCAGGGTCGCGCCCTCGTCCATAGCCTGAAGCCTGCGTGCGGCCTGCCAGCGGGCCTCGGCCGACGCGAGTTCGGCGCGGCTGTTGATCCCCGCCACCTCGTCGGCGCTGGCCGCCACGATCACCGCGCAGGGGCGGCCGTCGGCAATCGCGATGTTGACGATGTCGGGGAGGTAATATTCCCCTTGCGCATTGTCGTTCCCGACCCGCGCCAGCAGCGCGAAGAGATCCTCGGCGCGCGCCGCCAGCAGGCCGGAATTGCACAGGTGGCAGGCGCGCTCGCCCTCGTCTGCGTCCTTGTATTCGACCATCTTGAGGATGCTGCCCGCATCATCGGCGATCACCCGGCCATAGGCGAGCGGGTCTTCGGGCTCGAAGCCGAGCACCACGACGGCAGGCTTGTCGGCGCCGTGGAGCCGCTCGAGCATGGCGCGCATGGTTGCCGCCTTGACGAAGGGCACATCGCCGTAAAGCACCAGCACATCGCCCGTAAAGCCGGCGAGCGCGGTCTCGGCCTGCTGGACCGCATGGCCGGTGCCGAGCTGCGGCTCCTGCAGGCAGGTCGCCGCCCGCTCGCCCACCGCTTTCTCGATCTGCTCGCGCCCGGCCCCCACGACCACCGCGAAGCGTTCCGGCCCGAGTTCGGCCACGCTCGCCATCAGGTGTTCGAGCATCGGGCGACCGGCGATCTTGTGCAGCACCTTGTGGGTGTCGCTCTTCATGCGGGTGCCCTTGCCGGCGGCAAGGATGATGGCGGCAAACGGATGTGTCGAAGTGGTCATGGGCCTGTCCTTAAGCAAAGCCGCGCCTGCCAGCAAATGCTTGCGGAATGAAGTCGCATCGGCCACCCCGCGCTTCATGACCAAGATTCCCTTCGGCGCGATCGGCTTCGACCTCGACGGCACTCTGCTCGACACCTTCCGCGACCTTGGCGCAGCGGTGAACCATGCCCTGGTGCTGGGCGGCTTCCGCGAGGTTTCGGTCGAGACCTCCAAGGACCTGATCGGCGGCGGGGCGAAGATCATGCTGGCCCGTGCGGTCGAGGCACAAGGGGGCCTGCCCGAGCCCGAATTCAAGCGGCTCTACAAGGCGATGCTCGCCTATTACGAGGCGCACAACGCGGTCCACACCGTCCCCTATCCCCAAGTGCGCGAGGTGCTGGCAGAGCTGGCCGCCGCAGGCGTGCGGATGGCGGTGGTGACGAACAAGTTCGAGGCCTTTGCGCGGCAGGTGCTGACGCAGCTCGATCTGATCGGCGCCTTCGAGGCCGTGATCGGCGGGGACTCGATGGGCCGGGGCGAGGACGGCCAGTTTCTCGCCAAGCCCCACCCTGCCCCGGTGCTCAAGGCGCGCGAGGTGACGGGCGGCGGCAGCTTCGTGTTCCTCGGCGATTCCACCTATGATGTGCGCGCCGCCAAAGCAGCCGGCGTTCCGGTGATCGCGGCGGCCTATGGCTATTGCGACAAGCCCCCCCACGAGCTGGGGGCGGATGCGGTCATCGATTCGTTTGGCGAGCTGATTCCGGCGCTCGCACGGCTCCAGCCCACTGCCTGACCCTACGGCATCGCCCCCTGTCAGTTCGGCTGTTGCAACGCCCGCGCGAAAGTGCCACGCAGCGCGCCGCATCTCGGTTTACGCGGGCGTAAAGCGCACAGCTCCGCCCGTCCCTCACCACAGGAGAGAACAGACATGACCATCAGCTTCAAGGACAAGGTCGCCATCGTCACCGGCGCCGGCGGCGGGCTCGGCAAGGCCTATGCGCTCGAACTCGCCCGTCGCGGCGCGAAGGTTGTCGTCAACGACCTCGGCGGCTCGCGTGACGGCACCGGCACCTCGGACGCCGCGGCACAGGTCGTCGCCGAGATCGAGGCGATGGGCGGCGAGGCGATCGCCAACGGCGCATCCGTCACCGAATACGAGCAGATGGAAAAGATGATCGCCGACGCCAAGCAGAAGTGGGGCGGCGTCCATGTCCTCATCAACAACGCGGGCGTGCTGCGCGACAAGACTTTTGCGAAAATGGAGCCTGCGGACTTCGAATTCGTGGTCAAGGTCCACCTCACCGGCTCGGCCTTTGCCACCAAGGCGGCGTGGGAGACCATGCGCGAGCAGGGCTATGGCCGCATCCTGATGACCGCCTCCTCGACCGGCCTTTTCGGCAATTTCGGCCAGGCCAACTATGGCGCGGCCAAGCTCGGGCTTGCCGGCCTCACGAAGACGCTGGCTCTGGAAGGCGCGAAGTATAACGTGCGCGTCAACACCCTCTCGCCGGTCGCCGGCACCCGCATGACCGAGGACCTCTTCCCCGAGGAAGCCTTCAAGCTCTTCGCGCCCGAGAACGTCGTCCCGGCCGCGCTGTTCCTCGTTTCCGAGGACGCGCCGACCAACGCCATCGTCGGCGCGGGTGCGGGCGGTTTCCACTCCTCGTGGACGGTGATGAACGATGCCGTGTGGCTGCCGGAAGGCGAGCGCACCCTCGAAGGCTTCGCCGCGCGCTGGGAGGAGATCAACTCCTTCACTAACCTGATCGCCCCGCAATCGGGCAGCGAGCAATCGGGCAACATCCTGCGCGCCATGCAGAAGGTCACCGGCACGGGGCCGACCAGCGCGCGCGGCTGATCCGGCTTCACGCGACTGAATAGAGGAGGCCCGTCCCCGCAAGGGGGCGGGCCTTCGCTTTGGAGGCAGCGCCGAAAGATCTCTCCCTCGTCGCCCCGTGCTAGACACGGGGCTTGGCTGTTTGCCGTGCGCGTGGAGCAGAAGAAAAGCCTGACCCCGGATCAAGTCCGGGACGACGGGTGAGGGAATGGCGGCTTCAGCCAGATCTTGGCCAAAGGCGGACATTCAGCAGACGACCCCATTGCGGACATCTCCACTTCGTCACCCCGTGCCTGACACGGGGCTTGGCTACTTTTGTTCAGCCCCAGCGTCGAACCATTGCTCCCATGGATCGCCCCGATCGGGATTGTCTGCCCCGATCAGCGCGAACTTCCATTCGCGCCGCCCTTCTCCATGCGCCGGGTATCGCGCCAACGCGGTAGAAAGAAAAGCCAAGCCCCGTGTCAGGCACGGGGCGACGGTGGAAGGATTGCGGCGGCTTCCCACCCACTTGCGGTCATTGAAGGAGCCCGCCACGTAGTGCGGAAGCGGCCATTCTCGCAGCTAGCTGCCGCGCGCGCCCCTAATCCTCGACCGCCTTCAGCAGCCGCCGCTCCATCGGCGCCAGCACTCCCGCAAGATCATGTCCGCGCTTCAGCACCTGGCCGTGTTCGCCGAACAGGGTCCACATCCCCTGCTTGCCGCGCAGCGCGGGGCGTTTCTCCACGCGGGCCTGGGGGCGCTCTGCGGCTCTGCGGAAGGCGGCAAAGGTGGCGGCGTGGCGGGTGAAGTCCATCGCGTAGTCGCGCCATTCCCCGGCGGCGACCATGCGGCCGTAGAGGTCGAGGATGCGCATCAGTTCGGGCCGCTCGAAGCCGACCTGATCCGCGCCGCGGGCCGGGAAGGGAACCACCTGTCCGGAAATGCCCGGCGGTTGCGGTGCAGCCATGTCGCTTGCTCTAGTCCTTCGTCCCGCTCTTGCGGGCGCGCACCGGCTGGACCGGCGGCGGTGCTTCACGCTCGGCAAGCAGCGCCTTCATCAGCGCCATTTCCTCGCGCAGAGTGGCGATCTCGCCCTCGAGCTTCTCCACACAGTCGCGGCTGGTGCGGCCCTGCTCGTCGCAGGGCGGATCGTCGCAGGGCGTGCCATAGGGGATGAACTCGCGCAGCCACTGATCGGCGGGGACCAGCGTCGAGCGGGCCTTGATGCCGACCATCGTCGCCCCCGCAGGCACATCGTCGGTCACGACCGCATTGGCGCCGACACGCGCGCGCTCGCCCACCACAATCGGCCCGATGATCTGCGCGCCCGAGCCGATGATGACATTATCCCGCAGCGTCGGGTGGCGCTTGCCGCCCTTGCCGTTGGCAGGATTGGTGCCGCCCAATGTCACGCATTGGTAGATCGTGACATTGTCGCCGATCTCGGCCGTCTCGCCGATCACGGTGAAGCCGTGGTCGATGAAGAAGTTCCTGCCGATGGTCGCGCCCGGGTGGATGTCGATCGCGGTCAAAAGCCGCGAGACATGGTTCACCACCCGCGCGAGGAAATACATCCGCGCCTCGAACAGCCAGTGCGCGATGCGGTGGAAGCCCAGTGCCCAGACGCCGGGATAGAGCAGGATCTCCCAGCGCGAACGCGGCGCCGGATCACGGGCGCGGATCGAGTCCAGATAGCTGACAAGACGCTCGAACATGGCCCTCCGCTTTTCCCACCATTGCGCCGCCGATGCAATCGGCGACAATCCGCCTCAGAACAGGCGCTGCTGTTCCGGCCCGTGCAGGGCTTCGAGCGCGGCGCGCCAGACAGACATGGTGGCGGGCGTCTGGCGTTCAAGGGAGATGCGGTCGATTGCCGCCACCAGCGCCTCGATCGCGGCAAAACTGCGGGTGGTGCGCGGCACGAGATAATCTGCCGCGCCGTCGGGCAAGGACAGCCCGCGCGCCTCGGCATGGGCAAGGATCAGGTCAGCCGCCATCTCGTCATCGGGCGCGCCGATCTCGAGCTGGAGCGATCCGCCGATGCGCGAGGCCAAATCGGGCAAGGCGATGCGCCAGCCTTCGGTGCCCGCGCTGGCGATCAGCAGCAGCGCTCCGCCCGCCCCGTTTCCGCTGGCGCGCATGCCGCCTTGCTGGACCGCGTTCCAGCGGTGGAACAGGGCGGTCTCGTCCAGCGCCTCGGCATCGTCGATCACCTCGAGCGCCTCGCCGTGAAGGCCCTGCGCCCAGCGTCCCAGCAGGCTCTTGCCCGAGCGGCGCGGGCCGGTCAGCACGGCGACATGGAAGGGCCAGCGGTCCGGGTGCTGGAGCGCCTCGATCGCGGCCGCATTGGCATCGCCCACCACGATCCGCTGCGCGCCGCCGCGGGCCGATAGCGGCAAGGCAATCTGGGACGGCTCGCCCATCGCGCGCCCTGCCCTCAGCGGCTGATGGCGAGCGCGTTCGCCCCGCGCCGCACGTTGAACCCGCGCGCTTCCAGAGCGGCGGCGAGTTCGTCGAGCGAACCGGCAAAGCTCACGCTCATCACCGAGGTGCCGCCGATCGCGGTGCTGGTGACGCCGACCCCGCGCACCCCGCCGGCGCCGCGCACCGCGCCCAGCGTGCTGTCGAAGGCGCCCGCATCGGGGGTGGCGAACTGGACGGTGAAGCTGCGCAGCGCCGCCTCGGCGGGCTGGGTGCCGGGGACCGGCAGCGCCTCGATCCGCGCCGCGCCGCCGCTCGCGAGCGCAGCCTCGGCCGAGCGGCGCGCCTGTGCGGCGCGGCCGATCTCGATCAGGCGCTGGATCGCCGGGTCGATCGCCCCGCCCGCGCCGATCCGCAGGCTCGGATCGGGGCGCAGCACGCCCGAGGCCAGCGCGCCGGTGAAGGCCTGGTCCATGCGCTCGACTGCCTGGGCCAGCATGGCGGGCACGGCATCGGGATTATCGGCCTTGAGGGTGAAGCGGTCGAGCGGGCGGCTGTCGGGGCCGTAGCGCGCGGTGAAGGTGCCGGTCACGGGTCCGCCGGGGAACTGGTGGTCGAGCCGGGCATAGGCCATCAGCACATCGGTCGCGCCATATTGATCGAGCGTCGAGCGCCACCAGGCGCGGCTCGATCTCTGGGTCTGGCCGAAATTGACGAGCAGCGAATCGCCCCCCGCGCCGGACAGGCGGACATAATCGATGCGGCTCTGCCCCGGATTGAACTCGGCCCAGGCGCGCTGCCAGGGGTTGCGCTGCTCGAAGGCGATATAGGTACCGCCGCTCTCCTGCACGGGGATGAGCAGCAGCGGGGCCGAGCGGCTTGCCTGCTGCGCCCCGCCGAGATAGCTGGCGGCGCGCTGGCGGTCGAACACCACACCGAGGGTCGCAATGTAGCGCCGCGGCCCGAGCCGCTCGCGTTCGATGACGATGGCCGAGACGAGCCCGTCGAGCTGGCTGTCAGACAGTTCGGGGCCGTTGAGCTTGGCCCAGGCCTTGCGCTGCGCCTCGCGCCAGCCATTGCTGCGGGCATCCTCGGCGCTCTTGCCCTGCACATCGACGGCGATGCCCTTGACCTCGATATCGGCGCTCGCAGCGGTCGGCGCGATCCCCCGCTCGCCTGCGACCTGCGCGACCAGCGCATAGCCGCCGCCCAGCAGCGCCAGCGCGAGGGCCGCGCTGCCCCACCAGCGCCGAAGCGTTCGGGAGGGGGCCGCAGGGGGGCCGGGAGGCAAAAGCGAGAGGCGCATGGGAAAAGCCCCGTTCCTTTGCCCAAAGGCGGGTGGAATTCCAAGCGCGAACCGCTATGGCGGCGTGCATGACTTCGGGGACAAACGAGAGCAAGCCGCAAGGCTCGGGCTACACCTATGCCGACGCGGGCGTATCGATCGCGGCGGGCAATGCGCTGGTGAAGGCCATCGGCCCCCTCGCCAAGGCCACGGCGCGCCCCGGCGCGACCAGCGAGCTGGGCGGTTTCGGCGGGTTCTTCGACCCCAAGGCCGCGGGCTACAAGGACCCGCTGCTGGTCGCCGCCAATGACGGGGTCGGCACCAAGCTCAAGCTCGCGATCGATCATGACCGGCATGACACGGTCGGCATCGACCTTGTCGCGATGTGCGTCAACGATCTCATCGTCCAGGGCGCAGAGCCGCTGTTGTTCCTCGACTATTTCGCCACTGGCAAGCTCGAGAACGGCGTGGCGGAACGCGTGATCGCAGGGATTGCCGAGGGCTGCAAACTCGCCGGCTGCGCGCTGATCGGCGGCGAGACGGCGGAAATGCCGGGCATGTATGCGCCGGGCGACTACGACCTTGCGGGCTTCTGCGTCGGCGCGGTCGAGCGCGGCGAGCAGTTGACGGGCGAGAAGGTTGCGCCGGGCGATGTGCTGCTCGGCCTTGCCTCCTCCGGCGTCCATTCCAACGGCTATTCGCTGGTCCGGCGTCTGGCAGCGGACAAGGGCTGGAAGCTGAACCGCCCCGCCCTGTTCGATCAGGAGCAATTGCTGATCGACGCGCTGATCGCCCCGACCCGCATCTATGTCGCGTCGCTGCTCCCGCTGATCCGCGAGGGGCGCATCAATGCGCTCGCCCATATCACCGGCGGCGGTCTGCTCGAGAACATCCCGCGCATCCTGCCGCAAGGCGCCCACGCCCATGTCGATGCCGACCTCTGGCCCCAGCCGCGCCTGATGGCCTTCCTGCAAGCGCAGGGGAACATCGAGCCCGAAGAAATGGCCCGCACCTTCAACTGCGGGGTTGGCATGGTGCTGGCCGTGAGCGAGGCGAATGTGGCCGACGTTACCGCCAAGCTCGAAGCCGCGGGCGAGACCGTGGTCACCGTCGGCCGGATCGAAGCGGGCGAGAAGGGCTGCACTGTGCGCGGCAGCGTCGAGACATGGTCAGCGAAGGGCGACTGGAGCGCGACGCATCTGGGATAACCCTCTCCGTTCGCCCTGAGCTTGTCGAAGGGCCGTCTTTATTTTCTACCTCGCAAGAGAAGAGCGGTGCTTCGACAAGCCCAGCACGAACGGAAGGAGGGGATGCGGGATGACCGATAAGGCCAAAATCGCCGTCCTCATCTCCGGCGCGGGAACCAATATGGCCGCGCTGGTCTATGCCAGCCGCATAAAGGATTGCCCCTACGAGGTGGTGCTGGTCGCCAGCAATGATCCGGAGGCTGCCGGCCTCGCCTTCGCGCGGGCCGAGGGGATCGCGACCTACGCCCTCCCCCACAAGGGCATGACGCGCGAGACCCACGATGCCGCGATGGAAGCCGCCGTGCTGGAGGCGGGGGCGGAATATATCGTGCTCGCCGGCTATATGCGCATCCTCTCGGACGGCTTCGTCCAGCGCTGGGACGGCCGGATGCTCAACGTCCACCCTTCGCTGCTGCCGAAATACAAGGGCCTCGACACCCACGCGCGCGCCATCGCAGCAGGGGACAGCCACGGCGGCACGAGCGTCCATCTGGTGACGCCCGAACTCGACGCTGGCGAGGTGCTGGCGCAGATCCCGGTGCCGATTGTCGCGGGCGACACCCCTGCGGCGCTGGCGGAACGGGTCAAGCTCGCCGAACACCAGCTCTATCCCCGCGCGGTCGCCGAATATGTCAGCCGCTGGCGCGATCCGGCGGCGCTGCTCGCCCGCATCCGTGCGCTCGCTCTCGCCTTGCCCGAAACCGACGAGCGCGAGAGCCACGGCAGCCCGGGCTTCCGCGTCGGCGGCGAGAAGAGCGGCAAATACTTCGCCTATTTCGCCGACCAGCACCACGGCACGCCGCATATCGCCCTCTTGGTCCGCACCGGGGGCATGGACGAACTGCTCAACCTCGTCGAAAGCCAGCCCGAGGTCTATTTCAAGCCCGCCTATTACGGCGCGAGCGGGTGGGTCGGGATCATCCTCAACCGCCCCGGTGTGGATTGGGACGCAGTGCGCGACTGGCTGATGCGAAGCTGGCGCGGCGCAGCGCCCAAGCGCCTGACCCGGCTGATGGATATCGCGGACGACTTCTGATGCCGCCGGTGCGCGATCACCTCCTCGCCCGCGGGCCGCTGGCGACGCGGGCCAATGACTTCCTCGGCAAGGCGTGGGAGCGTGGCTGGCTGCCTCCGCCCGCGCTCGACGCCGACGCCCTTTGGGCGCTCGCGGCCAAGCCCTACGGCGGGCGGGCCGGGGCGGCGGAGCATGGCGGACGCTCCGGGGAAGACGTCGCCGATTTTCGCGAGCGGCTCACCCGCCTGATCGCCGCGCTCCACGCCGAGGCCGATCTCAACCCGCTTGGCCGGGCGATGGCATGGGGGCAATTGTCGCGGGTGGTGAAGAACCGCCTCGCCTTCGGGAGCCTGTGGCTGGAGCGGCCCGAATTGCTCGAAACGCCCCTCGCCCCGCCAGTCATCGTCGTCGGCCATATGAGGAGCGGCACCACCCGCATCCACACCCTGCTGGCTGCCGATCCCGCGTTTTCGCACACCCGCTATTGCGACGCCTATCACCCCGTGCCGGCCCGCTTCGGGATGAACCGCATCCGGGCCGCGCTGGAGCTTGCCATGCTTGGCCTGCTCAATCCGTGGATGCAGTCGATCCACCCGATGGCCCCCGCTGCGGTGGAGGAGGAGCTGGCGTGGATTTCCGCCGCGCTCCACCATTCGATCTACGAGAGCCAGTGGCATATCCCGGGCTATTCCGCGTGGAGCGAGGCGCGTGATCCCGCGCCGGTCTACCGCGAGTTTCGCCGCATCCTCCAGACCGACGCGGCGCATCGCGGGATTGCCGATCTCCCCCGCGTGCTCAAGGTCCCCGCTTTCGCCGAGGACCTTGCGACCCTGCTCGCCCTGTTTCCCGAGGCCCGGCTGGTGATCGCGACCCGCGAGCAGGAAGCGGTGCTCAAGAGCGCGATCAGCCTCGCGGCCAACCAGATGGCGATGCAATCGGACTCCTGCTCGCTCGAAGCCATAGAAGCGCGCTGGCGGCACAAGATCGACCTGCGCGAGGCGCGCATGGCCGAGGCGCTGACGGGCTGGCAGGGGCCGGTGGCGCGGGCCGACTTCGACGCGCTAAATGATGATTGGGAGGCGGCGATCGCGGGCATCTATGCCGATCTCGGCCTGCCGCTCACCGCCGAGGCGCTGGCGGCGATGCACAAGGTCATGGCGGCGAGCGCAGACGGCCACCACCACGCCCATGCCGAGCAGCTCGCCCGGTTATCTGGCCGAGCATAAAGCAAAAGGGCCGCCCCTTGCGGGACGGCCCCTTGCATCGTCATCCGGCTGGAGAAATCAGCCGACGATTTCTTCCGGCTTGAAGAAGAAGGCGATTTCGATCGCGGCGTTCTCTTCCGAGTCCGAACCGTGGACGGTGTTCTCGCCGATCGAGAGCGCCAGTTCCTTGCGGATCGTGCCGGGGGCCGCGTCGGCCGGGTTGGTCGCGCCCATGATGTCGCGGTTGCGGGTCACGGCGTCTTCGCCTTCGAGCACCTGCACCACCACCGGCTCGCTCATCATGAATTCGACGAGTTCACCGAAGAAGGGGCGCTCCTTGTGGACCGCGTAGAAGCCTTCGGCCTGCTCGCGGGTCATGTGGATGCGCTTGGAGGCGACGACGCGCAGGCCGGCTTCTTCCAGCATCTTGGTGACCGCGCCGGTCAGGTTGCGGCGGGTGGCATCGGGCTTGATGATCGAGAAGGTGCGGGTGACCGCCATGATAATGCTCCTGTGAACGTCTTTTTGTTGTGCAAGGGGGGAGTTATTGGCCGCGGCCCCTAGATGCTGCGCTGCAAAATGGCAAGCTTCAGCGCGAAGCCGCCCGATCCGCTCCGGTTCCCTGCGGCCCAAAGTCGTGATATGCTCGGCACTTGGGGGCATCAGGGGGGAGATGATATGGACGACAATCACGGATTTTCGCGCCGCCACTTTGCCGGAGCGGCGCTCACCGCGGTCGGCCTCGTCGCGGGCGGCGGCATTGCCCGCGCGGCAACGCCGGCGCTGACGGCGGGAAGTGATCTCGGGCCGTTCTATCCGGTCATCCGGCCGGGCGACGACGATTTCGACATGACCCACATCAAGGGCAGTGCGGGCCGCGCGCTCGGGCGGGTGATCGAGGTGACAGGCCGCGTGCTCGACCGCAAGGGCAATCCGGTCAGCGGCGCGGAACTGGAGCTGTGGCAATGCAACGCCGCAGGGCGCTATGCCCACCCGGGGGATGTCGCAACCGCGCCGCTCGACCCCAATTTCCAGGGCTTTGCCAAACTGATGACCGGGCCCGGCGGGGAATGGCGGATCATCACAATCAAGCCGTCGGGCTATGACAGCCCGATCGGACATCGCACGCCGCACATCCATTTCGACATCAAGGGCCGCCAGCACCGGCTGATCACGCAGATGTATTTTACCGAGGATCACGCCACCAACAGCAAGGACGTGCTGTACAACATGCTCGGCGAGGACGCGGTGACGGCGATGGCGCAGCAGCAGGCCGATGCCGACAAATATCGCTGGGATATCGTGCTCTTCGAAGGCTGAGGCGAGGCTTGCGGGAGCCCCCGCGGCTCTCAGCCCTTCCTGACCCAGCGGCCGTCTTCCTGCGCGAAATAGGCGCGCTCGGCGCCCTCGCGCCCGTCCTGCGCGCGCCAGGCCTGCCGGGCGGCAGGCGCGAGGTCGGGCGGGAACAGCAGGAACACCCGCGCAAAGCCGGGGCAGTCGCGGAACGTGCCGTCGGCAAGGATCACATGGCTCGCTCCGTTGGCAGCGACCGGCTCGGCGGACAGCAGGACGGGCTGGCGATCGGCGCCCGGCGCGCCCGCCTCGCCATTGGCAAGGAAGCTCTCCGGTCCCGCCTCCCACAAGGCGCGGGAAATGGCCGCGCGCTGTTCAGGCGAGGCCGAGACGACCAGCACCCGCTCCCCCTGCCCCACGGCGCGCCTGGCGATCAGAGTGGCGACCTTCTCGACCGGATCATCGGTGACCTGCCAGAAATCGAGCTTCATGGGCAGGCTCCGTCATCCCTGTCATGCCGCGCCCGAAGGCGCTCGAACAGGAGGAACAGCAGCGCCCAGCACAGCAACATCGACAGGAAAGGGACGGGGAACAGCAGTCCGGCATTGCCGTCGAGCAGCGCCAGCGGGAGACCGGGCAAGGGCATCGGGAGCCATTGGCCCTCGACATTAATCAGCAGGCCGGGCGCGAGCAGCAGCGCGGCGAGGCCCGAGAGCAGCGCATCGGCCTCGCGGCTGCCCGCCTGGCGGCGGCGGCGCAGCAAGGCGACGATCAGCGCGATCAGCACGGGGACTGCCATGACCAGCCACCAGAACACGCGGCCGATGCCGGAAAAGTCGCTCGCCAGCGCCGGGCTTGCCGCGCACAGCGCCGCTGCCACCACACCTGCCCGCACCGCCTTGCGCATTGTCATCCCCCCTTGGCCCCCGATTTGGCGTTCCCGCGGCAACGGTCGGAACAATACTTCACATTGTCCCAGTCACGCTCCCACTTCTTGCGCCACGCGAAGGGCAGCCCGCAAGTCAGGCAGGTCTTGGTCGGCAGATCGGACTTTTTGCGCATTTTCGGCATTTCCGGCCTACCGCTTCGCTACTTGAGGCCGGAAATGCGGATCAACCTTCGACCACATCCCGCACGAACTGGTCGAGCAGGCGCACGCCGTATCCGGTCGCGCCCTTGTCCCAGGTGTGGCCGGGCTTG
>VFQM010001852.1_pt1 | contig 17239 bp, 16 predicted proteins | sample 3512391 | NCBI WGS metagenome assembly VFQM01 (sample SAMN10412369, study PRJNA504923) | tailings metagenome | isolation source: Replicate 1 from Balatoc abandoned mine | place: Philippines
GGCACAAGTGGGTTCGGGGCTAGGCCTTAAGCGGCCAGAGCGTAGTTGTCGTCGTTGGCAACTATGGTTTTGCCGCTGGATTAACGAGGAAAGCTGCCCCCTCGGCATGCGCCAGTCGACTTTGCAACCCCCGTCGAAGCCAGGACACCCCCGGATCACGGAAATCGTTGGATCAACCGACGCGGCAAGTATGGGGGTGGGGCGGGGGGATCACAAGGCGCGGAGAGACGAGGGGTTCAGGTTGCGGCGCTCTCGCCGGCCCTCTCCCCGGCCCTCTCCCGGAGGGAGAGGGGGGAAAACTACGCGTCGCGGTTGTGTTTTCGCATCACGCGCTGCTTGTCGCGCTCCCAGTCGCGGTCCTTGGCGGCCTGGCGCTTGTCGTGGCTCTGCTTGCCCTTGGCCAGGGCCAGCTCGAGCTTGACCTTGTTGCCCTTCCAGTAGGCGGCGGTGGGGATGAGCGTGTAGCCGTCGCGCTCGACCTTGCCCACCAGCTTGTCGATCTCGTGCCGGTGCAGCAGCAGCTTGCGGGTGCGCCGGTCGTCGGCGACCACGTGGGTGGAGGCCTGGCTGAGCGGGGTGATCTGGGCGCCGAACAGGAAGATCTCGCCGCCCTTCACCAGGGCGTAGGCATCGCCCATGTTCATGCGTCCCGCGCGGATGGACTTGAGCTCCCATCCCTGCAGGGCGATGCCGGCCTCGAAGCGCTGCTCGAGGTGGTAGTCGTGGCGCGCCTGGCGGTTGAGGGCGATGGTCTTCTGGCCTTCGCCCTGGCCGCCTGCGCTATTCTTGCCGCTGTTTTTCTTGGACATGATCCTTCCTTGGCGGGCATTGTCGCCCATCGCGGGCCGGCCGGGGGAGGGTGTCGCGACGAGCCCCGATGACGAGCATCCACCGCCACGCCCTGGTCCGGCATTCGGCCCGGCGCATGTACGACCTGGTCAACGACGTGGCCGCCTATCCCGCGCGCTTCGCCTGGTGCGAGGGCTCGCAGGTGCTCGAGCAGTCCGACACGCACATGCTCGCGCGCCTGGACCTGCGCCTGGGCGGGCTGCGCACCAGCTTCACCACCCGCAACACGCTCGCGCCGCCGACCCGCATCGAGCTGGCGTTGGCGGAGGGGCCGTTCCGCCGCTTCGGCGGCCACTGGCATTTCCACAGCCTGGCCGAGGATGCCTGCAAGGTCAGCCTGCAGCTGGACTTCGAGGTCGCCGGCAAGCTGATCGGCTCGGCCCTGGCGCTCGGGTTCCAGGGCCTGGCCGACCGCATGGTGGACGATTTCTGCCGCGAGGCCGACAAACCGTGAGCGAGGCCGTCCTCGAGGTCGAGGTCGCCTACGCGGTGCCCGACCGCGCCTGGCGCATAGCGCTGCGGCTGCCGGCCGGCGCGACCGTGGCCGATGCGCTGGCCGCGGCGGACCTGCCCGCACGCATCCCCGGCGTCGTGGTGGATCCCGGCGCGCTGGCCGTGTTCGGGCAGGCCGCCACGCCGGAGACGCGCCTGCACCCGGGCGATCGCGTCGAGGTGCTCAGGCCCCTGCTGGCCGACCCGAAGGCAGCGCGGCGGCGCCGTGCCGGCGATGGCCGGCACGGGGGCAGGGCAGGCTAGCGGGGCGCCGGCGACCGGCGCCGGGGCTCATCGGCCGCGGCGGCCGCCTTCGTCCTTGCGCAGGTTCGGGCCGAACTTGCGGACTTCCTGCGACAGCTCGAGGTCGGCCTCGGGGAAATACTCGCCTTCCCAGCGCACGAGGGTCTCGCCCTCGAACCACAGCGTCAGGTTCTTGATCTCGGTGTCGCCGGTGCGGCGGCGCTCGGTGGCCACGTAGTCCCAGCGCGACTGGTGGAAGGGATCGGCCACCGGCGGCGAACCCAGCAGGCTGAAGACCTGCTGCATGGTCATGCCTTCCTTGAGCTGCTCGACGTTCTTCGACTCCAGCAGGTTGCCCTGGAACACGGGCTGTCGGTAGACGATGCCGCAGCCGGAGGCCAGCAGGGCGGCGAGCAGGAGCGGGAAAGCCTTGCGCATGAAGGTCGGGGTCCGGGTCGTGATCGGGCCCGATGATACACTAAGCCCCGCCGGCGCCAGCCGGTCGGAACGCCCGAGGATTCAGGAGACGCCATGGAATCGCAGGACCTGCGCAAGGCCGGCCTCAAGGTCACCCATCCCCGCATGCGCATCCTGGACGTGCTGGAAAACAGCAGTCCCAAGCACCTCACGGCCGAGGACATCTACCGCCAGCTGCTCGACAACGGCGACGACATCGGCCTGGCCACGGTCTACCGCGTGCTGACCCAGTTCGAGGCCGCCGGCCTGGTGCTCAAGCACAACTTCGAGGGCGGCCAGGCCGTCTACGAGCTCGACCGCGGCGCCCACCACGACCACATGGTGGACGTGGACACCGGCAAGGTGATCGAGTTCACCAGCCCCGAGATCGAGCGCCTGCAGCACGAGATCGCCGCCAAACACGGCTACGTCATCGAAGAGCACTCCCTCGTGCTCTACGTCCGCGCCGCCAAGAAGAAGAAATAGTTTCAGCCGCGTAGATCCGAGGCGAAAATCAGCTTTCCCTGGCGCGGGAAAGCATCTGCCGGGCATTGGCCCGCACTTCCTTCGTGATCTCGACGCCGCCCAGCATGCGGGCCAGCTCCTCGACGCGGGCCTTCTCGTCCAGCGGCGCCACCTGGCTGTGGGTGGCGTCGCCGGCGACCGCCTTGCTGACCCGGAAATGATGGTGGCCCTGGGCCGCGACCTGGGGCAGGTGGGTCACGCACAGCACCTGCCGTTCCGCGCCCAGGGCGCGCAGCTTCTGGCCGACGACCTCGGCGACGGCGCCGCCGATGCCGGTGTCCACTTCGTCGAAGACCATGGTGGGCACCGCGTCCAGGCCCAGGGCCGCGACCTCGATGGCCAGGCTGATGCGCGCCAGCTCGCCGCCGGAGGCGACCTTGCGCAAGGCCCGCGGCGGCTGGCCCGGGTTGGCCGAGACCAGGAATTCGCAGCGCTCGGCGCCCAGGGGCGAGGGGCGCGGGCTGTCCAGCGGCTCCAGCGCCACCGAGAACCGGCCTCCGGCCATGCCCAGCTCCGACATCAGCCGGCCCACCGCCTCGCCCAGTCGGGCAGCGGCGGCGCTGCGGGCCTGGCCCAGGGCCACGGCGGCGCGCTGCCAGTCGGCCTGGGCCGCGGCGGACTCGCGCGCCAGGCGGTCGGCGCGCTCGCCGGCGCCGGCCAGGCCGTCGGCTTCGGTGCGCAGGGCATCGCGTCGCCCGGCCAGGCCTTCCAGCGGGACCCGGTGCTTGCGGGCGAGGTCATGCAGGCGGGCCAGGCGCTGCTCCAGCGCCTGCAGGCGCGCCGGGTCGAGTTCGAGGTCGTCGCGGATGCGCTCCAGGCCCGCCGCGGCTTCGGCCAGTTGGATCCCGGCCGATTCCACCAGGGCAAGGACCTCGGCCAGGCGGGGCTCGTCCCCGGCCAGGCGCGAAAGCTCGCCGGCCACCTGGTGCAGCACGCGCGACACCGACGGACCCTCGTCGCCGGCCAGCCGGGCGAAGGCCAGGCCGGCGCCCTCGAGCAGGCCCGCGGCATTGGCCTGGCGGCGGTGGGCCGCGGCCAGCTCGGCCAGCGAGGCGGCGTCCAGGTCCTCGGCCTCGAGTTCCCCCAGCTGGTGTTCCAGCCAGGCCAGGCGCTCGCCGACGTCGCCGGCCTGGCCCAGCTCGGCGCGCTGCTGCTCGAGGCCGGCCCAGCGCCGGGCCAGCTCGCGTACCGTCGCAAGCAGGGCATCGTGCTGGCCGAAGGCGTCCAGCAGGGCCAGCTGCTGGCCGCGGTCGAGCAGGGCCTGGTGCTCGTGCTGGCCATGGATCTCGACCAGCAGGGCGCCCAGGGCGGACAGCTGCCCCAGTGTCGCCGGCCGGCCATTGATCCAGGCGCGCGAGCCGCCGTCGGCGCGGATGACCCGGCGCAGCTGGCAGGTCTCGCCTTCGTCGAGCTCGTTCTCGCGCAGCCAGCCACGCGCCGCCGGGGCGTCGTCGAGGCGGAATTCGGCGGCCAGCTCGGCGCGTTCGGCGCCATGGCGCACGATGCCGGCGTCGGCGCGGGCGCCGGTCAGCCACATCAGGGCGTCCACCAGCAGGGACTTGCCGGCGCCGGTTTCGCCCGACACGACCGTCATGCCCGGCCCGAAGGCCAGTTCGGCGTGGCTGACGACGGCGAAATCGCGCAGGGACAGGTGGCTGAGCATGGGCCTGCGATTTTGCCTCATTCGCGCCGGCGAGGGAGACCCCGGCCACCGCCGGGCATCCGGCCGACACCGCCGGCGCGGGTCGGCATTCGCCGGCTTGCGGCCGGGGTGCCGCGGCCTTATCTATGTCGGCATGAGCCCCAGCCTCGACCCGCGCGCGCGCCGCCTGCTGCGCACCCTGATCGCCCAGCACATCCGGGACGGCGAACCCGTGGGCTCGCGCACCCTGGCCAAGCGCTCGGGCCTGGACGTCAGCCCCGCGACCATCCGCAACATCATGGCCGACCTCGAGGAGATCGGCCTGGTGGCGGCGCCGCACACCTCGGCCGGGCGCGTGCCGACCGCGCAGGGCTACCGCGTCTTCGTCGACAGCCTGCTGCAGGTCCAGCCGCTGCAGGAGCCGCAGCTGGCGGAGCTGCGCGCCAGCCTGCCCGCCGGCGCCGGCACCCAGGCCCTGCTGGCCAACACCAGCGAGCTGCTGTCGGCGATGAGCCAGTTCGTCGGCGTGGTCACCGTGCCCACCCGCGAGCGCTTCGCCTTCCGCCGCATCGAGTTCGTGCCCCTGGACGGCCAGCGCATCCTGGTGGTGCTGGTGTTCGCCGACAACGAGGTGCAGAACCGCATCATCCAGCCGCGCCGGGCCTACGATGCCGACGAGCTCGAGCACGTGGCGAACTACCTCAACGCCCACTTCGCCGGCCGGCCCCTGGCCGAGGTGCGGCCGCTGCTGCTGCGCGAGCTGCGCGAGACCCGCAGCGAGATGGAGCGCCTGCTCTCGGCCGCCGTGGACCTGTCCGAGCAGGCCCTGGCCCCGGGGCCCACGCCGGTCGCCAGCGCCGAGGACATGCTGCTGGCCGGCCAGACCCGGCTGATGGGCGTGCAGGACCTGTCCGACCTCGAGCGCCTGCGCGAACTGTTCGAGGCCTTCGCCCGCAAGCGCGAGATCCTGCAGCTGCTCGACCGCACCCTGCAGGCCCCGGGCGTGCGCGTGTTCATCGGCGAAGAAACCGGCCTGGCCCCGCTCGACGGCTGCACCGTGGTCACCGCGCCCTACGTGGCCCAGGGCCGCGTCCTGGGCGTGCTGGGCGTGATCGGCCCGACCCGCATGGCCTACGAGCGGGTCATCCCGATGGTGCAGGCCACCGCCGATCTCCTCGGCGCGGCCTTGAATCCCGGCCCGCCGTCCCCATAAGCCCCACCGTGCCCGCGGCCCCGCGGGCGATCCAGGGAAGACCATGCACAGCGAGAACACGACCCCGGGCGCCGAGCCGTCGCCCGCCGAAACCCCTGCGGCCGGCCTGGACGCCGAACTCGAGCAGCTGCGCGGCGCGATGAACGCCCTGCGCGAGGAAGCCCTGCGCGAGCGCGCCGAGCTCGACAACCAGCGCAAGCGCCTGGCCCGGGACGTCGAGCAGGCCCGCCGCTTCGCCAACGAGCGCCTGCTCTCGGACCTGCTGCCGGTGCTAGACAGCCTCGATGCCGGCCTCGCGGCCGCCGCCGGCGACACCGGCCCGCTCAAGGAGGGCCTGGAGGCGACCTACCGCCAGCTGCTCAAGGTCGGCGCCGACCACGGCATGAGCCCGATCGACCCCAAGGGCGAGGCCTTCGATCCGGCCTGGCACCAGGCCGTCAGCCAGGTCCCGGCCGGCGAGGCCGCGCCGGGCACGGTGGTGCAGGTGTTCCAGAAGGGCTACCTGCTCAACGACCGCCTGCTGCGCCCGGCCCTGGTGGTCGTCGCCGGGCAGTGAGCCCGGGGCCTTGAAGGCCCGCGCCACACCCCCATTTCAGGACCAGCCGCGGCCGCCCCGGCCGCCAAGAAAACTCAGGATTCCAGGGAGCACACCATGGGCAAGATCATCGGCATCGACCTCGGCACGACCAACAGCTGCGTGTCCGTGATGGAAGGCGGCGTGGCCAAGGTCATCGAGAACTCCGAGGGCGACCGCACCACGCCCTCGATCGTCGCCTTCACCAAGGACGGCGAGGTCATCGTCGGCGCCTCGGCCAAGCGCCAGGCCGTCACCAACCCGAAGAACACCTTCTACGCCGTCAAGCGCCTGATCGGCCGCAAGTTCACCGACGCGGAAGTGAAGAAGGACCTCGACCTGGTGCCGTACGCGATCGTCGCGCACGACAACGGCGACGCCTGGGTGGCCACCAGCGAAGGCAAGAAGATGGCCGCGCAGGAGATCTCCGCGCGCGTGCTCGAGAAGATGAAGAAGACCGCCGAGGCCTACCTGGGCGAGCCGGTCACCGAGGCCGTGATCACCGTGCCGGCCTACTTCAACGACAGCCAGCGCCAGGCCACCAAGGACGCGGGCCGCATCGCCGGCCTCGAGGTCAAGCGCATCATCAACGAGCCGACCGCGGCCGCGCTGGCCTACGGCCTGGACAAGAAGGGCGGCGACCGCAAGGTCGCGGTCTACGACCTCGGCGGCGGCACCTTCGACGTCTCGATCATCGAGATCGCCGAGATCGACGGCGAGAAGCAGTTCGAAGTGCTGGCCACCAACGGCGACACCTTCCTGGGCGGCGAGGACTTCGACAAGCGCGTCATCGACTACCTCGTCGAGGAATTCAACAAGGAGCAGGGCATCGACCTGCGCAAGGACCCGCTGGCCCTGCAGCGCCTGAAGGACGCCGCCGAGCGCGCCAAGATCGAGCTGTCCTCGTCGCAGCAGACCGAGGTCAACCTGCCGTACATCACGGCCGACGCCTCGGGTCCCAAGCACCTGAACATCAAGCTCACGCGCGCCAAGCTCGAGGCCCTGGTCGAGGACCTGGTCAAGAAGACCATCGAGCCCTGCCGCGTGGCGCTCAACGACGCCGGCCTGCGCGCCTCGGACGTCTCCGAGGTCATCCTGGTCGGCGGCCAGACCCGCATGCCCAAGGTGCAGCAGGCCGTGGCCGAGTTCTTCGGCAAGGAGCCGCGCAAGGACGTCAACCCGGACGAGGCCGTGGCCATCGGCGCGGCGATCCAGGGCGGCGTGCTGGCCGGCACCGTCAAGGACGTGCTGCTGCTCGACGTCACCCCGCTGAGCCTGGGCATCGAGACCCTGGGCGGCGTGATGACCAAGATCATCGAGAAGAACACCACGATCCCGACCAAGGCCTCGCAGGTGTTCTCGACCGCCGACGACAACCAGTCCGCCGTCACCGTGCACGTGCTGCAGGGCGAGCGCGAACAGGCCCGCTTCAACAAGTCGCTGGCCCGCTTCGACCTGGCCGGCATCGACCCGGCGCCGCGCGGCATGCCGCAGATCGAGGTCAGCTTCGACATCGACGCCAACGGCATCCTGCACGTCTCGGCCAAGGACAAGAAGACCGGCAAGGAGCAGAAGGTCGAGATCAAGGCCGGTTCGGGCCTGAGCGAGGAGGAGATCGCGCAGATGGTGCGCGACGCCGAGGCGCACCGCGAGGAGGACAAGAAGTTCCACGAGCTGGTCACCGCGCGCAACGCCGCCGACGGCCTGCTGCACGCCACCCGCGGCGCGATCAAGGACCACGGCAGCAAGGTGCCGGGCGAGCAGCTGGCCGCCATCGAGGCCGCCATCGCCGAGCTCGACACCGCCATGAAGGGCGACGACAAGGCCCAGATCGAGGCCAGGACCAACGCCCTGCAGCAGGCCGCGCAGTCGCTGTACGCGGCCGCGGCGGCCGGCGACCAGGGCGGTCCGGCCGGCGACGCCGGCCCGTCGGCGGCCAAGGCCGACGACGTGGTGGACGCCGAGTTCACCGAGGTCAAGGACGACCGCAAGCCGTAACCGAGCACGGCCCGCCGGCGGGATGCGCCGGCGGGCCCGCAGCCCGCGTCGGGCCGGGGACCCCGGCCTTCGCGGGCATTTTCATGAAGGGCAGGGCGCCACCGGATGAGCAAGCGCGATTACTACGAAGTGCTGGGCGTGGCCCGCAATGCTTCCGAAGAGGAGCTGAAGAAGGCCTACCGGCGCGCGGCGCAGAAGTTCCACCCCGACCGCAATCCCGGTGATGCCGAGGCCGAGGCGCGCTTCAAGGAGGCCAAGGAGGCCTACGAGGTGCTGTCCGACGGCGGCAAGCGCCGCATCTACGACCAGCACGGCCACGCCGCCTTCGAGAACGGCATGGGCGGCGGCAACCCGGGCGGCCCGGGCTTCGCCGACGTCAACGACATCTTCGGCGACATCTTCGGCGACATCTTCGGCGGCGGCCGCCAGCGCGGCCCGCGCCGCGGCGCCGACCTGCGCTTCGTGATGGAGCTCGACCTCGAGGAGGCCGTGGCCGGCATCGAGAAGCGGATCGAGGTGCCGACGCTCGCGCCCTGCAAGCCCTGCAAGGGCAGCGGTTCCGAGGACGGCAAGACCAGCACCTGCGGCACCTGCGCCGGCCGCGGCCAGGTGCGCATGCAGCGCGGCATCTTCGCGGTGCAGCAGGCCTGCCCGGCCTGCGGCGGCCGGGGCCAGACCATCAGCAAGCCCTGCAAGTCCTGCCACGGCAATGGCCGCGTGCAGGAAGAGAAGGTGCTGCAGGTCAAGATCCCGGCCGGCGTGGACAACGGCGACCGCATCCGCCTGGCGGGCGAGGGCGAGGCCGGCCCGGCCGGCGCGCCGGCGGGCGACCTCTACGTCGAGGTCCACGTGCGCGAGCACGCCATCTTCCAGCGCGACGGCAACGACCTCTACTGCGAAGTGCCGATCCGCTTCTCCCAGGCCGCGCTCGGCGCCGACATCACGGTGCCGACGCTCGATGGCGAGGCCCTGATCAAGATCCCGAAGGAAACCCAGACCGGCAAGCTGTTCCGCCTGCGCGGCAAGGGCGTGCGTTCGGTGCGCAGCCACGCCACCGGCGACCTGCTGTGCCGCGTGGTGGTGGAGACGCCGGTCAACCTGACCGGCCGCCAGCGCGAGCTGCTGGAGGAGTTCGAGGCCACCTTCGAAGGCGAGCACGGCGCCCGGCATTCGCCGCGCTCCAGCGGCTTCCTCGACGGCGTGAAGGCCTTCTGGGACCGGATGACGTCCTGAGCACGAAAAAGGGCGCGGCCCGCAGGCCGCGCCCCCGCCACCCGCCGCGGGCGCGCCAGGGCGCCCGCCGGGCTTACTTCAGCCGGTAAAGGCGGCCGGCATCCGGCGCGCCCGCGTAGCCGTCGAGCTTGGAGCCCACCGCGGCCTCCAGGCGCTCGAGGCGGCTGGCCGCGGTCGGATGCGTGGACATCAGCAGGGCCAGGCGACGGTCCTCGGCGCTGCTGGCGTCGAGCGTCTGCAGGACACCCGCGATGCCGTAGGGGTTGTAGCCGCCGCGGGCCGCCACGACCATGCCGGCCAGGTCGGCATCGTATTCGTCCTTCTTGTCCAGGCCGCGGGCCAGCACTTCGGTGCCGGCCTGGAAGGCCTTCTGGCCGAAGCGCCGGGTCAGCTCGTTGTCGCTGCGGCCGGTGAACTCGCCGGCGACCGAGACCGTCCACTCGCGCCCCATCGCGCTGCGGATCGCGTTGACCTGGTCCTTGCGCACCACGTGGCTGATCTCGTGGCCGAGCACGCCGGCCAGCTCGGACTCGTCGCGCAGGCGCTCGTACAGGCCGCGGGTGATCAGCACGATGCCGCCGGGCAGGGCGAAGGCGTTGACGTTGTCGCTGTCCATCACGCCGAAGCGCCAGGGCAGGCCGGGGCGCTCGGTCTGCAGCGCCAGCCACAGGCCGACGCGGTTGACGTAGCGCTGCAGGCCCTCGTCGTCCACCAGCGGCGCGGCGCCGAGCAGGCGGGCGGCGATGCCCTCGCCGAGTTCGATTTCTTCGGCTTCGGTGATCTCCTTGTTGGCCTCGGCGGCCTTCTTGCCGAAGTTGAGCAGGTCACTGGCGCCACCCAGGCGTCCCAGCGCCTGCGACGGCGGCGCCGCCAGCCCCAGGGCGAGCGCCAGGGCGGCGCCCAGGATCGTCGTGGTTTTCATCGCTGCCTCCTGCGGCCGTCGCGGGCGGCGGCCAGGTAATCCACGTCCTGCGCCTGCAGGCGCGCTTCGCCGGCGAAGGCGCGGGCCTCGTCGGGCGTCGCCGCGAAGCCGGCGAGCTTGGCCGCCTCGGCGGCGTCGGGCGAGGCGTTGCGCAGGTCCTCGGCACCCAGGCCCTTGACGCCGGTGCTGACGTCGTTGGACGTCGAGCCGGTGCGGAAGGCCTGGGCCAGCGACCCGTCGCCGCCGCGGTTGACCGCGCCCGAGGCGGTGCGAAGGTTCAGCACGCGCACCCAGCCCTGCTGGCCGGCGGCGGTGGTGACGCCGGCCCAGGCGCCCTGGCGGGCGGTGATCTCCACCGCGTCCTGGGCCGCCAGTCTGGCCAGCACCTCGGCCGAGCCAAGCGGCTGGGCGCGCAATTCGGTGGGCTTGAGCACGGTGCCGGGCTCGGCCGCGGCCGCTCCGGCGAGGGCGAGCGCCAGGCCGAGCGCGAGTGCGCCGGGCCAGCGTCGGTCAGGGGTTGGGGCCATGGGATGTGTCCTCCGGGGTGGATGGGGTCGCGATGCGCTCGGGCTCGAACAGGTCGACCGGCTGCTCGCGTCCTTTTACATGGAACTGTCCGCGGGGAAGGAAACGGAATCCGGCCTCGCCACAGGCCTCGCGGGTCGCGGCCGACACCAGCACCCGGGCCACGCCCTTGGTCGTGCCTTCGATGCGGCTGGCCAGGTTCACGGTGTCGCCGATGGCGGTGTACTCCATGCGCGAATCGCTGCCAAGGAAGCCGACCACCGCCGGGCCGGTGTGCACGCCGATGCCGACGTCGAACTCGCCCAGGTCCGGCTCGATCGCCAGCAGCTCGCGCCGGAACTCGTCCAGCGCGTGGGTCATGTCGATGGCCGCGGCGACCGCGCGCCGGGCGTGGTCGGGCGCGTCGGCCGGCGCGTTCCAGAACGCCATGATCGCGTCGCCGATGAATTTGTCGAGCGTGCCGCCGTGCCGGAAGATCACCGCCACCTGCTTGCTGAAGTAGCGGTTGAGCAGTTCGACCACCGCCTCCGGGCTGCGCGATTCCGACAGCGTAGTGAAGCCCCGGATGTCCGAGAACAGGATCGAGATCTGCCGCGCCTCGGGCCGGCGCTCGCGGTCGAGCGTGCCGTCGGCGACCAGGGATTGCACCACGCGCGGGTCGAGGAAGCGCCCGAAGATGCCGATGGTGGCCTCGCGCTCGCGGCGCTCCAGCCACTGCGATTCGACCGTCAGCAGGCCGAAACCCAGCCAGGCCAGGCCCATGGCCGCGCCGACCGGGGCATAGTGGTCCAGCTCCAGCGCCAGCCAGGTGCCCGCCAGCGCCACCACCGTGGCCAGGGCCAGGCCCAGCCCGATGCGGATGGGCGAGGCCCGGCGCCGGAAGGCCCAGGCCAGGGCCAGCACCAGGGCCGCCGCCAGCGGCCAGCGCGAGGGGATGTCGCGCAGCCAGTCGCCGGCGCGCAGGTTGGCCAGGCCGGTGGTCAGCACGTAGGGCCCGGGCGTCTGCGCGGCCAGCGGGGTGGGGCGGTTGTCATTCAGCCCCGGCGCGGTGGCGCTGATGAGCACGATCTTGCCGGCGAGGGTCGGCGCGATGCGCGGCTCGGCCTGGCCGATGTCGTTGAACACGTCGGCGTAGGACAGCGAGGGCGGGGGCGCGCCGAACCAATTCAGGCGCACCCGGGCCCGGTCGGGCAGCGTCGTGCCCGTTTCCCGGGCCACCATCGCGCTCAGGCCGGGCAGGCGCCAGCCGCCGACCTCGCGGTACAGGCGAAGGTGCCGGCCGGTGCCGTCGCCGTCGGCCTCGAAGTTGATCAGTCCGCCGCGCCAGTTGCGCGGATCGAGCACGCCCGGCACCAGCAGGCTGGCCGAGGCCGCCGGGTCCGCACCGGGCCCGCGCACGGCGCCGAAGGAGGGCGGCAGCATCGCCAGCGGCGTCGGATTGCCGTCGCGCAGCAGCATCGAGGGGAAATACAGCCGGTCGGCGTGGGCCAGCGCGACCTCGCGGAAGGCCTCGTCGCTGTCCGGCTGGAAGGTGTCGGCCTCGTTGAACATGATGTCGAAGGCGATCGCGGCCGGCGCATGCGCGGCCAGGCCATCCACCAGCTCGGCATGCACCGAGCGCGGCCACGGCCACTGCCCGGCCAGCTCGTTCATGTCCTCCAGGCTCTTCTGGTCGATGGCGACCAGGACGATGTCCGGCGGCGGCAGGCGGCCGGCGGCGTGCCAGCGCTGCATCGGGTCGGCCAGGCGCTGGTCCAGCCAGTCCAGTCCGCCCGCGAGCTGCAGCACGACCGCGACCAGGGCCAGGGCGACCAGGGGCAGTCGGATCGGCGCGCGCTTGGCGTGGGGCATGCGGGACCTGGGCGGGGACGGTGCGCGCCCGAGTGTATCGGTTTGCCAGCCGGCGGCGGATTCCGATAGCGTGCCGCCATGCCCAAGACGACCCGACTGCTCATCCACGGCGCCAGCGGCCGCATGGGCCAGGCGCTGCTGCGCCTGGCCGCGGGGTGCCACGACCTGCAGGTCGTGGCGGGCGCCAATCGCGGCGGCCAGCCGCTCGCCGCCGCCCCCGGCCTGCCGGTGCTGGCCGGCGGGCACCTGCATCTCGCGCCGGACGTGGACGTGGTGATCGACTTCAGCCTGCCCGAGGCCTTCGACGAGGCGCTGGCCTTCTGCCTGCAGCGCGGCGCGGCCCTGGTCAGCGGCACCACCGGCCTGGCGCCGGGCCAGCGCGAGGCGTTGGCGCGGGCCGCGGCGCGCATCCCGCTGGTCTGGTCGGCCAACTACAGTGCCGGCGTCGCGATCCTGGGCGAACTGGTGCGGCAGGCCGCCGCGGCGTTGCCCGAGTGGGACGCCGACATCGTCGAGTCCCACCACGTCCACAAGAAGGACGCGCCTTCGGGCACCGCGCTGGCCCTCGGCGCCGCGGTCGAGGCCGGGCGCGGCCGCGCGCCGGCCTACGCGAGCCTGCGCGCCGGCGACATCGTCGGCGAGCACCTGGTGCAGCTTACCGGCGTGGGCGAACGCCTGGAGCTGGTGCACCGCGCGACCAACCGCGACATCTTCGCGCGCGGCGCGCTGGAGGCGGCGCGCCGCCTGCCTGGCCGCGCGCCCGGCGAGTACGCCTTCGCGGCCCTGCTGCTGGGTCGTGCACCCGGCTGAACACGCCGCGTTTCCCTTTTGCCGGCCGTGCCGCTAAAATTCCGGCTCGCCTGAACCCACGCCCGCACGGACCCGCCCCTGGCCGGACCGCGGGTGTTCGCACACCCAGCGAAGCGGGTTCCCCCACGCAAGGCGACCGCCCGTGACCCATCCCGCAATCCTCGCGCTCGAAGACGGCACCGTGTTCGAGGGCGTTTCCGTCGGCGCGCCCGGCGCCAGCGTCGGCGAGGTGGTGTTCAACACCGCCATCACCGGCTACCAGGAAATCCTCACCGATCCCTCCTACGCCCGGCAGCTGGTCACGCTGACCTATCCGCACATCGGCAACACCGGCTGCACCAGCCTCGACGACGAGGCCGGCCAGGTCTGGGCCTCGGGCCTGATCGTGCGCGACGTGCCGCGCCGCCCGAGCAACTGGCGCAGCCAGGTCGCGCTGCCCGAGTGGCTGGCCGCCCGCGGCGTCGTGGCGATCGCCGGCCTCGACACCCGCAGGCTGACCCGCCTGCTGCGCGATCGCGGCGCCCAGAACGGCTGCCTGATGGCGGGCGAGGGCATCGACCGCGACAAGGCCGTCGAGATGGCCCGCAAGTTCCCCGGCCTCAAGGGCATGGACCTGGCCAAGGAAGTCTGCACGCGCGAGCGCTACAGCTGGACGGAAGGCCAGCTCGACCTCGACCGCAACGCCTTCGTGCAGGCCGAGCCGCGCTTCCACGTGGTGGCCTACGACTTCGGCGTCAAGCGCAACATCCTGCGCATGCTGGCCGAGCGCGGCTGCCGCATCACCGTGGTGCCGGCGCAGACGCCGGCGGCGCAGGTGCTGGCCGAGAAGCCCGACGGCGTGTTCCTGTCCAACGGCCCGGGCGACCCGGAACCCTGCGACTACGCCATCGCCGCCATCCGCGAATTCCTCGCCGCGAAGCTGCCGCTGTTCGGCATCTGCCTGGGCCACCAGCTGCTCGGCCTGGCCGCCGGCGCGAAGACGCTGAAGATGAAGTTCGGCCACCACGGCGCCAACCACCCGGTGATCGACCTGGCCAGCAAGCGCGTGATGATCACCAGCCAGAACCACGGTTTCGCCGTGGACGAGGCCTCGCTGCCGGCCAACGTGCGCGTCACGCATCGCTCGCTGTTCGACGGTTCCAACCAGGGCATCGCGCTCGCCGACGCCCCCGCCTTCAGCTTCCAGGGCCACCCGGAAGCCAGCCCCGGCCCGCACGACGTGTCGGGCCTGTTCGACCAGTTCATCCAGACCATGGAACGTGCCCGGGGAGGGGCCGCCTGATGATCTTCTTCCGCCGCCTGCTCTTGTCCCTCGTCCTGCTCGTGGTCGCGTCCGCCGCGGCCGCGCAGGCGCCGCGCGTCCCGCTCGGCGATTTCTTCAAGGATCCGGAGTTCACCAGCGTCTCGCTGTCGCCGACCGGCGAATTCCTCACCGTGTCGGTGCCCCAGGGCGACCGCACCGTGCTGGCCGCGTTCAAGGTCTCCGACATGTCCCTGGTGGGCAAGTGGGACTACGGCGAGAAGCGCCACATCGACCGCGTGCGCTGGGTCAACGACCGCCGCTTCGTGATGTACGTGACCCGCAAGGTCGGCCGCTTCGACGCCCGCGTCGGCACCGCCGACCTCTATGCCACCGACGTGGACGGCAAGAACCGCGCCGACATCCCCAATGGCGGCACCTACCAGATCGTCGACACGACCGAGGAGGATCCGCGCACCATCCTCGTGCAGCGCTCCGTGGATTCGGCCTTCCTCTCGAAGCTCGACGTCTACACCGGCCGGATCACCACGGTCGCGACCGCGCCGCTGCGCTTCGGCAACTTCCTGCTCGACCACGAGGGCAAGCTGCGCTACGCCATCGGCCAGCAGGAGACCGGCGAGATCGTCACCCTGCGTCGCGACGGCGAGCGCTGGACCACCATCCACACCTCGAAGATGGGCGACCCGACGCGCATGCCGCTCGGTTTCGCGCCCGACAACAAGCGCGTGCTGTTCTCGGTCAGCGACGAGGGTGAGCCGTCCCGCCTGGTGCTGGTCGACCCGGAGACCCAGGAGGAGACGCTGGTCGCGGCCAATCCGCGCGTCAATCCCTCGAGCTTCCTGCTCAGCAGCGACGAGCGCGAGCTGCTGGCGGTGGACTACGACGACGGCCTGCCGGCCTACCAGTTCATCGACAAGCAGCATCCGGAGTCCAAGGCCTACGCCGGCCTGGTCAACGCCTTCCCCGACCACGTCGTCAATTTCGGCGGCATCAGCCGGGACGGCCGCTACATCCTGGTGCTCGCCTTCAGCGACATCGATCCGGGCACCTACTACCTGTTCGACCGCCAGACCGGCCAGGCGCAGTTCCTGCTTTCGCGCATGAGCTGGATCAAGCCCGAGCAGATGGCGCACGTCGAGGCGGTCAGCTTCGTCGCGCGCGACGGCGTCGAAGTGCACGGCTACCTGACCCGCCCGCGCGGTTCGGAGGGCAAGCGCGTGCCGCTGATCCTGCACCCGCACGGCGGCCCGCACGGCGTGCGCGACACCTGGCAGTTCAATCCCGAGGTGCAGTTCCTGGCCAACCGCGGCTACGCGGTGCTGCAGGTGAACTTCCGCGGCTCCGGCGGCTACGGCAGCGAGTTCGAGCGCAAGGGCTACCGCAACTGGGGCACCACCATGATCAACGACATGACCGACGGCGTTGACTGGGCCATCAAGCAGGGCATCGCCGACCCGCAGCGGCTGTGCACCTACGGCGCGTCCTACGGCGGCTACGCGGCGCTGCAGTCGGTCGTGCGCGAGCCGGCCAAGTACCGCTGCGCGATCGGCTACGTCGGCGTGTACAGCCTGCCGATGATGTTCACCGACGGCGACATCCCGCAGACCGAGTCGGGCCAGAGCTTCCTGGCGCGCGTGATGCCCGAGACCGCCGCCGAGCAGCAGGCGCAGTCCCCGGCCTTCAACGTCGACAAGATCCGCGTGCCGGTGATGCTGGTGCAGGGCGGCAAGGACGAGCGCGTGCCGATCACCCAGTACAACCTGCTCAAGCGCCGCCTCGAGGAGGCGGGCCGTCCGGCCGAGGTCACGATGGTCAAGCCCAAGGAAGGCCACGGCTTCTACGACTTCGACAACCAGGTCGAGCTGTACACCGCCATGGAAGCCTTCCTGGCCAAGTACCTCGGGCCCGGGGCCGCCGCGGCCACGACCAGCCCCTGATCCCCCTCCCGCCGCACCCTCGCAGAGCCCTGCCATGCCCAAGCGCACCGACATCAAATCCATCCTGATCATCGGCGCCGGCCCGATCGTCATCGGCCAGGCCTGCGAGTTCGACTACTCCGGCGCCCAGGCCTGCAAGGCCCTGCGCGACGAGGGTTACCGGGTGGTGCTGGTGAACTCCAACCCGGCCACGATCATGACCGACCCGGAGATGGCCGACGCGGTCTACATCGAGCCGATCAACCCGGCCACGGTCGAACGCATCATCGCCAAGGAAAAGCCCGATGCGCTGCTGCCGACGATGGGCGGCCAGACCGCGCTCAACTGCGCCCTCGACCTGGCCGACGCAGGCGTGCTTGAGAAGTACGGCGTCGAGCTGATCGGCGCCTCGCGCGAGGCCATCCGCATGGCCGAGGACCGCGAGCTGTTCCGCGTGGCCATGGCCGAGATCGGCCTGGAGTGCCCGAAGGCCGAGGTCGCGCGCACGTTCGAGCAGGCGGTGGAGATCCAGGCCAAGGTCGGCTACCCGACCATCATCCGCCCGAGCTTCACGCTCGGCGGCAGCGGCGGCGGCATCGCCTACAACCGCGAGGAGTTCGAGGAGATCGTCAAGCGCGGCCTCGACCTCTCGCCGGTGCACGAGGTCCTCGTCGAGGAGTCGGTGCTGGGCTGGAAGGAGTTCGAGATGGAGGTGGTCCGCGACACCGC
>VFQM010001853.1_pt1 | contig 17235 bp, 11 predicted proteins | sample 3512391 | NCBI WGS metagenome assembly VFQM01 (sample SAMN10412369, study PRJNA504923) | tailings metagenome | isolation source: Replicate 1 from Balatoc abandoned mine | place: Philippines
GGGCTGAGTTTACGGGCATCTATTTTCATGGAGACAGATTATCTAATATGCCCTACTTATTTGCCAGGTTAGTATCATGGCGTTGGTGGGTAAACACAGCTCTTGATTTGACGTTAACATCACTTTGCCATTACTGTTGTGAAAAATGTAGCCGTTTGTATGACAGGGAAGACGCAGCATGCGGGAAGATAATCGAGAGCTGGGTGCTCTGCTGCGCAGTGGGAAAAGCCAATCTTTTACAGCCCTAGGAGAGACTGGTCGCCCGGTCTATCGCGCGGCCCTGCAACTGCGCGAGGCCATTCGTCGCAAGGGCGAGCACTTTGCCGAGCATCTCGCCATTCCGCAAAGCGACGAACTGGGTGACCAGATCGACTGGTACAGCAAGCTGCCGGGCGACGTGGTGCCGTGGGGCTCGGCCACCGAGGAAGAGAAAGCTCCGGCAAGAGCGCAATTGGAGGCACTAAAAAACTTCCTGCTCGAGCTTGGTAGTCAATACCTTAATGCCGATATTCCGGGTTCGACAGGGGATCGTATGATCTTCGGTAAGTTGCTCGCGCATGTCATTCGTTTCCCAGATGAGAACTTTGTCTACCTAGTCAACGGTAAGCCCGTGCTGACTTTCTGGGGCTTTCAGCATACCAATGCCGATCGGAACCTTGAGCCGTTGCACTGCCTGTACCCAAGTGCGGCAGCCAGCAGCCCTGCTTTCCCAAGTACAGCGACTCCGCCTGGTCTTGCGCCTGCCGCAGCCCATTTTGCTGAGAGTGTTGTGCCGTCGCGTCCATGGTGGCGCCGTTTATGGTGGCTGCTACCGCTTTTACTACTGCCTCTCTTGTTGCTGTTACTGCTGCGTGCCTGTACTCCCGATGTAAATCTACCTGGCTGGCCGTCTCTACCAGAGCAGTCGGGCTTTTCTCTGCCGGGAACTGAGCTTCCAGGCTCTGCCAAGGGTGGCGGGCTGAACATGGACGGCGAGCCGCTATCGTCTGGTGCCGAGGGCGGCCCTGGTCCGGGTAGCGGTCTTGAACAATCGCCTGCAGAGGAACCGCCGACAGAAGAGCCTCAAGCGGAGGAAGCCGATCCGCAAACCAGCCCGCAGGAGCATCCTGCAGAATCCGAGCCTGCCGAGGAGCCGGCGGCTACTGCCGAGCCGCCGGCACCACCACAATTGCCAAGTGAGCAACCGTTGAGCATTCCTGAAGAAGCCGCAAATGGCTCGACTGAGTTTTTAAACGGTGACTGGCGTGCCGGGGCCGGCATCCAGGATCGCCGCACGGGTAAGCCGCTGCGCCTGGAATACCGCTTCAACGACGGCAAGGGTGAAGTCACCGTGCGCCGCCCGGATGGCGTGACCTGCTCCGGACCGGTGGCAGCCGCCATGAACGATGGCCGCCTCGGCATCGACAGCCAGGGCCAGGCCGCCTGCGCCGACGGCAGCAACTACGACATGCCGCAGGTCACCTGCGCCCAAGGCGCACAGAGCATTGCCGACTGTACCGGCAGCTATGGAAACGAACGCTTCCCGATGTCCATGCGCCGTGCCGGCGAATAAGACTGGATAAATCACGATGTTGCCTGAAATTACACAATTCGAAGAAACCGTCACGCTGGTTAGCGACACCGGCATCCAGTTCATGGACTTTGCTCTTGCGCTCGACTTGCGCAAGGAGCCACCAGGTGAATTTGTTCCTCTCACCCACTCGCTGCCGATCCGTCTGCTCTACAACGAAGAAAAGGATTTCTACTTCTACGAGCCAGAGCCGGAGAAGATCGAAAAGGCCAAGCCGGTTTTCAGCATCGATATGAAGAGCAGCCTTGAGCTGCTCGACGGTCTCTGGCTGCCGATCCCGTTCTTTCGTTTCATGCCACCACACCGTTTCGACGAAGGCCCCAGCAACTGGGCGCGCATGCGCCTGGTCAAGCTGCCGAACCCTGATATCGACGGTAACAGCCATCGCCTGACCCTGGCCTTCGACAGCCGAGTGATGCCCAAGCAGGACGGCACGGCCTACCTGGCGCCGAACGAGGAAGACGTCAACTCGGGGGTGGCTTTCCGTCTTGCCTGCAATACCCGCGACACACAGTGGTTCCTGGACCGAGACTGGGTTCGCGAATGGCTGCTGGAAATCTTCAACGAAGGCAATGCTCACCGGCCGCGCGAAGAAGTGGACGCAGAAGTGCGCCAGAACCATCACCTGGCTCACTACCTCAATGTGCTGAGCCTGCTAGCGCAACCCTCTCCCGCTCAGCAGACCCATGCCCGAGCCAAGGTGGAAATCCCCGAACTCAAGGTGGTTGCCAACGAGACCAATGGCCAGGTCAAGCCAATTCCGGTGGACCTAGTGCTGGACGTCGGCAACTCGCGCACTTGCGGCATCCTGATCGAGAACCACGGGCAGGCCGGTTCGGGCCTCAAGCAGAACTACGTGCTGGAACTGCGTGACCTGATCACCCCCGAGCACACTTACAACCAGCCATTCGAGAGTCGAGTGGAGTTTGCCCAGGCGTACTTCGGCAAGGACCACTTCTCGGTCAAGAGCGGGCGCCATGACGCCTTTCAATGGCCGACCATCGCCCGCGTCGGCAGCGAGGCCGGCCGCCTGGCCAGCCGCCGCCGCGGCACAGAAGGTTCAACCGGGCTGTCCAGCCCCAAGCGCTACCTGTGGGACGAGAATGCCTATGGCCACGGCTGGCGCTTCAACTGCTCATACGTTAAGAGCGACAGCGAGCCCTACGCCACTGCGGCCCCCTTCTCGCACCTGATCAACGAAACCGGTGAAGCGCTCTACAGCCTCGACGAGGACGATCGCCTGCCGGTGTTCATGCCACGCTATTCGCGCAGCTCACTGATGACCTTTATGCTCGCCGAGGTGCTGGCCCAGGCCCTGTCGCAGATCAACAGCCCGGCGCAGCGCTCGCGCCAAGGCCATACACGGGTACCGCGGCAGCTCAACAGCATTATTCTCACTGTACCGCCGGGCATGCCCCAGGCCGAGCGCAGCATCCTCAACGAACGCATGCTGCAGGCCATCGGCCTGGTCTGGAAAAGCCTCGGCTGGCACACCGGCGAGGACGACCCGCACGAAGAGGAAGTCAGCCGCGCACGCACGCCCATCCCGAGCATCCGCGTCGAATGGGACGAAGCCTCCTGCGGTCAATTGGTGTATCTGTACACCGAGGTCAACGAAAACTTCGCCGGCCACCCGGAAGAGTTCTTCGCCACCCTGGCCCGCCCGGACAAGGCCGACCGCGAGCGCATCACATTGGCGACCATAGACATCGGCGGCGGCACCACCGACCTGGTGATCACCGACTATCGCCTGGATCGTGCCGGCAATGCCGGCAGCGGCAGCAACGTACACATAGTACCGGAACAGCGCTTCCGCGACGGCTTCAAGGTGGCCGGCGACGACATCCTGCTCGACGTGATCCAGGACTTCATCCTGCCGAGCTTCGAGAAGGCCCTGCAATCCGCCGGCGTACGTGCGCCGGCCGCGTTGATGTCGCGCCTGTGCGGTGATGAGTCGGTCAGCGCTCAGGATGCCATCCTGCGCCAGCAGCTCAACCTGCAGGTCTTCACCCCATTGGGCCTGGCCATGCTCAAGGCCTACGAGCAGTATGACCCGGAGCAGCCGCAGGAGATCACTCGCCTGAGCTATAGCGAGCTACTCGGCGAGCGCGCTGTCAGCGACACCGTGTGGGAGTATGTGAACAGCGCGGTGCGCCGCGAGGTCGGCGGACAACAGTTCGACCTGTTGCAGGTGCCGATCAGCTTCGACCTGCAGCAAATGCATGGCGCCTTCCTCAATGGCCAGATCAACCTGACCAAGATACTTGGCGCACTGTGCGAAGTGATCTTCCACTACCCCTGCGATGTGCTTCTGCTCACCGGCCGACCGTCGCGCCTGCCCGGGGTACAGGCGTTCATCCGCAAGATGCTGCCGCTGCCGCCAGGGCGCATCCTGCCGCTGCAGAACTATCGCACTGGCGGCTGGTACCCGTTCCATAAGAGCGGTCTGATCGACGATCCGAAGAGCACCGCCTCTGTAGGGGCCATGCTCTGCCTGCTGTGCGCCAACCACAGCGTCCCGAACTTCTACTTCCGCTCGGCTGCGCTGAAACCGTATTCGACGGTCAAACACATCGGCGTGATCGACCTGAACAACGTCATCAAGGATGCCGACGTGCTCTACCGCGACATCGAGTCGGAAGACGGCAAGATCCGTCTGCCACTGGTCGGCACAGGCACCGATGCCGACACGCCACAGCTGGAGATGCGCGGCGACCTGCGCCTGGGTTTCCGCCAGCTGGCAGCAGAGCGCTGGGCCGCCTCACCACTGTACACGCTGCGTTTCACCGCAGCAGGGCGCGAGAAGTTCTCCCGCGCAGTAGGCGAGAACGGTGAGGCACCACTGCTCAAGGTACGTCTACAAGTGAAAACTCCGGACCGCCACACCAAGAAACAGGGCCTGATCAGCGATCGCCTGACCATCGCCAACATCGAATCGAATAGCAGCAGGGTCATGTTCAACCCGCGCAGCGACCTGGAGCTGGAGCTCAACACCATGCTCGATGCCGGGCTGAGCGAGACCAAGTATTGGCTGGACAGTGGAAGTGTGAAGCGCAAATGAGCAACCTGACCCCCGAACAAAATCGCCTGGCCCAGGCCTGGTCCGCCGTCCACCAAGGCGCCGGCCAGGCGCTGGAGTGGATTCAGAAAGTGCGCGGCAACGCTCCGCGTCTGGACAGCGAGGCCGACAGCTTCAACCTCAGGCTGCACCGTGCACGCAACCTGGCGAGCAGCCTCGGGCGGGTCGCCGGCACACCGATGACCATTGGCTTCTTCGGTCTTTCCCAGGCCGGCAAGTCGTACCTGATCTCGGCCCTGGCAGCGAGCCAGAACGGCAAGCTGGAGACCCAGTTCGGCGACGCTCGCCTGGACTTCATCCAGCACGTCAACCCGGTCGGTGGCGGCAAGGAGGCGACCGGCCTGGTCACCCGCTTCAGCCGCAGCGCGCAGAGCGGGCCGGCAGACTTCCCCATCGAGTTCAAGCTGTTCAGCGAGATCGAGATTGCCAAGATCCTGGCCAACGCCTGGTTCAAGGACTTCGATCAGGACAAGATCGACTACGAGATCGACGAAGCACGCATCAACCGTGTCCTCAAACAGTTCGAGGGCAGCAGTGGTACCGGCCAGCCCGGGGTCAGCGCCGACGATGTGGTGTCGCTGATGGACTATATCCACGGCCTCGCCGAAAAGATGACACGCAAGCTCGAACACAGCTACTGGCCCAAGGTGCTGGAGCTGGCGCCGCGCCTGAACCATCAGCAGCGCGCCGAGCTGTTCTCGATTCTCTGGGGCGAGCTGCCGGAACTGACCCGCACCTACAGCCTGCTGGCCGGGGCCCTGCAGCGCCTCGGCTCGGTACCGCGCGTGTATGCACCGCTGCAGGCTCTGGTGAGCCGCGAGGGCAACGACTTCAAGCAGCGCGACAGCATCATGAACGTCGATATCCTGAGCCGGCTGGGCACCAGCAGCGATCTGCCGATCGAGGTACGCCCTGCCCGCGGCGACGAACTGCTGGCACCGGTCAGCGTGCCCACCGCTCAGTTGGCCGCCCTGACCGCTGAAATGATCTTCCCGCTGGTCAACCCGACTCAGGACCCGCGCGTCGAACAGGTCGACCTGCTCGACTTCCCCGGCTATCGCACACGCAAGGGCTACCGGGCGATGGCCGACATCCATCAGGACGACAATGCCATCTCGCAGCTGATCCTGCGCGGCAAGGTTGCCTACCTGTTCGAGCGCTATACCGACAACCAGGAAATGAACGGCCTGGTGATCTGCACCCGCTCCGATGCACAGATTGAAGTCAAGGACGTCGAGCCAGTGCTGACCCGCTGGATCGAGAAGACTCAGGGACGTAACGAGAGCGAGCGCGGCAAACGCGCCGCCGGCCTGATCTGGGCCATCACGGTATTCGACCTGCGCATCCAGAAGGCCCTCGACCAGAGCGAAAACCAGTTCGAGGAGTTCTGGGAAAACCTGATCAAGATGACTCTGCAGGAGCGCTTCGGTCACGCCGACTGGATGAAGAGCTGGGCCGGACAGCCATTCAACAACACCTTCCTCGTCCGCAAGCCGCGCCTGGTTACCCCGTTCCTGGAACTGGAGAACGGCGAGGAGCGGGCCATCCGCGAAAGCTGCCGAGAGGCTATGCAGCTGATGGCCAGCACCTTCGTGCAGAGCGCCAGTGTGCGCCAGCACATCCATGCCCCTGCTGACGCCTGGCAGGCCATGCTGACCCTCAACGATGGCGGCATCCGCCGGGTCAGCGAATACCTGGGCAATGTGGCTAACATCGACTTCAAGCTGCAGCGCATCAACGAACAGCTGGAAAACTGCCTGGACGACCTGCTGCACAGCCTCAACGGCTGGTACCAAAAGGATGGCGAAGGTGCTCTCGCGCTCAAGCGCGAACAGGCACAGATGATTCTCCAGGAGCTCGGCCGCAAGCCGGCCGTGCTGGGAGAGCTGATCGAGCACCTGCAACTGCCCGGTGACAAGGTGCGTGATCTTTACCTGAGCGGCGTCTATGAAGTCACCGAGGAAGATGGCGCACAATCCACCAGCGAACAGCCGGTCGCCACACAGAGCCTGTATGGCAACGATGGCGGCTTCGACTTCGGCGATGCATTCGCCAGCACTAGCAGCAATGCCCCTGCCGGCAAGGTAGTGGTTAGCGAGCAGCACAACAGCGAGCAGCGCTTCGCCAAGGCCGTCATGGGGCTGTGGATCGGCCAGCTGCGCGAGCTTGGCAACCGACAGAACCTTCTCAACCTGCTAGGCCTTAGCCGCAAGGTAGTGGAGGCGGTGGTCGATGAGCTGATCACCGGCGCCTATCGTCTGGGTATACCTGAACAGCTCAGCCAGGCGCTGCTGCAGCGAGCCCAGAGCGGTGCACGGCGCGACCAGCTGGTGCAGCGTCAGGTACTCGCCGTGCAGCTGGTGCTGCGCGACTACGTGTCCTGGTTCGGCAACCTGGGCAAGCCACTTGAGCAGAGGCCCAAGAGCCTGATCGGCAACAAGGACCACCTGTTCGCCTTCTACCGCAATCCTCAGCCAGGCCAGCTGCCTGAACTGCCGCCGCAGCCGGCCAACCAGGCCCAGCTGTTCCTCGGTGACTGGCTGTCAGGTCTGGCCTGGGTCACCCAGGAGAACGCCGGGCACAGCGCCGGCCGCGAAATCACCCTTGAACAGAACGAATGGCTGGGCCGTGTGCTGCAGACCTTCCCCGCGAGATAAGTCATGACCATACGTGTAGATCTGCTTGCACTGCAGCCCAGCATTCCCGGTCAGGCTCGCCTGGTCGTCAAGAAATGGCAGGGCGCCGAGGAACAGCTGGAATTCTCCATCCAGCGCAATCAGGACCACTACTTCCTGCAGGACGGCCGACAGTGGAGCAACAACGCCTTCTGGTTCAAGGTCGCGCGCTTCACTCCGAGTAGCGATGGCGACTCGCTGGAAGCGCTGGTCGGCGCCGAAGTGGTAGACCCCCTGCTGGAAGGCAGCAGCAGCTCCAACTACCGTTTCGAACTGCGCAGCCAGGATGGCAGCCAGAGTGACCAGGGGGTAATCCGGCCGGGCTCGGGACTGCTGCTATCCTCTTCGGAAGGTGCGACCCGTTCAACCGGCGCCAGCGCCGAACTCAGCCCCCCCCTCGACATCCCGCGCCTACCCGAACTGGAGCTGGCCCAGGCCGCAGAGCCAACGGTCGCCGAGCCAGCTGTCGTCCCAGCCGCGCCGGCAAGCGTCGAGCCGCCGCAAGTGCCGGCCTCTGCGGCACCCGAACAACCACAGCAGCAGAAAAGCCGGCTGCTACCGGTGATCCTGCTCCTAGCATTGCTCATCCTGCTGGGCGCTGCGGCTGGCGCCTGGCTCTGGTTCAACAAGGACAGCGCACAACCGAGCGCCAGCACGCCCGCCGCCAGCGAAAGCAACGCGGTGCAGCCTGAAGCTGTGCCGGCCGCGCCGTGCGCCGTGGAAAACATGGGCAGCCTGTCCGAGCTGGCCTTCGTCCAGGGCTGCGTGAAACAGGCGCCGAGCAGCGCCGAGCTGCTCGAGGTGATCGCCAGCGCCAAGGCCGGCAAGTACTGCGGCATCGCCCAGCGTCTGTACGCCAACCGCTCGCAAGCCGGCGACGTGGAAATCGCCAGGGCCTATGCCCGCGAATACGACCCCAAATACCACCAGGCCAGCGAATGCTTTGCCGAACCGGATGCCGCCACGGCCGCCTACTGGTACGAGACCATCCTCGGCTACACACCGGATGACGCCGAAGCCAAGCAACGTTTCGAGGAGCTGAAACCGTGAACCTGCGTCGCCTGCGCCTTTCATCGATAGGCCTGCTGGTAATTTGCGCCAGCCCCCTGCTACAAGCCGCCGACAAACCGCTGCTGCAGGAGGGCAAACAGACCCTGTTCCAGCGCGTGCTGACCACGCCCGGTTGCCAGCTGAGCCCTGCAGCCGGCGGCGCTCCGGCCGGCGAGCAGCCTCCGTTCAGCCGCTTCTATGTTTATGAAAGGGCCAATGCTGCCAATGCCGAGTGGCTCAAGGTCGGCCCGGACAGCTTCGGCAAGACGGTCGGCTGGCTGCCGGCCAGCTGCACCGTGGACTGGAAGATGCAGCTGACCCTGGCTTTCACCAATCCTGCCAACCGTGATCGTCTGCTGTTCTTCAAGGAGCGCAGCACCCTGGAAGGCATCCTCGATGCGCCGGATCCGGTCAGCCACATCGCACCGCTGCGTGCCAAGCTGAAACAGGGCAAGCTGGCCGAAGGCATACTGGCCCAGGAACCGGAGTATTTCGTCGACCTGCAGAAAGAGTTCTACCTGTTGCCGGTACTCAGCGGCGAAGAGGTGATGACAGAAGAAGGCTTCCGTACACGTATTCTCAACGTCGCCTCGGTGAGCAAGGCCGAGGCCACCAGCAGCAACGCTGGCGCTACCAGCAACGGCGCCAACCCGCAGGCCGTCACCAGCCAGCTGAAGGAGTTCAGCGCAGCGGTGGTGTTTGTAATCGACTCGACCATTTCCATGGACCCCTATATCCAGCGCACCCGCGATGCGATCGGCAAGGTCTATGCGCAGATCGAGAAGGAAAACCTCGGCAAACAGGTCAAGTTCGGCCTGGTTGCCTTCCGCTCCAGCACCGACGCGGTGCCAGGACTGGAGTACGTCAGCAAGATGTACGCCGACCCCAACAGCGTGAAGGACGGTGCCGACTTTCTGACCAAGGTCGCCGATCTGAAACAGGCCAAGGTCTCCAGCAGCAGCTTCGACGAAGATGCCTATGCCGGAGTAATGCACGCCATCGACCAGGTCGACTGGAGCCAGTTCGGCGCACGCTACGTGGTGCTGATCAGCGATGCCGGTGCCATCGAGGGTGACGATAAGCTGTCGAAGACCGGTCTTAGCGCCGAGCAGGTGCGCATCGAGGCCAGCAACCCCGGAGTGGCCATCTACAGCCTGCACCTGAAGACCAAGGCCGGCCTCAACAACCATGGCAAGGCCGAGGCTCAGTACCAGGCGCTGTCGACCTACCCAGGTACCAACACCTCGCTGTACTATCCGGTGGATGCCGGTGATCTGGATGCCTTTGGCCGCAAGGTGGATGCCCTGGCAACGGCCATCACCGGCCAGGTCAAGGCCGCCTACATGGGCGAAGACGCAATCGGCAGCGCGCTGAATGCCAAGCAGGATCCGGCCGAGCAGAAAATGCTCGAAGACGCTGCGCTCATTGGCCACGCCATGCGCCTGGCCTACCTCGGCGAGAAGACCGGCAGCCAGGCGCCGCCGGTATTCCAGGCGTGGATTGCCGACCGTGACCCGATCAAACAGAACGTACCGACCACCGACGTGCGTGTGCTGCTCACCAAATCGCAGCTCAGCGACCTGAGTGACGTGCTCAAGCAGATCCTCGACGCCGCCAACGAAGGCCTGATCTCGCCAACCGAGATGTTCGAGCGCCTACGCGCGGTGGCGGCCACCATGGGAGCCGACCCCAACCAACTGAAGCAGAATGGCAACGCCAAGCTGGCCGATCTCGGCATGCTCGGCGAATACCTGGAAGACCTGCCCTACCAGAGTGAAGTGCTTAACCTGGACGAGGAAACCTGGAAAAGCTGGGACGGCCTGGCCCAGGAGAAATTCATCCGCACCCTGAGCACCAAACTGCGTCACTACCAGCGCTACAACGCCGATGTCGACCGCTGGGTGGCACTGGCCAAAGACAGCGATGCACGTGACAACGTGTACCCGGTTCCGCTGGAAATGATGCCCTGAGTATGCTCGACATCCAGGGCCTGGAAGTACAGCGCGGCACAGGCGCCCAAGCTCACCGCGTGAGCCTGCCGCGCCTGTGCCTGGAGCCTGGCGAAGTGCGCGCTATCACCGGCGAGAGCGGTTGCGGCAAGAGCACCCTGCTTGAAGCTATCGGCCTGCTGCTGGCTCCCGACGCCCTGGGAGTATACCGCCTCGGTCGCGAACGCCAGGACATTCGCGCGCTGCTGGGTGCCAACGACCAGCCAACCCTGGCTGCAGTGCGCTCACGCCAACTCGGCTTCGTCCTGCAGAGTGGCGGCCTGCTGCCCTTCCTCAAGGTGCGCGACAACATTGCCCTGCCTCGGCGCCTGCTCGGCATGCCGACGGCCAGCACAGTGGTGGACAAGGCCGTGCGCGCGCTGCGCCTGGAGAACCTGCTCGACAAGTTGCCGCAGGCGCTGTCCATCGGCGAACGGCAACGTGTCGCCTGCGTGCGCGCCATCGCCCACGAACCACAATTGCTGCTGGCCGATGAGCCCACCGCAGCACTCGATCCGCACAGTGCCCGACGTCTGTTCCAGCTGCTGCTGGAACTGGTCGAGGAGCTGCGTCTGAGCGCCCTGGTGGTGTCCCATGACTGGGCGCTGGTGGATGAATTCGGTCTGGCGCGCCTCGGCGCCGTCAGCGTAGCCGGGGAGACTCGCTTTGAAGCGCTGGGTTGAACGCCTCGGTCTGCTCACCTGGCTGGCAGTGCAGGATCTGTGGCACGACCGTAAGGTATCGTTCTGCGTAGCCGCATCACTGGTTGCGGTGATCGCCCCGCTGCTGCTGCTGTTCGGCCTCAAGCATGGCGTGGTCAGCCAACTGCAGAACGAGTTGCTGCGCGACCCGCGCAATCTCGAAGTGAAGATGCTCTCCAGTGGCAACTACGACGCCGCCTGGGTTGCGCAACTACGCCAGCGTCCGGAAGTCGGTTTCGCCATCGGCCAGACCCGGTCGCTGAATACCCAGGCCGATCTGCTCGCCGGCCAGCGCTTTGCGGAAAGTGCCGAAGTACTACCCAGCGAAGCCGGCGATCCGCTACTGGGCAGCCAGGCGCAGACCCTCGTCGGCAACCAGACCATCCTCAGTGCCCGCGCCGCCGAGCGCCTGGCAGTCAAGGTCGGCGACAGCATCCGTCTGCGCGCAATCCGCCGCCTAGATGGCGTCAGCGAACGTGGCGAGCTGAACCTGCAGGTGGTCGCAATCCTCGATGCGGCGCGCTTCGGCCGCCCCGCCGCCTTCGTCGCCCCGGTGCTGCTACTGCAGCTGGAGCAGTTCCGCGACGGCTATCAGGTGGCCAGTTTCGGCGTTGCCAGCGGCAAGCCGCAGGCCGCCGCCAGCGAGCTGTATGCCCGCGCCCGTTTGTATGCCCGGGATATCGACGCTGTCGCGCCACTGGAACGCTGGCTCAACCAGCAGAACATCGAGACCGCCAGCCGCCTTGCCGATATCGAAAACGTCAAGGCGATCAACCATGTGCTCGGGCTGATCTTCGGCATCATTGCCGCCGCCGCCCTGATCGGTTGCATCGCCTCGCTGGTCGGCGCCTTCCTGGCCAACATCGACCGCAAGCGCAAGAGCCTCGCCGTACTGCGCCTGCTCGGCTTTGGCAGTCCAGCGGTGGCCGGCTATGTGGTGCAGCAGGCAGTGCTGCTCAGCGCCGTCGGTTACCTGGGTGGGCTGGCCTTCTATTTCGCCGGTGCCCAGTTGTTCGACCAGCTGCTCGGCGGCGCCCAGGCCACCGGCAGCTTCGTCTGTCGGATCACTGTCTGGCATGGCCTCGCGGCCCTGCTGCTGTCTCTGCTGGTCGCCGCACTGGTCGCCGTGATCGGCGCCATCCGGGCGATCAGTATCCAACCTGCGGAGAGTCTGCGTGAACTCTAAACACTGCTGGCGCCTCGGCGCGCTGCTACCCCTCGGCCTTGGCTGCCTGCTGCAGGCTCATGCGGCCGGATGGGAAGAGAAACACTACAACCCGATGCCTGCTGCGGACGACGTAGTGCTGCCAATGCCCTGCGAAGGCGCGATGGTCTTTCGCAAGGTCTTCATCCCGCTGGCCGGGCCGCTCGACGACTACCCGATCAATATCGGCCAGGACAGCGCCGAGTGGGGCTACGTGGAGCAGAGCCGGCCGGCCTTCATCGCCGGTAGCTTCACCGCTGAAGACTCGGAAAATTCGCGCTACTACCTGCTGGCCAAGTACGAGATGAGCCAGTTGCAGTACCGCGCCCTAATGGACGAAAAGTGCCCGACGCCCTCCAACAAGCAGCGCCTGCCGATGGTCTCGCTGAGCTGGCTGGACGCCCTGCAGGCATCCGACAAGTACAACCTGTGGCTGCGCCAGAACGCCGCCGACCAGCTGCCCAAGGATGACGGCGTGGCCGGCTTCGTGCGCCTGCCCACCGAGGTGGAGTGGGAATTTGCCGCACGCGGCGGGCTGGAAGTCGGCACTGCCGAATTCCGAGACAGCCGCTACCCGATGGCCGAAGGCCTGAACGCCCACGAGTGGTTCGCCGGCGCCCAGTCTGCCAATGGTCAATTGCAGCTGGCCGGCCTGCTCAAGCCCAACCCACTGGGTCTGCACGACATGCTCGGCAACGTCGACGAGATGATGTTCGAGCCCTTCCGCCTGAACAAACTCGACCGCCAGCACGGCCAAGCCGGCGGCTACGTAGTGCGCGGCGGCGACTACCGTACCGCTCAGGGCGAACTGCGCACCGCCCTGCGCAAGGAGCGTAGCTATTACGACGACAAGGCCGCCTCGAAGAGCAAAACCACCGGCTTGCGCCTGGCCCTGGTCTCGCCGACTCTGACCAGCCGCGAGCGGGTCGCCAGTATCGAGAGCAGCTGGAAGCAGCTGGGCACCCAGGCCTCCGCCGAAGGCGAGGAGAAAGGCACTGTGCAGGAGCTCGAAGCCCTCGCCTCGGGCGTCGAAGACCAGGCCCTCAAGGACAAGCTGAAATCCCTGGAAAACCAGCTGCGCGCCAGCAACCAGCAGCAGGAGGAGGCCCGCGACCAGGCCATCCGCGCCAGCCTCAATCTGGGTGCGTTCCTCTGCACCAAGATGCTCGACGACGGTCAGTACCTGGACTTCCTGCAGAAGAACTACGACCTCAACTGTGCCGAGGGAAGCGAGCAGGACCCCAGCTGCCCGATGCGCAAAGGCAAGCTCGACGAACAGCAGACACGCCTGCACAAGCTCAGCCGCTACTACGCCAGCAGCCTGGTGGAGTCAGCCAGCCTGTATGGCCAGCCGCTGCTGGAAAAACAGGTGCCAGTTATGGAAGAGATCGTCAGCCGCAACAAGCAGTTGCAGGAGCTGACCCCTTACCTGCGCACCCACTGGGCCAACCAGCGCACCTTCCTGCAGCAACAGAAGATCGACACCCAGGCCTGGCTGAACAGCTGCAAGACCGTATCCCACTAAGAGAAGCCCAACCTACGCAAGGAGCAACACCATGAAACCGAGCCAGTGGTTCCATTCCAAAGCCATGCTGAGCTTTGTCATGAGCGCCAACATTCTGCTCGCCGGCTGTGCCAGCACCGGTAGCACCTATACCGACAGCTCCGTACCGGCAGCCGATCCACGTCTGACCCAAGGCAATGACGCCAAGTTCTTCAGCAAATCCGGCTACCAGGCCTGCGCCGTGGCGGCCGGTGTCGGCATCCTCGGTTGCGCGCTGTCCAACACTGACAACAAAGCTCAATGCGCCATCATCGCCGGTATCGCCACCTGCGGCGTGGCCATGGGTGCCAACTACTACCTGGACCAGCGTCGCTCGGAATACGCCAATACCACCGAGCGCCTGCAGGTGATGAGCCAGGAAGTGCAGCAGGACACCCAGAAGGTCGCCGCCCGCACCGAAACCCTGCAGCAGGTGATTCGTGACGACCAAGAGCGCCTGGCGCAGATCAAACGCGACATGGATGGCAAGACCATCGACAAGGCCAAGGCCCAGCAGGAAATCGCCACTATCGACGAGAACATCAGGCTGATGCGCAAGGATCTGACCAACATGAAAGCCAAGGTCAGCGAATACCAGAAGGTGGCCGATCAGGAGCGCGCCGAGGGCGCAGGTGATGAAGTCGCCACGCTCGATGAGGAAATCAGCAAGATGAACCAGAAGGTCGCCGCGCTGCAGAGTGAAGTCGATGGTCTGTACAACCAACGCTCGGCAATTACTCTGGGTTGAGGTGCAGATCATGAAGGCACGTCTTCCCCTCACGCTGCTAGCTCTGCTTGCCCTGGGTGGCTGTGCGACCCAGCCGGGCAGCTGCAACTCAGCCGACGCAGATGCCAGCCTGCTGACTAAAGCCAGCTGCGACTACTCGGGCGGTTATGCCGAGCAGGTACGCCGCCAGGAGCAGGAGCTGGTCGACGCCCGCGCCGAGAACGAGCAGTTCCGCCAGATCTATGAGCAGATTGCCGCCCAGCAGAGCGCCACGCGCGAAAGCCTGCAGGTTCAGCAGCGCAAGCAGGCGGAACTGGACCGTTCGCTCGGCCAGCTACTCAGTAAGCTGAAGAGCCGACACGCCAACAAGAGCGCAGTGCAGCAGCAGATCACCAGCTTGGAGCAGCAACTGCAGGTCACTCGCAGCACACCAGCTAGCAGTGACCCGGCGGCATTGGCAGCCCGGCAAGAGGAGCTCAAGACGCTGCAACAGAAGGTCAGCCGACTGCAACTCAGCCTCGGCTACGAGTAACCCCTAGCAGGCACCTTGCTGGTGCCTGCGCCCCTTTTCAGGAATTCAGTTCATGCAACGGGTCATACGCGATCCAGAAACCAGCCAGGACGGCCTGGCTGCGCTCGAGGGCAAGGTCGCCCTGATACGCCAGCACTTCCCGCCCAGTGTCGCCAACCTGTATGCCATTCCGCGGCAGGGCAGTGGCGGCGTACTGGAGTGGTGGAGCGAGCTGACCGGCCAGCCGCTGCGCTATCACGAACTGAAACCCGCCGAACAGCAGGCCCTGCTCGACAAGTACCGGCAGCGCCAGGAATCTGTCAGCCACCTCGCCGACGCCCTGCAGGCCCGCGGCCAGGGTAACGAGGCCCTGTCACTACGTAGCCTGGTCGGTAGCCCCGACCTGAACAACCTCTACAGCCTCAACGGTGCTCCCCTGGTGGTGCGCTGGGGGCTGGCCCCGCGCGTTGCGGCCACGCAAACACCAGCGTCGACTGCAGCACCAGTACCTGCGCCTCCACGCCGGCTGAACCTGTGGCCCTGGCTGCTCAGCCCCCTGTTGCTGGCCTTGCTCCTGGTGCTGCTCTGGTGGCTATGGACATCGCGCGCCTATTGGCTCGGTATGTTCCGACGCCCGGAGATCGTTTCCTACGCCTGCCAGAAAGATCCTCAGGCCTTGCCGCCGGAGTTCGCCGTGGTGCTGGATACTTCGGGCTCAATGAATCTCAACATGGATATTTCCAAGGAAGACGAAGAGTGGTTCATGGAAATTGGCCAGAACCTGCCCGAGGGTAACCCTCGCCGCCAACGCCTGATCAGCGGACCAACTCGGCTGGATGTCGCCAAGCAGTCGTTCGCCAACATGGTCGGCAACCTGCATGGCGACATCGATATGCGCCTGATCACCTTCGCCGGGTGCGACGCTCAGGTCGACCATGGAGTCTTCGACCAGGCCCAGCGCAAGGCATTGGTGGAAGGAATCAATACCCTGCAGGCAGACGGCGGCACACCGCTGGCCTCTAGCCTGGAAGAGGCCGCCAGCCAGGTCGACGGACGCGATCGCGATGCGGTGATCGTGATGTTCATCGACGGAGCGGATGGCTGCAACAGAGATGTCTGCAGCGTGTCGAGAACTATCGCCCGTGAACAGCCGCGTCTGCGCGTCAACGTTGTGAATATCAGCGATAGCGACAGTTCCGACTGCATAGCCGACAACACCGGCGGGCGTGTCTATTCGGCGGAGAACGCCGAGCAGGTCGCACAGATGCTGCGCGAGGCGACCGAGGAAGTCTCGCAGACAGCCAGTTGTGAGTGAAATGGGCCGCTGGATCTGGAATGGTAGATTCCTCTGCTCTTGCTTGAGTTTTTGAGCCTCATCCGTTATCAGGTACTTATCAAAGTATTTTGCGGCCTCAGAATGAACAATACCCGTTGCGTTAGTTTCCCCTTCGTTGTTGCCTTACTCATCCTTTGCCTACCAGGCACTAACGTCTTTGCGGCAAGCTTCGACTGCGCAAAGGCCACGACGTTTCAAGAGCAAACTATCTGCAAAAGTCCGGAGTTAAGCCACCTCGATCAGGAGATGGCCGCTCTTTACAAAGCAGTTTTATCGACGAGTCCGCGACCAGAACAGATCAAGGATGAGCAACGTCAGTGGCTGGCAATACGCAGTCAATTATGTGCTGACGCGGCTTGCATAAAGACTAGCTTGGAGTATCGGATTAGAGAGCTTCAAGCAATCTATGAAACAAATCCAGCACCCTAGCCGAGCTAATGAAAACTTCCCCCAGTGGATCGGGGTGAGAGTATTGCTTCAAGCAATCTATGAGACAAATACAGCGCCTAGCCAAGCCTGCCCCCCAAAAACCGGTTTCTGTGAATGATGAGCTTTTGTGGAGTGTTCAGGTCGCGTCCTTGAGCAGTAAAGAGACAGCCGAGAAGCTTGAAATGCGCTTAAAGGACCGGGTATGAAGTGTACACAACCACGGCTGATGGCAGGAATCGGATCTTTTGTGGCCCCTACAAAGGCCGGGAACATGCAGACATAGCTAAGGATCAACTGCAGCGCCAGCTACTTCTTAACGGATTTGTTGTGCGCTATAAAGATCCCAACGTTGGCGCCAGTCTTCTGCTAGGTTCTGTACGAAAAGTACTGGCGTAGGCATCGCAGCATGCAAGCCAGCGTGA
>VFQM010001855.1_pt1 | contig 17213 bp, 17 predicted proteins | sample 3512391 | NCBI WGS metagenome assembly VFQM01 (sample SAMN10412369, study PRJNA504923) | tailings metagenome | isolation source: Replicate 1 from Balatoc abandoned mine | place: Philippines
CAGGTCTACAAGTATGTCGTGCAGCAGGTCGCCCAGGCCTATGGCAAGACCGCAACCTTCATGCCCAAGCCGATCAAGACCGACAACGGTTCGGGCATGCACACCCACATCTCGATCTGGGACGGCGGCAAGCCGCTGTTCGCCGGCAACGGCTATGCCGGCCTTTCGGACATGTGCCTCTACTTCATCGGCGGCGTGATCAAGCACGCCAAGGCGCTCAACGCCTTCACCAACCCGACCACCAACAGCTACAAGCGCCTGGTGCCGGGTTACGAAGCGCCGGTGCTGCTGGCCTATTCGGCCCGCAACCGTTCGGCCTCGTGCCGCATCCCCTATGGTGCCGGTGACAAGGCCAAGCGCGTGGAATTCCGGTTCCCCGATGCGATGGCCAACCCCTACCTGTGCTATGCGGCGCTGCTGATGGCCGGCCTCGACGGGATCAAGAACAAGATCCACCCGGGCGAAGCCATGGACAAGAACCTCTACGATCTGCCGCCGGCCGAACTGGCCCAGGTGCCGACCGTTTGCGGTTCGCTGCGTGAAGCGCTCGACAGCCTGGAAGCCGATCACGACTTCCTGCTGCAGGGCGGGGTCTTCACCAAGGACCAGATCGACAGCTACATCGAACTGAAGTGGCCCGAAGTGATGCGCTGGGAAACCACGCCGTCGGCCGTTGAGTTCGACATGTACTACAGCGCCTGATCCAGGCCTGAGATCGGTTCACCGAGGGGGCGTCCGGAGCAATCCGGGCGCCCTTCGCGTTTGTGGCAGCCCGCTTGATTGCGTCACGGGCGGCGCAGACGACGGTTAATTTCACTGCTTCGGTCGCCATTGAATGCATACGTATGCCGCATACGAATTGGTTTCACTTGCAATCGATTTAGCACTAGGGCGCCCGCCGTTTCGGGAAGGGCACGCCGTGGGGACACGGCGGCCTTGGGTGATTGGCAAGGCACAGTCGCAGGCGTGGCGCTCCATTGGCGGAGCACGCAGAGCTTGCTCCTCACGCTGGTGGGTCGCACCATGGCGGGCAAGTAGCCGCCATGGCCATAGGCGCGGGGTCGTTACTAGATTGAGAGACCAGGCCAATGCATGCCCCGTATGAAGCCCAGGCAGGAATCGAGAACCTGTCGTTCAATGCGATCCTGCGCCTTGATGCAGCGCTGCGCCGCGCGCGCATCAAGGTGTTCGGCATCGACCCCATGACCGATACGCTGTGGACCCTGCTGAGCGAGCTGGCCGCCAGCCCGGATGGCATGGCTTTTGAAGGTCTGGCTTCCGGACCGGGCAAGGCGATGGGGCGGCCAATGCTGCTGGCAGGGCTGTCTGGCCTGCAGGAGCAGGGCCTGATTGCCGGTCACAAGGATGATGGCAGCCCGCTCCTCTCACACCTGCGCGTCACCCCGCAGGGCTTTGCCCGGGTTGACGAAGTGGTTGGCGCGGCGCTGGTGATTGCCCGGCGTCCGTAAGGAAAACCATTTTCCTACAATATCGTTCGTGGTGTAACTGGCTGGCCTCCCCGCGACTGTGAAGGCCCCGCCCCATGAACCGCAAACCGATATTCGATGCCGTGCGCCAGCTGCTGAATCGCGGCTTCAGCGCTGCCGAGGTTGCCGCGCTGGATCGCGCCATAGATCTCGCCATGGCCGCTGACACTGTCCGGGCGGTCGGCCCTGATGGTATTGCCCTGATCAAGCGCTTCGAAGGCTGCGCGAAGAAGCGCGCCGATGGCCGGTTCGAAGCCTATCCCGATCCCGGCACCGGCGGCGATCCCTGGACGATCGGCTGGGGTGCGACCGGCAAGGGCATTGGTGCCGGTACGATCTGGACGCAGGCGCAGTGCGACGCGCGGCTGGAAGCCGACCTGGCCCGCTACAGCGCCGATGTCGGCCGCGCGATCGGTGATGCGCCGACCAGCCAGCAGCAGTTCGATGCCCTGGTCAGCTTTCACTACAACACCGGGGCGATCGCCCGCGCCACGCTCACGAAACTGCACAAGGCCGGAGACCACGCCGGCGCAGCGGCGGAATTCGGCAAGTGGGTTCACGCCGGAGGCCGCCGGCTCGCCGGCCTGGTTCGCCGGCGTGAAGCCGAGGCGGCGCTCTATCGCGGCGACTGATCCGCTCAAGCTTCGATCAGCAGGCCGCGCCGTCCGACCGCAATGAAAGTGCCGAGCAGGTTCAGCCCATGACCAGCGCAACCAGACCAGGCATCCCTGGCAAGATTGACGCTTGAAATATTGCCCGCCGGGTCCGACATAGTCCGCGTTTAATCGATCCATTAAGGGAGATTCGCGATGCGCGAGCGGCTGCAACATTATATCGACGGCAAGTGGGTGGACAGCGAAGGCGGTGCCCGCCGCGAGGTGATCAATCCGGCGACAGAAGAGGCCTGCGCGGTGATCTCGGTCGGCACCAAGGCTGACGTGGACAAGGCCGTGGCGGCCGCCCGCCGCGCTTTTAAGACCTTTAGCCAGACCACCAAGGAAGAGCGGCTCGCGCTGCTGGAACGCATCGTTGCCGAGTACAAGAAGCGCGGCGCGGACCTCGCTATGTCGATGGCCGAGGAAATGGGTGCCCCCGTCTCCTTCGCCGGCACGGCCCAGGTTGGCGCCGGGATCGGCGGCTTCATGAGCACGATCGCCGCGCTCAAGGACTTTGACTTCATGGAAGACGGTCCGGGCTTCAAGGTCGCTTACGAGCCGATCGGCGTGGTCGGCATGATCACCCCGTGGAACTGGCCGCTCAACCAGATCGCGCTCAAGGTTGCCCCGGCCCTCGCCGCCGGCAACACCATGGTCCTGAAGCCCTCGGAAGAGTGCCCGACCAACGCCGCGATCTTTGCCGAGATCCTGGATGCTGCAGGCGTGCCGCCGGGCGTGTTCAACCTGGTCCAGGGCGATGGCCCGACCACCGGCAACGCGATTTCGAGCCATCCGGACATCGAGATGGTCAGCTTCACCGGCTCGACCCGTGCCGGGATCGCCGTGGCCATCGCTGCCGCGCCGACCGTCAAGCGCGTCCACCAGGAACTGGGCGGCAAGTCGCCCAACCTGGTCCTGCCCGATGCCGATTTCGCCACCCAGCTCGCGCCCGTGGCGATGGGTCCGCTGATCAACACCGGCCAGTCGTGCATCAGCCCGACCAAGGTGCTCGTGGCCAAGGACCGCGAGGCCGAGGCCGTGGCGTTCTACAAGAACATGTATTCGCACACCCCGGTCGGTGATCCGATGGCCGAAGGCAACCACCTCGGCCCGCTGGTCAACAAGGCGCAGTACGACAAGGTCCGCGACCTGATCCAGTCGGCGATCGATGAAGGCGCAACCCTTGAAACCGGTGGCACCGATCTGCCGGCCGGCGTCAACCGTGGCTACTATGTCCAGCCGACGGTGTTCTCGGGCGTGACCCCGGACATGCGCATCGCCAATGAGGAAATCTTCGGTCCGGTCGCCACGATCATGACCTATGACAGCCTCGACCAGGGGATCGAACTGGCCAACGCCACCGAATACGGTCTCTCGGCCGCGATCACCGGCGATCCGGCCAAGGCCGCTGCCGTCGCGCCGAAGCTGCGCGCCGGCATGGTCGCGATCAACAATTGGGGCCCCAGCCCGGGCGCCCCGTTCGGCGGCTACAAGCAGTCGGGCAACGGCCGCGAAGGCGGTCTGGCCGGCCTCAAGGACTTCATGGAAATGAAGTCGATCAGCGGCCTGCCCGCCTGATCTGATCGGCACATTGCCGTGACTTCGCAAAGCCCTCCCCCTTGCGGGAGGGCTTTGTCGTAGGCATCCTGCCAAGATGCTGGATGAGTTGAGTTTTGGCTGGCGGACGGCGGTGCTGACCGTCGCGGTAGTTCAGCTTGCCGCGCTGGCGCTGGCCCTGGCGCGGACCCTGCCCAACCGCGCTGCCAACCGCACGCTGGCCACGCTGCTGGTGGTGCTGGCCATGATGGTCATGCCGTGGCTGATCGGCTTTGCCGGGTTCTACGACAAGTGGATGTGGCTGACCTTTGCGCCGTTCCAGATCACGCTGGCGGTGGCGCCGCTTGGCTGGCTCTATCTGGTCGCGCTGACCGAGGGGGGCTGGCCGCCGCAAGGCTGGCGGCACCTGCTGCCCGCCGTGGGCCAGGCGCTCTATCTGACCGCCTGCTTTGCCCTGCCGTTCGAGACGAAAATGGCCTGGGCCGAGCGGTCCTCGGCCATCTATCAGCTGGTCACCAGTGTGGCGCTGTTGGGGCAGATGGCCGGGTATGGCCGCGCTTCGGCCCAGCGGCTGGCCGCCTATCGCCAGGCCCTGCCCGATCATGTTGCCGATACGCACCGCTATGCCGCACGCTGGCTGGCAGGGGCGCTGGCGGCGCTCGGTCTGCTGTTTGCGGTCTGGTCGATCTACAACCTGTGGGATCTCGTCGCGCCGCTCGGCTATCTCAACCTGATGGGCCTCTACCTCGCGATGGCGGCCTGCGCGCTTTATCTCGGGATCGAGGGCTGGCGCCACGCCGCCCTGCCCTTCCCGCGCATTGCTGACCTTGCCCCCACGACCACGCCGGACAGCAAGGACTGGGCAGCATTAGGGCGCGAATGGGCGGCGCGGGTGCAGGCTGAAGGCTGGGCCCGCGATCCGGAGCTGACGCTGGCGCGGCTGGCGCGGCGGCTGGGGACCAACACGGGCTATCTCAGCCGCGCGATCAACCAGGGGGCGGGCAGCAACTTCGCCAGCTTCATCGCCGCCCTGCGCGCCGAGGCAGTGGCCGAGCGGCTGCGTTCGGGCGACCAGGCTGACCTCCTCACCATCGCGCTGGAGGAAGGCTTCGGCTCCAAGGCCAGCTTCAACCGCGCCTTCACCGCTGCGCTGGGCGAAGCGCCATCGGCCTACCGCCGCCGCGTCTCAAAACCGGAAAATCAGCCCGAATTGGCAAATTGAGGCGCGCGGGCCGGTGCAGGACGGCAGGAGACCGCACATGATGCACCGCCGCCAGTTCCTTTCCGCCGCTGCGCTTTCCAGCGCAGCTTTTGCCGCCCCCGCCATCCTGCGCGCCAGCCCGCGCCAGGGTGAGGACATTCGCCTGGTGGGCGAAATCCTGCGCACGCTCCATCCGGGGCTGCACCGCTACCTCAGCCCCGCAGCCTTCGAGACCGGCTTGGCCCAACTGGGTGAGCGCTGGAGTGCGGCGCCGGAGCTTGAAGACCGTTTCCTCGCTCTCACCGGCTTCCTCGCCCGCATCCGCTGCGGCCATTCCTATCCCAGCTTCTACAACCAGAAGCGCGCCGTGGCCGAGCGACTGTTCACCCGTAAGGACCGGCTGCCGATCGCCTTCCGCTGGATTGGCGACCAGATGGTCGTGACCGAGAACCAGGCCGATGGCGTCTGGCTCCCGAAAGGTAGCGTGATCAAGGCGATCGACAGCGTTTCATCGGCCGCGATCCTGCGCCGCCTGCTTCCGCTGGTCCGCGCCGATGGCAGCAACGATGGCAAGCGCCGCGCATTGCTTTCGCCGACCGGAGCGGATGAGATCGAGACCTTCGACGTGCTGCGCGGCCTCGCTTACGGCGCGCCGAAAGGCGGCAAATTCAACGTCCACTTCCGCGCGCCCGGCACCGCCCGCGATGCCTGGATCGATCTGCCGGCAGTAGACCTGGCGGCGCGCAAGAAGTTCATCCGCGCGCTCGATCCGCGCAGCAATGAACCGATCTGGCAGTGGGAGATTGGCGCAGACGGGATCGCGCTGCTGACCATGCCTGGTTGGGCAGTCTACAACAGCAAGTGGGACTGGCAGGCCTGGCTCAATGAGCGGCTCGGCAGCCTGGGGGGCGCCAAGGGCCTGATCGTCGATCTGCGTGAGAACGAGGGCGGCAATGATTGCGGCGATCTCATCCTGGCGCGCCTTGCCGCCAAGGACATTGCCCGGCCCAAGGCGGCGCGGCTGGTGCGGTATCGTAAGGTGCCTGCCGCGCTTAACCCCTATCTCGACACTTGGGACGACAGCTTCCGCAATTGGGGTGAACAGGCCGAACCGCACGACAGCCGGTTCCTGCGGCTGACGCGGTGGGAGGACGATGGCCTGATCAAACCGCAGGGACCGCGCGTAACCGTGCCAATGGCAGTGCTGACCAGCCCGCAGAACAGCTCCGCCACCTTCCAATTCGCCAGCCTGGTCAAGGCAACCGGCCTGGGCACACTGATTGGCGAGACCACCGGCGGCAACCGCCGCGGGATCAATGGCGGCGCATTCTTCTTTGCGCGCCTTCCGGATAGCGGGATCGAATTCGACGTGCCGCTGGTTGGCTACTACCCTGAATCGCGCGAGCCCGACGCGGGCATCGTGCCGGACATTTCCGTCCGCAACAGCGCAGCCGATATCGCCGCCGGCTACGACCGGGTGCTGGATACCGCACGGAAGGTCTTGCTGAGGGGCTAGGCTGGATCAGCCAGGCGGTATTGGTCCTGCCCACCCGGGACGCCATCCTTCCCGCTACCATCAAGTGGCAGGGCGGCATTGCGGCGGCCGGCTGCGGCAGCGGCAATCAGGCGATCGTGGTCGGCATCGCTGATCCGGGTCCAGCCCGAACGGGTCAGCCGCTCAAGCGGGCGATAGCGGACCTTGTACTGCATCCGCTGCGCCCCTTCGACCCAGTAGCCGAGGTAAACGAAGGGCAGACCCATTTCGGTCGCCCGGCGGATGTGATCAAGGATGATGTAGTTGCCCAGGCCCGCACGCTCGGCATGGTCGGGGTCATAGAAGCTGTAGATCATCGACAGCCCGTCACCCTGCTTGTCAGTCAGGCAGGCACCTACGAGGCGACCGGGTGAGCCATCTGCGGTCGGCTCGCGGTATTCGACCATATAGGTATCGACCGGCGTATGCTCGACCATGTCGGCAAAATCGACCTCGTCCATCGCCGCCATCCCACCGCCCGGGTGGCGTTCACCCAGATAGCGCTGCAGCAGTTCGAACTGCTCGGCAGTCGACCAGGGGCGGCAGAACGTGGTTACCAGATCCGCGTTGCGCTTGAGGTTGCGGCGCTGGGTGGAAGAAGCCTTGAACTCATCCGCCACGACCCGAACCGAGACGCAGGCGTTGCAATCGATGCACGACGGGCGATAGGCCACAGTCTGGCTGCGGCGGAAGCCGATCCGGCCCAGCGCATCGTTCAGTGCGTCCGCGTGCGGGCCCTTAAGTTCCGTGAATACCTTGCGTTCGCTGCGCCCCGGCAAATAGGGACACGGCGCCGGGCTGGTCACGAAAAACCGGGGAAAGCGCACGGGGGCGTTCACGGGCTGCTGGAATCCTCTGCCGGGTTAACGCCTGGCACTATGCCCGCGCTGGGGTGGCGTTGAAAGAGTTTTAACCACGAAACAGGGTAAACGAAGTGTTATTTTGCACAGCCAAGCGGTGAGCAGTGCAAAGCACGTCTTACCCCAGCTCGACCTGGTCCACCTCATAGCCCTTGGCGCGCAGAGCCGCGACCAGCCGGTCAAGCTGCTCCTTGTCGCGCGCTTCACACTCGATATCGGTGATCAGGCCCTTGGCCGGCAGCGTCGTGAAGATGCGCTGGTGATAGATTTCGATGATATTGACCGAGAGCCGGTTGAACTCTTCCATCACCTTGAACAGCGCGCCGGGGCGGTCCTGAAGTGTCAGCCGCAGCCGCGCCAGACGGCCCGAACGGGCCAGATCGCGCAGCAGCACGTTGGCCAGCAGGCGCGTGTCGATGTTGCCGCCGGTCAGCACGATCCCAACTTTGCGGCCTTTGAACAGCTCCGGATAGGCCATGACAGCGGCCAGACCGGCTGCGCCAGCGCCTTCCACCACGGTCTTTTCGATCTGCACGAGAAGCGCCAGCGCGCTTTCCATCTGGCCTTCGGTCACCAGCACCAAATCGTCGAGCAGATCTGCCAGCACCTTGCTGGTGAATTCGCCCGGAGCCTTGACCGCGATCCCTTCGGCCAGGGTATCGCCGCCGGTCGGCAGATCGGTGCCCTTGAGCCGGTTGTACATCGAGGGGAATAGTTCCGCCTCAACCCCGATCAGGCGAATGTCGGGTTTGATCGCCCGCGCTGCCACGGCCATGCCCGAGGCCAGCCCGCCGCCGCCGATCGGGATGACCAGCGTATCGAGCTCAGGCACGTCTTCGAGCATTTCCAGCGCGACCGTGCCCTGCCCGGCGGCAATGTGCGGATGGTCAAAGGGATGGACGAAAGTCAGCCCCAGATCGCCCTCCAGCTGGCGGGCGTGGGCATAGGCCTCGTCAAACGTCTCGCCAAACAGCACCACCTTGCCGCCGACTGCCTCGGTCTGCATGACCTTCACAGTCGGCGTCGGGCGCGGCATGACGATCGTGGCGGGCACCCCCAGGCGCGTCGCGTGATAGGACAGGCCCTGGGCATGGTTGCCGGCCGAAGCCGTGATCACGCCGCGGTTGTTCTGCGCCCCGCCCAGCAGCAGCAAGGCATTGAGCGCGCCGCGTTCCTTGTAGGCCGCCGTAAACTGCAAGTTCTCGAACTTCAGCCAGACCTCGGCCCCGGTAATGTCGCTCAGCGTCTTGGAGTGATCGATGTCAGTCCGCACGACCGAACCGGCAATGCGCGCGGCGGCAGCGCGGACATCGTCGATGGTCAAAAGGGCGGTATCGGGATCGGACGTAAGCAGGCTGGTCATGATGCCCGCGCCGTAACGGAAACCTGCCCCCCTTGCAAACCGCGCCGCGCCAAGAAATGCGCGCGCCGGGTAAAGCCGCGATTGTTGGCGAATTAACCATCCCGCTTGGTGCTTTGGAGAGTGCCGCCGCGTTAGACCCGCCGGATCGGGTCGCACCGGTACGGGATGTCTGCGATGCGCCATTTGCGCTGGACAAGCACTGCGATCATGCTGGCGGGCCTTGGCCTGACCCTGCCCGCGCCCGCCCTCGCAGCAGCCGCGCAGACCGCCGATTCCACCGCTCAGGTGCTCGACACGATCCAGTACGCCGTGCTGCTCGACATGAATTTCGGGCGCGTCGCCACCTCGGGCAACGCCGGTGTCGTTGAACTCAATCCCGCCAGCGGCACCCGCACCTGCGATCCGACCCTGGTTTGCGTCAGCGGCTTCAACATGTCGGAGCTGCGCCTGACCGGCTCGGATGCCAATGTGCAGGTCAATTTCGATCCAGCCTTTACGCTGACCGGCCCCGGCGATCCGATCGTGGCCGAGCCGCTGTTTCCGGGCGGTCCCGGCGCAGTCATCTCGATCTCGGGCGGGCAGGCCGTGGTCTATTTCGGGGCGCGGCTCTACATCAATGCCGGACAGGCTCCCGGCATCTATTCCGGCGATTTCACGGTATATCTCGAATACAACTAAGCCCGTCTGGAAAAGCCCGCTCAAGCCGCTATGACCGCAGGCATGAGCGAACCGAAACACGTTTCCTTCCTGGGCCTGGGCGTCATGGGCGGCGCGATTGCGCGGCACATCGGCAATGCCGGTCACCAGCTGACCATCTACAATCGCAGCCCGGAACGGCTGGCGAAATGGCAAGAGGCCAACCCCGGCCTGGCCGTTCGCGTGGCGCAAAGCCCGGCCGAGGCGGCCGAGGGCGCGCAGGTGGTACTCACCTGCGTTGGCAATGATGATGATCTGGCCGATGTCGTGCTCGGCCCGACCGGCGTCTTCGCCACGCTGCGCAAGGGCGCGGTCTTCATCGATCACACCACCGTTTCCGCCCGGATCGCCCGCCAGATCGCGGTCGAGGCGCGCGACCTGCAGGTCCACTGCGTCGATGCGCCGGTCACAGGCGGCCAGGCCGGGGCCGAGAACGGCACGCTGACCGTGATGTGCGGCGGCCGCGACGAGGCGATCGAGGCGGCCCGCCCGGTGATGGAAGCCTATACCAAGCGGATCGTCCACGTCGGCAAGGCCGGCGCCGGGCAGACCACCAAGATGGTCAACCAGATCGCTTTCGCCGGGGTCCTCGCCAGCCTGTCGGAGGCGATGCGCTTTGCCCAGGCCGCCCACCTCGATCTCGACAAGGTCTACGAGGCAATTTCGGGCGGCGCCTCGCAAAGCTGGCAGATGGACAACCGCTGGCACACCATGGCGAAGGACGAATTCGACTTCGGCTTTGCGGTGGACTGGATGCGCAAGGACCTGGGCCTGACCCTGGAGGAAGGCCGCTCGCTCGGCGTGCCACTGGCCGTTACCGCGCTGATCGACCAGTTCTATGCCGAGGTCCAGGCATTGGGTGGCGGACGGCAGGATACCTCCTCGCTGATCCGCCGTCTGCCCAAGCGGGGCGGCGCATGATGCACAAGCTGTTGCTGGCCGCTGCGGCCCTCGCCCTCACAGCCCCGGCCCTCGCCGATACCCTGGTCGACAATGTCGATGGCCTGACCATCGACGCAACCGGCGGGGTCGAGCGTTTCACCGGCCTTTTGGTGGGTGACGATGGCCGGATCGTCCAGGTCCTCCACCGCGGCGACAAACGGCCCGGCAAGGTCGATTACTTCGTCGATGGCAAAGGCCAGGTCCTGGTCCCCGGCATGATCGACAGCCATGGGCACGTCATGGGCCTGGGCTTTTCCGCGCTCACCCTCGACTTGACCGAGACGAAATCGCTGGCCGAAGCGCTGGCCAAGGTTGCCGCCTATGCCAAGGCCAATCCGGATCGTCCGTGGATCCTGGGGCGCGGCTGGAATCAGGAGCTGTGGCCGGAAAAGCGCTTTCCGACTGCGGCCGAACTCGATGCCGTGGCCGGTGACCGCCCGGTCTGGCTGGAGCGAGTCGATGGCCATGCCGGCTGGGCCAACAGCAAGGCGCTGGCCGCCGCCGGCGTTACCGCGCTGACCAAGGCCCCGGCCGGCGGCTCGATCGAGCGCCTGGCGGGCGGCAAGCCCGCCGGGGTGCTGGTGGACAACGCGATGGAGCTGGTGAACAAGGCCGTGCCCGCGCCGCGCCCGGAAGACCGCGATCTGGCGCTGGCCAAGGCGCAGGAAATCCTGCTGGCCCGCGGCGTCACCGCGATTGCCGACATGGGCACCACGATCGAGGACTGGCAGGCCTTCCGCCGCGCCGGGGACAATGGTTCCCTGCGCATGCGGATCATGTCCTATGCCATGGGGACCGAACAGATGGCCCTGATCGGCGGCCCCGGCCCCTCGCCCTGGCTCTATGACGACAAGCTGCGGCTCAACGGGGTGAAGCTCTATTCCGATGGCGCGCTGGGATCGCGCGGGGCCAGCCTCAAGGCGCCCTATAGCGACGCGCCGACGATCAAGGGCCTGCGGGTGACTGGCGATACCCAGCTCAAGAATTTCATGAGCCGCGCCGCGCTCGACCGGTTCCAGGTGGCCGTCCATGCCATCGGGGACGAGGCCAATGCTGCCGCCCTCGCCGCGATCGAGGACATGAACCTGACCTACACCGGTGACCGGCGCTGGCGGATCGAACACGCGCAGGTGCTCGATCCGGCTGACATCGCCCGCTTTGCCAAGGCCGGGGTGATCGCCTCGATGCAGCCGGTGCACCAGACCTCCGACCGGCTGATGGCCGAGGCACGGCTTGGGCCGAACCGCCTGACCGGCGCCTATGCCTGGGCCAGCCTGGCCGCGAGCGGCGCCAGGCTGGCGTTCGGCTCGGACGTGCCGGTGGAACTGGCCGACCCCTGGGCCGGCCTTGCGGCCGCGATCAGCCGCACCGGGCCAGACGGGCAGCCTTTCGGCGGCTGGCAGCCGCAGGAACGGGTCAGCCGCGAACTGGCGCTGGCCGCCTACACTTCGGGCGGTGCCTATGCCGGCTTTGCCGAAGGCCGCTTTGGCCGGCTGCAACGCGGCGAACGCGCGGACTTCCTGCTGATCGACCGCGATCCGCTGCTGGCAACGCCCGCCGATATTCGCGCGACGCAGGTCTTGCAGGTTTGGGTCGGTGGCCGGCTGGTGCACCAGCGCGGCAACTGAGGGTCAGGAAATCGTTTCGCCCGGGGTCGGGACCAGTTCGGTCCCAGTCTCAGCTTCGGCGGCCTTCTTGCGATCGGTAAACCACATGATCGCCAGCGCGCTTTCGTAAAGCAGCCACAGCGGGATCGCGAGCATCAGCTGCGAGATCACGTCTGGCGGGGTCACGATCGCCGCGATGATCGTGATCACAACGATCACATAGCGCCGCGCCCGGACAAGATCATCGCGGCTGACGATCCCGGCGCGGTTGAGCAGCAGCAGCAGGACGGGAAGCAGGAAGCTGATCCCGAATGCCATGATGAACTGCATCACCAGGCTCAGGTAAGCCCCGATCTCGGGCAGCGCCTCGGTCGAAAGTCCGCCGCGCTCACCCTCAAACCCCAGGAAGAAGTGGAAGGCGGTCGGCATGACCACGAAATAGGCCAGCGCCGCGCCGGCGGTGAACAGGATCGGCGTGGCCAGCAGGAACGGCAGGAAAGCCTTCTTTTCCTTGGCATAGAGCCCCGGCGCGACAAAGGCCCAGAGCTGGTTGGCGATGATCGGGAAGCAGACCAGGAAGGCGGCGAACAGGGCCACCTTCACGTTGACGAAGAACGCTCCGTAAAGCTGCGTGTAGATCAGCTTGCCCTGCCCCGGCGGGAAGGCATTGGTCAGCGGGCGAACCAGGAAGCCGAAGATGTCATTGGCGAAATAAAAGCAGACGAAGAAGGCGACAACCAGCGCCAGAATGATCCGCATCAGCCGCGCGCGCAGCTCGATCAGGTGATCAAGCAGCGGGGCCTGCGTCTCGTCGATGTCCTTGATCTTCAGCACCATGTCAGGCGGCCTGATCCGGCTTGGGCTTGGCCTTGGCGCGCTTCGGCTTTGGCGCCGCGGCTTCCGGCGCAGCCGCAACCGGCGCTTCGGCCTTCACGGTGCCGGGATCCTGCCCGATCAGCGCGGCTTCGGCGCTGGCACTCTCGGGCGGATGCTCGCGCATGATCGCCTCGTTCTGCTCGCGCCACTTCTTTTCCATTTCGGCGAGCTCCGCCTCGCGGATCATGGTCTCCACGCCGGCGCGGAAATGGCCGGAAACGCGCCGGACCTTGCCGATCCAGCGCCCGGCCGTGCGCAGCGCCAGTGGCAGGTCCTTGGGACCAATCACCACCACCGCCACGATCACGATGAGCAAAAGCTCTGAGGCGCCAATATCGAACACGCGCCTGTTCTCGTCCGATTACTTCTGTTCGGTCTTGCTGGCTTCAGTGGCAGCAGTCGTCTCAGTCGATGCCGGAATCTGGGCCGGCGGGGCAGCGGGCTTGGTTTCCTCGTCGGCCATGCCCTGCTTGAAGCTTTTGATACCCTTGCCGAAATCGCCCATGATTTCCGACACGCGGCCGCGCCCGAACAGGACCAGCACGACCAGCAGCACGATCAGCCAGTGCCAGATTGAAAAACCGCCCATTTTATCGACTCCAATTCGAGGTTCCGGCCCCCGTCTCCGCCTATCTAGGCGCTTTCGTCCTCGCTTGCCAGTCCAGCTTCAGCTTCGGCAGCTTCTCTCCGCTGGTCGGCTGTTTCCATCGCATCGGCCAGGGCATCCTCGACCGGATCGAGCAGGCCGGCAGCCTTGAGCTCGTCCAGCCCCGGCAGGTCGCGGCGGCTTTCCAGGCCGAAGTGCGTCAGGAACTCGGGCGTGGTGGCATAGATCACCGGGCGGCCCGGAACTTCGCGGCGGCCAACGATCCGCACCCAGCCCGCTTCCATCAGCACGTCGAGCGTGCCCTTGGCGGTCTGGACCCCGCGGATCGCCTCGATCTCGGCGCGGCTGACGGGCTCGTGATAAGCGACGATGGCGAGAACCTCAGTGGCGGCGCGCGATAGCCGCCGCACTTCCTCGCGCTCACGCCGCAGCAGATGCGCAAGGTCCGGCGCGGTCTGGAAGTGCCAGCGCTTGGCCCGCTCGACCAGCTGGATGCCGCGATCCTTGTAGGTCTCGGCCAGTTCGGCCAGCGCCGCCTTGACGTCCGCCCCGCCCAGGTGGGTCGAGATCGCCTCGGCCGTCATCGGCTCTTCGGCCGCGAACAGCGTCGCTTCCACCGCACGAACAAGGTCATCAGGCCGGGTCATGCCTTGATGCCCCGCAGCATCAGCGGGCCGAAGGTCTGCTCCTGCTGCAGTTCCGCCTTGCCCAGCCGCGCGAGTTCGAGCGCGGCAACGAAGCTGGAGGCCATGGCCGAACGGCGCAGCTTGGGATCGGCGTGCGGCGGCAGGAAATCGCGCAGTTCCATCCAGTCCAGATTTACGCCCAGCATCGAGGAGACCCGCGCCAGTGCGCTATCGAGCGTCATCACCATCCGGTCGCGCACCATGTGCACCACCGGTGCGGTGCGCGCCTTGACCTGGCCATAGGCCTGGACCAGCGCAAACCAGTCACACTGCCACAGCGCCTTGCGATCGACCCGCAACCCCTCGGGCGCGCCGCGCCGGAACACGTCGCGGCCCAGCCGATCCCGCCCCATCAGCCGCGCCGCCGCATCGCGCATTGCCGCCAGCCGCTGCAGCCGCAATTGCAAGCGCAGCGCCAGTTCCTCGGGGCTCGGGTCTTCCCGCTCATCGCGCGGCAGCAGCAGCGCCGACTTGAGGTAGGCCAGCCAGGCCGCCATCACCAGGTAATCGGCCGCGAGTTCCAGCCGCAGGGCTTCGGCCCGCTCGATATAGGTCAGGTACTGGTCCACCAGTGCCAGGATCGAGATCTTGCGCAGATCGACCTTCTGCCGCCGCGCCAGGTCGAGCAGCAGGTCAAGCGGGCCTTCCCAGCCATCGAGCTCGAGGTAGAGCGCCGCGTCCTCGGTCGCGGCGGCGCCGGGGCCGGCCCAGTCATCCTCTGGCAGGGTGATGGCGGGGCTGTCGATCAGTTCATCGCTCATGGCCAGCCTCGTGCCAGGGCTTCGACAGGCTCAGCCTGAGCGGGGTTTTGGTATTCGGGCCAGAACAAATCCCGCTCACCCTGAGCTTGTCGAAGGGTCATGCTCGCACCTCCGCGGTTTCAAGCAGCGCCAGCAGGGCATCGCGCTTGGCCGCAAGCTCGGCCTGCTCGGCCGTTGGCTGCGGCGCGCAGATCGCGCTGAGCGCGCGGGCGTGGCGCGCGGCGGTTGCTGCAGACATCGAGCCAAGCCGCTCGCAGATGCCAGTCATGTCGTCCATCTTTGCCCAGCAATTGAGCGCAATGTCACACCCTGCCTGGATCGCGGCTTCGGCACGGTCAGGCACGGTGCCAGCCAGCGCCTCCATATCGAGGTCGTCAGTCAGCAGCAGTCCGTCGAAGCCGATCGCACCGCGAATTATCTGCTCGATCACGAAGGGAGATTGCGTCGCCGGGTGGTCGGCATCCCAGGCGGTGAAGACCAAGTGCCCGGTCATGGCGATTGGCGCGTGGGCCAGCGCCTTGAACGGGGCGATGTCGCTTTCAAGCTCGACCGCACTGGCGGTGACCGTTGGCAATTCCTTGTGGGTATCGACCATCGAACGGCCATGCCCTGGCATATGCTTGATCGTGCCGGCCACTCCCGCGCGCGCGAGGCCATCAAGCACCGCGCGCCCGATTGCCGCTACCCGCAGCGGCTCAAACCCATAGGCGCGGTCCCCGATCACATCGTGGGCGCCGTGCTGGCGGACATCGAGTACCGGGGCGTGGGTGCAGGTGATGCCGACTTCGTGGAGGTCATGGCCCAGCGCTTCGGCATTGGCGCGGGCCGCCTCGATCGCCGAGGCCGGGGCCAGATCGAATAGCCGGTCGAACAGGCTGCCGGCGGGATAGGCCGGCCAGACCGGCGGCTTCATCCGGGCGACGCGCCCGCCTTCCTGGTCGATGGTGATCAGCAGCTTGTCGCGCCCATGGATTGCCCGCAGGTCATCGGTCAGCGCGCGAACTTGCTCACGGCTTTCGATATTCCGGCCAAACAGGATGTAGCCCGCCGGATCGGCCTCACGGAAAAAGGCCCGCTCCGCGGCGGTCAGGGTCAGTCCGGAAAGGCCGAAAATGGCGGGAGTCATGGCGGGCGAAAGGTCGCAGGAAGTGCCCCGCCGTGCAAGCGGGACGCCCCCAATGCGTGTGGATTATCGGCCTACTTAACCTGGCAGGAGATGCCCGCACCCTTCAGCCGGCTGCACAGTGCCGAGGCCGCGGCCTTGTCCGAAGCCACCGCCTGCAGGCGATAGATCGTGCCGTTGTCAGCCGAACCGGCGATCACGCGGTGCGAAACGCCCGACAGCGCGCCACCCGCCTGGGCGACCAGCTTGCTCCAGCCCGCTTCAGCCGCAGCCTGTGAGGAGAAGGCGCCAACCTGGACACCGACCCCGCCAGCCGCCGCAGCAGCAGCCGGGGCGGTCGCGCTCGGCGCAGGCGCAGCAGCCGGCGCAGCGGGAGCAGCGGAACCGGCCATCACCGGCGGACGGCTCTGCCCTTCGGAGGCGGCAAAGCTGACATCGCCGGTGCCATCAAAGGTCTTGCCGCCCGGGTTGGCCGGGGCGGACTTGTACGGCTCGGCCGGTGCGGCCACGACGCTGCCATCGGCGACCAGTTCGGGATCGGGGCCGCGATTGGTGAACCACCAGATCCCGCCAACCACTGCCGCCAGGATTGCCAGACCGCCCAGGAACATGGCGAGCAACCGGCTCGTATCATAGCCCTCATAGTCGCCGCCGTCGTCGTCTTCCCCGCTTTCCAGCCAAGGCAGGCGCTCATCGGGGGCGTCCAGTTCCAGCTGCTCGGTTTCGAGCCGGTCCTCGTCGTGCTCGTCCCAGTCGTGCCCGTCCTGCTCGTAACCGTCGCGGCGATCGTCCATAGCCCCCATCACATTTCCTCCACCGCCTCGACGCCAAGGAGCGCGAGGCCATTGCGGACAAGTTGCCCGATTTGTGAAGCAAGATAAAGCCTTGCGGACGTAAGTGCGGTGTCCTGTGCCACGATGAAGCGCTTTTCGGGCCGGTCGTTCCCGACGTTCCAGTAGGCGTGGAAGGCGGCGGCGAGGTCATGCAGGAAGAAGGCAACCCGGTGCGGTTCACGCGCCACGGCGGCGGCTTCGACCAGGCGCGGGAACTGTGCCGCCAGCTTGATCAGGCCCAGCTCTTCCTCACCCAAGCGGTCAAGCGCGGCATCGTCCGGCGCAAAGCCCTCGGCTGCGCCCTTGCGCAGGGTCGAGCGAATGCGGGCGTGGGCGTACTGGACGTAGAACACCGGGTTGTCCTTCGAGGCTTCGACCACCTTGTCGAAATCGAAGTCCATCTGCGCATCGGGCTTGCGGGTCA
>VFQM010001856.1_pt1 | contig 17212 bp, 21 predicted proteins | sample 3512391 | NCBI WGS metagenome assembly VFQM01 (sample SAMN10412369, study PRJNA504923) | tailings metagenome | isolation source: Replicate 1 from Balatoc abandoned mine | place: Philippines
TGCCAAATCAGCTTGATCACTCTTAACTCCTACCTCGTGGATGTGATTCACAAAATGCTCGCAGTTGAAATCGAAAACATCATAGCTAGTACCAATCATTTTATAAGCTTTATCAACAGCAATTCGTCTACTCCATTCGTTGCCGGGGAAATGCTTAACTCTCAAGAGTTGACGACCTTGCAAGAATTCATCCAACGTGATAATACGTACTCCGTAGAATGGATGATTTTCAATAACGAGTGATTGACCCACGTACAATCCGTAGTGGTCAATTATTCCCAAGAAGCTTTTGCTTCTTACCAATCCATCACCTGGTTGAATATTGCTTTTTTTAATAATGCTCATATTGATTACGAATCTGTAGGCAAATATAGCCGTTCATAGTAATAATACAAATATTACAAACAGTTTTTTATAGTTTGTATTACAAACAGTTTGTAATATTTGACATTTATGGTAAATTTGTGTCGCTAACTATTCAATGTGACTGATCAAGAAAAATCCATTTTTTACTTAAAAATTGGGTTAAATATCAAGGCGGTGCGAGAAAACCGAGACATGAAACAGCATGTTCTTGCCGAAATGTTAGGTCTATCTCGTGCCTCTGTTGTCAATATTGAGAAAGGTCGCCAACACGTTACGCTTCACACCTTGTGGCAGATTGCCACAGTGTTAAACGCAAACTTTTCTGATTTTATTGAAGGACTTGGTCAACGTTCCCCTATAAAAGTCGAAACTCAAAGAATGAAATTTGATGATTCTTTTACATCCCAATCTGAAAAGGATGAAGTTAGAAAGGGAATAGAACAATTCTTTGAAACCTTAAACAAATCATAATCATGTTAATTAAGAAAATTGAGAATCTAGCATCATCAATTTTAACTGAGTTAAACATTAAAAGCGCACCTGTAGACATTAAAGCCATTGCGAAACAAAAGGGAGCAATCATTAAGCCTTATAAGGTAGATGAGAAAATTTCTGGGATGCTCTTTATTAAAGATGGTCACGGAATTATCAGTTACAATCCTACTGAGTCCACAGTACGACAAAGATTTACAATAGCTCATGAGCTGGGTCATCTGCTTCTTCATAAGAAAACCCAGGACATTTTTGTGGATAAGCAATTTCAAGTTCATTTCCGAAATGAGAATTCTTCTTCAGGTCAAGACATTCAAGAACTCGAAGCGAATGCATTTGCGGCAGCCATACTTATGCCTAAGGATTTATTATTGAATGAAATTAAGAAACATAATTTCGATCTTGGTGACGAATCCGCAATGAAAGAGCTTGCAAACCTTTTTAATGTTAGTCTTCAAGCAATGACATTTAGAATGGTAAATCTTGGATTCTTTAGTATAAAATAGAGGTTCAACGGTTTCTGTTAACCCCAAATTATCTTGTTCGGTCAACTCAGAATGATTTTTTTTGCAAATGCTCATCAAATAAAATGACTCAAAGCTTAATGCCATCTTCTAAAGTTAGAACTCTCGAACTTAATGAACAGATCCCTCACATAACAAAGTACATGGGATCTAAAAGAAATCTAATTGATTTCATTGTCAAATCATTAAATGAAGTTTATACGGGCAAGGAAACCATTGTTGATCTATTTGCTGGTTCATCCATCTTATCAGGAGCTTTAAGGAATCAAGCCAAAGTCCATTCCAACGATATACAATCATATTCTGCGGTATTAGCAAATCTATATCTATCAAATTACGATTGGATATCTTACAATGGGATATCTGAGCATGTGGTTGATAAGGCTACAATAATCTATGAAAACTATAAAAAGAATAACAACCTCAGGTTTGATTACTCTAAGATAAATTCTATTGATGCACTTACTAAAATTGAGGCTAAGCAAAGAAATCTTTACAAAAAAGATTTTACACACCAAGACTATCACTTGTTTACAAAATATTATTCTGGAACATATTGGAACTATGATCAGTGCCTCTGGATAGACTCCATAAGAAAAGTGGCAGATGACTATAAAAACACTAACCTATATTTCGTCATTTTGGCGAGTCTGATGTTTGCGATGACGTATAACTCTCAGAGTACAGGTCATTATGCACAATATAGAGATGCCACAAGTGACTCTTCGATGAAGGATATATTGATTTACAGACAGCGTGAATTTTTGCCTTATTTTAAAAGAAAATTTGCCGATCTAAAAGTAGCACTGAATGAGAATAAGTATGCCTTCAGGACAACTACATTGGACTATAGCGAATGTCTTGATGAGATCAATCCTAATTCTATTGTTTACGCAGACCCTCCATACTGCTTCGTACACTACTCAAGATTCTATCATGCCTTAGAAACTCTTGTACTATATGATTATCCTGAAGTTAAACACAAAGGACGTTATAGAACAGACAGGCATCAATCACCTTTCTGCATCAAGACAAAAGTTGAAGGCGCCTTTGTCAATCTATTTCAAAAAATAAAGACTAAAGAATCGAGTCTTGTATTAAGCTACAGTAATACAGGGATGATTGATTTGGAGTCTCTCAAGAATCTATTAAAAAAACAAATGGGGAAAGAGTATGAATTTGAAACTAAAGTTCTCTTATATAAGCATAGCACAATGGGGAGGAAGGAAGATAAATCAAGAAATGTTCAGGAAGCTGCTCTAATTGCTAAAAAAGTTTAAGCATTAGGATCATAAAGACTTCTTTTTATTCCAAAAACCAAAAGTGGGCAACCTCCTCCACTTCCACCTTTAATTCTTGGAAGCAGCTTACTCATGTGGGTAGTTGAAGCCCCGTATGAGTCACCTTTATCTAATTCTTGAAAAAGTCCTTGCAACTCATCGGATCTGGTAATTATTACACCAACACTGATCGCCCTTAAGTCAAAAAGCAGTCTGAAGTTATTTAAGTCCCTATCGTAAAAGGGATCTTTATTGTTCCATTCTAATTCAAGCGCGATTCTGTTCTTGAAGCAATCCACTTTGTGCGTTGGAGAACTGTGCTCCTCGCCATCGATCAAAATACTTGTTTCAAAACCCTTCTCAACCCAGCCGCGTTCACTGAACGCACTATCAAGTTCATTAGCAATCGGGCTTTTCCTACCCCCCTTAGCTATAATACTTGATTTCTTTAAGGTAAAGCCCGAAAGCACAGCAAATACATCTTCAAGTTCATTAGGAAAATCTTCCTTGAGTATTGCCAATGAGTGCCGGTATTGGTGGAATTCATAGTTCTCACGAATAAATTGAGGTATATAATCTACTCCTGCCATATCGGAACTGCTAGTCACAAGGTATTAGCATTGCGAAAATAGCAAATTTGAATCTATATTTACTCAAGACCCCAATCACTTTACAGTTAATATAGTCGGTTTCGCTTTAGAAATAGTGAAAAGTATTCTCTTCTATTAGACTTTTCCCTTTATGGAGCTCTTGGAGGATAACTATTACTACACTCTAATCAGAGTAATTGCATAGACCGGAATTAATATGTTCAGAAACATCGCAAATAGAATCCTACTATTAACCAATCAAAATTTATTCAATTGTCTACATAATTTGCTCTAATGGATTGAGTTTTCCCATAATTCAAAAAGGTAACTCTTCGTAATCAAAAGACTCTCTAGCAAGAGGAGAATTCCCTACCCCATTCTTCCCTAAGAGTTGCCTCACTGGCCAAGCCTGCATATTATCTTCATCATAAGGTTTGATTAATTCCTGAAGTAATTCTTTATCTGCTTTTTCATTCAGTGGTTTTAGCCAATCCCACATCAATTCTTTAGGCAAAATCAGTGGCATTCTGGGTCCTACTTCCTCCGTTCTTTTTGAGTTATGAATGAAGCTCATCATTTCATTCCCTACGGTAGTGACTATGGTAGTAGTATGTTTTATTTCACCTGTCGCTTTGTTTTCCCATCTCTCCCATAAACCCGCTACTGTCATGGGTTCATCCTTCTTCAGGCTGATAAAAAAAGGATACTTCTTTCCATTGTAGGCATGGTGTTCGAAAAATCCATCCAGGACAATAAGGCAACGCCTCTTTTTTGCAGCCTCCCGGTAAGATGGCCTATCCCAGATAGTCTCCCCCATGGCGTTGAGGCATTTCTTCTTTATAAGTTCTGCGTCTTTCTCTGTCTTTATAAAAAAGGGAATCAAGCCCCATCTAAACATTTGGAAACGGTGTGGCTCCTCATTAGTGATAACAGGAAGTAGTGGATGACTATAGCCATTAGAATGATAAGCCTTAAGGTTGAGATAATCTTCAATCTCGGCTCGCTCTTGCTCCAATTGTTCTTGCGTCAGGTAATGCTCACCGTAATAGTTAGCCGATCTGGTTAGTTGTTCTGTATCGACACACATGCTAATATCTTTTCAAGTGGATGGGTATAAAAGTAAAACTCATCTACACCCTCAGCCATTTCAAAACATTGCTCATCAGCTATCGGAATTAAATATTGGTTGGAATACCTGATCAATAACTCATGGGGTATATCAAATAAACATGGGGTGACGATAGTATAGTCACCTTGGTTGTGGCAGATGACAAATCGGAATCCCATCAATGCCCATGAATGGACATGATAATGGGTATACTCTTCAAGTTCGTCAACTAATAGGGGCATATTATACTACTTCGGATATTAAGATAATAAAATTTATCCTTTCGGTTTAGGTTGGTGACCTAATGCCTTTGCGATATCAGGATGTTCTTTAAGGTAATTGGCCAACTCTTGGAGGGTAAAAAAAGATTTTGTCCCTCGCACACATTGGTCAACCATATAAACATCTATTCTAATCTCCTTTATGGGTAGGTATACTTGATGTGCCATGATTTAAAGCTACGGGTGTCTATTGGTGATTCATAGGTTTGAAAAAAGCCGTGACATCAATTGTCAAATTATTTCATTTTCCCATTTGACATTAAATCAAGAGCAAGCCAATTTTAGCCCATGGGAAGGGGAGCAAAGCGATTAATTAGGGTCAGTATTATACCTGAGGATTTACAGCTATTTGAGGTAACCGATATAAGCCCCTACTTCGAATACCTTACTAAGACCTTTCATGTATCCCCTAAGTGGGAAAGGTATTTCAGAGATGCTCTTTTAAAAGTTGAAAAAGGTAAGAGTGACCAAGAGTACTTTTTCGAATTCATGAAAGAAAATCTGGAGCCTGCATTGAAAATAATTCTTCAGCGTGAGGAAGTGATTTTCGCCATTGCCCGATACCTTATTAAACCTCGCATTGAAGAAAAAAAGCAGGAGCAGGAAAACTTACGCGATTTCTATAGAACGGATAGGTGGCGCAATGGGTAATGGTAGGGTAATGATACCCCCATCTCATAATTATAGCTATCATAATTATCAACCTCCCCTCTACCTACTTTCAGGTATACTTGCTAGAACGATAGGTATTGTCTGACGCTTTTCGGATGATTTTCTTGCAGGTGTGGGAGGTGTCTAATCTACCGTTGACAGACATTCTAATAAAAAAGAAACAATTACAATTTCAGCACGGCTTGAAATACCACCCATAGTATCAGAATGCAAGGAAAATGCCTTCCGTTAAGCCGGAGACATATTTCGATAATTGATTTGAAATAAAAATATCCCTATGGATGAACATTTACCCTTTGAGGGTGGCGAGAGCCACCCTTTTTTTATGGAATCAGAAATACACTATATGGCAACCTATAGCCTATTAAATAATAAGGAGTATACAGTATACTATAATAGTCCTCATGAATTAATCCTTGGTATCTGGGGATTTAAAAATCAGGATACCATTACCTACATACGATCATCCGATGGGGAAGTACTATTTACCATTACTGTCGAAAAGTTTAAGTACCGTATCGCCTCAGGCCTCTATACTGTACCCTACCCTGACCTTGAATTATTATACCTGAGGCTATTACTTTCAATACGCAAATCAAAGAACATTAGTGATAAGGGTATTTTCCTCCAGCATACCTACAGTCTATTCAGATACCTCAGTACCATTCGTGGCGGAACTGACATTTACCTCGCCTCAGAAAAACTGAGGACTATACTATACCTAAAGTATAGAAGGAACTCCCTAATACACTTATTAGCAGTTCTAAATGCGTGGACAGATCAAAACCCTGACATACTTCTGTGCCACATAAACCTACCATCCACTATGCCACATAAACCGATTCTCATAGAATACCTGCAGCTATTCTATGGGAAAAGAAAAATAAGGATACATGAATACCATCCCGACCCAGAGACCGACCAAATGATGACAACAGATAATAGCAGAGAAATAATCCTAGTTATAAACCAATTGATCAAATAACATGCGACAAGTAGTTAGTAAAATAGCCAACATCATTACGAGCCTGGGGGCAGTCATTTTTGTGCTGCTAATGACCATCGGTGCGATGATCTTTTTAAGTCATGGATTGTATTTTCAAATCTTTAGTAAGACCATGGTTACTTGGCAAGCAGAGGCGGCATCATGGATACTAGCTTGTGGCGTAGAGACGACAGTATTAATCGTAACATGCAACACTGAATTCCTCAACAAAAAGCTTCCGATCTTTTTAGCCATTTGCTCTGGTATAATAGTCCTCTTTTTTATTGAAGCTTTTGATACTACCCAAAGCACCCTTGACCTTTCTATGAGGTGGTTTGTGGGTGGGCTTGTTGCTTTGCTAAACTTTATCTATTCAGAACTCTTTTACAAAAAATTGCTGGACGCCAATGAAAAAGAAACAGCCACTGCAAAACTGCAAACACTGCAGGCAGTTCATCAGAAATTGGAGATGGAATTTGAAAGTGTGAAAGCACAAACAGAAGAAGCAGGTAATAAGATTGCTGCGTTAGAGAATGAACTTCTAGAATTGCGAACTTTCAAAGAAATAGAAATTCAAAAGCTTACATGTCCTAGCTGCAAACTTACTTTTGAGAGTGTGTACAAATTAAATTCACATAGAAACACCTGTTTGTCACTACCCACGCAAGAATCAAAAGTGAATGGTGTAAAAATTATTAATTAAAAAATTCTCCCTTTAAGAGATTCTAAAAACTAATTTCTTAGGATGTTCCATGTTATGCAGTTTAGGACTCCACCATCATTTGCAATTTCTTTACTGTCAAGCGCATAAACGCTATTACCTGCGAAAATTTGATCAAAGAGTATGTAAACCTCGTCATCTTCTCTGATACCGAAGGTTGGCACGATGACAAGGTCTTTCATCTGCAAATAATTAATATAGCAACCATCCGCTTGAAGATCATTTTGATTGTTATAACTGCTATAAGGGATAGTAAACCTATCGAGTCCAGTATTATGAATTGCATTTTCAAATGACCGATGGAAATCAACATCACAATCTTTAAAATCACTCACAAGAATAGTGTCGTCATCTAGAAATCTAACCATTCCATCTGCATGCCCCGTGAAATCTCTCGGTTGCTGTGGAATAAAAAAGATTCTTTCTACTTCAAGCAGTTCATATAGAGCAGCAATCAATTTCTTTCGATCAATTTCCGGGTTATCCAAGAATAAACGCTCAGTTATCATTGCCTTCCTCTTAGAGCGAACAATGTTACCACCATCAAGTATAATGTTTGATCTTGTAGTTACTAATCTAAGTATACCACTGATATGATCTGGGTCCGTAATTATTTTGCTCCATTTTTTAGTACTCGTGAGGTAAGGTGGTCGGTAAGTGAATTGTACAAATTGATCCAATCCAATTTGAATTGGCATATAATCAACAGCCCAGATATCTTTTGTCTTAGGTAAAAAATCAAAACCGACATTACATCGCTTTAGTAGTGTCTCAAACCTTTGGTAAAAGCTTGGGTATTTTTTAGGTAAAGTGTCTGCCAAGTACAGGTAGTTTGTCTCACTATCTATGATCATTACTTTATCTTGATGCTAAAATTATAGTTGTACTTATCCGTTCCACTCTCTACTGCATTCTTCCCTAATCCGATTCTTGGTTGGCTAAAAATTGTTGATTTTTCAAAATTGTGTGGAATGATTTCTGCCCTAAAGGAGGGCGAAAAGGCATTCGCACCGCTAAACAGTCTCATCATGCAGACTTGTGGTCCCTTATAATGAATCCCATTATGCACATCCATAATCGCTCTTATTAAAATACCACCGAAACGATCGTCATCATTTTTTAGTGCTATATCAATTCCAGAATAATGGAAAAACCAATCACCTCTTTTACGTTCATAATGCTTTGGCTCGTAAGTACTTTTGTCTGGATGTGACTCTGAGTTCCAATAAAATTCCACTTCTGTAACTCTATAAAGTCCGCTATGAGTGCTGATTGCATACTCATCAAATAGTTTTTGTGCGATCTTTCGGAATCCTTCTTCGTTCGCATCTTTGATAATCAAAAAATCCATAATGCTAAGTTTTCCTCGGAGATACGGAGAAGTATTTTATAAGTTACTTATAAATTAATTGATAATAACTTAATTAAAATAAAATCATTGATAGCGTTCTAGTTTGGATAAAGCTATATGGGAATATTTGTAGCTTTCAAAAAATACAATTAGCCAAATAGATCAAAAGAAATTACAACCTGATCTTGGGTTATAATAGATGAAGACAGTGTCAGAAACTAAAACTCTACTTTTTCCCGTAGTTAAGTACTCTGTTATAGTACCTTTTCAAACCAGTTCTACGCTCTATTGATTGGGTTTCATCTTCCATTTTATTTTTAAATTCCTTAGGTAAGTCAAGGCTATTGTTTTTTACAATTACCCCCGTCACAGTTGGAAGCTTCGTCCTATAATTTGTTTTCTTATGGCTTACTTTAAAGCCATCCTCCACTAATGAATCTAAAATATCCTGAATTTTTCCTTTGAAATCTCTAGGACTGGAAAATGTCAAGTCGTCTACAAATGATGTGAATGTAAGGTTATTCTCAACAGCAATTTGTTGTAAACGTTTGCCAGTTTTAACAAACACAAGATTTGCAACAATTGGAGATGTAGGGGCACCTTGGGGAAGTTTGCCCTTGTAGGTAGATAACTTGGTTAGGTACCTTGCAACAGTAGGTGAAAATTCAAATGAAAGAAACATTTCAAAGACCTGCTTATGATTCACTGAAGGGAAAAAGTTTGAAAGGTCAGTCGTAAAAATATATTTCTTTCCTTGGTGTCTTCTGGCATTAGAAATATTATCCTTTCCTCTTATTGCACCAAAGGCATAATCAGGAATAGTAAGATTTTGAAGTATGTTTTTTTGAAGGCGTTTTTGAATTACTTTTAGTCGTTTTATACTTGGATTTAGGACTCTTTTTTGAATTACGCCATTCTTCAATTTCGGATCACCATTATCATTCTTCTTTATCGTTTCTTTCTGGTAGTAAAAGTTGTCAATGTTATTGATTATATGATCAATTTCAGATAGTTCTACCTTTAGTTCGTAAGCTAAATGTTTGGTTGTCTTGATCATTCCATTGAAATTGATTCGCCAAAAAACTCTGTCACCATTGAATTAATAGATGGAGCTAAATGTTTAAATGCATCTCTTTTTTCAGGAGCAATGTCATTTATGTCAATCGCAAGGAAAAAAAGAACTGGGATAGGTACATTTAGATTTTCACAAATGATCTTAAGGGTAGATATATTTGGCTCTTTAACATTGTTTTCAATCTGTGATAAGTATGTTTGAGTAATGCCACTTTTTTCAGCAAGCCAATTTTGCTTGATCCTCTTTTGTTGTCTAATCTGTTTTACAGCGTTACCTAAGTCCATGTGTTTGAATTAAGAGAAAAAATCAGGGGTGTCGGCTAGAAGATGTCTTTCAAATGATCGCTCACAATAAACAGCCTGCTCAAGATTTCAAAAATTCTAGCAACAAGGCCAAAATTTCGACTTCTTTTTGCTTCTTGAATTACCTCAAGGCACTCATTCAACAAAACTTTTTCTTCGTCCGAAAACGAACAACGGTTCTCCATTAGGAGATGCTTGATTCCTGTTTCCAGGTCACCAAGGCTTTTGACGTTTTTAATCATCATTTGTAACTGGCTTTTATGCCTGCTACACTTCAATGAAGCCCGTTTACAAATTTCTTAAACGTTGTTCGTTCGTTTGCACCCCCAAAAATTCCTGCTACAAAAAGTAACAGATGTTTAGAACTGATTTGATCAACTCTACTCCGGTCAACGTCATAGATATTGATTGAAATCTTGAGTGTCCCAACAGAACCACTAGGGTTGTGTAACTAAATACACTTTACAGTTAGAATTTCGTAATACGATAGCCAAAAGCATCTTTCAAAGAACTATATCCTATTATACGTAAATATTAACTGCTGGTTAATATTTTAGGTAAAAATATTTTGTTGATTTTGATTAATGGACTTAAATAGCTGATTATCAGTATTTTAATTTTTATACAGAATTGTAAAGTCCACGCTTGTTGGCATTTTAGGCATTGAAATAGGAAGAAATTTGGTGTTCACTCTAATTCCAGGGAAAAGTTGAGCCGAATCAATTTCAACTTACTTTCTTCAGAATTACTTTTGCAATGGGGTTGATTCAACTTGACCTCTAGCACCATTAAGTAATTCTATGCAAGTGGTTATCATTCATTGATTTTTCAACAAGTCCTTGTAGAAAGAGGGTAAATCAAGTTGATGAATATTCAATATTTTCACTAAAGTTCTAATGGTAATATTTGCGCCATTCTCTATCCGCCAATACTGCTTTCGGTCCAGTCCGTTATCTAAGGCAAAGCCTTCATAACTAGTATAACCCATATTGATACGAAGCTGCTTCAATCGTTTTGCAGTTAGAGCGACCCACTTCTCAGGAGATGTCTTTTTTGATTTCGCCATCCACAAAAGGATAGCATTCTAAGATTTTAAATTACGGCATATAATGCACTTTTAGTTTTGCGGCATAAAATACACTTCTTTTCTACAGATTTGTTTAAATACCCATTGTACGAGTCAAAAAGAATATTTTTCTTTGTTACGAATGATGAAGACTTTCCCTTTAGCCCAAGGGAAAGTCTTCTTGTTTTAGGGGTGTTGGCACCCGCCCCTACTAAATTGATCCATACACATAATGAATCAAAGCTACTGGGGCAATGCCCCTGACCTATTTAAGTGGGACTTGATAAATTACCTTGCTCAGACTGATGCAAAGTCTATAATCTATGTAGGCATGGAGACCCAGCCTCGACTAAAAGAGAATGACCCTAAGTATTTGACTTACGAGATCGGTAGCAAAAATGAAAGACTCTGGAAATTCCTTCAGGATAGATACAATAAACCAAATTCTGCTTTCGCAGAAATTTCTCAGTATTTCGAAGAATCGAAAATCACTTTCAAGTCAGCACCAACAAATTACAAACAACCCTACTTTGATCAGGATTACCGAGAACTGTATTTCGATGAGGTTGCCAAAGATTATGGGAATTTCAATAGCTCCTCCATTCTATTTATTGACCCTGACATTGGTACAGACATAGGTATTAGTCGGAGGTACCGTTCTATGAGGCACATGTACCTCCGTGGAGTTGAAATCCAAAAACTACAAGCTTCACTAAAACCAACAGATTATCTAGTTTACTTCCAGCATCTTGGCAATAGTAACTACTCATTAGAAAGAAGGTTGGCTGATATCAAGTCAAGTCTTGGTGAATGGGTAATCATGGCAGGTTACCAAAGAATTCAAGCTGCCATTGTTCTTGTACTACAATCAGAAGGGCAGCTACTAGATAAACGAGAGAAAATAAAACAATACTTCAAACAATACGAATACCTAGACCATAAGGAAAAGATTATCCACCGCTAGAAGAGCTGATCAAATTGATCAGCTCTTCTAGTTTATGGCGGTTGGCACCCCCCCCCAACATCAAAAATGTGAAAATCAATTTCAACTTAACCAAAACCAAATATGAAAACCATTTTAAAAAGCTCCATTGTTCTGACCTTCTTTTCAATATCACTCTTTTTATTCCAGATCGCTTGCGAGGACGAGGTAGAAGCTCAGCAAGCTAATCAAGGGCTGACCCAGCAAAACAAACTAATCTATATTAATGGAGCGAACTACTCTATCAATCAAATTCAAATCATGAATTTAGATGGAACAGGAATTACTGATGTTCCAATGACCAACCTGCCACCAGACCTGTACTGGCAAACAGTAAGGATCACACCGGATGGCAAAACATTGGTACTTTCTGGGTATGACGCTAATGCTGGTAACGTGAACATTATTTATACAATGAATACAAGTGGTACCGATGTGAAGAAAATTTATCAACAACCTTCAAACTCAACAGGTGAAATAAAGCAAGTGGAACAAGCATACTAAACCATATTTTATGAAAAACTCAATTAATATACTGATACCCTTATTACTACTTGCCTCAATTTGTTTTGCCCAAACAACAAAGAAGGTTGAAACATATCATGATCCATACGAGAAGACTTCTGTTTATGAAGTTTATACTGTACTAAATACTCCTCCCTATGAAAAACATGGAAACTATAAAGCCTACAATACCAATAAAGTACTGATGGCTGACTATAACTACCTAAACGGGAAAAAACATGGAACCTGTATAGATTATGGTGGAAAGGAAATGAACACAAAATCAGATAAATTTTATTTAGATAAGCCGCTATTGATCTCCAATTACAAAAATGGTGTCTACCATGGCGATGTCATAAAATATGTCTATTGGAATGGTCAGCAAATAGCTGCCTATAAATCCAGTTACATTGACGGAAATACCATTTTGACTGAAGAAAGAGACTACCAGAATAAACTTACCAAATCCCTTAGGCTAAATGGGTTAAACTTCTCAACATTTCCGAATGGACAGCGTGAGAAGGAATACACATTGAAAAATGGTGAATACGAAGGCAAGTATGTTGAGTACTATGAAAACGGACAGATATCGGTAGCAACAAATTATAGTAATGGCAATCTCTCTGGAAAACACATGGAGTACTTTCCTGATGGAACTATTCAAATGGATGCTACTTACCAAAACGGAAAATTAGTTGGCGAAATTGTTGCCAATTGGACAAACGGCAAACCTCGAAGAAAGACAAAGTTTAGCTCAGCGTATGAGGAACTTTCAACTCAGGAGTTTTCACAAGACGGGATTCTAAAACTTAATCGTGAAAAATCAGGGAACCTTTATCTTCAAATAACCTACGATTCAATAAAGGGTTATAAAATTTTTGAAGAGCAGTTAACATTTGACAGCAATTCCAATGATTTCATTCGTAATGGAAAACTTGTAGCCTATAACGAACAAGGCAAAAAGATAATCGAAAATAATTTTAAAAATGGAGTTGGCGATGGTGAATACTCTCAGTGGGATTCCCAGGGGAACCTAATCTCCAATGGATTTGCAGCAAATGGAACAAGAGTTGGAAAGTGGAAATTTCATTATGATGCTAATTGGAATCAAGTTTCAGAAAAATCTCAGGCAACTTATTTTAGAGAAATCGACTACAGTAAGCCAGGATACTGGACTACAATAGACTATTACATTTCAGGTGAAAAGCAGTTTGAAGGTGTACTTAGTTCAGAAAATCCAGATGTAATAGAAGGAAAGGCAAAATTTTACCATAAAACCGGAAAACTATTTGAAGAGGTCACCTACATACAAGGATACAAATCAGGAAATTCTACGATCTATAATGAAGATGGAATTATGACCAAGAAGCTCAACTACTATATTGATTCAACTAAGGGCAGATCAATAAAAGTTGAAGAGTATTATCCGAGTGGCGTAATAAGAGCAAAAGGTTCGATGACTATTGACGAACAACGTTTTGGTATTTGGCAATACTTTGATGAATCAGGTAAAGAGTACAGCAGAGAAGATTTTCGATACTAAGGTTAATTAAAAATTGAAATGAGGAAGCTAATTTGATTGATTTAGTTTCCTCATTTTTTTTAATTAATTGAATTGTAAACTTGGTAAGTTTGATTTATCATTTTTTCAAGAATGAAAAGTCAGGATTCCACTGCTTTAGAATCCTTCCCTCTTTAACCTCATATACCAAATCTTCAGTGTGAGTTAATTTCCACTTATTTCTCATTACGAAAAAAATCATTCTTTCAAGGTCTTTATAAACTTGATGGATGTCCTTGTAGTGCTTCCTAAAAATCAAGATGTGGTAATACTTCGAGGCAAAGGCTAGCATTGTAAAAACTTCCTCAGCCGGATAATAAAGATTCCCTTTAGTGGAAGCAGCAGGAATCTCAGACATTTTGGAAGTATAAAACTTCTGCAAATATTCCGGCATCAGCTCTGGTGAAATTTCGCGCTGTCCAATTTTGATCAACATATTATCATAAACCTTTCCAAACTTTTTGTTATAGTCAAGTCTATAACTTTTCGTGTTAAGATTTTGTGATTCAAAAACGGAATAGTAATAAAGCTGCTTCACCAATCTAATATCTGTGGGGTGAATTACCCGTTTTCCTTTTCCGTAAAGTTCCGTGATCTCCTCTGCGCGTTTTCCCATTAGAGGTAGCCATAAGTTGATGTATTTCATGAGTGCTATGTTTAGCAGGACTGTTCTCAGTCTTACCTTATTTTATTGATAAAGCGACACTGATTTTTAAAATCTATAAGGATAATGCCACTACCAAATTCAAAAGATCAATCAAAAAGCAGCTATAAATAGCAAAAAATAGACTTTTAGACATTTTGAAAAATAAAGTTGACACCTGTGATTTTTTACTAAAAGTCACAGGTGTGAACCCTCGAATTATTGCGGCAAAATTCCCTGATAGGGGTATGTAAAGTGTAGGGGTCGCAGCAAAAAAATGAGTCAAAACATACCAAGGATTTAAAATCGGCCACAAACTACGCCAAACGCCTCTAATGGCTTAAATCCCAAAATACCGCCACTTTTTTTCTTTTGATCTTTGAAAAAAAATGAAAAAAATGAAAGATTTCAATTACAACCGAGCCAAAATCGCACAGATTTTTAAGGATATCAGCCACGAATATCCTATAGAATGGATCATCAAAACGGAGGATGAATATGACTACGATCATGAGGACATTTTGGCTATGAAGAATACTTTGAATCGTTTTGCTGAGAATTCAGCCAGGTTTAAAGAACACCTTGAAAAGTTCAATTCTATTACAGTAACAGAGGAAGAAGCAAATACTCTCCTTGTTATTGCGTACATCCTTCAAATCAAAGATCGAATTCCATTAGGTAATGCATACCCAGAAAGATTCGACTTTAACGACCCTTGGGAAGAATTCATGAAGGCAGAGGCTATTAAAGAACAAAAGGAGGAAATTAAGAAAATGAGAAAAGCGGGAAAAACTATTACCCTAAAACGTGGTCCAAAACACGATAAAAGACAATACCTGTACATGGAAACATTAAAGCGTTTAACGCCCGCATTCATGACTTATCCAAGAAAAACTTCTAGGAAGAATGCATTATTACTATGTGGATTCCTAATGCTTCAAGCCGGGTATAATGAGTTTTATATGGCTTACGAATTGACAAAACCGAGTAAAGAAATTACTGATGACGAAGGTAATGATTGGTATGTTGAAATTAGCTTTCACGACTACCTTTACGGTCGTCTAAAGGAATTATACAAAAGAGTCACTAAGTAGGATGAATTCGTTGCGCCATTTTGATATTGGAATCAGGGTACCCTTAATAGTACCCTGATTCTCCAAACAAATTGCATTTTAGATTGCAAATCCACCTAATCATTCCACGCTGCAGTTATCTCTGTTCTAATTCTCTCCTTTGTGGTGTTGATATAAGATGCAAATGATTTTTGATCACGATGAGTCGTTATTTTCATCACTGTGCTTGGAAGCATTCCCCGCTCCAGGCTTTGAGTTATAAAAGTTCTACGTCCCATATGGGTAGTCATTAACTCCGAAAATTTTACTTTTGTGATCTGCTTACGTCCACCTTTATATGTTGCTACTTCATGAATGTCATCAAAGCCAGCTTTTCTTCCCAACACTTTTAACTTTTTATTCATAAAATGATCATCGAAAAATGGCACACCCTCTTGATACTTTTGAAGTATTGGCTTTGAATATTTTGTCAGTGGTATTATGGCCGTATCATTAGTCTTCCTTGTGTTAATGATAATATGATCATCTTTAATATTCTCCGGTTTTAATCGGCTATAGTCAGAGAAGCGCAAACCAGTTGTACAACTCAGTACAAATAGATCTCTTACTTTTTCTAATTCGATGTCATCAGATAAATCCAAAGTAAAAAGGTGTTCCAATTTCTCTTGATCGATGGTAAAAATCTGTGTTGGATTTTTGGGCTTAGTAAATTGTTTGTATGCAACGTTTGTTGTCAATTTCTCCCTATCAACTGCCCAATTCATAAAGGTTTTTATAACTTTTACTTGAAACCCAACGCTATTAGGTGAGCAGTTCATCTTTCCATACATATAGTAAAGTAACTTCTCATAAAAATCCATGTTGATTTGATCAAACTTCAGTCTCACATTGTTTTCCGTTTGAAAGTCCTCTAGTCTCTTTTTAGCAGTTCCATATGGTTTTAGTGTACTCTTCCGTACTCTTTTGATATCTAGCTGATACCTGACGAAGTTTTCCCAATGATCTAGAATGAAAGGTGAGGCATTTCGTAAATCTTCCTGCTTGGGCTCATACTTATCCCTAAAGGTTTTATTGACTGCATCAATCGTAGGATCAGTACCTAAAAGGAGTAATTCTATTCTAAGATCATCAATTATACGCCTCTTCTTCTCTATCAGAGCATTGATATTTGTATATCCCCTCAAAGTTCTTTTGACAAAACCTGAGCTATCCCAGTGCTTTGGATCAATCATTTGTCCTACTGCAAACAATGTGGATTTCTGGTTATGAGTATATCTAATAAAAATTGGGGTCTGACCTTTAGAGTTTATTCTGTTGCTCCTAATTACTGCTTTAGTTGTTGCCATAGTTTTAGGTAAAGTTTTGGCGTTACTTTTACCAATACCCAAAGCTCCCACAGTGCGGGGAAAAGTGAAAAAGAATATAATTATTCCAAGTTTTTCGCCTAAGGTCGAGTTAGAGGTCTAGTAAACACCAGAAAACTAGATTAAAAAGTGAATGTTAAATTTTTGAACTGTTGACTCTGAAGAGCTAGAGCAAAAAATAGGAGAAAAACTAAATAACTAATTGAAAATGAGAGCTATCCCAGCGGGATCACAAAAGGATCAAAATAAAGCTTACAAATAAATCGGGATAA
>VFQM010001858.1_pt1 | contig 17210 bp, 20 predicted proteins | sample 3512391 | NCBI WGS metagenome assembly VFQM01 (sample SAMN10412369, study PRJNA504923) | tailings metagenome | isolation source: Replicate 1 from Balatoc abandoned mine | place: Philippines
GCTCCATCATGCAGCCCAGGTCCGACGGTTTCTCGGCGCTGGCCTTGAACTCGTAATACTCGTTGCGCGTGCAGCCGTGGTGCACCAGCTGGTCGGCGTAGAAACGCGGCCGGTTCAGCGGGTCGAGATCGCTGGCGGCAAAGGTGTCCGCGGCCAGTGCCATCAGCGTGTCGATCACCCAGCTCGGGTGCGTCGGGCAGCCGGCGACGTTGATGACCGGCAGGCCGTTGCTGGACCGGAAGGGCGCGCCCAGCAGGCCGCCGGGCTCGTCGTCCTGGTACTGCAGGCCGCAGGCATCGGTGGGGTTGTCACCCCCGGCGGTGATGCCACCCCAGGCCGCGCAGCTGCCCACCGCCACCACGTGCCGTGCGCGCGCACTGAGCCGGCGCACCCACTCGATCATGGGCAGTTGGGTGCCGGCCAGCATGTGAAAACGGCCGGTGCCGTTCGGCCCGCGCAGCAGCGAACCTTCCACGCACAGGGCGTCGAGCCGGAGGCGGCCCTCCAGCACGGCATTGAGCAGGTCCAGCAACTCGTCGCCGCTCTCCATCGACAGCGAGGGGTGCCACAGCAGGTGGATGCCGGCGTCGCGCAGGTGGCCTTGGAAATCGGGCGTGTCCGCGCAAAGCAGCGACATGCTGCAGCCGCCGCAACCGCCGCTCTGCAACCACAACACGTTCAAGGGCATGTCATTTCTCCAGGCCGAGACGTTGCATTTTGCCGCGCAGGCCGACGCGAGACAGGCCCAGTTCCTGCGCCACCCGCGTCTTGTTCCAGCGCTGGCGCTGCAGCGTCTCGCGCAGCACCATGGCCTCGATCACATCCAGCCGCTGCGCAAGTGTACCGTGGGCGGGCAGGGCGGCCTGCAGATCGCCGCTGCCCTGGCCGTGGCCTTGCAGCACGCGGCTGGAAAACGACGCGGCCTGCAGCTCGGGACCGTCCTGCAAGGCCAGCGCGCGGGCGATTTCGTTGCGCAGCTCGCGGATGTTGCCCGGCCAGGGGTAGCTCACGAGGCAGGCGAGCGTGTCGTCGGGCAGCGTCGCACCGGGGTGGCCGAGTTCGCTGGCCACGTCCTGCACCAACTGGCGCGCGATGGGCGCGATGTCGGCCACGCGCTCGCGCAGGGGCGGCACGGTGATGGTGATGCCGGCGATGCGGTAGTACAGGTCTTCGCGGAACAGGCCGTCGCGCACGCGCTGCTCGAGCTGGCGGTGGGTGGCGGCGATCACGCGCACGTCCACCGGCTCCGGCCGAACGCCGCCCACCGGCCGCACCTCGCCCTCTTGCAGCACACGCAGCAGCTTGACCTGAAAGGCCTGCGAGGTCTCGCCGATCTCGTCGAGGAACACCGTGCCGCGGTGCGCGCGCTGGAACAGGCCGGGGTGGTCTTCGTAGGCGCCGGTGAAGGCGCCGCGCTTGTGGCCGAACAGCTCGGACTCCAGCAGCATGTCTGGAATGGCGGCGCAGTTCTCCACCACGAAGGGGCCGCTCAGGCGCGGCGAGGCGTAGTGGATCGCGCGCGCCATCAGTTCCTTGCCGGTGCCGGACTCGCCCAGCACCAGCACCGAGAGGTCGTAGCGCGCCACCCGGTGCGCCATGGCGCAGACCGCGTCGATCGGGCTGCCGGGCGCGCGCACGATGTGGTCGAAGCCGAAGCTGGCGCGCGCGCGGTCGATCTGGCGGGCGGTGCGCTGGCGCAGCACGCCGGTGCTGGTGCGCAGCTCCAGGTCGAGCCGGCTGGTCTGGCGCTGCAGGGCCTGCGCCTCCACCGCGTTGCGCACCGAGTCCAGCAGATGGTCGGGCGCCCAGGGCTTGAGGATGTACTGGTAGATGCCGGCCTCGTTGATGCCGGCAATGATGTCTTCGCTGTCGGTGTAGCCCGAGATCACGATGCGCACCGCGTCGGGCCACTGTTCGCGCACTTCCTTGAGGAAGCTCACGCCGGTCATGCCGGGCATGCGCTGGTCGCACAGGATCACGCTCACCGGCTGGCGCTGCAGGAGGCCGCGCGCCTCGTCGGCGCTGCTGGCGGTGAACACGGTGAAATCCTCGTCGAGCGTGCGGCGCATCGCGTCCTGCGACCGCACCTCGTCATCCACCACCAGCACGGTGGGCAGGGCGTCGGGGGACAAATGGGATTTCAACGGTGCGTGGCCAGGTGTCGCGGCGTCCAGGCGTGCGGCTGCTTGTGCACGAAATGGTGGCGCGCCACGTGGTAGCTGGGATCGAAGCCGTAGAAGTTGCGGTGCATGCGCGCCAGTTCCTGTTCTCGGTGGTGGGCCAGCGGGCGGTGGGCTTCGTCGCGCTCGCGCGTGGCCTGCTTGGCCGCCAGCCTCTCAGGCAGATTGTAGGAGGCTGCAAGCGCCAGTGCGCGTTGTAAGCAGCGCGCTTCGAAGCCCGCGCGCGCCTGGTCGTCGCAAAGGTCGATCAAGCCCATGCGCGCGGCCTCGCCGGCCAGCAGCGGCAGGCGCTGCGCCATCAGCGCCTTCGCGCCGGCCTCGCCCAGGCGGCGCGGCAGCAGGTAGGTCCAGTACTCGGAGCCGTACAGGTTGCCCATGTTCTTGTAGTGCGGGTTGAGCACCACGCCCGCGTGCGCCCACATCGCGTCGGCCGCGAGCGCGAGGAATGCGCCACCGGCGCCAGCGTTGCCGCGCAGCACGCTCACGGTGAGCCGGTCGGTGGTTTCCAGCACGGCCAGGGCGGCGTCGTTCATGGCCTGGATGTTGCGCCACGAGGCGTCGGCCGCGCTGTCGCCCGGCCGGTGGGCCGCGGCCTCGATGCTGTTGAGGTCGATGCCGTTGCTGAAGAAGTCCGCGCCACCGAGCAGCAACAGCACCCGGGTCGGCCGCTCGCGCACCGCCAGCAGGGCGGCGCGCAGGCGCTCGCAGCGGTCGGTGGACATGGCGCCGTTGTAGAAGTCGAACGCCAGGCAGCCCACGCGCGCGCCCTCGGGGCCGTGTTCGGTGTAGCGCAGCTCGCCCCACTCGTCCTCGGGCCGATCCAGCGGCGCGGGGTTGTCGGGCAGCGCGGCGGCTTGGGCGGCGAAGGCCTGGGCCGCCACCTGCTTGAAGCCGACCCGGCTCGGGTCGGCTTCGAGCGCCGCGGTGCGCCGCACGTGGCCGATCCACACGCCGCCGTCGCGCGTGCGGCGCAGCAGCGCGCCATCGCGCACCGCCAGCACCCGGCCCGGTTCGGCACCGGCAAACCCGGCCATCAGCGCGGCGCTGGCGGCGTGGCCGTCCATCAGGTGGCAGGCCTGGCCCCACAGCGCATCGAGCACGCCGGGCTGGCCGTCGGCGCAGCGCAGCCGCGCCAGCACCTCGGCCGTGCTGTGGCTTGCCCAGTCGATGGCGCGCTCGTCCTGGCGCATGGCGGGCCGCCAGCGCGCGGGGGGCGGCGGGCCGGCTTCGCGATCACCCTGCGCGAAGCGCTGCACCGCTTGCAGCGTGGCCTGCAGCGCGGCCTGCGTGACCTCGCCGCGGTACAGGCTGCCCTTGCTGGCCGGGCGCATGGGGAAGGCCGCATGCGCCCACACCGGGCCGGCATCGAAGTCGCCGGTGGCCTGCAGCACGGTCACGCCCCAGGTGCTTTCGCCTTGCAGCACGGCCCAGTCCAGCGCCGAGGGGCCCTGGTCGCCCGGCGGGCCGGGGTGCACCACCAGGCAGGGCAGGCGCTGCCACACCGTGGCCGGGATGCGGCGCTTGAGGAAGGGCGCGAGCAGCAGGTCGGGCCGGAACAGCGCGACCGCTTCCTCGGTCACGCGGTCGTTGATGTCGAGCTCCACGCTCACCGTGTGGCCGCGCGCGCGCAGCTCGGCGAACAGCCGCTGCGCCAGGCTGTTGAAGCTGTGGCACAGCAGCAGGATGCGAAGGCCCTGGGACACGGTGTTCACGGTGGCGGCCGAAGCCCCTGCAGTTCGCGTGCGGCCTGCTTGCGGCCCATGTAGATGGCGAGCTTGGATTCGATGTCGTCGAGTGCCTGGTTGAACTCGGCCGCCGTGCGCGCGGCGCGCAGGGCCTGGGCGACGGTGCCGGTGTCGGGGCCGAAGTGAGGCTTCAGGCGGGCCAGCACCTGGCGGCGCAGCGCGTCGAGTTCGGGCACGGGTGGCGCGGGCGGCGGCGGTGCCACCGCGGGGGGAGGCGGTGGGGGGGGAGGAGGCGTCGGCGCCACCACCTCGATCAGGCCGAGCGCGAGCAGCTGGCGCAGGTGTTCGCGCATATCGGGCAGGCCGCGCGCGGCCAGCGCCGCCACCGTGTCCTGGCTGTTCACCATGATCAGCACCGAGCGCGCCGCCGCCTGCAGGCCGGCCGAGCGCTGCGCGATCTCAGCGCGGCCGCGCTCGGTTTTCTGGAACACGGGGTCGGGCATGCGTTCCTCCGGTGTGGGGTGCCGCGTCAGCAAATGCGTGGGAGCTGCTCGCCGCTGAGCCAGTCCACCACGCGGCGGCCGCCGAAGCGCGTGGCCATCTGCACAAAGTGGTGCGGGTCGGCCGTCACCGCGCCGATGCGCGCGGCATCGGTGCCCAGCGGGTGCGCGCGCATCGCGGCCAGCACCGCGTCGGCCGCCTCCGGTGCACACACCGCGACCAGCTTGCCCTCGTTGGCCACGTACAGGGGATCGAGCCCGAGCAGCTCGCAGGCGGCGTCCACCTGCGCGCGCACCGGAATGGCGGCCTCCTGCAGCAGCATGCCCACGCCCGACTGGCGCGCGATCTCGTTGAGCGTGGTGGCCAGGCCGCCGCGCGTGGGGTCGCGCAGCACGCGCACCGCGCCGGGCGCGGCCGCCAGCAAGGCCGCCACCAGGGTGTGCAGCGCGGCGGTGTCGCTCTGGATCGTGGTCTCGAAGGCCAGCGACTCGCGCTGCGACAGCACCGCCACGCCGTGGTCGCCGATGCTGCCGGAGAGCAGCAGCACGTCGCCGGGGCGCGCATGGCGCCCGCTGATTTGCACGCCCGGCGGCAGCACGCCCACGCCGGTGGTGCTGATGAACACGCCGTCGCCCTTGCCCCGCTCCACCACCTTGGTGTCGCCGGTCACCACCGGCACACCGGCCTGGCGCGCCGCAGCCGCCATGGACTTGACGATGCGCTGCAGCTCGATCAGCGGGAAGCCTTCTTCGATGATGAAGCTCGCGCTCAGGTACAGCGGCTGCGCGCCCATCATCGCCACGTCGTTCACCGTGCCGTGCACCGACAGGCAGCCGATGTCGCCGCCGGGAAAAAACAGCGGAGAGATCACATGCCCGTCGGTCGCCATGACAAGGCGACCGTGAGCCGGGTCGAACGCAGGCAGCGCCAGCACCGCAGCGTCGTCGCCCTGGCGCAGGAACTCATTGTCGAAGGCGGCGAGGAACAGCTCCTCGATCAGCTGCGCCGCGGCCTTGCCGCCCGCGCCGTGGCCCATGTCGATGCGGCCGTGTTTGATGTCCAGCGGACGGATGTAGTTCTTTTTCACCGGCTTGGGTGCGGGCGCCTCGCCAGCGGCGGATGGGTCGCTGTCGGCCCTCATGCGATGGTCACTGCGATGGCAGGGGTGGTGGCAGGGACAATGGGGATGTCGCGAAAACGGCCGTAGGTGTAGTGCGCGGCGCAGGCGCCTTCGCTCGACACCATGCAGGAGCCGACCGGGTTTTCCGGCGTGCAGACGGTGCCGAAGATCTTGCAGTCGGTCGGCTTCTTCACGCCGCGCAGAATGGCGCCGCACTCGCAGGCCTTGTTGTCGGCCACGGTCGTGTAGCTGAGGTCGAAACGGCGCTCGGCGTCAAAGGCGGCAAAGGCTTCACGGATCTTGAGCGCGCTGTAGGGCACCTCGCCCAGGCCGCGCCACTCGAAGCTCGGCCGCAGCTCGAACACCTCGGACACCAGGGCTTGGGCCTTCTGGTTGCCCTCGGGCGTGACGGCACGGGTGAATTCGTTTTCCACGTGGGCGCGGCCTTCGTTGACCTGACGCACCAGCATCAGGACAGCCTGCATCACGTCCAGCGGCTCAAAGCCGGCGATCACCACCGGTTTGCGGTACTCCTCGGCAAAGTGGTCGTAGGGCGCGGAGCCGATGACGATGCTCACGTGTGCCGGGCCGATGAAGCCGTCGATGGGCACGGTACCGAGTTGGCGCACTTCGGGCGATTCGAGGATGTGGGTGATGGCCGAGGGCGTGAGCACGTGGCAGCACAGCACACTGAGGTTGGCCAGGCCCTCGCGCGCCGCGTCGCGAATGGCGAGCGCCGTGGGCGGCGTGGTGGTTTCGAAACCGATGGCGAAGAACACCACCTCGCGCTGCGGGTTGGCCCGCGCGATGGCCATGGCGTCGGCGGCGGAATAGATCATGCGGATGTCGCCGCCGCGTGCCTTGGCCCTGATCAATGACAGGCTGTCCGACGCCGGCACGCGCATGGTGTCGCCGTAGGTGCAGACGATGGCATCGCGTTCCAGTGCGAGGCGGATCGCCAGGTCGATGCGGCCGATGGGCAGCACGCAGACCGGGCAGCCCGGGCCGTGGATCATGCGCACGTTGGGCGGCAGCAACTCAAGCACACCGTAGCGCTGAATAGCGTGGGTGTGACCACCACAAAACTCCATGAAGCTGTAGCTGCGCTCGGGATGGGCTTCGGCGGCGATGCGCGCGCCAATCTGGCGGGCGAGCTCGCCGTCGCGAAATTCGTCGATGTATTTCATGCGGGTGTCACAGGTGTGGGATCAGACGCGAACTGCGCGATTTCGGCGAACAGCGCCAGCGTGCTTCGCGCCTCCTCCGGGTCGATCACCCCAATGGCGTGGCCGACGTGCACGATCACGTAGTCGCCCACTTGCACATCGGCCACCAGGGCAATGGAAATTTCTTTGCGGATGCCCCCGAGGTTGACCACGGCCTGGTCGTTGGGGCGCAACTCGACCAGTTGGGCGGGAATGGCTAGGCACATGATTCGGCTTCCTTTGTCGAGATGTTCTGCGGCGTCGTCGCCATTTGTTGCGCCGCGACCCAGGCCTGGCCCAGCGCCAGACCGGCGTCGCCGCAGCCCTTGTCCAGCGGGCGGTGCACGCGCAGCCCAGTGGCCTGCAGGCGCTGCGTGAGGCGCTCGCGCAGCACGCGGTTGAAAAAGCAGCCGCCACCGAGGCACACACTGCGACAGCCGCGTTCGTTGGCGGCCCGCGTGGCCCAGTCGGCCAGGGCGTCGGCCAGCGCGAGGTGAAAGCCCGCAGCGGTGGCGTCCACGCCATCGGCGGTGGCTTCGAACAGCGCGGGCATGAGGCCGCGCAGGTCCAGGCGGTTCAGCGCGTCGATGACCGCGCCGGGCAGGGCTGTGGTGTGTGGGGTTTGCGCAAGCCAGCGCGCGGCGGCGGCTTCCAGCGCAATGGCGGCCTGTGCTTCATCGGTTTGGCGAACGCTCAGACCCAGCGCAGCGGCGGCCGCGTCGAACCAGCGCCCGGCGCTGCTGGTGGCCGGGCAGTTCAGGCCGCGCACCAGCATCTGCTGCACACCGGCGGCCACGGCCGCACCGACCTGCGGTGCAAAGCGTGGGGTGATCTGATCGCCATCGCCCATCGCGTGCAGCACGCTCGCGGCCATGCGCCAGGGCTCGCGCGCGGCGCGGTCGCTGCCCGGCAAAGCCAGCGGCATCAAGTGGCCCAGGCGTTGCCACCGTGCGCCGTCCACCCACAACAGTTCTCCGCCCCAGGCCTGCCCGTCTGTGCCCAGGCCCACGCCGTCGAGCGCCAGGCCGATGACCGGGCCTTCGATGCGGTGCTCGGCCACCACGGCGGCGATGTGCGCGTGGTGGTGCTGCACGCCCATGGCGGGCACACCGAGCGCGTGTGCGGTGGCGATGGCCAGCTGGGTGCTGAAAAAATCGGGATGCAGGTCGTGGGCGATGGCCTGCACCGGCGCGCCGACCGCAGCGGCCTGCTGCAGCAGCTCCTGCACCGATTGCTCCAGCGCCGCGCAGGCGGTCGGGTCACTCAGGTCGCCATGCACCGGCGACCAGTGCACCTGCCCGCGCAGCACCAGGCAGGCCGCATTCTTGAGCCAGGCGCCGACAGCGAGCACGGTGGTGGACATGACAAACCGTCCGTCAGGCGGCGGCGTCGGCGGGCAGCGCGGCTTTGGCGCGGGCCAGCTCTGCTTCGAGCCGCTGCACGCGCTCGCGCAAAACCGCTTCTTCGGAAGCTGGCTCGTCGTGGTGGTGATGCTGCGCGCCCATGGCGTGGTCCAGCCAGTGCAGCCAGGCGTCCATGCCTTCGCCGGTAGTGGCCGAGAGCTGGATGACTTCGATCGTCGGGTTCACGCGGCGCGCCAGCTCAATGCAGCGCGCGACGTCGAACTTCACGTGCGCCAGCAGGTCGATCTTGTTGAGCACCATGAGCGAAGAGGCGGCGAACATGTCGGGGTACTTGAGCGGTTTGTCCTCGCCCTCGGTCACCGAGAGAATGGCCACCTTGGCGGCTTCCCCCAGGTCCCACACGGCGGGGCAGACCAGATTGCCCACGTTTTCGATGAACAGCAGGCTGTGTTCGTCGTGGTGGTTGTGATCGTGCGAGTGCTCTTTTGCAGGGTCGTGGCCATGGTGATCGTGGCTGTGCAGTTGCGCGAAAGCTTGCGACACCATGGGCGCGTCGAGGTGGCAACCCTTACCAGTGTTGACCTGGATGGCGGGGGCGCCGGTGGCGCGGATGCGGTCGGCATCGAAACTGGTCTGCTGGTCGCCTTCGATCACGGCGAGGTGCAGATCAGGCGAGCGGGCCTTCAAGGCTTCGATGGTGGCGCAAAGCAGCGTGGTCTTGCCCGAACCGGGGCTGGACACCAGGTTGAGCGCGGTCACGCCGTGCGCTTCGAAATGCGCCCGGTTCTGCACCGCCACGCGGTTGTTGGCGCCCAGGATGTCGGTCTCCAGCTTGATGGCGCGCGCCTGGCTCATGCCGGGCACCGACACGCGGGCCGCACCGGTACCGAAGTGCAGGTCGCCGTTGGCAGGGTTCACCTGCACCACGCTGGCGTCGCCGGCCTGGGTCTGAACATGCCGGGCATGGGCCGGGCTGTTGTTACTGCATCCACACACAACACACATAGTCTGTCTCCTGTTCAATCGTGATGCTAGGCGCCGCAGACCGTCTGCGTTGCCCCAAGGGTTTTCTGGCGGTCGTGAAGCGGCACAGTGTGTTCCGTTTTCATTCCACCTGCATGTCCAGCACACGCAAGGCCATGCCGCCGGTGGGCTGGAGCTGGTAGCCACCGCAAAGGGGACAGGCGTCGCCGCGCTGGGCGATCTCCACCGTCTGCGCACAGCCCAGGCACCAGGCCTGACCGGGTGGTTCTTCGATGTCGATCTGGGCGCCTTCGAGCACGGTTCCTGGTGCCAAGCAATCCAGCGCAAAACGCAGGGCGCGCACATCCACCCCCGCGAGCTGCCCGGCCTCGATCCGCAGCGACAACAGACGGGAAAAACCGTCGCGTGCGGCGGTGCTTTCCACCAGCTGCAACACGCCACCGGCGAGGCTGGCCTCATGCATGTGGCAGCTCCTGCCCGGCGCGCACCGGGTGCGTCACGTCAAACGGCACGCAAGGGTCGAACGCCGCCATGAGCAGGCGCACGCGGCGCTCCACGGCGGCCGGTGGTTCGGCGGCGTCCAGCGCGGCGATGCGCTGCGCCACCACACCCTGCGGATGAAAATTCCACTCGGTCGGCGCGAGCACGCGGCAGGCAAGCACCCGCGCATCGCGCCCCGTGCTGTCGACCTCGACCTGGTGCACCAGCAGGCCACGCGCCATTTCCACCCAGGCCAGACCCTGGCGTGGCCCCGTGGCCAGCGAGCCGAAGGACAGCCAGCCCGCGCCGCTCTGGCCCGCTGCGTCGGGCAGGCACAGGCGGATCAGCTCGGCGACGCGGCTGCCCAGCAAGGCCCAGGGTGTGAGGGGTCGGTATGGCGTCGGATCGTTCAACCGGGTCCAGCTGCCGCTTTGGGCGCAGGCGCCGTGCCACTGCGGGCGCAAGGCAAAGCCGGGCTCAAGGGCCAGCGCCGCGGCCAGGGTGCGCTGGCCCGAGGCATCCGCATGGGCGCGCAGCGCGCTGGCTGGGTCCAGCGGCACGCCGTCGTCGATCTGGCGGGCGGCGCTGAGCAGTGGGGCCAGCCAGCCGTCGTGGCGGTGGCTCCAGTCCAGCAACCAGTCGGCGCCGCTGGTTTGCCAGGCGCCGTGCCAGGTGGTGGCGGGCTGGTGCAGCAGATGGTCTTGCAACCAGACGAGCGTGGCGTGCCAGGGATCGGCCAGCGCGCTGGCAGCGGGGGCCAGCAGTGGGCAGGCCCTGAGCGCGGCCTGTGCCTGGGCTGCCAGCAACTCATCGCCATCGTTGGCCAGCAGGCGCGGCCAGTCCAGCCCGATGCGGCGGATGTGTTCCTGCGCGGTCTCGGTGCGCAGGCGCTGAGCCACCTGTTGCGGCGCAGGGAGCAGACCCGGCGCCGCCGCTTCGATGGCGAGCTGCGAGCACAGGCGGTGCGCGTGGCCGCAGAGATTGAACAGGCTGGCCATGAGGCCGGGCACGGCGTTCACGGCCTGCGCCCGGGCCAGGCGCGGCGCCCAGTCCTGGCGGCTGCTTTGCAGGGCCATGGGCGTCGCCACACCGGGTGCCACGCGCAGGGCACCGGCCAGCTGCGACAGGCCGGTTGACCCGGTCAGACCGAGCGCGTTCACGACGTCGCCCCGGTGTCCGGCCGACGGGCCAGGAAAAAGGCCCGCCGCGATGGCAGCGGCTCGGCCACGGGCGCTCGGGTCGGCTCAGGCACGGGTGCCGGTCTGACCAGGGCCAGCGAAGCCAGTGCGGTCTCGCGCGCCAGGTCCTGGCTGGTGAAGCCGTTCATGGGGGAAAACAGCGCGCAAGTCTCGTGGTAGCCGATGGCAGGGTCGTGCCCACCGATGAATTCAAATCGTTCGCTGCCAAAGTCGCGCACGGCTTTGCGGCCCACGCGGTTGCCGTGCGGCCCATTCACCGACGGCAGGCGCAGCAGGCTCATGAACCAGGGGGTGATCAGCACACCCTCGGCCACCTGTGGGTCGCCTGACTCGACCGGATTCGCCCATTCGAACCCCACCGCCTCGACCTCCAACGCCGGGTTCAGCAAAGGAATGCCCTGCATGCGCTCGGTCTGAACGTGACGGTAGAAATTCACAAGGCTCTGCACGCGTTCGGCCAGTTGGGCGGGCGCCGCTGAGGGGGTGTCCATGAGGGTGAGCGGGCTCATGGGTTCTTTCTATCGTGCGGTGCACTGCCTGCGACACACGCGTTTGGCGCGGCTGGCCCCTCACCCCAACCCTCTCCCCAGAGGGGCGAGGGAGTCAAGCCCCATCTCCCTCCAGCGGGAGAGGGTCTTTGAACCCAGCGGCGCAGGGGGTTCATCTCAATCCACCAGCATCAGGAACTGCTCGGCATCGCAGTCGCAGTTCGGGCAGCGCCAGTGCGCAGGCAGATCCGCGAACGGTGTGCCGGGCAGAATCTGCCACTGTGGATCGCCCAGGGCGGGGTCGTAGACCCACCAGCAGATTTTGCATTCGAGGCGCGAGCCGGGGCGCAGCACATCGCGGTTGCCCAGGTACGAGCCTTCAAAGCCTTCGAAATGGTCATTGCTCATGGTGCGCCGGGTGGACGGGAAACGTCACACCGACTCCAGGTAGGTGATCACATCGAGCAGCCGCTCGTGCGAATCGCGCAGGTCTTCGGGGGCGGCCATCGCTACCTCGGGCATGTCCACCACCTCGACCGTGTTGAGGATCACCTTGTCCATCGAGTTGTAGTACACCACGCGCCAGCAGTTGGGCAGGCGCGTGTTGGAGATGCGGCAGTTGCCGTAACCGCGCGAGAGCATGAGCACGCGGCCGGTACCGAGATGGTGGTCGAGGAAACCGATGTCTTCGGGCGTGACCGGCAGCAGTGTGAAGTTGACCACGTGCGAGACCTGGCCGGGTTTCCAGCCGAGCACCTGGTCGCGGATTTCTTCCACCAGCAGGGGCGCGTTCTGCACGTTGGGTGGCAACGGACCAGCCCAATGCGGCATGGCGTCCTGCGGCCACACGTCGTCCACCGCCATGGCGCGCAGCAGCGCCGGCACCGGGCTGACCTCAATCACGTCGTCAATCATGGTGCGCTCGCCGTCCACGGTGCGGAACGTGATGAGGCGCCACACGCCGGCCAGCACCGCTTCCTGGATGCGCACCTCCAGCGCGCCGTCTTCTTCGCGCACCAGGGCGCTGACCTCGCCCTCACCCATGATCTGCTTGATCAGCTGCAGGTCCTGCGCAGGCAGCGTGGTCAGCGCCACCTGGCCGCCCGGGCCACCTTGCGCAGTGCGGTCCAGCAGCGCCAGCACCTGACCCAACACCGCGCGCGCGGCTTCGCGCCCGGCCAGCTCTTCGGGCTCGGGCAGCACGGGTGGGCGGTAGGTGCCCATGTCTGTGGGCATGTGCACATAGTCCAGCTTTTCGTCTTCGGGCTGGGTGCCCGGGCCGATGGCCACGAGGGGGATGGGGAAGTCTTTCATGGGGTGTCCTCGGTGTCGGTCGGTTCAATGGCAGCCGCTGTCTTTGCTGGTGCTGCCCTGGCTCACCACGGGGATGCCGATGGTGGGCGGGCGTGAGGGTGGCATGGCAAGCGCGGCGGCCACACCGCTTTGGTACACGTCCCAGTCCTGCATGCCGGCGATGGCGGTGACGTACTGACCGTCGCGAAAGAACAGCAGGGTGGGCCAGCGCTGCGAGCCGTAACGGCGCGCCAACGCGTCCTCGTTGTCTCGCGGCACCACGGCCACCTGAAAGCGGTTTGGAAAAACCTTCATCAGTTCGGGCAGCACGGCCGCCACGTCCTGGCCTTCGGGGAACCGCACCGGGTCGCCCGCGAGCAGCACCAAGCGGTCGCCGCCGCCCGCGCTCCATGCGGCCACGCTGGTTTCGTCCACCCAGGCGGCATCGAAGTCGCGCACTAGGCGCATCACCAGCGGTGGCGCGGGGTTGGTGTCGGGCAGTGGCAGGGCAAAAGCCCGGCCGGTGGTGTCGGTGGCGGTGGCGGTGTTCATGTCATCTCCTGTGTGTGGGGGTGGGTGTCAGGTCTGTCCGGACAACTGCCTGAGTTGTTCGGTGGTCATCTGTGAAGGCAGTTCAAAGCCGGCATCGCCACGCGCTCTCCGGCCCTGCATGGCGTCTTGCACTAGGTCCAGCGCCGCGTTGACTTCGGCGGCACGCTCGGTGCTGATGTGTTCGCGCGCGTCACCCAAGAACACCAGCAACCAGTCGCCGGGCTCACACGGACCGACCAGCGCGGTGTTCACCCGGCGCCGCTCGCCACGGCCTTCGCACCAGGCGTGTCCGGGCTCGATGGCGCTGACCTGCATGGGGATGCCGATGCACATGTCAGAGGTCCTTGGGGAAAAAGCGTTCGTCACCCGAACGGCAGGCTTGCTCAGGCGCGGGACGCTGCGTCTCGTAGGCGGCCAACGCGAGCTCGTCCAGGGTGACCGCTTCGCGTTCGCCCAGCGGCGTGCGGCGCGGCACGGGCTCGCCACCCCAGCGCGCGATCTGGTCCACACCCAGGGCCAGCGCGTCTTCCATCGCAGCCTTCACCACCGGGCGCAGGCTGCCGCCGTAGTCTTCCAACTCCTGGGGCTGGCAGCCGATCAGCAACATCTGGGACGGGAACTTGCCGGTGAGCTGCGCCAGCGAAAGCACTTCCTGAAAACCGGTCTGGTGCAGGCTCATTTTTTTCGCGCCCATGAAGCGCGGCACAGCGTCGTCGCGCACCTGCTTCAGGGTACCGGGCTCCAGGCCGTAGTCGATGGCGTCGAAGATCAACAAACAGTCCGCCGCCTGCACGTGCTGGATCAGGTACAGCCCCTGCGTGCCGCCGTCGATGAGCGACACATGCCCGGCGAACTCGTAGCGGCGCTGCAGCGTCTCAATGCAGCGCACGCCAAAGCCCTCGTCGGCCCAGAGCAGGTTGCCAATGCCCAGCACCACGATCGCTGGCGGCTGGGCAGGGCTGTCACCCCTGGGGTGACAGGTGGTTTCGGACGGATGTCTGCTCATGTGGGGTGGTCCCGATAAACGCTCAGGGAGAATCAGAAGAAAAGGGTGCGGCACCGCTCGGGGATCTGTGCGCCACCGCATACAGGCGCTTCCAGGCATGGAAGCTGTCCCAGGCGGACTGGTGTGCGAGCCAGAAGGCCGTATCGATACCGAACTGCCGCGCACAGCGGATGGCGGTGTCGGGCGACATGGCGCGCTGACCGTGCACCAACTCGTGCAGCCGGCGGCGCGACAGTCCAAGCAGCCGGGCCGCCTCGCTCTGGTTGAGCGAGAGCGGTGCCAGGCAGGTGCGCGCCAGCAGCCGACCCGGGTGCATGGGCGTGCGCACCGGCACCCCCTTCGGAGGAAGCACCGAAGCAGCAGCGAGCCAGCGGGGATGAGCGGAGAGCGACATCTAAATCGAATGAACGTTGCGCGACCAATAAAAATAAACTCGGAGCGAAATGCCTCAACCCAGGGTTCCGCGGAACCGTCCATCGACAAGCTCAGGACGGGCCGCCAATAACGCCCCTTTGGGGAGGGCGCCGAAGGCGGCGCGGGGGGTTAATCCTTGAACGTGCGGTGGCCGGAGATCATCGTGCTCACGATACTCTGGCGACCCATGATGTCCTCGCGGATCGCAGCGTAGATGTGGAAGATGATGAAGATGACCATGCCCCACATGCCCAAGCGGTGCCAGGTGTGCACATCCTGGCTCTGGCCGAACAGCGGAATCACCCAGGTGGTGAACAGCGTGTGCGCCCAGGATCCCGGCTGTGTGCCTTCCCCGTACAACGCAAAGCCGGTGACGATCATGAACAGGCCAATGCCGAGATACAGGGTAAACATGGCGAACCTGGCCAGCGGGTTGTGTCCCACGTACTGGTTGGGCTTGGGAGCGATAAACAGGTACCACGCCAGCACTTGAATCACCTCACGCCAGTAGGCTTTCTGGAAAAGCGGGACCCAGAACAGTTCGCGAGCGTGGTGGTTGCCGACGATCGCCCAGTAGGCGCGCCCGAGCAGGCCCACGGCCAGGATGTACCCAGCGGTGAAGTGCGCGAAGCGGATGTAGCCCATCAGGTAGTTGTCGCTGGCCTCGCCCGGCATGGTCGGCAGCGGCACGCCGATGAAGTAGCCGGTAATGGCCAGCACGGTGATCGCTGCGGCGTTGATCCAGTGCCAGATGCGCACCGGCGCTTCATAGACGTAGACCGACTTGATGGAATCGCCGAGCAAGACGGCGTTGTTGTCGATGCCGGTGGCATCGGCCTGGCGCTGCTGGGCCAGTTCTTGGGCAGACAGAGTGGACATGATGTGCTCCGAGTGGGGAACGACGGTCACTTCGACACGGCCTGGCCCCGGCGTGCGCGCCACTGGCGCACAGCCATCACACCCAGCCCGATTCCGAACAGCGCGAGCAGTTGCTCGACGCCGACGGCGTGGGTGAGCATGTCCCACAGCTCGTGGGGGCCGTGACCATCGTGGGCCTGCGCGGCGCCCGTCAGGCCCAGCAGCAGTGCGGTTGTGCCCAGTTGGCGCAGGTTTTTTTTCACTTGCATGTTTATCTCCTCGTGTGGGTTCATTTCATTTCCGGGATGGGCGCCGTGCCCGCGTGCCCCGATCCAGCGCACGCAGAGAATCCGGCTTTGCCGGTCCCGGGGCGTAGTCTCCCTGAGGGGAAGACGCGAAGCGGCGCAGGGGGTCATCTCACCTCACCGTGACGCGGGCCATTTCCTGACCGTCTTCGCTCATCACGTGCGTGGAGCAGGCCAGGCAGGGGTCGAAGCTGTGCAGCGTGCGCAGAATTTCCAACGGCTGCTCCGGGTTGACCATGGGCGTGTTCATCAGCGAAGCTTCGAAAGCGCCGATCTGACCCTTGGTGTCGCGTGGCGAGCCGTTCCAGGTGGTGGGCACCACGCACTGGTAGTTCTCGATTTTGCCGTCCTTGATCTTGATCCAGTGGCCCAGCATGCCGCGCGGCGCGGCCACTGTGCCCACGCCTTTGGCTTCTTTGGGCCAGGTGGCCGGATCCCACTTCTCGATGTTGGCGGTACTGGTGTCGCCAGCCTTGATGTTGCCAATCAGTTGCTTGAAGTCGTCCAACATCATCTCGCCGCTGTACTGGCTCTCCAGCGCGCGGGCCAGGGTACGACCGATGGTGGTGGGCAGCAGTTGCTTGAGCGTGTAGTTGGTTTCCGGCAGGCCCAGTGCTTTGGGCAGGGCCCTGTTGATCGCGACGGCAGACTCGTCCACCTGTTGCTTGACGCGCTGGCAGTATTTGTTGCCCTGCACCGCATGGGCGTAGCCCAGGATGTAGCGCGACAGCGGACCGACCTCGACCGCGTGGCCACGCCAGCGCGGACTCTTGATCCAGGAGTATTTTGCGGACTCGTCGAGCTGCTCAATGTTGGTGCGCGTGCCCTTGAAGTTGGGACCTTCGGGCTTGTAGTTGGCCTCTGTCACGCCATCCCAGGGGTGCAGACCCTTGCTTTCGTCGGCGTATTTGTACCAGCTGTGGTTCACGAATTCCTGCACCTGCTCGGGGTCGCGCGGATCGATCTCATGGATCTTGTCCCAGTTGCCATTGAGGATCACGCCGCCGGGCAACTGTTGTGTGCTGCGGTCGTTGGGCACTTTCTCATAGGTGCCGTAATCGGCGACATTGGTGGCCGAGAGGCCGCCGCCGTAGAGCCAGCCAGCCTGTTTGTAAATGGTGCCAATGGCCAGCACGTCAGGTACATAGACGTTCTTGTTGAACTCGATGATCTCGTTGATGCGTGCCTCGACGAAGTTCAGACGCTCCATGTTGATGGGTGCGCCGGCCGCGCCGTCGCCGTCGATGTTGATCGCGCAGGGAACCCCGCCCACGAGGTAGTTCGGGTGCGGATTCTTTCCCCCAAAAATGGTGTGGATCTTCACCCACTCTTTTTGCAGATCCAGCGCTTCGAGGTAGTGCGTGACCGCCATCAGGTTGGCTTCGGCTGGCAGCGCATAGGCCTTGGAACCCCAGTAGCCGTTGGCGAAGGGGCCGAGCTGACCGCTGGCAACAAACTTCTTCAGGCGGTTCTGCACGTCTCGGAAGTAGCCGGGCGAGGAAAGCGGGTGCGAGGGCGACACGGGGTCGTCTCAGAAAACGGAAAATAAAGCACGCTAAGGCGTAACTACCCTCGG
>VFQM010001860.1_pt1 | contig 17205 bp, 14 predicted proteins | sample 3512391 | NCBI WGS metagenome assembly VFQM01 (sample SAMN10412369, study PRJNA504923) | tailings metagenome | isolation source: Replicate 1 from Balatoc abandoned mine | place: Philippines
TTTTGCATAGTTATGAAAGGCTTAAGGAGGGTTACAATGGGGATTTTTATCCCCCCATATCTACCCCTATAAATTAATTGTCTTTTTTTAATATTTTTCCATTTTTTATTTCAATTATTGGATTTGCGCATTTTACTCCATCTAAAATAGTCTTTTCAACTGTTTTAATTTTAAATTCAATAATTTTGTTTTGTTTTTTATTTAAATAAAGAAAATTAGAAAAAACCCATTTTGATGCATCTGTTAGATTAAAACCAGTAATAATATCATTTTTGATTAACAGCCTTATAGCGTGTGCTAATTTATTACCATTCGAGTTAAAAGTTAATTTATTTTTTGAATTTTCAAAGTTTACTAAAATTCTTTTAAGTTCTGAATGTTCTTTTTCATCAAAATAGTTTTTAAGAACATTAAATAAATCTTCTCTATTCTCTTCTAAAAAAATAATTTTAGACTTTTGGTGTAAATTGTCATTTTGTGTCTCTTCTATACTGTTTTGACTTAGTGTTTTTTTATTTGACTGGATTATTTTAGCTTCATTTAATTTATCAGTTGCCATTTTATGAAGTTCTGAGAAGAAATCAACAGCTTCTTTATAAGATTTCTTTGCCTCTGAATAAAGCCTTTTAACATCATCATTGTAATCATCCGCCCAAGTATCAGTCATTTCCATTATAATACTTAAAAGCAAAACTTTTTTTGTTGATATTTCTTGAAGTAAGGTTGTAAAATATTCTACGTCCTTATCATACTGAAATACCATATTTTGATATTGAAATCTTGATTGTCTAATAGTTTCTAAATTAGCTGTTAATCGTTGTATTTCAATTTTGTTTTTATCCATTGTCTTTTTATTTTCTCCTTTAAATAGTTCCATGGCACAAAGAATTAAAGGTTATCAAGTTTTATTTTATTAGCGGCGGTTCTTTTGGCTTCATCTACTATTTTAGCATAGATTTGGGTTGTTTTTAGATCCTTATGCCCTAACATCTTCGAAACGGTGTAAATGTCGGTTCCATTATAGAGCTGCAAGGTTGCAAATGTATGTCTGAAGCAATGAAAAGTTATATTTTTAGCTATGCCTGCGGCTTCTATCCATTCAGTAAGTTGCTTATTATTGTAAGCAGAATATTTCAACCCTAGAAAAACATTTTCATCAGGATTACCAGGATGGTTACCACATAAAGAAAAAGCTTGTTCTGATATTGGTAGATAGTTGTCTCTTTGTGTTTTTTGTCTTTTACTCAAAACCAAATATCCTTCACCTTCTATAAATTTAATATCACGCCATTTGAGATTTTGAATTTCTTTAAAGGCCATTCCGGTAAGCGCTGAAAATAAAGCAATCTTTTTCAATAATGGATTTGTGCATTCTGTTTTTACCAATTTATTAAGCTCTTCAATTGTTAAAAATTCTCTTCTGGTTTCGGCTTCTTTTATTGGCTTTACTTTTGCGTTTAAATCAATTTGCAAAATTCCATCTTTATAGGCTTGTTTTAATACAAACTTTACTTTATTAAAATAAGACAACGCCGAATTCTGGGAAAGAGTTTCCTTTTCACTTCGATTACTTTTTGCAGTCAATAAATAATCTCTAAAATCTTCAATTTTCTTCTGACTTAAGTCTTCAAATTTGAGAACCTCTCCAAAGAAAGAAACTAAATGCTTGTAGCAGCTATCCCAATTATCATAATTAGAGCCTTTTCTTTTATTCTTTTGCTCTTCATAGTATTTTATAAAATTAATAGTTCCTAATTCTTTTATTTTAAGTCTTTCTTTCTCGAAATCATTATAAATTTCAGATTTATTTAATTCATTAAATCTTTTTTGCTGAATTGCATTTGCAATATTTAGAGTAGATAAATTATGATTTTTATGAATTTCATTTTTCGGTTTTTCATAAATATAAAGCCCCAAAAATTCACGCCTAGAACTTTTACCGTTGCTTTTTATTATTGGTGGGTAGAAGTCTAAATAAAGGCTTTTTCTTCCATCATTAATTTTCTTTTGTCTTAGTGATACTTTTATAGCCATGTTTATAGATTTTCGATGTCAGACTTTTTTATAATTACTCTTCTTCCGATCTTAGAAGCTTTCAAAGTGTTGTTTTTAATTGCTCTCCACACGGTCCATCTACTTACAGATAGCAAAGTACAAACTTCATCAATCGTAAGAAACTCTTTATGCTTCAAGTTTATTAATGGTTCAGAATTTTTTTCTTTTTCAACTTCAAAAGCATTGTTTATTTTCTCTTCTCTCTTTCTTGCTTTGTAGGCTTTTTTAGAGCAGTTATCACTACAATATCTGGTTGTAGTTGTTTTTGCGATAAATGCATTATTACAAAACTCACATATTTTCGGAATTCTAATATTACTACTCATTGGTGCATAATGTTTCTTTTTGTTTCTGCTCGTTTCAATATGTTGCATAATGTTGCAAAATATTGTATATTGAGGTACAAAAATCTAGTTTTTTGTCAAAAGGTACACCAAAGGTACAAATTTTAAATAAATATTGCAAAGTATTACAAAATATTATTATATTTGCTAAAACAAAAATAGCTCCTAAAAAAGAGCTATTTATAGAAATATTGATTATTTTTTGTTGGTATTCTTTGTGAAAGTTACTTTCCAATACAGAACTTAGAAAAAATATTCCCCAATACTTCATCATTGGTAAATTCCCCAGAGATTTCACCCAGATGTTCCAGAGCATTTCTAAGCTCGTACGCTAATAATTCAGTTGAAATTTGATGGGTAATGGCTTCTTTTACCTTATAAACAGCGTCAATAGATTTTTGAAGAGATTCGTAGTGTCTTTGGTTGGTAATCACCACGTTGCTTTCAGATTTTAGGTTTTCTACATAGGTAGAAAGTTCATCTTTTAAATCCTGAAGATGAATATTTTCCTTAGCCGAAATTTGTAACAACTCATGCGAAGGAATTTCAGATTGAAGACTTTTGGCAATCGCTTTTGCTTTTTGCTCGGCCTGTTCTACTTCATCAATTTTGGTAAGACAAATGATAATTTTCAAATCTTCTCTTGCCAATTCTTGAAGCATCGCAAGGTCGTCTTTTAAATTGGTAGTCGCAACATCAATCAAATACACCAAAACATCAGCTTGAGCCACTTTTTCTTTGGCTTTCACCACGCCTATCGCTTCTATGGCATCTTCCGTTTCACGCAAACCTGCGGTATCAATGAGTCGAAAAGCATTTCCTTTGATGTGCAAAACCTCTTCTATCGTATCACGCGTAGTTCCAGCAATATCAGAAACGATGGCTCTTTCTTCTTTTAAAAGGGCATTCAGTAAAGTAGATTTTCCAGCATTGGGTTTTCCGATGATGGCTACTGCAACTCCACTTTTAATGGCATTTCCGTATTGGAAACTGTCAATCAAAGATTTCAGTTTGCTTTCTATTTTTTGAAGCAGTTGTACCAATGCAGTTCTGTCGGCAAATTCCACATCTTCCTCGGCAAAATCCAATTCTAATTCAATGAGTGAAACAAAATTGAGCAAATCATTTCTCAACACAGAAATCTCCTGAGAAATGCCACCTTTCAGCTGTTGAAGAGCTACTTTTCTGGATGCTTCATTCTCTGAAGCAATAAGGTCTGCAATAGATTCGGCTTGACTGAGGTCTATTCTACCGTTCATAAAAGCACGCATAGTAAACTCACCTGCTTTTGCCATTCTCGCTCCATTTTTAATCAAGACTTCTAAAATTCTTTTGCCAATATGCGGAGAACCATGGAAAGAAATTTCCACAGAATTTTCGGTGGTGAAAGATTTGGGAGCCAGAAAGATAGAAACCATTACTTCATCGATGACTTCATCACCATCTTTAATGAAACCATAATGTACCGTATGAGATTTCTGTTGGGTAAGTGCTTTCCCGTCAAAGCATTTTTCACAGATTTCTATGGCTTGTTCTCCAGAAACTCTAATAATTCCTATCGCTCCAATTCCATTGGCAGTCGCGAGTGCACAAATAGTGTCTTGATTCATGCCACAAAGGTAGTAAAACTTAAAATGCTTTCAAAAAAAGCCTAAAAAGCTTCTTTATATCTATTAAAAAGACATTTTAAATCTTAATATAAATTTTCTTCTGATGCTACATGAAATGCTTTTAATGCATAATATTGAAAAAGCTAATGACTATGGAGCGTGTTCTAGATATTGCCTTTTAATGTTTTGTTGTTTCAGAATTTCTGGTAAGAACGGTTGAATCTCATGGTTGATTTGATCCTCGGTATAATCATTGGCATGAGGAGATTTGATGAGCTGTAACCAAGGTTTTTTATTGAATACCGGCGGTCCAAAAATAATCACAGGTGTACCTTTAGCCAAAGCTACAGTTCCTTTTTTGTTCAGAATCCATTGTTCTGCCCAATTGTACATAAAGTAGGCATCTTCTTCCAACAAACGAACACAAGAGTGTGAAGCATGATGCCCCGGCAAATCATACTGATGCCAACCAATCCCTAAATAATTATACAAATTGAAGTTCCATCTCAGTTTCCAATCAGAATTGACGGTACTGATGGCGATTTCTTTCTTCCAATTGGTAAAGGTGAGCCCCATTTTGGTAGGCGTTGCTTTTTTGCCCATACTAGTAGGTCCCCATTTGATGAGATTCCCGTTTTCATACAAGGCATATGCATGAATGGCATAACTGAACATTGCCAACTTCTGAATGTTTCTAGCCGCAGAAACGTTTTTAGGAAACGGACTGTACACTGTAAAATCTTTTTCCATCACGTCTGGAATCACTAAGGTGTCTGCTCTCCATTTGTTTTTGTAATCCAATCGATTGATGGCTAAAATAGCATGCAACTCTTCCTGAGAATACTTTTTCTCTAAAGTGTTAAAGTCTTTATTTTTATTTTTAACTACAAAAGCATGATACTTTATTTCTTTTTTCACCACCGTATCTTTTTGGAGGGTATCTGCTTTCTGTTGTTGCTGAATCGTATCATAATGCACTTCCTCTGCTCCAGCACTTTTATTGCACTGAAACACCAAGAATAACCCGATAAGATAGACAAAGCTTCTAAAACAATTCATGCCATTAAGATTAAAGACCAATATAATATTTATTTTATTGATACCCTAAATTTACGAAAGAAATGTCAGATTTTGAAGTATTTGTAGGAAAAATATATTATTACTACTCCCAATGCTGAGCCTGTCGAAGACACATTCTTATTTCTCATCCTGTGATTTCGGCTCCGCTCAATCACCGTCTTAGTATTTATTACTACTCCCGATGCCTGAGCCTGTAGAAGGCATATTCTCACTCATCCTCCCTGTGATTTCGGCTCCTCTCAATCACCGTATTATATCCTTTCAAAATCCCGATGCCTGAACCTGTCGAAGGCACATTTTTCAATCCTTATCTGTATAATTTTTTGATAATAAAGGCAAATCGTTTGCTCTGTTCTCCATCAAAGCCTCTTTCTTTCTCCTGCTCCAACCCTGCACCTGCTTTTCTCGATAAAAAGCTTCATCTATTCTGTCAAATTCTTCGTAATACACCAATCGTACAGGCAACCTTTTTCGGGTGTGGTTAGCTCCTTCACCCGACTGATGTTGTTGCAGTCTTAGCTCTAAATCTGTAGTACTCCCAGTATAATAAGAACCATCTGCACATTCTAAAATATACATATATCCTTTCATGGTTTTTAGTTTTTTTTATTGCGTGGCTTCGACTCCGCTCAGCCAGCGTTTGGGTCACTGAGCTTGTCGAAGTGATATTTTGTTCATCTGGTGATTTCGACTCTCCTCAATCACCGTCTTATATTTATTACTACTCCCGATGCCTGAGCTTGTCGAAGGCACATTCTTATTCTCATCCCTGTGATTTCTACTCCGCTCAATCACCGCTTTATATTTACTACTACACTCGGTGCCTGAGCCTGTCGAAGGCACATTCTCACTCATCCTCTCTGTGATTTCGACAAGCTCAATCACCGCTTTATATTTACTACTACTCCCGATGCCTGAGCTTGTCGAAGCCAGAAGCCTCTACTTCCCTACTGATATTTAATTTTCCTGGAAACCTCAGCTTTTAGAATTTTTTGATTCCCCACCTTTTGATATCTTTTTTCACGAGTCCAGTTTCCAAAGTCATCATATTGATATTCCAGAAGATAGAGCGGAGTTTCTACCATATCACCAAACTCATTATACCTATACCCTTCTATAGGTTCATTAAAATCTAATGGACTGGATAAATCAGAAGTAATCAACTCATCATTTGCTCTATAATAATAGGTAGAATAAGTATTGTTTACATAGTCGTAGCAGGCTTTTTCATAACCCAGCTCGCCATTATTCAAATACAATAAAATAGGATTTCCTTTATCATCATTCTGCAAATGCACCGTTTCAAAAATCGTATTATTCTGACTGCGCTTTACGATTTTAGTCAAAAAATTCTGCGCATCATATTCATAAGTCGTATGAACAATTTCATTTCCAATTAATGGAATTTTACGCACTGTTGTACTTTTCACTTTCAGTGTATCAGAAAGGTATTCATTCTGCATACTGAAAATCATTTCTCCATCTTCATTATAGCGCTCTATTTGAACAGTTCTAAATCGCTCATTGAGATAATTAATTTCTTTTATCTTTTCTTGATTTTGGCGGTTGTAAAAAACAGTCTTGATTTCTATTTTTTTAATCGCCTTCTTTTGATTGATTTTATAAGGCTCATTCACATGAAGTGCACTAGAAATACTTTGCGAAAAGAAAATAGTGGGGAATAAAAAGACTATAATGTTTAAAATGTTTTTCATTGGATAAAGTTTTAGTAACGCAAAGTTTCATTTTGGGAGAAACTTTTTATATTCTGTTTTACAATGAGTGCAAGCCCAATCTGGACTTTTCTCTGTGATACAACATCCTCCTATTACCAATTTTTCTTGTTCTAAAAGTTTAAATGCCTCTTCTGTTGGCATACCATAAAGGATTTTCACTATAGTTGTTTTACCACATTTATGGCATTTTTTCGGTTTGGAAGTTACTTTGATGGGGTTCATTAATTGAATATGTTATTAATGGTTATTAAAGTTTATTTATTTTTATTAAGATCCGAAATCAGGGGACTTCGGAGGCTTGGTAATAGCCATAGAATAAATCTAGATTATTTTTTCTCTTTTTAAATATAAATCCATTAATTTCGATTTACTAAGGTTTAATTTATTACCATCAAAATCGTATTTTAATAAATTATAAATTAAATAATCGTTTTTGTAAGTGTCATTTTTTAGCAATTCAATATCTAAATGTTTTAGAAGAATTGATACAAAAAGCTTATCTGATTTTACATCAACTATTTTATAGAAGTCTTTTTCAAAGTTAACCAATGCATCACCTTCTAAATACTTTCTAAAAGCCATAACTATAAAATATTTTTTTGTTTTAATATTCATATTTAGTTATTTTAGGATAAAAATATAATTAAACTTTATTCTTCTACCCTTTTTAAAAGAAGTTCAAAATAATCATCTTTTAATAATTTACGTTTTAAAAGAAGTTCTTCTCTAAATTCTTTTAAAGCTTTTTGGCTAGAAGAAGGTGTAAGTTCAATAGAGCCTAATCTTCTTAAAGTTCTATCTATTATTGAGTGTAGAAATTTAATATTTATAAAAATACTTTTTTACTGTTTATCTACTCACAGGTTATAAATCAGCGAGATTGGGTTATTTTTTATTTGGGAATCAATTCATTTTTATTAATATCAAATTTGTAATTAACAATTCCGCCACTAATAAATAATTCAACAGCTTCATTGATAACATTTAAAGGAACTACAAACCATTCTCGGGGAATAAATCTTTTTCCATCTGCATCATATAAATCAATATCTAAACAGACAGCTGCAAACAACCTATGCAAAAGACTTTCGAAAGATTGAATATTCATATTGTAACAGCTATATTTCGCAATGATTTCAACATCACCACATAAATAGGTTGCTTCCTTGCTAGCATTTTTAATTCTTGTTTCTACTGGAACTTTTGAAAAACCAATTTTATAAAGATTCTTTATATTTTTAATTTCAGGATTCTCAGACTTAGATTTTAAAATGTAAATCCAGCCACTTTGTAAATCTTCTTCTTCTACCCTTCCAGAATTTATGGCTAAATCTTTTTCAATATCATCAATTGGCTGAGTAATGAGTTTACCATTTTTTTGAATCGCTTTGGCTAATGAACGAAATAATAAATTTGATACTGTGCCATTTTCAAATATGGTAAATGTTGGCCCATCCTTTCTAATTCCATCTTTATCTTTTAAAACTCTTTTTGCGTCAGTAGATTCTAAATATGCTAAAAGACCATCGACTAAGTAAAAATTCCCTTGTTGAAGATTGGTTTCAGCGTCATTGAACGGGAGCATTTTTCGTCTTCCTGATTTTAAATCACGATGTACATTCTGAAACATTACCTCATATTTAGCAAAATCATCATCCGACAATGATTTTCTTTGTGCAATAGAATCGGCTTTTGCTCTTTTATCAATTTGGGGTGTATGCTTAAATTCAAAAATAGAATTGTCTCCATCCGAATCAAGCAATCCTAATTCATCATCGTTTAAAATTTCATCAATTGATGGCGTTTCATATTCTACTTCCCCAAGTAGATTAAACCGATCAAATGGTTTTACAATCCTTTTTTTGTTTTCATTATTTCTGAATTCTTTCAGCCTTGCCAACAAAGAATATTCAGCAATAGAAGAAGTTGAGGGTTCTCTTTTATTTTTTTCGAAGAAACTATTGATTTCTTCGAAAGATTCTAAAAGACGGTCTTCATCTGTTTTGATGACAGACTTTCTCTCATTGGAATCTAATAAACCAAAGTCATCTTCATTAAATATATCATCTAAAGTCTTAGCCATTTTGCATTCTTTTTCTTTTAGCATCTTGAATAAACAGAAGAGCCTGAGCCAGTCTCTGCTCAATTGGATTAGTGGACTGAATATTTGGTTTTTCGCCAGTTTCTTTTACCCAAGCATTTATTTTAGGCCATAGAATAATGGCTTCTTGCTCTGTCATTTCAATCTTTGTGATATTGATGGTATCTTGAATTGCACGCAAAACCGAAGTAGTAACACTTTTAGAAAGAATTTCAAATGCTTTCTGGAAAGGATTTACACGGTCAATTAAATCAATATTAATATCATCAATGTTTACAAAGCTTCCTGCCATTTTTATAAATTTCTTAGAGCCTTGTTCTTCAACGGTACTGTTTTTTATTACCGAATCTACCACCACATATTGTCTAACCGCTTCTACATCATCTTCTGATAAATCTGGGTACACCTCTCTGATGATTTTCGGAATAAGCACGGTATTGATAACTTCTGGTTCTAAATTTCCTGGTAATGCTTTTAGCATTGTCTCATCTTGTAAAATGCGTGCTTTTAAATCGTTTAAGTCAGTTTCTATAATGTCTTTTGCACGTTGAGAAGTTGGTGTTTTAAATCCTCGTATTTTGATGGTTGGTTTGCCATTTTCCTCTTCCTCATCTTCCAAATCATCCTCATCATTGTCCATTGGCTTAAATTTAAAGTTTGGAGCAAGAACCTGTTCCATAAGTAATGATGCTGTAATGGCTTTCAGCATATTGTTTACTGCTAATTTTACATCATCATCTACCGCATCTGGTTGAGCAATTAAATTGGTAAACTGAGCGTGTTTTTTATTGTTACTATCACGAGTTGCTCTACCAATAATTTGAATAATTTCAGTTAATGAGCCTCTGTAACCTATCGTCAATGCGTGTTGGCAAAAAGGCCAATCAAAACCTTCTTTTGCCATTCCCAACGCAATAATCATATCTATATCATCGGGTGAGCTTACACCACGCAAATAAGCTACAATCTTATCTCTTTCTTTTTGATTATCGTTTACTAAATCTGCAATTTTTAGAATCCTTCCGCTTCGCTTGCTTTTCACAAACAACACACCAGTTTCAGAATCCTGATATTCTAAATCGCCGATGCAGTCTATAACGTGATTTACTTCTTCATATTTTTCTTTTGACGATTCTGCCGAATTTACACTTGGTATATGAATAATTGTTTTTAAATCTTCATCCAGAATTTCTTCTAATGCCGACATATTACGTTCTGGCTGAACTTTGTAATACCTACCTTGGTAAAAATGATAACCGATTCCTAAAGATTTCAAATATTCGTAACCATTCAATTGATCGTAATAGTTATACGTCACTTTTACAAATTTTTCTTCATCTTCTGGTAACAGAACAGGAACACTGTCTCCACGGAAATAAGAGCCCGTCATAGCTACAATATGAGCCGTAGAATTAGCCATTATATTGCGCATTACATTTCCTAATTTATTATCGCCATCTGCTGAAACATGGTGGAACTCATCAATGGTTACCAAACAATCATTCAATTGTTTTTCATCTAACCCTTCAAATGCAAAACGCAAAGTAGCGTGTGTACAAATCAACACTTTTTCATCACTTTGCAGAAATTGATGAAATGCTTTTACTTTACCAGCATCACTTCCCGGTGTGCAAAGATTATATTTTTGATTGGGTTCCCAATTGGCATAAAACCCATATTTCTTTAATTCTGTAGGACTGAAAGAGTTCCCAATAGAACGCTCTGGAACTGCAACAATAACTTTTTTAATGCCTTGATTAATTAATTTATCTAATGCAATAAACATCAAAGCACGAGATTTTCCTGAAGCAGGAGGTGCTTTTAATAAAAGGTATTTTGCCGTTCTCGCTTCATACGCTTTTGCCTGCATTTCACGCATTCCCATTTCGTTGGTCTTTTTGCTTTGCCCTGTCTGTGCATACTCCACGTTTACCAAGTTGATGGGTTTAAGATATTCTGGTTTCATTATTTCTACTTTTGCTACTGGTTTTTCTTCCCGTTGTTTGTTTGGTTGTAATACTGAGAATGACACAGTATCATATTCTATATTGCCAAGAATAAAATTAATGCAATTTTCATAGCAATCGTAAGATTTAAAATCTGCATTAGCCGGATAACTTTTACCATTAATAACCCAACCTTTGCACTCAATCAGCATTCTAGGGCTTGTAGCACTATACCCACCCTGCAATAAGAGATGAGTAATTGGTTTAGGATTCTTAAAATTACGTTCAGAATCTTTTTCAAAAATCTTTTTCAGATAAAAATCCGTCAAATCTCTATACTCTACATTTTTTTGTCCTGTACGGATATCGTGCAAATAAACATTCTGTATTGTGAGGTACAAAATGTTTTCTTTTTGCAAACCCAGCTGTGTTATTTTTTCTTGAAGTTCAGGAGTATAATTCATTAGATTTTAGTTTTTTTTCTGGTTTTCTTTTGCTTGGCAAATAAGGTGTCTTTTTTGGTCATTTCATCATAACGTTTAAATAAATGTTCTAAACGCTCTGCATCAGAGGTAAAAGGATTGCCCATTCTGTAAATTTCTTCTATGGCTATATCCAGATTTTGGTGTGCCTGTTTTAGCTCTTTAGGCATTGTTTCGGGATTGTAGAGCCAAGCCATTGTTTTCTCTGGATATTTTGCACGTTCATCTAAAATAGCAAAAACATATTCATTAATGGTCAGTTTTTGTTTTTCGCTGATTTCAGGAAATGGAAACGTATTGTAACACAACTTTGCTGAATATCTGTATCGTGTTTCCAACTTTCCGCCAACTGCATCTACCCAAACCATATGCATTTTGGAGTGGAGAATTCCGAAAAGCCAAGGTTGAGATGTTGCTACAATTAAACAACTATTATTTGATTTATAATCAGCACTAAAAAATCCTAAAGGAATATAATCTCTTCCTTCTGAACTATGTCCTGGAATAAGTATAAAGTCAGAATTAGGTGGTTGTGTTATCTGAGCAAATAAATGAGGAATTTCTGCCAATTGAGGTCTTGACGAATTTAATCGCTCATTATAGACTTTGTTTACTCTTTCCTTTACATTAGGCATATCATTTAATTCTTCTTTATCTAAATCTTCTAACCAAAGGCAATATCTTTTTTTTCCATTCAAAAATTCGTGTGCTGAGATTAATTCCTTAAACCATTTTTCAGAATTTGGTTCTTTTTCAATAAATGAAACCTTTTCTTCATCTGTAAAAAGTAAATATCCACCATCAGCTGGCATATTTCCAAAATTCATTGGTGGAAATTTAGATAATGGTTGATTCAAGCTATTGATGTAAATATCTTGAACATCTAACAAATAAGCATTAATATTTTTAGCCTCTCTGCGAATATTATTGTTGTAAAGGTATTTAGGATTTGTAGATTTATTTCTTAAACCGACAATAATTACAGTAACTCCTGCATTACCAATGGCATTATTGCTCCATTTAAAGGATTGATGAGCAAAAGAAATTTCAATAGTATCATTTAAAATTCTTGGCCAAGTAAGTGCAACCAATAAACCTTGGCAAACAGAATTGGTTGAAACGAATGCTAATTGTGCATTGCAGTTTCTAATAAACTTTGCTCCTTTATAAAACCAAATAGAAACGTAATCTAAACTTTTGTAATCCTTTCGGAAGACAAATTCCATATCCGCTTTTTGCTCTGCATCTTGGTTCCTACTTCCTAAATATGGCGGATTCCCAATAATATAAATTTCGTCACCTTCATTTTTAGGACACACTTCTTCCCAGTTTATTCGTGCTGCATTTCCTGCTACGATATTACCTGCTTGCTTTAATGGTAAAATAGGTTCAGATTTCCCAAAGCCTTCCAACTTTTCATCAAAATAGAGGTTCATTTGGTGCTCTGCTAACCAAAGAGAAAGAATCGCCATTTCGTGGGCAAAATCTTTTATTTCTATTCCGTAGAATTGCGAAAGTTTAATATTGCTTACAAAGCTTTGTCCCCCAAATAAACTGGCATTTTCTAAGGTAATAAGCTGCTGAATAATTTTAACTTCAAGATTCCTAATTTCTTTGTAGGTAATAATGAGAAAATTTCCGCTTCCGCAGGCTGGGTCAAAGAATTTGATTTTAGAAATTCTATCAATCAACTTTCTTAAGCCTTTTGGATTCTCCATATTTTTTTCAAACTCCTCTTCGAGTTCATCTAAAAATAAAGGCTTAATCAGTTTCAAAATATTCTCAACCGAAGTGTAATGCATTCCCAAGTTGCTTCTCTGTTCCGGGTCTGCCACCGCCTGTATCATCGAACCAAAAATATCTGGATTGATTTCGTTCCAATAAAGTTCGCCAGATTCTATAAGAATATTTCTTGCTTTTTTACTGAACTTAGGGCTTATAATTTCATCTTTGAAAAGTCCACCGTTTACATACGGAAACGAATTTAGATATTCGGGAAAATCGCCAGTTTTACTATTTAGTTTTTTGAATAGTGTATTTAAAAATTGGTCTACATCAGAACCATCTTCATTGGTATTATTAACCAAAGTCTCTGTAAAAATGCTTTCTATTTCAAAAATACCAGTATCCTCGGCAAAAAAACAAAACAACAAACGGGAAAGAAATAAATTAAGATGATGGCTTCCATTTGCCAACCAATCTGGATTATCATTTACTAATATTTCATACAATCTCCCTAATTGATAAGCAGCGTCTCTATCTGCTTTGTTATTAGTGGAAACTTTATAAATCTCTGCACCAGAAAGAGGCAAGAAAAAATCAGCTTGCTCTGGTAACTCAGAAAAAGAAAAACGTTTATTTGCTTTTAGCCTTACATCAACCGCCACCATGGTTTCATAATCTGTAACCATTATGAAACGTGGATTATGTTTCAGAATTTTATCATCTTTTGATGCTTCGTCAATAGCGTCTAAAAGATTTTCAGCAACCTCTTCTTTAAAGAATATCTTATTTTTATAAAGTATCTCTCCTTCATTTTTAGAAAGATTAGAATCACCTTTTCTTAATCTTGTAATTGCATTTTTTGAAATACCAAAAGCCATCAGAAAATCATAAATGAAGTTTTCTTTGTCTGTATTATTAACTATGGCTGATAGTTTATCTTTTATTTCTCTTGGCTTCATCAGTTTTTATAATTCAACCTTCAAATATAACAAAAACCTCACTTCATACCAATAAGGAAAGCCGTAAAACAAAAGAAAACTCAACATAAAAAAATCCACCCTTTCGAGTGGATTCTGTTACACTAAGGTTACTGCGCCCAGATAGACACTGTTGCAGGCTTGTGTTTCGGCTTCGTTAGCGATAAAAGCGTAGACTTGCGCTTCCATACCTTGATAGGAACTGTGGAGCGTAATACTGGCTTCTGCATCACTGCGGAACGCCACCCCTTCAAAAATCTCAAAAGCAGAGACCGCCTCAAAATAACATACCACACTTACTTTGTCGGTGGCTAAAGCGTTGCCTTGTAATCCATTATCTTCCCAAGTGAGATTTATCACGCCACCTGTTGCAGCTTGTGCTTCCACATTTTGAAAACCTGTAAGGTCTCCTCTAGTAATGAGCACTTTATTATAGATTACTGCGGGTAAACCATCTACTATTTCTATTGCATTGTTAATGAAATAAGAAGCAGCTAAGTTTACCTTAGACTTTGCTCCCGCATCTGTTCCAAAAAACCGATTTTGGATATTGCGCAAAGGGTGCAAAAACGTGATAGTAGTTTTAAACTTCAGTTGTTGCAAAATTTGCTTATCCGTCTTCGGTCTCGAAGAAGATTTTGGGGTACTGCGGATAATGTCTTTACCGCGCCAATTGGCTCCAACTACGGGGCCTACTTTTCCGGAAAATCCACCAAGGATTCCTTTTTTAATTTCTGCCATGGCATTTTAATTTATTTGTTATACAGGTCAAAAGTAGAAACAAATTTTTAAAGCATTGACATACTTATAGTTACATGTCTTTATTTGACTATTTTTGACCTTTTTTGTCTATAAAAGTCTGCCAATGACTCAGAATATCCCAATTCGTCTCTGTTCGTCTTTTTTTGTCCAGAAATGTCCAGTTTTGACCACCTTGGTTTTACACTTCTTCGAGTGTTCTTCGAGAATCCTCCCATACTCCTTCGGAAAAAAGGTACTTTTTCCGAAGAAGACCAAAAGAAGAGTAAAAGAAAACTGCCTTCGTGAACTTCGTTCGCAGACCTTCAGTCTGTGCTCAGGCATCGGTTCAGGCATCAGTTCGGACATCAACTATATTTCTAAGTCGGTGATTGAGCCTGTCGAAATCACCGCAGGTGAAAAATTTTTATGTTGGTTTTAAAAATAATTTAGATTCCTACGGAATGAGAAGTGGAGTGGAAAAAATCATTTTCTTATACCATGAATTTTGCCTTCTGCCTTCGACTAGTCAGGCATCGGTTCAGAAATTTTTGGCTCATTGAGCCAGTCTAAGTGAAATATTGTGGCTTCGACAGGCTCAGCCACCATCGACAGGCTCAGCCACCATCGACAGTTTTAGGTATCATTTCAAAAATCAGTTGAGTGACTGAGAGTTAAAAAAATTTACAGGGAAAGATAATAATGAGTGAATCAGCAGTTCCTGCAAATAAGTAATAGAAATATTAAAGCAAAAATGCTTTTTTGCAGATATAGAAAAACTGATGATGTAAATGAGCGACTAATCTTGGCAGCTTTGGTCTGCAAGATTTTTAAAATACTGTACAGGATAAAAGTATTTCTTCCCTATCTTAACAAAGGGTATACTTTTATTGCTTCTCATACGTTGCAAAGTTTTGTCGCTAAAATTAAAAAGCCTTTTCATGTCCGCATTATCATAAAATAATGGCTCGCTTAAGCTTTTGGTGTGTCTTTTTTGGTCGGACATAACAATATAAAAACGATTTAATGTTAATTTGATAAGGCATAATTATTAGTTTTTTAATTAATTAATAGTACAATAATAGGTAATATGAAAAAAACTTGCAAACAACATCGATAAAAGTTATCAACAAGTAAGGGTGTAAAAAATGGTTCAAAATACTGGTAAGACTTTATCCCTGACTAGATTTTTAAAGAATAACCAGTCTATTCCTTAGAACAACTCAATATTTCTCTTTGCCAACAAGAATCAGAATTACAATACAAGAATTTACAAGCTCACGTTTTACACCGCACCGTATTTTAAAAAAAACTAGAAAAATTTTTTATCCCTTTGTAGAAGTGGTTTTTGAATTGGCAGACCAAGAACATTACCACGTTCCCATCACCCTATCGCCTTACGGCTACTCCACGTACAGAGGAAATTAAAAATAAAAAAAGAATTGGTGGCTTCGACAAGCTCAGCTACCAAATCTTTTATTACACAGTGGCTTCGACAAGCTCAGCCATCAATTCTTTTATTACACGCTGCCTGAGCCTGTCGAAGGCAGCATCAAAAAAACATCATAACTTCATCACCTCATCACCAAGAAAAATTCCACACACAGTGGCTTCGACAAGCTCAGCCACCAATTCTTTTATTACACGGTGCCTGAGCCTGTCGAAGGCACATTCTCAATTCTAATCTCGGTGCCTGAGCCTGTCGAAGGCACATTATTTCTATTGCATTAAAAATCCGTGCACTCTATAGAACATCTCCGATGTTCCTTTGGGAGCTAAAAAACGCCATCATTTAAACAACTCTCTGTGAACTTTGTGTTATAGAAACTCCAAAACCAAATAGAAAAATTCCACCCACAGTGGCTTCGACAAGCTCAGCCACCAATTATTCTATTACACGTTGCCTGAGCGTAGTTGAAGGCAGGATCTTATTCCTCCCTGTGATTTCGACTCCGCTCAATCACCGTATTATTTATTACTACACTCGGCGCCTGAGCGTAGTCGAAGGCACATTATTTCTATTGCATTAAAATCCGTGTGCTCTATAGAACATCTCTGATGTTCCTTTGGGAACTCAAAAACGGCATTATTTCAACAAATCTCCGTGAACTTTGTGATATTAAAACTTTTAACCTAGGAACATAGGCGTTGGAAAAATTACCTATTTTAATTGATGTCCTAGGAAACCGCAAGCGTAAAAAAAATGAATAACCTTTTCGTTAAAAAAGTCTGCTGTTTAAGCTCGGCATTCTGCCGAGTGAGTTTCAGAGTTTTTAGAAAAGGCTATTTATTTTTAGCTGAGGATTTCCAGACTTGAACTTTTGGTTCTTTTGTTTCAAGACAAAAGAACATTAAACCCAAATCACGCAGTTGAAATTTTTTGAGATAAGTCTATGGGGTAATCCCAAATT
>VFQM010001865.1_pt1 | contig 17171 bp, 14 predicted proteins | sample 3512391 | NCBI WGS metagenome assembly VFQM01 (sample SAMN10412369, study PRJNA504923) | tailings metagenome | isolation source: Replicate 1 from Balatoc abandoned mine | place: Philippines
CCCCTGCGCCTGCCCCACGAAGTCGCCCCGCTGTTCCGCGAATGGCTGGCGGTCCACTACCCCGAGCGTGCGGGCAAGGTAATGAGCATTGTCAGAGAGATGCGCGGCGGGCGCGACAATGATCCGAACTTCCACAGCCGCATGAACCCCCAAGGCGTATGGGCCGACCTGATCCGCGCCCGCTTCAGGGTCGCGTGCAAGCGCGCGGGGATTGGGAAAGCGCGGTTTGAGCTTGATTGCTCGCGGTTCAGAGCGCCGGAGGCGGGTGGGCAGTTGCGGTTGATCTAGGCGCTGACGCCCTCGCAGTAACCACCGCCATATTGCCAGCGCCCGCCCGCATCGAGACAGGCGTCGATGTCACTATACCCGCGCAACCACCATCCCGCACTAGCCCCGACAATCAGGCCGAGGATGCACCATGCCAAGGCATGCCATTTCACCCGAACCCCTCCCCCGCCTCGCCCGGCGCGAAGCGCACCAGCCGGCTGTCGACCAGCGCGGCGGTGCGGTTGACCACCGCCAGTTGGTACTCCGGGTCCTTGATCATCGCGAAGAAGGCACCCGCATTGGGATATTGCGCGATGAAGGCGTCGTGCCAGCGCTCGCCCTCTGGCCCGGTCACCACGGTCTCGAACTTGCCGCGCCAGATGATCTGCCCGCCGAGCTTGCGGAAGATCGGGCCGCTCGTCACCCCGTATTCCTCATAGGCCCGCCGCCCGCTCCAGCCCTTGCCGGCGTGCTCATGGCCCTCGGGATACTCCGCCACATCCCGATAGAGCAACAGGTTGAGCATGTTGATCGGCGTGTCGCGCGGCAGGTCCTTGAAGGCCTGAAAATTTGCCGGCGAGGGATCGATATAGGTTTCGCAGGTCATGGGGTGTCCTCCTCCCTGAGGTCGCGTTGCATATAGACCGTATCGAGCAAGCGACCGAATTTGTATCCGACATTGCGCATCCGGCCCGCATGGACAAAGCCGCACTTGCCGTGGAGCGCGACCGAGGCGGGCTCGCCCCCGCCGATCACCGCGATCATCTGCTGAAACCCGCTCGCCCGCGCCGCCGCGATCAGCGCGGGCAGTAGCGCACTGCCCACCCCGCCACCGCGTGCGTCGTGAGCGATATAGATGCTGTCCTCGCAGGTATGGGCATAGGCCGCGCGGTCGCGGAAGCGGGCGGCGTAGGCATAGGCGACGACCCCGTCCCCGCGCTCGGCGGCGAGGAAGGGGAGTTCGCGCGCGGTGAAGTCGGCGATCTTCTCCGCCCATGCCGCCGCATCGGGAGCGGCAGTGTCGAAGGTCGCGGTGCCGTTGGCGACGTGCCAGGCGTAGATCGCGGCGATGACCTGCGCGTCCGATACACGCGCAGGCCGGATCGTCACATCAGCCAAGCTTGTAATCCGCAAAGCGGTCGCGCAGGTCCTTCTTGGAGATCTTGCCCGTGGCGGTGTGCGGGATGTCGTCGACGAATTCGACCGCATCGGGCAGCCACCACTTGGCGATCAGCGGCTTCAGGTGCTCGATGATGTCCTCGCCGGTCACCTCGGCCCCCGCCTTTTTCACCACGAACAGCACCGGGCGCTCGTCCCACTTGGGGTGATAGATGCCGATGCAGGCGGCCTCGGCCACCGCGGGATGCCCGCAGGCGGCGTTTTCGAGCTCGACCGAGCTGATCCACTCGCCGCCCGACTTGATCACGTCCTTGGTGCGGTCGGTCAGTTGCAAGGTGCCGTCGGGGTGGAGGATGCCGACATCGCCGGTGTCGAACCAGCCTTCATTGTTGGTCGCATCGGTTTCGGCCTTGAAGTAGCGGCGGATCACCCACGGTCCGCGGACCTGGAGCGCGCCGGAGGTCTTGCCGTCGCGCGGCAGCTCGGTGGTCATGTCGTCCAGATCGACGGTGCGCAGCTGCACCCCGAAGATCGGGCGGCCCTGCATCGCGGTCTTCTCGATCCTTTGTTCGAGAGTGAGCTGGTCCCAGTCCCAGGTCGGCCCGCCGACGGTGCCGATCGGGCTGGTCTCGGTCATCCCCCAGGCGTGCTGGACGCGGGTGCCGTTGCGCATGAGCCGCTCGATCATGAATTTTGGCGCGGCCGAACCGCCGATGGTGGCGGCCTTCAGCGGCGGCAGATCGAGGCCGTTTGCATCGCAATACTGGAAATGCGCCAGCCACACGGTCGGCACGCCCGCCGAATCGGTCACGCCCTCGCGCAGCATCAGATCATGGAGCACCGCCGAATCGTTCACCGCCGAAAACACGAACTTGATCCCCGCCATCGCGCCCGCATAGGGCAGGCCCCAGCTTGCCGCGTGGAACATCGGCACCACCGGCAGCATCACCGAGGAACTCGAGAAGTTGAACGCCGCCGGTTGCAGCCCGGCCAGCGCATGGAGCAAGGTCGAGCGGTGCTCGTATTGCACGCCCTTGGGATTGCCGGTGGTGCCGGAGGTGTAGCAGATCATGCAGGGGTCGGTTTCCGGCCCCGTCACCCACTCGAAATCGCCGTCCTGCGCGCCGATCCAGTCCTCGAAGGCCGGAGCGTTCGCGCCGCTGTCGTAGCAGATGTAGTGCTCGACCGTGGGCCAGCGGTCCTTCATGCGGTCGATGATCGGCTGGAAGGCCGCATCGTAGCACAGCACGCGGTCCTCGGCGTGATTGACGATGTATTCGAGCTGGTCGTCGAACAGGCGCGGGTTCACCGTGTGCAGCACGCCGCCCATGCCGGCAACGCCATACCAGCTGACGAGGTGGCGCGAATGGTTCATCGCCAGGCTCGCGACCTTGTCGCCGGGCTTCAGTCCGAGCGCGACCAGCGCCTGAGCCATCTTCAGCGCATCGGTCCGGATACCGGCCCAGTCGGTGCGGGTCTCGCTGCCATCGGCCCAGCGGCTGACGATCTCGCGCGTTGGTGCCTCGCGCGCGGCGTGATCGATCACCGCGGTCACCCGCATGGTCCAGTCCTGCATTGCCCCGAGCCTGCTTGCGGCCATTGCTTCTCTCTCCTCGAAACCGACCCGCTACGCATTCGCGCGCGGGTGATGATGTATCCAGCGCGCTTCCATGCCTTCGCCCCGGGCGCTTGGCAATCGCCCTTGCGCAGCATTCGCAACATCCCCGGGTGCCTTCGCGCAAGACACGGTGCGCAACACGGCGCGCTCTGTCACATCCTTGCCATGCAGCGCGCCTAGAGAACGTTGCATTATCAACCACCCGGAGGGCGGAGATGAGGTTTACGGCAGTTCTTCTGGCAGGCGCAGCGACGTGCATCGCACTGCCCGCACAGGCCCGCGACGGGCAGTTCTACATCGGGGTCAACGGCGGCGTCAGCCTGGAAGACCAGGTCGATGTCGATATCGCCAACACCGACCCGCAGACCAACGGCGCCTTTGCCGACACCAACAGCGGGATCGATGCCGATGTCGTGATCGGTTACGACTTCGGCGCTTTCCGGCTCGAAGCCGAGGGCGGCTACAAGCGCAGCGGCTATGACGGGCTGACCGTGATCGATTCCGCTATCCTGCCGGGCGGCCTCACCGTTCCCGCAGGCACCGTGGTCCAGAACGAGGAAGACCTGTCGATCTGGAGCGGGATGATCAACGGCCTTCTCGAAGTCGGCAAGGATGGCGGGGTGCAGTTCTTCGCCGGTGGCGGCGTCGGCTTTGCCAGCCTCGATCTGCCGGTCGAGGTCGCGGGCGTCGGCACGGTGATCGACGACAGCGCCACCGATTTCGCCTGGCAGCTGCTCGGCGGTGTGCGGGTGTCGGTCAGCGATCATGTCGATCTCGGGGTGAAGTACCGCTATTTCGTGGCCGACGGGTTCGAGCTCGAAGCGACGGGCGGCGTGCCGATCGAAGCGGGCTACACCGCCCATTCGGTGCTGGCGAGCCTGGTCTACAATTTCGGCGGAAAGGAGGCTCCGCCGCCGCCCCCGCCGCCGCCGCCTCCGCCGCCTCCCCCACCCCCGCCGCCGCCGCCGCCGCCGCCGCCGCCGGCGATTCCGAAGCCGGCGTGCAGCACCGGGCCGTTCATCGTGTTCTTCGATTTCGACAAGTCCGATCTCACCGCCGAGGCTGCGACCATTCTCGATGCCGCGATCACCGCCTATGGCAATTGCGGCATGGCGCGGGTGATGCTGGCGGGCCACACCGACACCTCGGGCAGCGCGCGCTACAACATGGGTCTGGCCGAGCGCCGCAACGCATCGGTCCGCAGCTACATGACCGGGCGCGGCATTCCCGATGCGCGGATCATGGCCGAGGCCTTCGGCGAGAGCCAGCCGCGCGTCCCCACCGCCGATGGCGTGCGCGAGGCGCAGAACCGCCGGGTGGAGGTCACCTACGGCCCCGGTTCGGGGATGTAGGCCTCAGCTTCCAGAAGATACCTGCAACTGGGGGGCGGCGCTGTCCGCCCCCTTTTTTGCGCGGCTCAGGCCACGAGGCGCAGGGCTGCCTTGCTCTTGACCGGCACAAGCTCGACATTGCTGATGCCCGGCACCTCGGCCAGTCGCTCGGCCATCTCGCCCGACAAGAGGAAGCTGCGCCCGAGGCGCATCTGCGCATGCCCGCCGCTTTCCAGCAGCAGCCGCACCAACACCTCGCCATTGCCGACAAAATCGCAATCATCCTCGACATCGAGCGCGATCTTGAGTTCGAGCAGCGCGTCGAGGCTCGCAACATCGGCCTTCAGCTGCATCGGCGTCGCCCCGCTCACCGCGGTCAACGGGCGGGCGCTGCGCACGGTGAGGCGCGGCGGTTCGTCGGGATTGGGCGCGTCGAGCTCGACCGTCAGCAGCAGGCATTCGCCATCCTCGGCCCAGCGCTCAAACTGCGGCACCAGCGCTTCTTCGAAGCAGGCAGCCGAGAACTGGCCCGAGGCATCGGAAAAATCGGCGCGCACGAAAGTGCCGCCCTTGCGGGTGCGCGCCTTGGTCATGCCTTCGACCAGCACCGCCATCACCGCCGTCCCGCGCCCGCCCGCCGGCGCCCCGCCTTCCATCAGGCTCTGGTAGGTGCGCGCGCCATTGGCCGAGGCAAGCTCGCGATATTGCTGCACCGGGTGGGCGGAGAAGTAGAATCCGAAATTCTCGCGCTCCTTCGCCATGCGCTCGGGCTTGCTCCACGGCTCGGCGGCGGCAAGGCGCAGATCATCGCTCGCCGCATCATCGCCGGCGAACAACCCGGCCTGCCCGCTCGACCGCTCGCGCATTGCCGCATCGGCCACCGCCAGCAGCAGCTCGGCATTGGCATGGAGCAGCGCGCGATCGGGTTCGAGACTGTCGAGCGCGCCCGCACAGATCAGCCCTTCGAGCTGGCGGCGGTTCATCGTGCCCTGCGGCAGGCGCTCGAAGAAATCCTTGAGGCTGGTGAAGGCCCCGCCCGCCTCGCGCTCGGCGACGATCGCCTCCATCGCCTTCTCGCCGACATTGCGGATCCCGGCGAGGGCATAGCGCACGGCATAGCCGTGATCGGTCTGCTCGACGCTGAAGCGGCTTTCCGAGGCGTTGATGCAGGGGGGCAGCACCTCGACCCCGCCCATGCCGTTGGGATAGCGCCGCGCATCGTCAACGAAGACGCTGAGCTTGTCCGACTGGTGCATGTCGAAGCACATCGAGGCGGCGTAGAATTCCTCCGGGTAATGCGCCTTCATCCACCCGGTCTGGTAAGCGAGCAGCGCATAGGCGGCAGCGTGCGACTTGTTGAAGCCGTAGCCGGCAAACTTGTCGATCAAGTCGAACAGCTCGTTGGCGCGCTTGGCGTCGATGTCGGAGACGGCCTTGCAGCCTTCGACAAAGCGGCCCCGCTGCGCGTCCATCTCGGCCTGTACCTTCTTGCCCATCGCGCGGCGCAGCAGGTCGGCGTCCCCGAGCGAATAGCCCGCGAGCACCTGCGCGGCCTGCATCACCTGTTCCTGATAGACGAAGATCCCGTAGGTCTCGGCCAGGATGCCTTCGAGCTTGGGGTGGGGATATTCGATCGGCACCAGCCCCGCCTTGCGCTGGCCGAACAGCGGGATGTTGTCCATCGGGCCGGGCCGGTAGAGCGAGACGAGCGCGATGATGTCGCCAAAGTTCGTCGGCTTCACCGCCTTGAGCGTGCGCCGCATCCCTTCCGATTCCAGCTGGAACACGCCGACCGTGTTACCCGCCTTCATCAGATCATAGACCGCTGGATCATCGAGCGCGAGCGCGCCCAGATCGATGCCTATCCCGCGCCGCGCGAGCAGATCGACCGCCTTCCGCAGCACCGAAAGCGTCTTCAACCCAAGGAAGTCGAACTTCACGAGGCCGGAGCTTTCGACATGCTTCATGTCGAACTGCGTCACCGGCATGTCCGAACGCGGATCGCGATAGAGCGGCACCAGCTCGGCCAGCGGGCGGTCGCCGATCACCACGCCCGCCGCGTGGGTCGAGGAATTGCGCGGCAGGCCTTCAAGCTGCATCGCCAGATCGACGAGGCGCTTCACTTCGTTGTCGTTGTCGTATTCGCGCTTGAAGTCCGCCGCACCATTGAGCGCGCGCGGCAGGGTCCAGGGATCGGTCGGGTGGTTGGGCACCATCTTGCAGAGGCGATCGACCTGCCCGTAGCTCATCTGCAGGATGCGCCCGCAATCGCGCAGCACTGCGCGCGCCTTCAGCTTGCCGAAGGTGATGATCTGCGCGACGTGATCGCTGCCGTATTTCGCTTGCACGTAGCGGATCACCTCGCCGCGGCGGGTTTCGCAGAAGTCGATGTCGAAGTCGGGCATCGACACGCGTTCGGGGTTGAGGAAGCGTTCGAACAGCAGGCCCAGCCGGATCGGATCGAGATCGGTGATGGTCAGCGCCCATGCGACCGCCGAACCCGCGCCCGAACCGCGCCCCGGGCCCACCGGAATGCCCTGATCCTTGGCCCACTTGATGAAGTCGGCAACGATCAGGAAGTAGCCGGGAAAGCCCATCTTCACGATCACGTCGATCTCGAATTCGAGCCGATCGAAATAGACGCGGCGTTCCTCCTCGGTGAGATCGGGATAGGCGGCCAGACGCGCTTCAAGCCCGGCGCGCGAATCCTCCGCCAGCATCCGCGCCTCGCCGGCCAGATCGCCTGCAAGGCTCGGCAGGATCGGCTTGCGATAGGGCGGCGCGAGGGCGCAGCGCCGGGCGATGACGAGCGTGTTGGCCAGCCCTTCGGGCAGATCGGCGAACAGCTCCTCCATCATGCTGGCCGATTTGACAAAGGCCTGCGGGTTGGAGCGCGGGCGGTCCTCGGCCTCGATCTGGGTCGAATGGGCAATGCACAGCATCGCGTCATGCGCGCGGTATTCGTGCGGCTCGGCGAAGTTGGCGGGGTTGGTGGCGACCAGCGGCAGATCGCGGGCATAGGCCAAGTCGATCAGCGCCGCCTCGGCCCGTTCCGCCACCGGATCGCCGCCGCGCGCGATCTCGACATAGAGCCGCGCGGGGAACAGTGCTTCGAGCCGGTCGGCAAGCCTTGCGGCGGCTTCGTGCTGGCCATCAGCGAGCAGCCGGGTCAGCCCGCCCTCGCCCGCGCCGGTCAGCGCGATCAGCCCGCCGCTGCGCCCTTCGAGGTCCGCAAGGGTGACATGCGGATCGAGCTCCAGCGGGCGATCGAGATGGGCCTTGCTGACGAGGTGGCACAGGTTGGCATAGCCCTCATCGTCCTGGGCATAGAGCGGCAGGTAGTCGATCGCCCGCGCGCCCGATCCTTCCACGCCCTCGCGCGCGACGCCCAGCAGCGTGCCGATGATCGGCTGCACCCCTTCGCCCTTGCATGCGCTGGCGAAGGCCATGATGCCATAGAGGCCATTTCGGTCGCAGATCGCGATGGCGGGAAAGCCGCGCTCCTTGGCCAGCTTGGCAATCGCCTTGGGGTCGATCGCCCCTTCGAGCATCGAATAGGACGACAGCACGCGCAGCGGGACGAAGGGAGCGAAGGCCATGGGATCACTATGCGGATCGCAGCCGGATTCGCCAAGGCGCGGCCGCGGGCTTTTCCGGCATCTCGTCGTCGCGGGGCGCCCGCGGGGACGAGGCTAGAGCAGCTTCTCGATGTCCTTGGCGATGGCCTCGGGCTTGTCGGTCGGGGCGTAGCGCTTCACCACGTTGCCCTCGCGGTCGATCAGGAACTTGGTGAAGTTCCACTTGATCGAGGTCGAGCCCATCAGCCCCTTGGCTTGCCTTTTCATCCAGTCGAACAGCGGCGAGGCATCATCGCCGTTGACGTCGATCTTGGCCATCAGCGGGAAGGTGACGCCGAAATTGATCTTGCAGAACTCGGCAATCTCGTCGGCGCTGCCCGGCTCCTGTGCGCCGAACTGGTTGCAGGGAAAGCCGAGCACCTCGAAATCCCTGTCCTTGAACTGCTGGTAGAGCTTTTCGAGGCCGTCGTACTGGGGCGTAAAGCCGCACTTGCTGGCGGTGTTGACCACCAGCAGCACCTTGCCGAGCTTCTCCTTGAGGGCGAGCTCCTGCCCGCGGTTGGTGGTGACGGTGAAATCGGCAATCGTGGTCATGGCGGTGATCCCCTGTCGTCGGAATAGGTTGTCAGTTTCCTTCGTGCAGCACGCCGTCCTTCAGCCGCACCACGCGGTCCATCCGCGCGGCGAGGCGTTCGTTGTGCGTGGCAACGAGGCCGGCGCTGCCCTCGCCCCGCACCAGCGCGAGAAACTGCGCGAGCACGGCGTCCGAGGTCGCCTCGTCGAGATTGCCGGTCGGCTCGTCGGCCAGCACCAGCGTCGGCCGGTTGGCAAGGGCGCGGGCGACCGCGACGCGCTGCTGCTCGCCGCCCGACAGCTGGCTCGGCCGGTGAGTCAGGCGCTCGCCCAGGCCAAGGCCGGTGAGCAACGCATCGGCGCGCTCCTCGGCCGCGGTGCGATCGACGCCCACGATCATCTGCGGCATCACCACATTCTCGCGCGCGGTGAAATCGGGCAGAAGGTGGTGGAACTGGTAGACGAAGCCGAGATGCTCGCGCCGCAGTTGCGTGCGCTCGTCACCTGCAAGATTCTCGGCCTGTTGCCCCGAAATGCTGATCGAACCCTCGAACCCGCCTTCCAGCAGGCCCAGCGCCTGCAGCAAGGTCGACTTGCCCGAGCCCGAGGGGCCCAGCAGCGCGACGATCTCGCCCGGCATGATGTCGAGATCGACCCCGCGCAGCACGTCGATGCGCGTGTCCCCCTGTTCGAAGGAGCGCTTCAGCCCCCTGAGCGAGACGATCGGCTGACGGCTATTCATAACGCAACACCTGCACCGGATCGGTATTGGCCGCTTTCAGGGCGGGATAGATGGTCGCCAGAAAGCTCATTCCCAGCGCGAGGCCCACGATGCCGAGAATCTCCCACGGATCGGTGCGCGAAGGCAGAGTGGAAAGGAAGCGCACCTCCGGGTCCCAGATCTGCTGGCCGGTGGTAAAGGCGATGGCTGCGACGATCTGTTCGCGGAAGAACAGGATGATCGCTCCCAGCACCAGTCCCGCCGCCGTGCCGATAGCGCCGATGGTGGTGCCGGTGGTGACGAAAATCTTGAGCAAGGATCGCCGCGTCGCGCCCATGGTACGCATGATCGCGATGTCGCGGGTCTTGGCGCGCACCAGCATGACAAGGCTCGAAAGAATGTTGAAAGAGGCCACCACCACCATGAAACTCAAGGCAAAGAACATCGCCACGCGCTCCACCTGAAGCGCCTCGAACAGGGCCGAGTTGATGGTCTTCCAGTCGGACACCACCGCCTGCCCCGCCAGCTTGTCGGCCATCGGCTGAAGGATTTCGCCGACCTTGTCCGGGTCTTCGACAGTGACCTCGATCATCCCGATCCTGTCGCCCATCAGCAGCAGCGTCTGCGCCGCCCTGATCGGCAGCACGACGAACTTCTCGTCATAGTCGTAGATCCCGACTTCGAAGATCGCGCCGACTTCGTAGCCGATCTGGCGGATCGAGGTGCCGAACGGGGTCGCGCGGCCCTGCGGGTTGATGATGGTGATGGTATCGCCCACCCGGATGCCGAGGTTCTGCGCCAGCCGCGAACCGATCGCCACGCGGCCCGCCGCGCCGATCGCGGAAGGCTGGTAGAGCGTGCGGATATCGCCCATCAGCACCTTGTCGTCCAGCGCGTCGATGTTTCCGTCGGTCTCGCCGCGCACGAACACCGCTTCCACCCGCCCGTCGAAACTGATCAGCAGCGGCTGCTCGATGAGGGGCGAGGCCTCGATGACGCCCGGCGTGCGTTCGACATTGGCGAGCACGCTTTCCCAATTGTCGAGCTTGCCGCCATAGGCCTGCACGATGGCATGGCCGTTCAATCCCACGATCTTGTCGAGCAGTTCGGCGCGAAAGCCGTTCATCACGCTCATCACCACCACCAGCAGCGCGACCGAGAGCGCCACCACGCCCACCGCAATGCTAGCGACCAGCGCGATGAAGGCCTCTCCCTTTCCGGGCCAGAGGTAGCGCTTGGCGATCATCCATTCGAAAGGGGAAAGCATGGGAGGTTGCGTGCTGCCTGTAAGATGAATGCTGGCTGTAGTGCGCTGACTTGGCAGCCGCAATCCCGCGAAGGGTGCTGTCCCCGCCGCAACGCGGGGCCGCCTGTCACATCGCGGTCAGCAAAAAGGCGGGCATCGCAAGGCGGCTTTCCCTTGTAATTGATCCGTCACATCGCCATTGGGGCTGTGCCCACCCCGCGGCAGGATTGCGGGCAGGTCTGGTGATGCCGATGACACCCCTCAATGTGACTCACCCCTTCCTCGATGCTGATGGCGACAGCTTGCGCGAGGAGTGCGGAATCTTCGGTGCGATCAACGCCTCGGATGCCGCCGCGGCGACCGCGCTGGGCCTCCATGCGCTCCAGCATCGCGGGCAGGAAGCTGCGGGAATCGTCAGCTGGGACGGCAAGGAATTCTTCGTCCGGCGCGGTCTTGGCCATGTCGCCGAGAACTTCTCCTCCTCCGAAGCCATCGCCGAACTGCCCGGACACATGGCGGCGGGCCACGTGCGCTATTCCACCACCGGCGGATCGGGCCTGCGCAACGTCCAGCCGCTCTATGCCGATCTCGCCAGCGGCGGCTTTGCCGTGGCGCATAACGGCAATATCTCCAACGCGATGATGCTGCGCGCCGATCTGGTGAACAAGGGTTCGATCTTCCAGTCGACCTCCGACACCGAAGTGATCATCCACCTTGTCGCCACCAGCCGCTACCCCACGATTGCCGACCGGCTGGTGGACGCGCTGCGGCTGGTCGAAGGGGCCTATGCCCTGATCGTGATGACGCCCGAAGGCATGATCGCCTGCCGCGATCCGCTCGGCATCCGTCCGCTGGTAATGGGCCGGATGGGCGAATCGATCATGTTCGCTTCGGAAACCGTCGCCTTCGACGTGGTCGGCGCCGAGGTGATCCGCGAAGTCGAGCCGGGCGAGCTGGTGCTGGTCGATTTCTCCGGCGAGATCCGTTCGGTGCGCCCCTTCGGCAGCCCTGCCCCGCGCCCCTGCATCTTCGAGCACGTCTATTTCAGCCGCCCCGATTCTGTCTTCGCCGGCCGTTCGGTCTATGAAGCCAGAAAGGCGATCGGGATGCAGCTCGCGCTCGAAGCCCCGTGCGAGGCCGATCTGGTGGTGCCGGTGCCCGACAGCGGCGTTCCGGCCGCGCTCGGCTTTGCGCAGGCCTCGGGCATCCCCTTCGAGCTTGGCATCATCCGCTCGCACTATGTCGGACGCACCTTCATCCAGCCCGGCGACGGCGCGCGCCATTCCAGCGTGAAACGCAAGCACAATGCCAACCGCGCCCTTGTCGAGGGCAAGCGCATCGTGCTGATCGACGACTCGATCGTGCGCGGCACCACCAGCCTCAAGATCGTCGAGATGATGCGCGAAGCGGGCGCGAAGGAAGTCCATTTCCGCGTCGCCAGCCCGCCCACCGCCCATTCCTGCTTCTACGGGGTCGACACGCCCGAACGCTCCAAGCTGCTCGCTGCGCGCATGGAGCTGGAACCGATGCGCGAATTCATCAAGGCCGACAGCCTCGCCTTCATCTCGATCGACGGGCTGTACCGCGCGGTCGGGCACGAGGCGCGCGACACCGCTCGCCCGCAGTTCTGCGACGCCTGCTTCACCGGCGACTATCCGACCTCGCTGACCGACCTCGCGCTGGCCGAAGCCAGGAGCGCCGAGCTTCCCTTCGCTGACCCCAAGGCCGCGTAATCCATGACCGACACTGTGAAACCGCTTTCCGGGCGCACCGCGCTTGTCACCGGCGCCAGCCGCGGCATCGGTGCCGCCACCGCCAGGGCGCTGGCCGCTGCGGGTGCCCACGTCATTCTCGTCGCGCGCAAGGTCAAGGCGCTCGAAGCGGTCGAGGACGACATCCATGCCGCCGGCGGCACCTCGACCATCGCCCCGCTCGATCTGACCGAACCGGATTCGGTCACACGCCTCGCCACGGCCATTGCCGGGCGCTGGGATAAGCTCGATATCCTCGTGCTTTCAGCAGCCTATCTGCCGGAGCTCACACCGGTTGCGCAGATCGAGCCCAAGCAGTTCAATCAGGCCCTGCTGACCAATCTGGTCGCCACCCAGGCGCTGATCGCTGCCTTCGACACGATGCTGCGGAACGCCGAGGCGGGCCGCGTGATCGGCCTCACGAGCAGCCTCGGCAGCGCGCCGCGGGCCTATTGGGGGGCTTACGGTGCGACCAAGGCAGCGTTCGAGAACCTGCTCGAAACCTATGGCGCGGAAGTCGAAAAGCTCAGCCGCCTGCGCGTGGCGATCATCGATCCGGGCGCGACCCGCACCGAAATGCGCGCCCGGGCCTTCCCGGGCGAGGATCCGCAGACCGTCAAACCGCCCGAAGCGGTGGCCGAACGGCTGGTCGAACTGCTGGTGCAAGGCTTCGACAGGCTCCACCGTGAACGGATCGGCTGAGAAAAGATTTTTCCTGCGTTTTTCAGTTCCTCGCACGGTTGTTAAGCAATCACGGTAACCGGTCCTTAGGGATTTTGCTGGCATGGAAACCGGTAGCCCTCGCCGCGCGGAGCGGCACGGGTCTGACACGAGGTTGAACGCCATGCCATCGGAAACCGATTCCTACCGCCTTGCCGCGCAGGAAGATCGTTGCAGCCCGCGCACGCGGCTGACGATCCCGGCGACCTTGCGCGCCTCGGGTGGCCGCGCCTTCCAGAGCGTGGTCCATGATCTGTCGATCTCAGGCTTCTCGGCCGCCTCGATCAACCGCATGCACGAAGGCCAGCTGTGCTGGCTCACCCTGCCCGGCCTCGAATCGCTTCAGGCCGAGGTGGTGTGGTGGGACAACTGCATCGTCGGCTGCGCCTTTTCGGAGCTGCTCAGCCCGATCGTGCACGACAACATCCTGCAGCGTTACAGCAATGTCGGGGTCTACCGTCAGGTGATCTGAGGCAGGAGCGCCGCCCGGTCTATTCGACCTCGGCGGCGACCTTGCGGGCGAGATCGAGGAACTGCCCGCGTTCGGGCCCGCCGCTCGCGGTTGCCCAGTTGCCGACATAGGCGAAGACCACCTTCTGCTCGGGGAAGATCGTGATTCCCTGCCCGAAGATCCCCTGCGCGCCATAGGTGCCCTGCGGATAGGTCCACCACTGGTAGCCATAGCCGAAGCCGCTGTCGCCGAAATCGACCGCGCTGCCGGTTGCCTCGGCAAACCAACCCTCGGGCACCGCGCCCTTCCCGCCTTCCAGCGCGAACTGGCCCATCCGGGCATAGTCCGAAAGCCGCAAGCTGAGACAGCACCCGCCGATATTGCCGCCGCGCGGATCGACCATCCAGAACATGCCCCCCGCAAAGCCCGCCGGATCGACGATCTTCACCTTGGCATACTCGGCCAGCGGCATGCCGACCGCATTCTCCACCAGCACCCCGATGAGGTTGGTCTCGCCGGTCTTGTAAACCCACTTGGTGCCCGGCTCCGCCACGCGCGGGAGCGCCTTCATCTGGGCGACGATCGCCTCGGGGCCGTATTCGACCACGAAGCGGTTCATCTGCGCAACGTCGCTGTTGGGGTCGGTGTAGTCCTCGTTCCACTTGACCCCGCTGGTCATGGTGGCGAGCTGGCGAACGGTGACGCCATCATAGGCCGACCCTGCAAGCTGCGGGATGTAGTCGGTGACCGGATCGGACAGGCTCTTGATGAACCCGTCCTTCACCGCCGCGCCGAGCAACGTCGAGGTGAAGCTCTTGGCGACCGAAAAGCTAGTCCAGCGATCGCCCGGTCCCATGCCAAGGCCATAGGCCTCGTAGCGCACCTTGCCGTCGACCAGCACCATGATCCCGGCGGCGTTGGTATCGGCCATCAACGTGGCAAGCTCCGCCTGCAACTCCGCGCTGAGCGGCTCGCCCGCAGGCAGCGCGCGGGTGGTGGCGGCGGCGGGGACTTCGTGGCCGGCAAACCACTGCTCCATCGCGCGGAAGCGCTCGGCGCGCTGGGCATCGTTCCAGAACAGCACCTGCAGCTCGGACTGGTCGCGCTCGGGCGGCTGGGTGAGGCGCGCGGCGGGAGCTTCGGGATATTGCGGCGGCACCGCCAGCGCAGGCGCATCCCTGGCCTCCTGCGCATGGAGCGGCGCAAGCCCGCCCGCCAGCAGCGCCAGCGCCGCGCCTGGCAGCATGGTGTTCTTCATGCCCATTATCTCACCCTCTTGTATGTTGTGGGCGGATGCATAGGCGGACGCGTGCGGCGCGGGCAAGCCCTGCCTAACCGTCCTTCATCGCCTTCAACGCCGCCAGCGCGCGTTCGCGGGCGAATTTGTGGGAGACGATCTTGCGCGGATAGCCTGCGGGCCGCCGGGCGAATTCCTCGGGATCGTGGACGTAGGGTTCGTCAATTCCTTTTAATTCAGGGACATAGGTGCGGATATAGCGCGCCGCGTCGAACTTCTCCGATTGGCTCAAGGGCGCCATGATTCGGCTGAACATGTTGGAGTCCACCCCCGTCCCTGCGGTCCACTGCCAGTTGGTGGCGTTGGAGGCATAGTCGGCATCGCACAGCGTATCCCAGAACCATGTCTCGCCCTCGCGCCAGTCGATCAGCAGGTGCTTGATGAGGAAGCTGGCGGTGATCATCCGCACGCGGTTGTGCATCCAGCCAGTCTGCCACAGCTGGCGCATCCCGGCATCGACGATGGGGTAGCCGGTGCGGCCCTGCTGCCATGCCTTGAGGTCGCGCGCGGCGGCTTCGTCGGTCGCCGGATTGCGCCACGGGAAACGGTCGAAATCCGCGCGGTAGTTCTGCGTGGCATAGGCGGGGAATTGCAGAACCGCATTGGCCGAATAGTCGCGCCAGATCAGCTCGCCCTCGAAGGTTTCCCAGCCTTTCGAGCGGCGGTCCTTGAAGCGGTGCCAGATCTGGATCGGCGAGATTTCCCCGAAGTGCAGATGCGGCGAGAGGCGTGAGACCTTGTCGACGCTCGGCAGGTTGCGCTTGTCGTCATAGTCGTCGACGTCGGCTTCCCATGCGGCGAGACGGGCGTGGGCGGCGTCCTCGCCCACCTGCCAGAAGTCGCGCATCCCGCCTGCCCAGTCGGGCTTGGTAGGGAGCAGATTCCATGCGGCGAGATCGTCCGAGGCGGGCCATTGGGCAGGCGCTTCGAGCCGCTCGGGCGCGGGAACTTCGGCGCGCGGGGGGAATTCTGCGCGGACTGCGCGGCTGAAAGGCGTGTAGATCTTGTACTGCCCGCCGGTGCCGGTGGTGATCGAGCCGGGGGGCATTAGGTAATTGCCGTGATGGAGTCGCAGGTCGAGGCTCTTGGAGAGCTTGCGCTCGGCATTGAGCCACCAGGGTTCGTAATGGCAATTGGCGTGGATGGTGCTCGCGCCAGTTTCCGCCGCCAGCTTGGTCAGCTCCGCCACCGCCTCCCCGCGCCGCAGGATCAGCTTGGAGCCCTTGGCTTCGAGGGACTTCGCAAGGCTTGCGAGCGAGTGATGCAGCCACCAGCGCGACGCCCCGCCATAGGCGTGATGCCTGGGGCTTTCGTCATCGAGGACATAGACCGCCACCACAGGGCCAGCCTTGGCGGCGTGATAGAGCGCGGGATTATCGGCCAGACGCAGGTCGCGCCGCAGCCATACGATCTGGGTTTGAGGCATCGGTTTCCTTCTGGTCCCTCTCCCCGTGCGGGGAGAGGATAGCGAAGCTTGCTCCTGCACGGAGCTAGCGCAGCTTGGAGAGGGGCGCTCCGGCGGCGCGATGGCGAACCGCCGAACCCCCACCCCCGGCCCCTCCCCAAGGGGAGGGGAGATGCTCGCGCAACGCGGCTAGGGGCGGGTCAGTTCCTCACACTTCACATCCGGCAGCGCGACCGCGAACCGGTCCCGCGCGCGCGGATCGTAGAAGCGGGCGTCGTAGAGGATCACCGAGCCATCCCCTGCCCGCGTGGCAAAAGGCGCGCGCGACCAGAAGAGGAAGGCATCGAGTTGCGAGTTGGTGCGGCGGGCCTCGGTGAAGTCGGGCAGGCGGCAGTCGCCGACCACGTCGCTGTCGATGGCATAGCGTCCGTCCTCTCCGCTGATCAACTCGTGCCCCAACGGGCCGAACAGAGGCAACGGGCTGGCAATGACCGTCGATCCGCTGACCGGCGTAAAGTCGTAGTAGTTTCTGGCGGCCCAAGTCGAAGCGGCGTTCACCCCGATATAGGCCAGCACAGCCGCGATCCCCACTCGCGCCGGCCCCACCCAAGCGCCCCCGGACTTCTCCCGCCGTCGCGAAAGCCAAATGCTCGCAATCAGCAGCGCCCACAGCCACACGTCGATGATGAACAGCGTATCGCCGTAGAACCATTGGCTCGAGAACGGCTCCAGCAGGCGGATGCCATAGACATTGAGCCAGTCGAAGAACGGGTGGCTGAGGCAGCCGATGAAGGCCATTGCATAGAGCCAGCCGAACCGCACCGGCAGTCGCGTCTCGGGCCGTGTGCCGCGCCGGGTCTGCCAGCGGTCGAAGCCCCACAATAGCCCCGCCAGCACCAGCGGCAGCAGCACCAGCGCGGGCGGGCCGTGGGTAATGCCGCGGCGGAAGGCGAGGTGCTCGGTGCCCTCCAGCCAGAAAAAGCACGCCGCGTCCACGTCCGGCAGGTTCGCGCCGATGATCAGCGCCGGCATGGCAAGACCCGTGGTGCGCTTCAGCCCCGCCTGCCCCAGCACCGCGCCGACAAGGCTATGTG
>VFQM010001868.1_pt1 | contig 17162 bp, 22 predicted proteins | sample 3512391 | NCBI WGS metagenome assembly VFQM01 (sample SAMN10412369, study PRJNA504923) | tailings metagenome | isolation source: Replicate 1 from Balatoc abandoned mine | place: Philippines
TGAACTGTTCGCAGATCACCCGCGCGCGGTCGCCGCGCATGTTGGCGACGGCATACTGCCACGCGGCCTCCAGCGCATCTGGCGTGTCGACCTTGCTCTGGCCCTTGCCCGAGGAGGACATGACCGGCTTCATCACCAGCGGATAGCCGATCCGCGCCGCGACCGCCTGTGCCTCGGCGAAGCTTTCGGCATAGCCGTATTGCGAAGTGGTGAGCCCCAGCTCGCCCGCCGCCAGATCGCGGATCGCATCGCGGTTCATCGTCAGCTGCGCCGCCCGGGCCGAGGGAACGATGGTGAAGCCTTCCGCTTCCAGCTCGGCCAGCATCTCGGTGCGGATCGCCTCGATCTCGGGGACGATCAGATCGGGGCGATACTTCTCCGCCGCCGCCCTGAGCGCTGCGCCGTCGAGCATGGAGAACACCTCGCGCGCATCCGCCACCTGCATCGCAGGCGCGTTGTCGTAGCTGTCGCAGGCGATCACCCGCGCCCCGAGGCGCTTGGCAGAGATGACGAATTCGCGGCCCAGCTCGCCCGAACCGAGCAGCAGGATGGTGGCAATGTGGCTCATGCGGGCGGTTTAGCGCACCGCCCGCGCGAGTCCAGTTATGCCACTCTGCGATGCCCCGCGATCGCCACCTGCTTGCCGCCGCCCGCGCGGGCCAGCACCAGTCCCAGCTCCGCCTCGCGCAAGGTCCAGTCGACTGTGCATTCGACGCGTGCCAGCCCGGCACTGGCAGTCAGCTGCGGTGCTTTGGCCGAACCGGGTGCGGCGATGGCGGAAAAGGTCTGCACCACATCCTCGGCCCATTCGCGCGCGGTGCGCAAGGTCATCTCGGGCAGCAGCACGCCGAAGCGCTCGCCATCGAGCTGCGCCACCTCGTGTCCGGGGAGAGCCATGGTCTCAAGGAACTTGGCGAAACCCCACAGCACTTCGTCCGCGGTGCGCTGGCCGTAGCGCATGAGAAGCGCGCGCATCCCGTCGACCGCGAAGACCGCGGCGATCTGCCCGCCGCCGCCCGCCAGGTGGCGCCTGAGGCTCGCGCAGAAGGCCTGGCGGTTGGCAAGGCCGGTGAGCGGATCGGTGACCGCACGGTTGTAAAGCTCGCCCTCCAGCAGCCGCAGCCGCTGGACGGAGCGCATCAGGCACAGCGCCCCGTCGGGGGTGCCAGCCGGGTCGGCGGCATCGTGCATCGGGCGCAGGCTGATCGCGTACCACTGCCGCCCGAGCGGCATCCGTGCATCGGCCACCTCTGCGGTGTTGAAGGGCGCGACCGGAAATTCGATCCAGCCGGGCCGGGTCTCGCCCGCCAGCACCGCACCGACATGCTCGCCCAGCGAGGCGGCGTGATCGGGTTCGGCCAGATCGGTAATGTGGGGGAGCAGCAGCGCCGCACTGAAATCGAGCCCCAACTCGGCAATGTTGCCCGATGCGTGAATGATGAACCCGCGCCGGTCGATCCTGATCACGATATCGCCGGACGCTTCCTCGATCAGGCCATGCAGCACGCGACCTTCAACGTCACTCAGACCAATTTTCATACCGACAGTGCCCCAGCGGTCCAACGAAAGATTCGCCAACTCGCTCTTAGTCAGATTTACTTGGTAACTAACGAAAGCTATTCAGGATCAACTTTTCCCCTGTTTCCCCGAATTCGACTCTTGATTTTGTTAGCTATGTAACCTTACCAGACTAAAAAACGAATCACCTCCGGGTTTGGTTTACCATATTTTTCAATACGGCCAGCAGTTCCATACGTATTGGGCGCGGTAAGTAGCCGCTTCTAGTTGCGGGAACCGCCGCTTCTCACAGTTCGATCATGATTCGCACGGCTGCGGGCGTGGTGCCGCAGGCCTCTGCGATGCGGCTCCGGCACTCTGTGATCAGTGCGGCGGCATCGGCCGTCTGGGTGCCGGCTTCGGTCAGATCCTCGGGCGCCGCGCCGAGCGTTTCGGCAATCGCTGCCATGCGTTCGGGCAGAGGGCGGGCCTTGCCCTTTTCCCATGCCCAGACGGTCGGCTTGCTGACCCCGAGGGCGGCGGCGACATCGGCCAGCGTCAGTCCAGCCTCGCGCCGCAGCCGGTTGAGCCGCACGCCCAGCGCCTCGCCTGCGGCGGTCTGTCCGGAGGGACCGGAGGGCGGCGCGGCGGCCGGCAGTTCGCCGACCGGAAGCCCCTGCAACTGCGCGGCCGCCAGCGCGCCCGCGCCAAGCGGGCGCGCAAAGGCGCAGCCGTGCAGGGCTTCGCTGCGCCACACCACTGCCGCCTCGACCGCGCCGACCTGCGGCAGATCAAGCGTCAGCGTCTCGCCGCGCGCCAGTTCGAGGCGGGTTTCAATGAGCAGCCCGGCGGCGGAAATGTTGTGGATGGTGACATTGGCCTCCCGCCCGTCGGGCAGGCTCCCACTGGTCTCCAGCCGCAGGGCCCGACGCGGGGCGCGGTGCAGACCACTGGACTGGCTTTCACCGGGCGTGGGTTGATCGAGATGTGCCTTGATAGCCATGGGGACGGGACTCCGCTTGCATGGGGGTGCGCAGCAGAGTCCGGCCCCAAAGGTTAAGGCCCGGTAACGGAACAGGGTTAATCGGGGTGAAGCGGGCTACCGGTCAGCTAACCGCATCAAGGCCGTAGGCCGTGTGCAGCACGCGCACCGCGAGTTCGGTCTCGTCCTCGTCGATCATCACGCTAATCTTGATCTCGCTGGTCGAGATCGCCTGAATGTTGATCCCGCGATCCGACAGCGCGCGGAACATCGTGCTGGCGACGCCTGCGTGGCTCTTCATGCCCACGCCGACGACAGAGATCTTGGCGATCTTGCTGTCGGTGATGATGCGGTTGAAGCCGATCGCGTCGCGACGGTCTTCCAGCAGCGCCTGCGCACGGGCGAGGTCGGACTGCGGCACAGTGAAGGTCACATCGGTCTCGCCCTTGTCGCGCCCGACGTTCTGGATGATCATGTCGACATTGATCGAGGCCGCGGCGAGCGGTTCGAAGATGTTGGCCACCGCGCCGGGACGGTCAGGCACGCGGGTGAGGATGATCTTGGCCTCGTTCTTGTCATGCGCGATGCCGGTTACAAGCTGGCGTTCCATCAGGCCCTTCTCCACCAATTCGTCCATTTCTTCGTCCGAGACGATCATTGTCCCGGGCAGATCATCGGCAGGCGGGGCGCCTTCGCCGATGAAGCTCGAAAGCACCTGCACCCGCACCTTTTCCTTCATGGCAAGGCCGACCGAGCGGGTCTGGAGCACCTTGGCCCCGACGCTGGCGAGTTCGAGCATTTCCTCGTAGGTCACCGCCTTCTGCTTCTTCGCCTTGGCGACGATGCGCGGGTCGGTGGTGTAGACGCCGTCGACGTCGGTGTAGATGTCGCAGCGGTCCGCCTTGATCGCCGCCGCCACCGCCACCGCCGAGGTGTCCGAACCCCCGCGGCCGAGCGTGGTGACGCGATTGTCTTCGGAAAGCCCCTGAAAGCCCGGGATCACCGCGATCTCGCCCGCTTCCATCGAGGCGATCAGCGCCTCGGCCTCGATCGATTCGACTCGCGCCTTGGCATGGGCCTCGATGGTGTGGATCGGCAGCTGCCAGCCGAGCCAGCTGCGCGACTTGCAGCCCAGCGCCTGCAAGGTCAGCGCCAGCAGCCCGCTGGTGACCTGCTCGCCGCTGGCAACGACCACGTCATACTCGGCCGGATCATAGAGCGGGTTGGCCTCGCGGCAGAAGTTCACGAGCCGGTCGGTCTCGCCCGCCATGGCGCTGACGACCACCGCGACCTGATCGCCGCGCGCGGCCTGCGCGCGCACGATGTTGGCGACGCGGCGGATGCGCTCCGTCCCGGCCATCGAGGTGCCGCCGAATTTCATCACGATACGTGCCAAGGGGTCCATGCTCCCGCTGGTGAGTGTTCGCGCGCGCTGTTAGGGTGGGTTCATGGGAAACGCAAACGTATCGAATGTAACTATCCGGCCAGAGGAAGCGGAATTCTTCAGCAAGCTGGCGCGTGACTGGTGGAACCCCAAGGGGCCGATGGCTTCGCTCCATCAGGTGAACCCGGTACGCCTCGCCTTCATCCGGGACGCGATTGACGCGCATTGGCCGGACGCGCGCGGCGCCATGCGGCCGCTGGCGGGCAAGTCGGCGCTCGATATCGGCTGCGGGGCCGGGCTGGTGTGCGAGCCGCTGGCGCGGCTTGGCGCCGAGGTGACCGGCGTCGATGCGGCGGGCGAGAATGTCTCGGCAGCGGCGGCCCATGCGGAAGCCGTGGGGCTCGATATCCGCTACATGGCGGGCGAGGTCGGCGCGCTCGACATCGGCACCTTCGATCTCGTCACCTGCGTCGAGGTGATCGAGCACGTGGCCGACAAGCCGGCCTTCCTGCGCGATGTCGCAGCGCGGCTGGGCCCTGATGGCCTGCTGGTCATGTCCACCCCCAACCGCACGGCGGCGTCACGCGTCCTGCTGGTCGGCGCGGCGGAGGCGGTGGGCTACGTTCCCAAGGGCACGCACCACTGGGAGGACTTCATAACCCCCGAGGAGTTCGAGGGCCTGCTGGCTGACGCTGGCCTGACGGTCACGGCCAAGCGCGGGATTGCATGGCGACCGGGCAAGGGGCTGCACCTGTCGGAGGATATGGCGCTTAACTACATTCTGAGCGCGCGGCGGGCCTAGGGGCAGCTCCGGAGCTTCAGCGGCCCGTCGCTGAACACCCCCGCGACGCCGGCCGCCTTGAGCATCTCCGCCAGCTTCACGTCGCCGCAGCCCTTGCCCTTGGGATCAGCGCCGGTGCGCAGCATCGCAGGAAGGAACTCGTTCTCGGGCCGAACCGTCCATGCGTGGACTGCCAGACCCGCTGCCCCGGCATCGGCCACCAGCGAGGTCGGCGTGCCATCGGGGTTCAGCACCAGCGCGATATGCGCGCCCACTGCATCGGCATATTTCGCCACTTCGGCAAGGCCGGTGGGCGTCACCATTTCGGCATAGCGCATCGCGGGCTCATCCGCCGGGCCTTCGCCTGGGGCGACCAGTTGCACCAGCCTGAACCCGCCGCCCCGCTGCTTGAGGCGCTGCAAAGGCGCGATCTCGAAGCTCTGGATGAACACCGGATCCGCGGCCGTGATGCCCAGCGCGCGCAGGTCGCGCAGCAGCAGATCGACCATGTCTATACCGGCGCTTTGCAGCAGGAAATCCGGGTGCTTCAATTCGGGGTAGAGCCCGATGCGGCGGCCTGTCGCGGCCTCCTTGGCGCGCACCAGCTTCACGATCTCTTCGAAGGTCGGCACCTGATACAGCCCGTCAAACCGCGCATTGGCCGGGCGCAGCGAGGGGATGCGCTCCTTGGCGCGCAGGGTGCGCAGTTCGGCGAGGGTGAAGTCCTCGGCAAACCAGCCCGCCACCAGCCGTCCGTCGATGGTCTTTTCGCGGCGGCGATCCTCGAACTCCTCGCGGGTGGCGACATCGGTGGTGCCCGACAGCTCGTTCTCGTGGCGCGAGACCAGCACCAGATCCTTGGTCGCGACGAGATCGGGTTCGATGTAATCCGCGCCCTGATCGATCGCCAGCTCATAGGCGGCGAGCGTGTGTTCGGGCCGCTCCGCGCTTGCGCCGCGATGGGCGATGATCAGCATCTCGCTGTCCTGCGCTACGGCCGGCGTGGCAGCGAGCAGCAGGGCGGCGAGGGTCATGCGCAGGTCAATCATGCAATGCTCCAATCGCGGCGCGCGCGGCGGCGAGCCGTTGTTCTCCCTGCCCGGAAATCCGCACGAAGGGCACTCCGGCATCCTCCAGCACCTGGCCAACAATGGTTGCGAACCTGTGACGCTCGGCGGGATCGCTGAAGAAGCGGGTGCCATCGTCGATCCACGGCAGGTCGGGTTCGAGCAGCAGATAGAGATCGGCTTTGGGCGCGGCCATCAGTTCTGCGGGGCGTGTCCCCAGCAGCATCTCGCACCACGCCGCGGTCATCAGCGCGTCGGTATCGACCAGCAGCAGCGGTCCGGCCCATTCGGCAGCGGCGGCAACCATCGCCTGCTGGGCCCGGCCGATCAGCAAAAGGTCGTCGAGAGACAGCGGCTCCTTGTGCGCCTCGCAATGGCTGCGGCCATATTCGCCGACGGTGAGCGCGCCGGTCCCGGCGGCGAGCGCGGCGGCCAGCGTGGTCTTGCCGGTGCTCTCCGCGCCGTGGAGGCAGATGGTGCGCCGATAATGCGCGCGCACGGGCTGGGGCAGGTAGGGCCAATGCCCCGCCGGATCGGCCCTGACCGCGCTGGCCGAGAGGCCGGAGAGCGGATCGTCCGACAGGCCCAGCACCCGCCCCCCGAGCGGCACGAACAGCCCGCCCACCTGCCGGGCCAGCTCCGCCCCGTAATCTTCGCCCGCGAAGAGGAAGTCGATGGGTTCCGGGTGCGCCTCGGCTACGATCCCGCGCCAGACCGGCCAGAAATCGGCGGAGTCCTCCGGGGCCTGCGGCACCACTTCGCCGTGGCCCACAACCCGGCAATCGGGCGCAAGTTCGCGCACCCATGCCAGCCGCGTCTCGCCCGCAATCGGATCATCGGGCAGCCAGCACACCAGCACGGTCAGCTCATCCACCAGCGCCCGCGCGGCGCGGATCAGCGCCATGTGGCCCGCGTGCGGGGGCATGAACTTGCCGGGCAGGAAGCCGCGTTTCGTCATGCCGCTATGACCTCGCCATCGCGCGCGGCCCGCGCCCAGGCGATCAGGCCCATGCTGGCCAGCCCGAGAAACACCACATAGAGCCCGGCGGTCAGATAGAGCTCGCGGTTCACATAGACCCCGATCGAAAGCACATCGATCGCGATCCACAGCGCCCAGTTCTCCACCCGGCGCAGCGCCAGCAGGATTTGCGCAACGACACTCGTCCCGGCGATGGTCGCGTCGGCATAGGGGAGCGCGGCGTCGGTGAAGCGCGCCATCGCCCAGCCAATGCCGAGGCTCGATCCGGCTACCAGCGGCAGCGCCAAGGCGCGCGCGCGCCAGCCCATCCACTCCACCTCCACCATCTGCGCAAGGCCCCCGGAGCGCGCCCAGAGCCACCAGCCCCAGCCCTGCACGACGAAGAAGAATACCTGCAAGCCCGCCTCGCCATAGAGCCGCGCCTGCCAGAAGATGACGCAGTAGAGCGCCACCATCGCCATGCCGAAGGGGTAGTTCCAGATCGAACGCCGCACCAGCAGGCCGACATTGGCGATGCCGAGCGCGACCGCGATGATTTCCAGCACGTTCATGGGGCGGGTTGCGGGATCAGCCGAGCGCGGCGGCCCAGTCGTCCGCCTTGAACCCGACCAGCAGCCCGCCCGCGTGCTCCACGATGGGCCGCTTGATGACCGAGGGGTTGGCGGCGAGCAGGGCAGGCGCGCTTGCAGCATCGGCGGCCTTCGCCTTGTCCTCGTCCGACAGCGCACGGAAGGTCGTGCCCTTACGGTTGACGACGACATCCAGCCCGGCGGTCGCGATCCAGCCGGCGATGCGTTCCGGGTCTGCGCCTTCCTTCTTGTAGTCGTGGAAGGTGTAGGCCTTGCCCTGGCTGTCCAGCCACACGCGGGCCTTCTTGACGGTGTCGCAGTTGGGAATGCCGTAGAGGTGGATCACGCTAAACTTCCTCGTCATTGCGAGCAGCCGCAGGCTGCGCGGCAATCCATGGTCTCACACGCGAACGCCGCGCTGCGGGTGTGCCTCGTCCATGGATTGCTTCGTCGCTAACGCTCCTCGCAATGACGATGCAGAGGGTCAAGAGCGGGGCGAAAGATGCGCGTCGGCAATCGCCACTGCCAGCGCGTCGGCCGCATCGCTTCCGGCGATCTGCACGCCCGGGAGCAGCACTCTGACCATCGCGGCAACCTGCGCCTTCTCGGCGCCGCCGGTGCCGGTCACGGCCTTTTTCACGAGCCGCGCGGCGTGTTCGTTGACGGTCAGCCCCGCCGCCCCGCAGGTTGCCAGCACGCTCCCGCGCGCCTGCGCCAGCTTGAGGGTCGATTGCGGGTTCTTGTTGACGAAGATTTCCTCCGCCGCGGCGCGGACAGGGCGGTGCTCGGCGATGACCGCGGCAAGCCCTGCCTGCAAAGCCGCCAGCCGTTCAGGCATGGGCGCGCGCGCGTCGGTCGTGATCTGTCCGTTGGCGATGTGGCTGATGCGCGCCCCCTCGGCCCGGATAATGCCCCAGCCGGTGGAGGAGAGCGAGGGGTCGAGGCCGAGGATGATCAGCCCAGCTTCTCCATCACCTCGTCCGAGATGTCATAATTGCCCCACACGGTCTGCACGTCGTCGTCGTCGTCGAGCGTGTCGATCAGCTTCATCAGCGTGGTCGCGGTCTCCTCGTTGACGTCGACGGTGAGCGAGGGCTTCCATGCCAGCTTCACATTATCGGCCGGGCCGAGCACTTTCTCGAGCTCGCCCGCCACGCCGTGGAGCGCATCAGCGGCAGTCCAGATGGTGTGACCGTCCTCGGAGCTTTCCACGTCATCCGCGCCCGCTTCGATCGCAGCTTCGAGCACCTTTTCCTCGTCGCCGACTTCGGCCTTGTATTCGATCATCCCGCGCCGTTCGAAGCCATGCGACACCGAGCCTTCGCTGCCGAGGTTGCCGCCGTTCTTGGAAAAGGCGGTGCGGACATTGGTGGCGGTGCGGTTGCGGTTGTCGGTCAGTGCCTCGACGATCAGCGCCACGCCGCCCGGGCCATAGCCCTCGTAGCGGATCTCGACATAGTCCTCGCCGCCGGCCTGCCCGGCCTTGTCGATGGCGCGCTGGATATTGTCCTTGGGCATCGACTGCGCGCGCGCAGCGTTGACCGCGAGGCGCAGGCGCGGGTTCATGTCGGGATCGGGCAGGCCCATCTTGGCCGCCACGGTGATCTCGCGCGACAGCTTCGAGAACATCGCCGCGCGTTTCTTGTCCTGCGCACCCTTGCGGTGCATGATGTTCTTGAACTTGGAATGGCCTGCCATTGGACGACTTCACCGGAAATGTTGGAAATGCAGGCGCGGGCCTTACTCCGAGCGCGAAGGCGGATGCAAGGCCGCTCGTGACGGCGGACATGGGCCTGCGCGAGCGGGTGGGGGATGCGGTGCGCTTCATGTGGCGTCCGTCTCCCTGCGGAGCGCCGCTGCCGTGGGGCCGCGCGCTGCTGCTGGCACTGGCGGCGGTGTTCGCGCTCGATTTCGCGCTCGATACGCTGGTGGCGGCCGTGACGGAGTGGCTCGATTCGCTTGTCGGTTTCCTGCCCGCGCCAATCGAGGAGGAGACGACGCTGGCCGAGGACCTGTTCGGCTATCTCCTGCTCGCGCCGGTGCTGGAGGAGCTGGTCTATCGCGGCTGGCTGACGGGCCGGATCGCGGCGCTGCGCTTTGCAGTCTACGGCTTCGTGGCCGAGGCGATCTTCATCGGGGCGCTGTTCGTCGATGCCGGAACAGCCGGGCCGCTGGCGATTGGGGGCGTGGCGGTGGCGCTGGCGGGGCTCGTCCACTGGAGTCTGACGCGCGACCGCGATACCGCCGTGCCGGACTGGTTCACCCGCCATTTCCGCTGGTTCGTGTGGGGCAGCACGCTGCTGTTCGGCCTGGTGCACCTCGGCAATTATGAGGCGCTCACCCATCCGCTGGGCGTGCTGGTGGTGCTGCCGCAGACCATCGGCGGACTGCTGCTGGCCTACACCCGCACACGGCTGGGCCTCGGCGCGGCGATGGCGCACCACGCGGCCTATAATGCGGTGTTTCTGGCGGGCGATTACGGCTGGTGGTGAGGCCCGTTCAGACCTTCACCGCCGTCCCGCTGGCCGAGACCATCAGCATCGAGCCGTTCGCGCCGACCACCTCGTAATCGAGATCGACCGCCACAACCGCATTGGCCCCGAGCGCGGCGGCTTCGGCCTGCAGTTCTCCGATCGCCTGGTTGCGGGCGTCGGCGAGAATGCGTTCATAGGAGCCTGAGCGCCCGCCGACGATGTCGCGGATCCCGGCGAACAGATCGCGGAAGATGTTGGCGCCGACGATCACCTCGCCGGTGACGATGCCGCAATATTCCTGGATCGGACGACCTTCGAGGGTCGGGGTGGTGCTCACGATCACGCCGCGCGCGTCTTTCCAGGGGGATGCCATTGCCATTCACTCCTCTTGAAGCTGTATTAGAAAAGTAACACGGCTTCGTGACAATGCAATGGCATCCCGCAATCCGTCACGCCATGCCGAGCGCGTTCTTGTAGGTTTCCAGCAGCATGTCCTGCTCGCTGCGGTCGTCGGGCTTCATTTTCCTGAGGCGCACGATCTGGCGCATGATCTTGGGGTCATAGCCCACCGCCTTGGCCTCCATGTAGACGTCGCGGATGTCGTCGGCGATGCCCTTCTTTTCTTCCTCGAGGCGTTCGATGCGCTCGATCAGCAGGCGCAGGCGGTCGTCGGTGGCGTCGGCCATGGGGGTCTCCATCAGGATTTGAGAATCGGTTGGCAGGGGCGATAGCCAGACGCCCGCGCCGATTGAACCGCCCGGGAAAATTATTCCTGTGCGTTCTTCGCGATACTCGCTTCCATCCGCGCCAGCTGCTCGGCGGTCGCCGGGGACTGGAAGCGGTCCTTCCACTCGGCGCCCGGCATGCCGTGGATCAGCGTGCGGGCTTCTTCCTTGTCGCCGGGATAGCCCGCCTCGCGGATCCAGTCGGCGAGGCAGTTGCGGCAGAAGCCCGCCAGCCCCATCAATTCGATGTTCTGGGCATCGTGGCGGTGCCTGAGATGGCGCACCAGCCGGCGGAAGGCGGCGGCGGCCTGCGCGTCATCGAGGGCATCGAGCGGATCGGCATTGCTATTCATCGCGGCTTTTCCTTGAGTTGAAAAACGCCTGTGCCATAGGGCATTCCCAAGAGGGATAGCCAAAAATGTCACGACGCGATCAGTCACGGATCGACCCGCGCGGCCGCAAGGTCAAGATTCTCGCCACCATCGGCCCCGCCAGCCGCTCGCCCGAGATGCTCGAGAGGCTGGTGCGCGCCGGCGCCGACGCCTTCCGCCTCAACATGAGCCACGGCTCCCACGCCGATCACGAACCGGCGATTGCGGCGATCCGGGCGCTGGAAAAGCAGTTCGCCCGTCCGATCGCGATCCTTGCCGACCTTCAGGGCCCCAAGCTGCGCGTCGGCACGTTCAGGGACGGGCAGGCGGTGATCCGCCATTCGGGCCACTTCGTGCTCGACCGTGACGAGACCCCGGGCGACGAGACCCGCGTCTGCCTGCCGCATCCCGAGCTGTTCGGGATCATGGAGCGCGGCCAGCGCCTGCTGATCAACGACGGCAAGATCCGGTTGAAGGTGCTCGAAGCCTCCGACAGCCGCATCCTGTGCAGCGCCGAAGTCGGCGGGGTGATCTCGGATCGCAAGGGCGTCAACGTCCCGGATGCCGAAGTGCCGATCCCGGCGCTGACCGAAAAGGACCGCCGCGATCTCGCCTTCGCGACCGAGCACGGGGCGGACTGGATCGCGCTCTCCTTCGTCCAGCGGCCCGAGGACATTGCCGAGGCGCGCAAGCTGATCGGCACCCATGGCACCGCGATCTGCGCCAAGATCGAGAAGCCGCAGGCCGTCCACCGGCTCGATGCGATCATCGAGCTGGCCGACGGCATCATGGTTGCGCGCGGCGACCTCGGCGTGGAGCTCGAACCCTTCGAGGTGCCGCCGCTGCAGAAGAAGATCGTCAACATCGCGCGCCGCGCAGGCAAGCCGGTGATCGTGGCGACCCAGATGCTCGAATCGATGATCGAGGCCCCGACTCCGACCCGCGCCGAAGTGTCCGACGTTGCCAACGCGGTCTATGACGGGGCCGATGCGGTGATGCTTTCGGCCGAGAGCGCGGCGGGCGCGTGGCCGGAGGAATCGGTCGCGATGATGGACCGCATCGCGGTGCAGGTCGAGAATGACGAGGGCTACAAGGAGCGCGTGCGCTTCCTCGACACCCCGCCCGATGCCACCACCTCCGACGCGCTCGCCCATGCCTGCATGACCATCGCCGACACTGTGCCGATCAGCGCGATCACCGTGTTCACCGCGTCGGGTTCGACGGCGCGGCGGGTCGCGCGTGAACGGCCCGCGACCCCGGTTCTGGTGCTCACCCCCTCGATCCGCACGGCCCGCCGGATGGCGCTGCTGTGGGGCGCCCACGCTGTGGCGACCAAGGATATCGGCAGCTTCGAGGAGATGATCGGCAAGGGCAAGCGCATGGCGCTGCGCCACGGTTTTGGCGTGGCCGGAAGCAAGCTGATCGTGCTCGCGGGCGTGCCGTTCGGGACCCCAGGGGCGACCAACCTGCTGCACGTGGTCACGGTCAGCGGCGACGAGCTCGACAAGCACGCGCGCTGAGTCGTCGAAAGACGCGCGCACGGCTTCAATTGTCGCGCCGGGGCTGTTATCCATGACCTGCAGCCAGCTCCCTCCGGCGCTGGCAGGGGAGAGAGCGGACAGATGCGGCAGACAGCAACACGCATGGCCTTCACGGGCATTCTCGCGACAGGCCTTTCGGCCTGCGTGGTCAACATCGGCGACGAGGCTCCTGACCGGGCCGAAGCCGTCCCGCCGCCGCCCGTGCCGATGGTCTGCAATGCCGCACCCGCCCAGTATCACGTGGGCCATGACGCCACGCAATCGATGGGCGAGGCGATCCTCAAGGACAGCGGCGCGCGCACCCTGCGCTGGGGCCCGCCCAATGCCGCGTGGACGATGGACCTGCGGCAGGACCGCGTGAACGTGCGCTACGACGAGAAGATGAAGATCGTCGAAATCACCTGCGGATGAGCGAGCGCGCACGGGCGACCTCGGGCTCGCCATATGAAGAGACCTTCGGCTTCGCCCGCGCGGTGAAAGCGGGCGAGCGCATCATTGTCGCGGGCACCGGCCCGGTCGAGCCTGACGGTTCGACCACGCCCGGCGGTGCAGCCGAACAGGCCGCGCGGTGCTGCGCCATCATCGTCGCGGCGATCGAGGAACTCGGCGGCAGCGCAGCCGATGTGGTGCGCACCCGGATGCTGCTGACCGACCCCGCCGATCAGGACGCGGTGGGCGAAATCCACGCGCGCTTCTTCGGCGCGGCGCGTCCGGCGGCGACCATGGCGGGCGTGGCGTGGCTGTGCCGCCCGGAATGGCGCGTCGAGATCGAGGCGGAAGCGGTGGTGCACGGCTGATGCTGCGGTTGCTTGGCTATCTTGCGGCGCTTGTCGCGGGCGGCGCGCTCGGCCTCGGCAGCGCCGTGTTCATGGCGGGCCTGTGGCCGGATGCCAAAACGCTCGCCTTCGGCAATGTCGACGTCGATGGCTGGCGGGGCGACTTTGCAGTCGGATCGGAGGCGGCCGATCCCTATACCCGCGCCCGGGTCGCGCGCCATGGCCTGCTGGCCCTCGCCAAGAGCGAGGCCGTCTATCTCACCCGCAATACCGATTCAGCCGGGCAGCCGCTCCGCGAGGACTGCACCTACCGGCTTGCAGGCGGGGCGATGCCCGCCGGCTGGTGGTCGGTGACGCTGTATGACGCGCAATCGATGCTCCCCGCCAACGATGACGGCGCTCTCAGCATCGATGTCAGCCGCGCGGGAGCCGGGGCATGGGAGGCGGTGATCGCGCCTGAACGGCCCGTCGATGCCCCCCACTGGATTTCCAGCCGCAAGGCGGGAGCCTTCGATCTCACCCTGCGGTTGTATATGCCCGATCCGGCCCTGCTCGCGGCGCCGCGCGAGGCGCTGGTGCCGCCGCGCGTGGAGCGGCTGTCCTGCGGAAAGGGCGCGGCATGAGGCGCTGGCTCGGCCCGATCGCGGTGCTGCTTGTCGCTGCGGCGGCCACCCACGCGGCAGCGCTGCATTTCGCGCCCGCCTTCATCATGAGCCGCGCGATGGATGCGCTTGCCGCGCGCGGCGTTGCGCTCCACCGCTTCACCACGCCCGCGCGCATAAGCCCGCAGACCCAGACCGTGGTGCGCTCATCGCCCGATCTGTACTATGCACTGTGCCGCTATGATCTGAGCAATCCGGGCATGCAGCTTGACGTGCGGATGGGGGACTGGCCGGACTACCAGTCGCTCTCGTTCTTCGCCGCGCAGACCGACAACTTCGCGACCATCCGGGGCACCGGGCGCGCAGTGGCGGTGCGGCTGCTGCCGCCTGGCAGCGCGACTGAAACCGGGGCGATCGTCAGCCCCACCGCCAAGGGCGTGATCCTGATCCGCCGCCTTGCGCCGAGCGCCGAACGCTTTGCCGCCGCCGCAGGCGCAGGCAAGGCCGATCGCTGCCGGCTGCATTGGAAGGACCGGATCGGCGCGCCCGGTCAGGAATGACCGGCCGCTTCCAGCCGCGCCGCAACCAGCGCGATCAGGGCCGCAAGATCGGGCAGAGCGTCGAGCTCCGTTGCACTTGCCAGCACTTGCGGCCCGCCCTCGCCCTCGGCCAGCAGAATTGCGGGCAGGGGAACGTCCTGTCCGGGAAAGGCAAGAGCAAAGTCGTCGCGGTGATGGAACACCTTGGCCTGCGGCAATCCCGCAAGGAACCGGCGCCAGCGCCCGTGCATCGATACCCAGCCATAGGTCAGCGCGCAGAGCGAACAGGGATAGGTCGCTGGCCGTATCACCTTCCACACCGCATGCTTCGCCGCATTCAGCAGGCCGCTGTCGGCATTGTAGACGAGGATCAGGCGTGATGCTGCGCGGTTCATGCCGGCAGATACGCCTGTGCGCTGCTTCGGGGTGCGGCGATTCGTCCGCAGCCTAGCAAAAAACCGCAAGGCCGCTGTCTCCGCCAGCCTTTTCCAACGGGGCAAAGCCGGTTAGAGCACCTCGCCATGCACGGACAGTTTCAACTCACCGACGATCAGCTGGCGATCCGCGAGGTGGCCCAGCGCTTCACCGCCGACAACATCACGCCCCACGCCGCCGAGTGGGACGCAAAGCACATCTTCCCGCGCGAGACGATCCAGCGCAGCGCGGAGCTGGGCTTCGGGGCGATCTACGTCTCCGAACAGTCGGGCGGGATCGGCCTCGGCCGGCTGGAGGCGGCGCTGATCATGGAGGCGATGGCCTATGGCTGCCCCTCGACCAGCGCCTTCATCTCGATCCACAACATGGCCGCCTGGATGATCGACCGCTTCGGCGGGGAGGCGGTGAAGGCGAAGTACCTTCCCGATCTCGTGACGATGGACAAGATCGCCAGCTACTGCCTGACCGAGCCGGGTTCAGGTTCGGACGCGGCGGCGCTCAAGACCACGGCGCGGCGGGACGGCGATCATTACGTCCTCAACGGCACCAAGCAGTTCATCTCGGGCGCGGGTGCGAACGAGATCTACGTGGCGATGGTCCGCACCGGCGAGGATGGCCCCAAGGGCATTTCCTGTGTGGTGATCGAAAAGGACATGCTCGGCGTCAGCTTCGGCGCGCAGGAGAAGAAGCTCGGCTGGCACTCCCAGCCGACCGCGCAGCTGATCCTCGAGGATGTGCGCGTTCCGGTGGAGAACCTTGTCGGCGCCGAGGGCGAGGGCTTCCGCATCGCGATGATGGGGCTGGATGGCGGGCGGCTCAACATCGGCGCCTGCTCGCTCGGCGGGGCGCAGCGGTGCCTCGACGAGGCGATCAAGTACACCAAGGACCGCAAGCAGTTCGGCCAGGCAGTGGCCGATTTCCAGAACACCCAGTTCATGCTCGCCGACATGGCGACCGATCTGGAGGCGGCACGCGCGCTGCTTTATCTGGCGGCGGCCAAGGTCACCGACAACGCGCCTGACAAGACCCGCTTCTCGGCGATGGCCAAGCGGCTCGCGACCGACAACGGCAGCGCCATCGTCGACCGTGCACTTCAGCTGTTCGGCGGCTATGGCTACCTGCAGGACTATCCCATCGAACGCTTCTGGCGCGACCTGCGTGTGCATTCGATCCTCGAAGGCACCAACCAGGTCATGCGCATGGTCGTGGGCCGGGACCTGCTGCGGCAGTGAGCTCCGTTCGCCTCGCCCTGACGACGCTGGTGGTGCCCGATTACGATGCGGGTATCGCCTTCTTCGTCGATACGCTCGGCGTCGATCTGATCGAGGACAGCGACATGGGCGGCGGCAAGCGCTGGGTGGTGGTCGGCGGCAGGGATGGCGGGCGGCTGCTCCTGGCTGAGGCCGCCAACGCGTCGCAGCGCGCCGCAATCGGCAACCAGACCGGCGGCCGCGTCGGCTTTTTTGCCCGCACGGATGATTTTGCAGTTACCCACGCACGCCTTGCCGATGCAGGGGTGCAGTTTCACGAGCAGCCGCGCCACGAACCCTATGGCACCGTTGCCGTCTTCAGCGATCCTTTCGGCAATCGCTGGGACCTGATCGAACCGAAAGCCTGACGCCCATGACCGATGAAGTCCTGATCCGTACCAATGGCCCGATCGGCCATATCAGCCTCAACCGGCCCAAGGCGCTGCACGCGCTGACGCTGGAGATGTGCCATGCGATGAGCGCGGCGCTGACCGCATGGGCGGCAGATGACAGCATCAAGGCGGTTATCCTCGATCATGCCGAGGGCCGCGGCTTCTGCGCGGGCGGCGATATCGCCTTCCTGCGCAACTCGGCGCTGAACGATGGCGGCGTTTCAGGCCGCAAGTTCTTCCACGACGAGTACCAGCTCAACCACCAGATGTTCACCTATGCCAAGCCGATCGTCGCCTTCATGGACGGCATCACCATGGGCGGCGGCGTGGGCATCTCGCAGCCCGCCAAGTACCGCGTCGCGACCGAGAACACCCGCTTCGCCATGCCCGAGACCGGGATCGGCCTGTTTCCCGATGTGGGCGGCGGCTGGTATCTTGCGCGGCTCGGCCGGCGGCTGGGGCAATTCCTCGCGCTAACGGGCGCGCGGCTCGATGGTTCGGAATGCCTGTGGACCGGTCTCGCCACGCATTACGTGCCGCACGAGATGGTGGAGGACCTCAAGGCCCGCATCCACGATCACCCCGACCGGATCGCGGGGATCCTTTCCGAGCCCGTCGGCACACCGCCCAAGGCGCGGATCGAGGCCAATGCCGACAAGATCGCCAAGCACTTCGCGTCCGACGCTTACGAAGACATTCTCGCCAGCCTCGAAGCCGCTGCCGACGCGGGCGACGACTGGGCAATGAAGGAGCGCGACACGCTCGGCACCAAGAGCCCGCAGACCTGCAAGGTCGCGC
>VFQM010001869.1_pt1 | contig 17161 bp, 18 predicted proteins | sample 3512391 | NCBI WGS metagenome assembly VFQM01 (sample SAMN10412369, study PRJNA504923) | tailings metagenome | isolation source: Replicate 1 from Balatoc abandoned mine | place: Philippines
AGCACATGGTAGGTAGGGATGCCCGTCATGGCACTTCAGCCCTTCGGCGGGAAGGGATCGTTGCCGTAGCTATTGCGCTCACGGATACGGCCGTTCTCACCATGGATGAGCACTTCTGATTTTTGGTTGATGGCGATCTCGCGAGCCGCACGCTCGGCGTCGGCTTGGGTGTTGTGCCTAGACGTATCGCGTTTATTACCCTCACCACGAACGGCCCACCCGCTGTCACGCGGTACTACGTGCTGGTTCTTGCCCATTGAACATCCTTTCTGTTTAACAGATTGAATTAAAAGGCCGTTTTGATTCAGAGGCCTCGTCCGAGAACACTTTATATAAACATATCATTGTTCGCTATATCGAATCATTTAGAAACATACGGCACTCCAATCGTTCTGTCAACTGACTATTTTTTGTTCGCTATAATGGTAATATTCGATACCCAGAATGAACCAACTAGGAGAAGTACGTGCCCACCCTCCTCGGCACCAAGATTCGCCAACTGCGCAAAGAAAAGGGACTCAGCCTAGATCAGTTGGCCACACTGGCTGAGACCAGCAAGAGCTATTTATGGGAATTGGAAAATCGCGAGACCGCGAACCCCACAATGGACAAGGTCTCGAAGATTGCGGATAAGTTGGGTGTAACCGCTGAGTTCCTTCTCAATGACGACGCAGTAGAACACTCAGAAAGTGATGCGGACCAAGCATTCTTCCGGAAATACAAAAAACTCCCGGAGCCGACCAAGAAGCAAATTCAGGACATACTGAAGGTCATCCAGAAGGACAACACCAAGGACGAATGACTACCATTGTGGCCAAGGCACCTGCTGAAGCAAACCGTCTCTCTCGGCTGCTAAATCTCAGTCGTGGCGCTGACCGCTTCCCGGTAGATGTCGAGGAGTTGGCGATAGGCTATGCCGCGCAATTTGGACATGACGACCCAATCGCCAGTGTGATCGGTGCCAATCTCCCAGGCTTTGAAGGCGCCTTATATCGCGTTGAAAAGTCCGGCAAACATGAGTGGGCCTTGATTTACAACTCTGCGATCGAAGTCCCTGGACGCATCCGGTTCACCATGGCCCACGAGCTGGGTCATTACATTCTGCATCGAAAAAACCGCGACGAGTTTCAGTGCAGCGAGTCCGATATGCTGCACTGGGAGTCCGATGAAAAGCTCCAAGAGGCCGAGGCCGATCTATTCGCGTCTTACCTTCTCATGCCGATCGACGACTTTAAACGAACAATCGGCACTGCTACGGTAGACCTTGATGTGCTGGATTACTGCGCACAACGCTATGGTGTTTCGCTGACAGCAGCAATACTAAAGTGGCTCGAATTCACCTCACAGCGAGCGATCCTAGTGATGTCGAGGGAAGGCTACATGCTGTGGGCTCGCTCCAGCCAGTCGGCACTTCGTTCAGGCGCATTCTTCCGAACCAAGAATGCCGTGGTTCAAATCCCGGCGGGCTCTCTCGCGGCGTCCAGCGAGTCCGCGACACCCGAGAAGTTGGGGATAGAGCTCGCTGCTCGAACCTGGTTTCCGAAAGAACCCGCAGAGATGAGCCTCCGTGAAATGAGGATTGTGTCCGACCGTTATGAGCAAACAATGTCGCTGCTGATACTCCCGGAAGCGGAAACACGGTGTATGCGGGAGCCTGAAGAACGTGATGGCGAGTTACTCGACGAACGAATTCAGTCGGGTCATCTTCCTAGTAGTAAATAGTGATATCCCTCTATAAAGATTCACTTCGCTCCCGAAAGCTGTCAGTCACCAATCACAGCCGAATCGACTGCTTTAGCCGACATGTGCAGACATAGATACCAACAACAGGTATACCTGAGAAGTGTCGATTGCTGCCTGGTAGAAAACAGTTTTTTGCATAGTACTAGAGTTCGTTTACCACCTGAATCATCTGTTCACCTATACTTTGATCAAGTTTTCTAAGCAGCAAGCCTTAACAGACCAGAATCGGACAGACGGCATACTTCCATTGGGGGTGCAGACATGAACGCTATGGAACACATCAGCCAACAAAGGGACAGGCTCATAGAGCTAAGCGATAAAGTGTTTTCGAATCAAGAAAAAAGCAGAAGGTGGCTGCATAAACCTTTGGTTGCACTGAAGGGAAAGGCGCCCATCGACATGCTGGACACTGCGGAGGGCGCTCGAATAGTCGAGGATCTTTTAGGGCGGCTGGATGAGGGGCACGTCTGCTAAGTGCAGCGCAAATCTCTACTTAAATGAATCATCAGCAAAGCATTAATCGCATACTGCAGCGTGCCACGGAAGTTTTCGGCGATCCCGAAAAGGCCCGCGAATGGATGGATACGCCCAATCTTGCGCTCGGCGACAAACCTGTCTCTTTGCTTGTGTCTGAAGACGGGGAAAGATATGTTCTCAGGATCCTTGCGAGCATTGATGTTGAGGAATAAAAAAGTTTGACACAGACATCCTTTAAGAATCAAACATTTACGAGAAAATATGTTTTAAGAATAAGCCTTAAAGTTTGACACAAATACTTATTCACGATCCACGCCTCGGAGCATGGGTTGGGAAAGAACACCAGAGTTGGAGTAAGGCTTATCAAAAAGATTGGGAGGGTTTCTTTGAGGCTTTTGATAAAGCTGGTAAAAGTCCATCTACGGGGCAGATTTTCGAAAAGGCGGGGGAATTGTCTAAGAAGTACGGTTTTGATTGGAAGCCCCCTGTTGATTAAATGAGCACAATTAGACCTGACTACTCGCAACTGTATGTCTTAGGAGATCCTTTTTCCAATAGATACATGCGGTTGACAGTCCAAAAGGAAACACAGTTTATTGGGATGGGCCGGGATGAATTTGAAAGTTTAGTCCGTGGCATCTTCCTTGGGGACTTACGGACAAAATTGCCTTTTAGATTAACCTATTTGAAGGGCGGTCAAGAAGTAGACTTTGTGTGGTCCGACTATCCACCTATAGTGGTTATGTCACAACGATTGATTGATCTGTTTACAGAGCACCGATTCACTGGTTGGGCTACCTACCCAGTTGAGGTTTACAACAAGAAAGATACACGCTTGCCTGGTTACCATGGGTTTGCGGTCACTGGGCGCGCTGGTGGACAGGATTGCCGCCGAGGAAGTGTTATCAATAAACCACCAATCGTTTCAAACGGTTCACCTTTTCAGGTTTTAAGAGGGTTTTATTTTGAGGAAGATATTTGGGACGGCAGTGACTTCTGCGTTACATCAGGATCTTTGCCGATCATTGTTACCAAGCGCGTAGTAAAGGTTCTTACCGAGGCCAAGATTCGCAACGTTGAATTCACTAATCTATTGGAGCGTGAAATTGATATCAGTAGTTTGAAGATCGCTGGCATGTGGCCGGCGCGTAATAGGTGACAGACCACGGTTTCTCGACCTGCCGACCGTTATAACCCGGCGTAATAACAAGTCCGCCCTTGCTCTTTAACAATTCATTTTCCTGATCGGGGTGGCGCATTGCCGTCCCCCCGCCCAGCCAGTACGGCGGCCCCAGCCGCCAGAGCTTCGTCTACGACGACCTCTACCGCCTGACCAGCGCCCAGGGCCGCTACCGCTTCAACCCGGACAAGACCCGGACCTATCAACTGGATCTGGCCTACGACAGCATCCACAACATCCTGTCCAAGCAGCAGGCCGACGTGATCGCCCAGCCCTCGGGCACCCCCGTCACCCAGAAGAAAACCAGCTACGCCTGGAACTACGAGTACAACCCCAGCGGCACCAATAGCGTCCGTCCGCACGCCCCGATCCACATCGGCGAGCGGACCTACAGCCATGACGCCAACGGCAACCAGCTGGGCTGGGACAACGACAACAACGGCACCCGCCGCAACATCGTCTGGGACGAAGAGAACCGCATCCAGTCCGTGTTCGACAACGGCCACGAGAAGTTCTACAAGTACGACGACGCAGGCGAGCGCGTCATCAAGCGCGGTCCGCAGGGCGAGACCGTGTACGTCAACCAGTACTTCACCCTGAGAAACCGCGAAGTCGGCACCAAGCACATCTTCATCGGCCAAGCCCGCGCCGTCAGCAAACTGATGAAGCAGGACAAGCCCGGCGCCAACCCCCAGGGCAAGACCCCGGTCGAGAAGGACCTGTACTACTTCCACCCCGACCACCTGGGCAGCTCCAACCTCGTCACCGACGCCCAGGGCCAGCCGTACGAGCACCTGGAGTATTTCCCCTTCGGCGAGACCTGGGTGGAGGAATCCTCCAACACCCAGCGGACGCCTTACCTCTTCACCGGCAAGGAACTGGATGAGGAGACGGGGCTGTACTACTTCGGGGCGCGTTACTATGACCCGAGGACGAGCGTGTGGCAGAGTGCAGATGTGGTTATGGACCGTTATCTGGATGGGCAATCCAGGGGCGGTATATACAATTCTGCGAACCTTGGGTTCTATAGCTATGGCTATCAGAACCCACTGAAGAACACCGATCCCAATGGCAAATGGGTTGAAACGGCCTGGGATGTCTTTAACATCGGTCTCGGTGTAGCCAGCTTCAAGAGTAACCTGAAGGAGGGCAATTACTGGTCAGCTGCGCTTGATGCCGCTGGCGTGGTGGTCGATACAGCTGCCGCAGTTCTGCCTGTTGTCCCGGGGGGTGTCGGCGCCACAATCAAAGCGACGAGAGCTGCTGATAAAGCGGTTGATACCCTTAAGACTGCTGATAAGACTACTGATGTTACAAAGACGGCCATGCAGCGTGGTCGTGAGACCGAGGAAAGGATGCTCGGCAAACTAGGACATCAAAAGAACAAGGACACAGTCGTCAGTCGTGAGGGGAATTCTATCCCTGACTATATGACGAAAGATTCGACTGGGAAAGTCACGGGTACTGGTGAAATAAAGGACGTACAAAAGCAATCGTTAAGCAAACAACTGCGTATTCAAGTTGAAGCCGCGAAGGAGGGTGGCTACCCGCACAACTTGCATGTAAAAGAGGGAACGAAGGTTTCTGAGCCGGCAAGAAGAGCTGTAGAATCGACTGGCGGCCAGGTTATCAGAGACGTTCAATGAACAAAGATATTTACTTAGACTTTTACCATCGAAAATCCTTCGCGGACATCAGGGATGCTGAAAATCTCCTGAAGGTGGTGTTAGAGGATCCAACATTCGCGCCGGATCGGTGGGCGCCATTTGAACCTATTAACAAACCATTTGACCAAGAAACTTTTCGTGCCGCAGCAGAATGTCTGAGCAACTTTGAGAAGATGCAGCAGAGAAAGCCTTACGAGAAATGGACAGGATCACTGCTTCTCAAGCGCACAAAAACACCTAAATGTTTATCGATGTTCGAATGGAGTCATCTACAGCACAGACCATTTAGCTCATCTTATTTCCGAGTTGCTGTGGAGTGGTTGAGATCACCTGAACGTCTGGAAAAATTCCTGAGCTTTTCAAATAAACTGTATTCAGCTTTTGACGGCTTTTGGTTTGCTTCTATTGCAACTGATGATGAGCTTGAGGAGAAGCGACGATTAAAGTGGTTCAGGCCAGATAAGGATTATAAGGAGGGGGGATATATTGTCGAAGGATCTCCAGGTGTTTTTCTTGAACAATGTATACCTGGGGTTTTCTGGGGAAACTACTTTGGTCCGTTATATGTCGATTGGTTAGGTAAAGAAAAATTTAGTACGTTGCCGTGCGTCGATATGAAGGAAATGCCGGATGGGGGCGTGTTTTTTACAACCGCTAAGACGCCTTTCGATTGGAATAAGGAAGAGGCTAGGCAAGTAGCGAGTGCTATTCGTGAACATCTTGGGGCCGACGCCTTTTTCGACCTGGAGGGACTGAAAGAAAGGATAAGAAACGCGGTCGCATCCGGTGTGGAAGTGACCAATGATCTTCCCAATAAATTGACTATCCCATGTAGGGTGCCGCCTTTTTCTTTCAAAGGCTGAAAGTTCAGTCAAAATAATAGGAGACAAACCACGGTTTTTACATACTCGCCAGATAACACGCCAACAAGCTGAATTAGGCATGCCCTCTTCTTTCATGCCTCTCTTGACCCTCTTCGAATCAACAAGGAAACCCATGGATCGATCTCTCAAAATCGCGGCGTTTGCCTTGATCTGCGCCAGCCTAGTCGTTTTGTCATCCCTGAGCTTTGCGGGGGTGCGTACCGTCTATTCGGACGATGGGATTTCCGAATTGCGCGCGGCCGAACCTTGGTCGGTTCGCCCAGACATCGGCAGGACCGCTGCGCTGCGGATTGCCGATGATGGGAACGACAACTATCTCATCGTCAACACCTATCTGCGCGAAGAGATCAGGCCGATGCCGTTTGCCAAATTTGCTGAGAAAGTTAGCGCAGGCCTGCTGGACAACCTGGAAGACGGGAAGATGTCGCCAGCCAAGAAATTGACCATCAACGGCCTCAATGCGCTGGAATACGAAATAACAGGCCGTATCGACGGCAACCAGTACGCCTATCTGAGCACGGTCGTCGAAGGCAAGAATGCCTGGCACCATCTGCTTAGCTGGACGCTGGGGGAACGCTACCAGGCCAATAGTGGTGCGCTTCGCGAGATTGCCGCCTATTTCCGCGAATCGCCGAAACGGCGCGCAGCCAAGGAACGCATCGAGCTTGTTTTCGACTGGCCCGGCAAGGCCGAGTCGAAATTCTTTTTCAACAGCAAGCGGACGAGACGCGGCGTCAGCAATGAAATCAAAATGAGCGGCACGACCAAAATGAGTGCGCTCTCCAAAGACGAGCTATTGGTCAGCACGCAGGTGACGGATTTTCAGATATCCCCCAGCGAAAAAGATGAGGCAAAGAACAATTACATGCAGAACCTGATGCAAAAGCTGACGAGCCAGATTCCTGATTATGTCGTCAATGCCGATGGGGAACTGGTCCGCTTCGACAACCTCGACGCCTATTACGGCCGCATCGAGCAGGGCATGGTGGAAGGCTTTCCGGGAGATGCCGAGGAGGATCGGCAGAAGGCGAAACAACTGATGAAAACCCTCATCCCCGAGGCGGCGCTGGCGCAGTCGCTGCGTGATGAATGGAACAACCATGTCGGCAGTTGGGCGGGGAGCTCTTACGCGACCGGCGAGACGTATACCTTTGCTGCCCAGTATCAAGTTGCCGCCCTGGGCGAAACAGCGTTCCCCATGACCATTACCCAGCGCCTGCTGGGCCGCGTCCCCTGCCACCAGGAAGACAAGGGGAAACACTGCGTGAAGCTGGAGCAGAAGTCGCAGGTTTCGGATCCTTCGTTCAGCAAGGCGATGCACGAGATGGTGAGCCGCACCATCAAGAACATGGCGGGCGACAAGGCGGACGAGGTGAACATTGGCGTTGACCGCGCAGGCCTAGTCAAGACGGTGACCCTGGTGACCGATCCCGAGACCTTGCTGCCCTACGAGCTGCAAACCTCGAAAATCACCACGGTGGTCATCACGGAAAAGGGCCGTACCGAAACGACGGAAGACATCGACGAGTCCACTACGCGGTATGTCTACTGATCGATGCCGGCCTTTGTCTACGATGCCTTGCTGCCCACTGGGGTGCGTGTCCGCGAGGAGGCGGTTGCCGACTCCGAAGGCGCATTGCGCGCCGACCTCGCTCGGCGCGGCCTGCTGGTGCGGTCAGTGTGCGAGAAGCGCACGCGGATGGGGTTGCGGGCCGGGCGGGTAAGCCCGGAGGAATTCGCCCTTTTCAATCAGGAATTCATGGCGCTGGTCCGCGCGGGTCTGACCGTGCCGGATGCGCTGGCACTCGCGGCCAAGCGCCCCGACAGCCCCAGGCTTGGAGGCGTGCTCTCCAGGGTGTTGCATGACGTGCAAAACGGCGTTCCTTTGTCGGAAGCCTGCGCTCGCCATCCCGAGGCGTTTGAACGGCTCTTTGTCGCCGCCCTGCGCACCGGCGAGAGGACTGGCGATCTGTTTCTGATGCTTTCCCGCTATCAGGACCACCTCAAGCACCGCTTGGCGTTGCGCAAGAAACTTGCCCAGGCGCTGACCTACCCTGTTTTCCTGCTGGTCGCCCTCGTCATCATCCTCACGGTGCTGTTCATTTTTGTGATGCCGCGCTTCGTGGCGATGTACGCGGATCTTGGTTCGGAGTTGCCGTTTGCCACCCGGGTGTTGATGGCGCTGGTCGAGCGCATCTACCTTGTCATTCCCCTGGCCGTGGCCGTTGTGCTTGCCGCTGCCTGGGGCTGGCGGCGCTGGACTGCGACTTCGGGAGGACGGCGGCGCGCAGACCGGTTCAAGGAAGGGCTGCCCTACCTGGGAGAAATGCAGCAGCTCGTCTCGGCGGCGCAATTGGCGCGCTCGCTTTCCACGCTGCTGGCAGGCGGCACGCCGCTGGTGGAAGCGCTGCGCACGGCGGCGGCATCGGTCAGCAGCCAGATTCACCGCGACAAGCTGGAAGCGGCCACACATCGCGTTATCGGAGGGGAGAGCCTGGCCAGCGCGGTGCGCGCAACGCAGCTTATGCCGGAGACCGCGGCGCGCATGGTCGAGGTGGGCGAGGCATCCGGCAGTCTGGATGCGATGCTGGCGGAGGTCGCTCAGTTTTACGAGGATATCCTCGACTCGCGCCTGGCGCGTTCCATGGCCTTGATCGAGCCGGCGCTGATGCTGCTGATGGGCTTGATCATCGGCAGCATCATCATTGTCATGTACCTGCCGATTTTCCGCATGGCGGAGGTGATCCGGTGAGGCATCCCTTCCGTTATCGCGCGTTCGCGGATATTTTGGCCGAGCGTTTTGGCATGGCCGCTGAGGCAATCGCGCAGGCCGGCGAAGAAAGCGACAGGGAGCTTGGCGAGCGCCTGGTCCGGGAAAACGTGATTACTGCCGAGCAGCATGCCCAGGCCCTGGCCGAGCTGTTCGGGCTGCCCTATGCAGACCTGCAGGATGCGGTGATTTCCTCCGAGCTGTTCAAACGGCTGCCTGCGTCGCAGGCGTACCAGCTTGGCGTGGCCCCCTATCGGCTGAACGGCGAAATGCTGACGGTCGCCATCTCCGACCCCTACGATCTGGCCTTGCAGGATCGGCTGGAACGGATCACCGGCTTGCGCGTCGATCTGCTGTTGGCTTCGGCGTCGGCCATCCAGGCCGCGCTCAAGCGCTCGCAGGGCAGCGGCGCGGTGCTGAAGGATCTGTCCGAAGAGTTCCGTTTCGTCGTGGTCAAGGAAAGCGAAGAAGGGGACGAGCGCACGGTCTCGCTTGAGAATATGGGCGATGCAGCAAGCCCGGTGGCGAAGCTGGTTAACACGATGCTGCTGGATGGCCTGGCCAAGCGCGCGAGCGATGTCCACATCGAGACCTTCGAGAAAGGGATCACCGTCAAGTACCGTATTGATGGCGTGTTGTATCCCGCGATGGAAACGATCGACCGTCAGCATCACAGTGCGCTGGTTTCCCGCCTCAAGGTGATGGCCGAACTGGATATCGCCGAGAAACGAATTCCGCAGGACGGCCGTTTCAAGTTGAGGCTTGGTCAGCGCGACATCGACTTCCGGCTCTCGATCATCCCGTCCGCATTCGGCGAGGACGTGGTGATCCGGGTGCTGGACAAGTCGGCGATCACCGAAGGCATGCGGGGGCTGCGCCTGGAGTCGCTAGGCATGGCGCCGGACGTATTGAAGAAATTCCGCCGCAGTATCCGCGAGCCTTACGGCATGGTGCTGATCACCGGCCCGACCGGCAGCGGCAAGACGACGACGCTTTACGCCGCGCTCTCGGAGCTGGATGCGGGCGAAGAGAAGCTCATCACCATCGAAGACCCCGTGGAGTACCAGCTCGACGGCATCGTCCAGATCCCCGTCAACGAAAAAAAGGGGCTGACTTTTGCCAAGGGCTTGCGCTCCATCCTGCGCCACGACCCCGACAAGATCATGGTCGGCGAGATTCGCGATGTGGAGACGGCGCAGATCGCCGTCCAGTCCGCCCTCACCGGCCACCTGGTCTTTACCACGGTGCATGCCAACAACGCCTTCGACGTGATCGGCCGCTTTACGCACATGGGCGTCGATGTCTACAGCTTTTTGTCAGCGCTCAACTGCGTCATGGCGCAGCGCCTGGTGCGCGAGATCTGTCCGCACTGCAAGCGCGAGGCGGTGCCGGATGCAGAACTGCTGGAGCTGTCTGGCCTGGATACGGGAGAGTTTGCTGACAAGGTATGGCACGAAGGCACCGGCTGTGAGCATTGCCACGGCACCGGCTACTATGGCCGTGCGGCGATTACCGAGTTTCTCGATCTCACGCCCAACCTGAGGCAGATGATCCTTGACCGCCGCCCGGCCGCGGAGTTGCAGGCTGCTGCGATCAGCGAAGGCATGGTCACACTCCGGCGCTCGGCGCTGCTCAAAGCGCTCAATGGCAAAACCACCCTCAAGGAAATCAACCGTGTTACGTTCGTTGAGTAAGCGCCTGCTGGGGAGGGACCGTGCGGCAGGCCTGATGGTCGGACGCAACCGTCTCGGCTTTGCCAGCGTGGCGTTCAATGGGGCGGGACCCCAGGTCGTGCGTATCGACGAGCGCAAGCTGGATTTCCCGCTTTTTGCCGGACGGCCATCGGACGACACGACGGCGGCATTGGCCGAAGCCTTGAAAGAGCTGGCGCCCGAAGCCGTAAACCAATATCTGCCGCTGCATGTGTCCCTGCCCGGCGCGGCGGTGCGGTTGTCGGTATTAAGCCTGGATGCACTGCCGAAGACCCATGCCGAACACCTCGATCTTGTGCGCTGGCATTTTGCGCAGACCACGAATGCCGAACACGCGCTAGCCTGTGATTGCGAGCCCGTTGGCACCGAGGAGGACAAGCATCTGCTGCTGGGTTTTGCCGTGGATCGTGCGTGGCATGACTGTATTGTCGATGCCCTGAATCAGGCGGGCATGACGGCATGGAGCATGAATGCCGACGTCTGCCGACAATACAACTACTTTCACGAACGCCTGAACGAAAAGAACGAGGGCGGCGCCCTGTTCGCGGCCACGCCGGATGCCTGGTCGTTGTTGTTGTGGGACGAGAGTGGACGTATCCGCTATGGGAGCTCCCGCTGGCGAACCGGCGGTGCGGACGAATACGCCGGGATTGCGGCGGAAGTCGAGCGGCGCATCCTGGCCGCCATCGCCACGACGCCGGCCATGCGGGTTGCACAGCTCCATGTCGCCGTGAGCGGCGAGGACGCGGGCCTTGCCGAGGCGTTCGACGCGCGCTTGCGCGAACCCTGCATTCGGCTAGCGCCGGAAACTGCCTGGGAGTCCGATAATCCGGATGCCGCGGGCTGCGTACCGGCTTCGGTTGCTGCGGCGCTGCAATCATGAAAATCAAGGGAAACCTGCTGAACGCGCGCCCGCTTCCCGCGCAGCCCGTTGCGATTATCGTATGGCTGCTTGCCGCGATCATGGGCGCGGCCGCCCTGCTGCTCTTTGTGGATGCGGCAAAACTGCGCGATGAGCGATCAGATCTCGATGCCCGCCTTCACTGGCTGCGGGACCAGGAGAAGCGAGCCGACAGCGAGACGAAGCTGCCGACCAGGATGGAACTGGAAGCGATGAGAAGCCGCGTGCAGGCGCTGAATGCCCTCGCGGGTGTGCGTGGGCTGGATACCGCCGGACTGCTGGTCTGGATCGAGCAGCACTTGCCCGGCGATGCCCGGCTGGTCAGCCTGCAGCACAAGGCACGCGAGGGAGAGACCTATTTCGTTGCCGAGGCATCCAGCCCCGAGCCCTTGACGAAGCTTTTGCGCGAAATCGAGAAGGAACCGCGCTTTGCCGAAGCGCTGCTCGCCAAACAAGGGGCAAGAAACGTCCAGGGCCGGACTGGGGCAATCCAGTTCGAGATACGGATCAGGTATAAGCCATGAAAACGTCCCGCTTCTCCAAATCAGGCATCCGATATGCCATGAAGAGCCCCCTCGTGCGGGCAGGCGGGCTGGCGTGCCTCGCGGCAGCGCTCGCCCTTGTGGTGGCCGGGGGATACTGGTGGCCGGCGCAGCGTGCAAACCTTGAACTCGCTGAACAGGTGGCAGCAGGGCGGCGCGCACTGGTCGAAGCCCGGCAGGCGGAAGAACTGGCGGAAGTCTATGCCCAGGATTTGCGCGATGTGCCCCTGCTCGAACGGAAACTGGAAACCGCCGTTGACCAGACCCGGATCATTGAAGGGCTGGGGCATCTGGCGCGAGAACATGGCCTGCGCATCGTGAACCAGTCCTATTCCGAGCGTGCCGGCAGCCCTACCGGCGACGAACTGGTGGTCGAGCTCGCCGTCGAGGGCACCTACGCTGCGGTCCGTAATTTCCTGCATGGGCTGGCACGGCTTCCGGTGTGGCTGGAGGCGCAGGAGGTGCTGCTTGCCAAGTCGGACGAAACGGGGGTGGTCAAGGGCAGGTTGAGATTGATCAACTACCGTCTCCGGGATGGCGTGGCAAGGGAGGGGACTTGATGCGTCGGTTGGGACTAACTGGGGTTGTCGTGCTGCTGGTTGTGCTGAACGTCTGGCGCTGGTGGCCGGATGCCGCGCCGGCCTTGCGCGCCGGCCAGACGCAATCCGCATCCCCGGATGCGCAACACTTGCGGCTGTCGGTGCGGGTCGCAGCGGAAGACGCCCTGCCCACGGCAACGCGGAATATTTTCCAGTTGCGTGAACCGCCTGCGCCGGTTTCGAAGCCGAAAGCCGCGCCGGTGCAGCAACCGGCGCCGGTCGCGCCGGTCCAGGTGCAGGAACCCCCGCCCAAGACGCCCGAACAAATCGAAGAGGAAGCCGCCCGCGCGGAGTTGGCGCAGATCAAACTGGTCGGCGTGATATTCCGCAATGCCCAGGGGCAGGCCTATCTGTCCAGGGGGGACCAGACCTACTTGGTATCATTGGGCGATCCGGTGGCGCGGTTTACGGTGACCTCCATCACAGCCGAAAGCGTCAAGCTGCACGATGCGCGAACGCAGGTTGGCGGGGAAATTCCGGTATTGGGGAAATAAGAAAAAAACAAGACAAGCCGGCTGATCCGGGAAGGGGTAAGCGACTGCTCGCGCCAAACCGGGGCCGCTTAGGGAGAGGAAAGAGATGTCTAGGGAATGGTTTGCCATTGCAGCGATCGCGCTGTTTCTTGGCGCTTGCGCGAGCCCTTTTGAACGGGCCGAAGATCTGGCGGCTCGCGGCGAATGGACGGGGGCGGTCGTCGAATACCGCAAGGCGGTGGCCAAGAACGGCGGCAACGTCGAGTACAGGTCCCGCCTGAAACAGGCCGAATTGAATGCGGCCGAGTTTTATTACCATCAGGGCAGTCGCCTGGCGGAGGGCGGCGACCTGGACGGGGCCATCGTGCAGTACCAGCAAGGCCTGTCGGCCATGCCTGAGCATGGCAAGCTGCAGCAGGCGATGAAGGAAATCCTCTCCCGCAAGGAGGCGCAGATCCTGTACGGGGAGGGCAAGCGTCTTGCCGAGTCGGAAAGAAAGGCTGAGGCTGCGACCAAATTCAACCAGGCGCTAGATATTTACCCGCAACATCGGGATGCGAAGGGCGCGCTGGAAGAATTGCGCAAGGACCAGAAAGACCGGGAAGAAGACGGGCTTGTCCTGAAGTCGAATGACCCGATTACATTGAATTTTCGGCAGTCCGACCTCAAGCAGGCGTTCGAATTCCTGGGCAAGTCATTTGGCGTCAACATAATATTCGACGAAGCCGTCAGGAGCGCCCCCGTCACTTTGTTCGCGAAGGATGTGACCTTTGACCAGGGGCTTAATCTGCTGTTGGGCGTGACGAAGTCCTTCTATAGAAAGATCGGCCCCAACTCCATTCTGATCGCCCCCGACAACAAGGACAAGCGCGGGCAGTACGAAGATCACGTGGTGCGGACCTTCCAGCTCAATTCCATCAAAGCCAAGGAGATGGCCGACATTCTCAAGGGCCTGATGAGCATCAAGAAGATCATCGTCAACGATTATCTGAACGTCATCGTCGTGCGCGACACGCCTGAAATCGTGAAGCTCGTCGAGCGGATCGTCGAGAACAACGACAGGAAACCGGCCGAACTCATCCTCGAAGTCGAGATTCTTGAAATCAACCGGACGAAAGCCGAAAAGCTCGGGCTGGATCTGGGCACGTACCAAATATCAGCGGCAACCCCGGCGTACAAGGTGTCCACGCCTTTCAGCGATGCAATCGACGCCACCATGATCACCTTGCCTTCGGCTACCCTGCGGTTTTACAAGCAGGACGTGGATGCAAAGACGCTAGCCAATCCGAAAGTTCGCGTCATTCACGGCAAGTCGGCCAAGATCCACATCGGCGATCGGGTTCCGTTGCGTGCCGCGGTCATCCAGGATGCGACCGGCCAGGTGCGAACGACTTTCGATTATCGGGAAATCGGCATTCGCCTGTCCGTGGAGCCGGAAATCCACATGGACAATTCAACGACCGTTAAGCTGGGCCTGGAGGTCAGCTCGCTAGGCGAAAATCTTGGCACTGCGAATGAGCCGGCCTATCGCATCGGCACCCGGAATGCGGAAACCTTCATGCTGCTGCGCGACGGGGAAACCGCCATTCTGGGCGGTTTGATCCGCGATGACGAGCGCAATACCCGGGTGCGTCTGCCGGGCCTGGGTTCGATCCCGATCATCGGCTCCCTGTTCACGTCTTACGACGATTCGGGTGGACGTTCCGACGTGTTGCTGACGATTACGCCGCGCGTCGTGAGGGGCTGGGATTCGCCCACCAACAACTCGTGGCAGTTCTATTCCGGTACGGAGAATGTCTACACGACGAAACCGGTGTTCGCCGAACTGGGCGGATCGGCCAAGTTGGCGATGTCCGATATGCTGTCAGGGCCGCCGAACAACGCCGTATCCAAGTCCAACCAGTCCAATCCGGAGCCAATGCCGCCGGCGAACGCGCCATCTGACGCCAAGGGGCCGGTCAGCTTGGGCCAGCCGGCAAGCACTGCGGCCACCAGCATGCCAGGCCTCGCCTTCTCCGAGGGCAGCTATGAGGTGGCAAGCGGGCAGGAAGTGGTGGTCGACCTGGTCGGCATCGGCCTCGGGGACGTTTCCAATCTGAGCGCCGACGTGTTGTTCAATCCCCAGGTCCTCAGTTTTGTACGGGGCGAGAAAGGCGAGTCAGGAATCGAGACGTTTAACGTTAGCGGAGACCCCAGCCGGGGAGCCGCCCGCCTCGAAGTGGGATTCGGGAACAGCTCCGCCGGTACCGATAAATCTTCATTTGCACGGCTCGTTCTGAGTGGCACACGCCCTGGAATATCCTATCTCGTGTACCAGGTGCCCAAGCTCAAGAGCCGGACCGGGGAGGTGATCAATGCGCAATTGCGGGCGTCGCGGATTGTCGTCAAGTAAGCGCTCGGGTCTTCGCGGCCTGACCCTGATCGAGCTGCTGGTCGCACTGGCGATCCTTTCGATCCTGGCCGCCGCGGCCCTGCCCTATGCCGAGACGACCATCAGGCGCGAGAAAGAACTGGAGCTGAGACGTGCGCTGAGGGATGTCCGGGGCGCGATCGACCGGTTCAACGACGACTGGGCGGCCGGCCGCATTCCCAAGACCGCGGAAGGGGCGAGCGAAGACGGGTATCCGCGCACGCTGAGCGTTTTGGTGACTGGCGTCGACAGCGGGGATGCCAGGGGCGGCAAGCGAAAATATCTGCGCCGGATACCGCGTGACCCGCTGGCGGATCAGGCATATTCGCCCGAGCAGCAATGGGTACTGCGCGGCTATCAGGATGAGGCGGACTCCGCCATGTGGGGAAAAAAAGACGTCTACGACATTAGAACGGCCAGCGATACGACGGCGCTTGATGGAACGAAATACCGTGACTGGTAAATACCCGATACGCGGACTCACGCTGATCGAGCTCCTGCTTGCGATGTTTGTGCTGTCGCTGTTGGCGGGCCTGGTCATGCCAATTGTGACCGGTGGTATTCATCATGCCAAGGAGTCGGCGTTAAAGGAAGACTTGTACATGATGCGCAAGGCCATCGACGACTTCTATGCCGACACCGGCGCCTATCCGGAAGAGCTGGAAGTCTTGGTTACCAAGCATTATCTGCGTCGGGTGCCGGCCGATCCATTCACGGAAAGCCGGGAGTCGTGGAGGCTTGTCTGGGCGGAGGAAGGCGACGGCAAGCGGAAAGGGATCATCGACGTTCGCAGCGGAACGGACGCGATCGATGAGAATGGGGCTGCGTACGCCGATTGGTAGTCCGCATACCCATGAACCGCAAGCAACCATGTCACGCGCGATCATTGTGCGCAGGCCAGGAAGAAAACGAATTGCAGAGGTCGATGCAAGATGAAATTTGTCTCAGTGAATAACAGTCTGGGGAAAAGCATGATGAAAAAACGCACCAAAGGTTTCACCATGATGGAGTTGTTGATTGTTCTGGTGATCGTAGGATTGCTCGCCGCCTTGGTGGGCCCCACGCTTTACCAACAAATCAAGCCGGCCAAACAGTCCGCCGCACGTGCGCAAATCGAGAATTTCGCGACCGCGCTCGACAGCTTTTATATCAATGTTGGCCGTTACCCGACGACGCAGGAAGGGTTAGCCGTACTGCGCACGAAGCCCGAAGGCGAGGAAAAGTGGAAGGGTCCCTACCTCAAGAAGGAAATCCCCGCTGACCCTTGGGGGAATCCTTACCTGTACCAGTCGCCCGGCCGCAATGGCGGCTATGAAATCGTGAGCTATGGTGCGGATGGGCGCGAAGGTGGGGAGGAGGACAATGCGGACATCGCCAGTTGGGAAAGCGCCAAATAGGCAAAGGGGCTTCACCTATGCCGCCGTGCTTGCCGCGGTGGTGATCGTTGGCATCGGCGCAGAGGTCACTTATTTAAGCATGGCGCGGATCGTTCAAGCTGATCGTGAGGCCGAACTCCTCTTCCGCGGACAGGCCTATCACCGGGCGATCGAAAGTTACTACCGAGCCAACGGATCGTACCCGCGAGCCCTGGAAGACCTGTTAAAGGATCCGAGGTTTCCTTCCAGACGTCATATCCGTGTTCTCTATGAGGATCCCATGGCAAAGGGGAAAGACTGGCTATTGATCCGCGCTTCGGATGGGGGAATCGGGGGAGTGGCCAGCAGTTCCATGGATAAGCCGATCAAGACAGAGCCGGCCCCAGAAATTCGGACAGTCCGATAAGTGGTAGCCTTGCCCCGTAAC
>VFQM010001871.1_pt1 | contig 17144 bp, 22 predicted proteins | sample 3512391 | NCBI WGS metagenome assembly VFQM01 (sample SAMN10412369, study PRJNA504923) | tailings metagenome | isolation source: Replicate 1 from Balatoc abandoned mine | place: Philippines
CTTAGGTATTAAAAATTTAATACAGAAAAATGGTGGAGCAGGCGGGAATCGAACCTGCGTAAGTCACCTACAGGTAAGGCTTAATCAAAAAAGCTGGCAAAATGTTGGCAAATTACCAATCGATATATAAATATTTTTGCAATATTTATTTGCAAAAAATATTATCTTCGTAAGCGCAAAGCAAAAGCCAGCGCGGACTTCGAAATTATCAAGCAAAATTTAGTGGTTTACTGCAAGAAATAAGCTATTAAAACATCTTGACCCACCACAATATAATGGCTAAATTATTGTTCAACCGCTATATATTGTGGCTTGAAGTGGTAGTGGCTCAAATCTTTCCAGAGAAATGAGCCACTGGGGAGGTGGGAAAATACCACCAAGTAAGCAAGCATTACTATAAACCTAAGAAGGTTTGTAATCAATCGGAATTTACCATCTCTCCTAGCTGCTTTTTTTTAAAATCATCATTAAAAGAAAGGCAATTAATATGGACTCATGGAAATTTTATGTAGATGCAAGAATGGAATGGCGCTGGACTAGAACCGCCCCAAACTGAAGGATTGTTGGAGCATCGTCACAAGGCTATAGGAACAAAGCAGATTGCGAAGCTAATGCAAGACGTAATGGCTGGAAAGGCTAGTAGTTTATAAGGGGCTTCGGCCCCTTTTTTATTCAATCAGCTCGCGTCAAATAATCCACCCATATTGGCCATGTCGTAATTTGTGATCACCAGCTCACCGGATGTCTGTGGCGCACCATCCTTCTGCAAACTGTACTGGATATCCAGCTCTAAGAAGTGATGGCCAGCAAACGCTTTTCTAATGTCCGGGTGATCATTGATGCTAACCATCATCTTGCCTTTGATCTCCCGCATCACTTTGGCCATGCGCTCATAGTTCTCAAACTCGAATGGCACACCATAGCCTTCGGTCTGCCAGTACGGTGGATCACAATAAAAGAATGAAGCCGGTCGATCGTATCGCGCGATGCATTCATGCCATGGTAGGTTTTCAACATTCGTGCCGGCAAGCCTTAAATGTGCAGCTGATAAATTTTCCTCGATGCGGCATAGATTGATAGGATTGCCGGTCGCTGCAGTACCATAATTCTGACCTTGTACCTTGCCACCAAAAGCATGCTGCTGCAGATAATAGAATCTGGCCGCACGCTGGATATCTGTAAGCGTCTCCTGTCGCGTCATTTTCATCCACTCAAACACTTGGCGCGATGATATCGCCCACTTGAACTGACGCACAAACTCTTCAAGGTGATGCTGCAGTACTCGATATAGGCTGATCAAATCGCCATTAATATCATTAAGCACTTCAACATCAGACTGCACTGGCTTTAAAAAGTAAAGCGCAGCGCCACCACAGAACACTTCAACGTAGCACTGATGCTTGGGGAATAGCGGGATTAATCGATCAGCAAGACGGCGCTTGCCGCCGATCCATGGGATAACAGGTAACGCTTGCATAGTGTGAGCCTTTCATTAATAAAGAAAGTTTGCTAGGCTTACACCGCCGCGTCGACGTGGTGGGGAGGCCTTGGCTTTGCTCACATGCTATTTCATGTGGGTGAAGTGGCCAGATGATGTTAGCGCATCACCTGGTCGCTTCTTCTTTTTTACGCTTCAATGATATCCACGTAATATTCTTTACCTACTTCAAACATTTTTGCTGCCGGCTTATCTTCTCCAATCGACATATTCAATGATGCTGCAGGCGTGTATTTTGACCATGTATTGTTTTCGTGATTTGGATCTGAAGAATACACAGCTCCAAAATTAACATTAACATTGCCATGCGCCGGCTCTGATACATTGTGACATTTCATTTTTGCTCTAACTGTTGTACTCATTTTATTGCTCCTGGTTATATGTCCTTGCGGACGGTAAAGCAGGATTTTTGTTTCAGTGTTACGCCCTGCAAAATCTAAAATCTAATTACTACAAACGCACATCTTGCCTTTTAGCGTTTGCAGCTTATCAATCAGCGCATTATGTTTCACTGAGTTGCTGTTACAGACTTCAAAGTTTTCTGCTGCGTTGGTGAGGACGTCTTCAACCGTGGCGACAATGGCTGCATTTTCTGTGGCCGATCCAGCAGGCTCGGCTCGATGGTTATCGGCACCTGAGATCGAGTCGTTCCACAACTGCAAAGACTCATGAGTAAAACAAATGCGATCATCAGCCTGCTCGCGGATTTTATGGTGAATATCTCGGTAAACAATTTTGATCTCCTGTTCTTTGGCTTGCTTAGATTCAATGATTTTTTCAGATGCAGTATTAAGCGTCTGGCTGGTTTTTAAATCACGGTTGATACTACGTGCTGCCCCAGCATCTGTTTTCCAGCCATGCACAACCCAGCCAGCAATAAAAGCAGCCAGAACCAGCGCAAATATGAAACCAGCCTTGGCTTTTGTAGTTAGGGTTCCAAACAAACTGAACGGCAGCATATTAATCGGCAACATAAATCGACCCTTTCATTGGCATCATTCCCTCTTTGATCCAGCTAGCAATATCAAAGCCGGGGCAAGTCTTTAACCATTCATTACGAGTGATCTGGCCATCACCATTCAGATCTGGCGAATAATCTCTGTGGCCTTTGATGACTATCCCCATATCCTTGTACGCATTTAATGCGCCGTCTGCAGTGGCGTGCGGCTTACCTTGAATAATGCTGGATAAATTAATGATTGCTGTGCGTAGCGTTTCCCATTGCGCAGCAGTAAATTTGTCGGTGCCTATCATGCATATGCCGATAGATTTTGTATTGTTGCCAGCAACATGCGCCCCAACCTCTTCAAGTGCGCGGCCAGTTTCCCAATGTCCGTCAATGGTAATTACTGCGTGATAGCCAATATATTTCAAATCGGGATTGAAATTTCTTGCTGCTTGAGTGTCGCGTTGAAATTGATGCTTTCTAACTAAAGCACCATTTTTGTACACTGGCTGCCCATGCATCGCGTCAATGTCTTTGGCGCGAATGTCTTTACCGTTTGGCGTAGCTGCGCAGTGGATAATGATGTGGTTGATTTTTCGTTTCATCAGTAACCAACCTTAAAATCATCAAGCATTTTTATGAATGCCTGAAACCTATAAATCGTTCTTGGCCATACAAACGCTGCCAGCGTGCCGGTAGTTCCAAATAGCAGCCACAACCCTGCCTGAAATTTAAGATCTAAAAACTCAATGGCGTAATACATAAATGCCATTGAGCTGGAAAACGCGAAGACGTATTTCATCTTGTGGCAAAAGCAAATTAACCCTGACGGCATATCTGCTATTGCGCACGTGCTTTCAAACAGCACGTAAATCGATAATAAGAAGATAATTATAGTTAAACAGACCATGATTAATTTCCTTTAATAACTTGATAAAGCCTTGCAAAAGCCGCTACTACCAGCTTTGGTAACTCATCTTTTATTTGCACCCTGAACCCAATCAGTAAAAACGAGATCAGCGCTGCTACCGATTTTTGCGCAAACCCCGGTGCAAGTTTTAAGAAAAACGGAACCGCCCAACCTGTCGCCAATGTGCCGATCATGATTAGACAGAAAGCCTCTTTGAATGAAGCCTGCTTTGAAAACGCAACTCCCAAGGCAGAGCCAATTGCAGCCACCCACAAAGTAGGTGCTGGCACATCAAAAAGTGTGCCGATTAATCCAGCAAGAATCCCAAATAAGAATATTGCTGCGTTATGGATGTGGTCTTGCATCTTGAATCTCCCTTGTGTTTTTTCTAAGTTCTATACTCAACAGGTAAATGCCTACGTTTTATTTCTGACTCGTATGACTCCCTGCAGTGATTCACCTGCCAGAAGAAAATCAAATTAATGAGCCACACCAGACGTTCGTACTTTTTAAAATGCCTGCAGCGCCAGCATCTCGCACTAAACGTCTCATCTGCCCAGCCGCCAAGTCGGGCATTAATCAGCTGATCAATTGCTATCAATACCTGAATCCGGTTGCCGGTTGCGATCAGCACAGCCAGCAGACCAAACAAAAGCCAGACAGCAATTAATAAGCACTGCACTACCATTCGATGGCCTCTACCTCTTCAATGCTGGTAGCTGCATCAATCAGCGCTTTCTTATCGCGCGCCAGTTGGTGAATATTGTTAGCATTCGTGGCCAGCGCCACCGGCATGCCAACCATTGCTGCAGCATCTAAAGTGATGACGCTGTTATTTTGGCAAGTCCAATCAATTGAAAACGGCTGGCCAGCTCCGATAGCAGCTTGCGCAGCTTGTACGGCCACCGTGATTCTTTGCACACTCACTGAGTTTGAATCGATGACCTGATCCATGTAAGGGAATCCGGACTGCTCTAGCGTGTCGCGCTTTGAATTGATCTGCTGGCGCTTGTCTGCTTTAACCTGGTCAAGGGTTCTTTCAGGAGCAACCCCCGCAGCCTTCCAGCGCTGCACATATTTGTAAAACAGCTTATCGAACTTAGCTTTTCCGATACCTAGATTTGGTTTTGAAGCCCCTGCAAATTCAACGTGGCCAGTATTTGAAGCTGTGTCAAATTGAACGGCATGCACACTCGCATCGATATCAGATAAATCAACCGCTCTAAAGACCCCATTCACGCCAACGATTCCATCAGCTGCAATGATCGTTACTTTCATGTGTCACTCCTTAACAAGTTTTGAGAATTGGCTTGCGCTACCTGCAGCAGGGCACCGGCTATTTGCTGACCGGTAGTCACGTTTTCATTTCTCAGGCTCTCAACTGCAGCGCCGGTCTCCCTGTTCACCTTGCTGTTTTCAATCAGCAGCACCGGCACCCATGCCATAGCGCAATCTCGATTGTCGATGTCCTGCCCGGTCTGAGGATCTCTGCCAATGACATGAATCCAAAACCGGCACTGAACCAGCTCGCCATTCCGGATTGCACCATCCTCAACACAGGGTTCGCCGCCCATTAAAGGGCAAATGATTTTTGCGTTAGCCATTAGTTTTTACTCGCGATAATGAAGTCGTTGTATTTGATATTGGTGGTGATTGTGTGAGTATGAGAACCACCACCGCCTACTGTGCTAGTTGCAGACACTTGGGTTTGTGGCGCCAAACCAGCTGCAAATGAATTGTTATTAGCATTTGCGCCATTTCTCTGTGTGGCTGTATGACTGTGAGCAGGCATTTGAGCAGTACTTAGTGTCGTCGCACCGACAGAACTCTGCCCATTGAATGTTGAAAAGGCATTTGATCCACCGCTGGCCACTGTGCCGGTCACAATCCGCATGATGCTGTCGTTTAGCGCTGCGGTCGTGTCTTTAGTCCAGCCAGTAGGAGCAGCAGTCTGGTTAAAGCTCATGCGTGTGCCCGCTAAAAACCCGCCACCTGCAGCCTGCCAAGAAGGTGCAGCACCTGCCCCATTTGAAGTCAACACAAAGCCAAGTGTGCCAGCGGCAAGTTTTGTTAAAACGCCTGCAGCACTTGCATACAAGATATCCCCTACTGTGTAGCTAGTCTGGCCAGTGCCCCCCTTGTTCACAGGCACTGTCGGTAATCTTGATGTTGGCAATAATGCCGCACCATCAAGCTTTGCTGGGCCGTTAGCCGTATCTAGGGAGTCTTTGATTAAGTTAACGTTGTCTGCAGTTTGTTTAATCTGAGCGCGAGCCTGACTCGGATCATCACCTGCAGCATCCATCTGCGTTGTAATAATGGTTACGGTTGGCCATGCCATGGTTATGCTCCCCTAACTAAAGCGTCAATTGTTGCGTCAGCCAGCGCGTTACTCGCGTTGTAAATCTTCACGCGCGGCCCTACTGTGTTGTCTTTATCAATCAATTCATAGCTCCAGCCCGGACCCACATTCTGTAAAGTCAGCTGCACTTGAGAGATCAATTGATAGGATTTGGCAATTGGCAATCTGATATCACCTACGCCAATCCGGTATGGCCCTGAAAGCAAAGAAGTATCCAAATCAGAAACATCTTCACTTAATGACTCAGCAAGAATTTTGATGTTGGCGCTGTTGATTGTCGGAATAGATCCACCGCTTGATTCAATTTTGATTTTTACGTATCTGGCAACAATGAGGCTGCCCACAGGTGCATAAGCGGAATAACTCACATTGTCATCCGAATGACTTTCTGTAATCGTGGCTGTGCCGGCACAGATGACATCGACTTGCGGAATGAATGCCAAAACACCGCCCACATCAATGACCGGGTGATCATAAGTAATCAACGACTCCGGCACAGAGTTCCAGCGCACCCATGTATTCCATACGGTTTTATTTGTCCACGTTTCAGTGTCATTGGCCACCAGCGCAGTATCTTCAATATGGCACTTCGTTTTAGTGCCAGGCCAATCTTGTGTATGCGGAAGAATGCTAATCAAAACACCAGCCAGACGCTGGTCACCTAAGTCGGCAATAATGAAGCAGGCATTCAGTGATTCAATCTTGGAGTCATCGATTGCCTTAATCGCAAAGGTGTAATTGCCAGCGTCCAGCTGATTGGTTTCCCATGGGCTTGATGTAAGCAGACCATCGTGCAGCGGTGACAAATCGCTCCAACCCCAAGCCACGTTATTGCCTACGCGATATCTGATTTGATATCCGGCAAGATCTGGTGGTGGATCACCCGGAAGAACCCAGTTAAATTGGCGAGTACCATCACTCTGCCGAGTGACTAGCAGCGTTGAAACGTCCGGTGGTGCTGCCAAGAATGGATTGCCAACATATTCCACCCAGTCACCACGAGACAGACCGATAGCAGCTACTCGCAAATTCAAAGTGCCACGTCTGACAGGGAAAGCGCACTGGCTCATGGTTGGCTCAGCCATAGTCAGCCATGTGCTGCCGGCATCATACGAAACCTGCACGATATAGTTGTAAGCACCTGCAGCAGCTGGCCATGAAACTGAGAGCAAAGGTGAAGTTGCCGTGCCGGACAAGTTCACACTCAGCTCGGTAATCACCGGCCTGCGAATCACAGCAGGCAAGTTCCACTGACTAGACACAGGTGGCACTTCGCCAGTATCAGCCAGATGAACGGCTGGATCTTCGTTTATTGTTTGAATCTCTACTCTATTGAGTCCACGCGGACGGATGCCGGTAATCAAAGCCAGACGGCCATGTTCACTACCATTGCCAAAACTGTAAGACGTTCTTTCACGGCTGGTATCAAGTGAAGGCACAAAACTTAAAGCAGAATCAAGCACAGCATGAAACTCATCAACACCCGGCTCTGCAGCATAAGGGCCGTCATAACTGCCGTCTTGTTTTCTAAATCTGAAATAATGGATACCGGGGCCGCTGAAGTCTAATGGCTCGGTGGTGCGTATGATTTTTGAAACCTCGTCATATTCAATTAAATCGCCACTCTGCCCCCAGTTTGCACGATCATGCGCAATTGAAATCAGGTTTCCATAGGTCGGAATAAATCCTTCACACTCTGTCGTAAAGGTTGCAGGGCTTCTGCGATAGCGGTTTTGAGCCACCATAAACATACCCTCCCGCCAAGCCTGTGCGCGGTTTGTCACACCGAATAGAGATACCTTTACCGGGTTGTCAGCATTGCTGTCAGGCAAGGCACATAAAACCGTTTTTTCGCTCCAGGTAGTTTCATCAAGATAAGTAATTTCAACGGCATCAGCGCTGCCTGAGTCAGGCAACAGAAATTGTGTTTTCATGGAGCCGCGCACGATATTGCGCATGTTGAACATTGCAGTTGGCAACGCCTGCGGCTCATCCCGCCAGCAATACCAAATGCCAGCTTGCTGATAAACTTTGGCACGGCCAACTCTGGCAACCACGTTTACCGCTTCATGCAGCACTTGCTGGCTATCAAACAAACCATCAAATCGGTCACCACGCGCATCCCAAGTCTCGGCTCTTTCAAGGAACCCGGCAAGGTCTATACGCGAATCAGGAATGCCACCGGAATAATCCGCACGCAGAATATTCAATGCCGCCCATGCAGGATTGCGCGTTGCAGTAGGCGCACTCCAAACGCTGCCATTCCATATCGGAAGCTTGCGTGTTTTGATTATATTGATTTCACGGCTTGATTGCGCGCTCAAGTTATTGGTGGCGCGCGCTCGCATGTTCATGATAGTAACGCCGCCGTAGCCTAGCAGCTCTGAAGAATAGCCACGCAATGCAGCCCAGACTACTTCGTGGCCAGCACGCGCATTGGTATTTTTTATATCCTGTCTGGTCACCCTGACTTCATATCTAAGCTCAGGAACTGTATACCGATAGCTTCTGCGAATCGGCGTACTGTCAGCTGCACTGATAGTTTCTGTACCCAACACAGTCCAAGCGCCAGCACCAACCGGTGCGCCTGAATTATCAATCTCACGACATTCAATCTTGAATGTCGTACTCATCCCGTTTAAGCCGCCTTCGTCATTGGCATAAAACAAGCCACGCGGACAAACCATATCAACTGCAATAGCATTAATCTTGTTGCCCGGTACGCATGCAGGGAATGGCCCCAGCGGAGTGTTATAAGTTGCCTCTTGCCCTGACACTTCACCGGAGGTTTCAACAATGTTCGGGAAAAGCTCCCCGCGCGTATTCGGCTGCACAATCTCGATTTCAATCTCAGGGAAATTTTCAATCGGCGTGTCACCAATCCTGATTTCTTCAATCTCATACTCACCTTGGCCAAGGCAGAACTGCTGATAGAGATATTGCTCATTACCGGCATACTCAGTGTATGGATCTGCAGAAAAGTCCGGATAATGAATATGGCGTCCATAACAGTCCGGGATTGCTTCACCTGGACGGATTCTGTTACCTTGCGCAGAGAGGTTATAAGTTGGTGAGGCCGCAACTGCCTCTTGCTGCCGGATTGAAGTTGGTTTGTTATTTGGCGCAAGAGCCACATTAATTAAGGCGTTGCCAGCAAAGCCAATAGCACCAGAAACCAATGACCCTAATGTAGTCAGTCCACCTAGCGTAGTAGTAGCAGCAACATCTCCCAAAAGACCAATCGCTAAACCTTTTGTGGATATTGCTAGACCAATAGTCAACACCACCTTGAGTGGATTTGAGCCGCCACCGCCGCCGCCCTGCACATAAGTTTTAAAAATGGCAACATCACCATCTTTAAGCGTCTGGCGATATTCATCTTTGAACAAGACTTTACCGTTCAATATGCAGATATAGGGCAGATCTGTTTTTGGCAGAAGTTTGTCCAGCCGGCGCGGACGGAAATACCGATCCACTTGTTTATCGATATGTGGATTGAATGGATTTCTGAGAGTAACGACAATCGCCTGCATCAGGAAACAAACCTCCAATATTCGAGGTGCTGGCCAATCATCTTGCGTGTGGCTTGCTCACTTACGCACACCACCCCGCTACCAAACACTGATTGAAGAATTCGCCCGCCATTCACATTGATGTAAATGCCAACATGCTCAGGTCTATCCGGAGCGGATTTCGTGATCACACAATCGCCTTCAACAGGTGTTTCAACCTGACGCCAATCTGAGTATGACGATTTGTTTTTAAACTCCGCGATCACAGCTGCAGGGTTTAAAGCGTCAGCAGTAATCAAGGGCAATTCGTGACCAAAAATATCTTTCTGCACCGCTCGTACCAATCCCCAACAGTCGTATCCATCCGGCCCTTGTCCACCACTTACCCATGGTTTGCCGATGTAATGAAGAGCCCAGTGCTGTTTGCTGTTGGCAATCATCGCTGCAGCCCCGGAAATCTTGCTGAATTGTAAGTTTCACTCGGCACCAGCTTATTGGCAGCATTGCCGTAACTGGCGCGCGCATTTACTCTGAAGTCATCAGCCTCAGCAGAGGTGAGCTGCAAAGTCAGCGGAGGATCCATCTGAGGCCCTGTAAGATCGCTTTCTAAATAAGGACGGTAAGTAACCTCGGTTGCATATGGTGAAGCTGCAGCAATGCGCAAGTTATCTTCAATCTCGCGCGATACGTTATCAATCGAGATACCCATTTCAGGAATGGCGATGTGTTCAATGTTAGGCAAATCAAGATCAAAGGCCATTGGTAAAAATGTGACATAAGCGCCAGGATCCAAAGGCGCATCAAGCTCAAGTTTCGCGGTCAACGTTTTATGGCCAAGCACCACCCTGATAGCTGTCGGCACGTTAAAATCATCTACAAAATTAGGATGCCTGAATTCCAGAGTATGAATAATCACCGCATCGCCAACGCTGGCATATGCCTCTTTAATAGCCTGCTGCAACCGATCAACCATTACGCTTATCCATTCTCATTAAATCTCAATCACTTCTAACTTGAAACTCACCTGCCAATTCATGCCTGGTAATGCCTGCTTCTGATAAAGACCGCTAACAATTCGCACGGAGTACTCCTCAAAACCTTCACCAATATCCAGCGTCATCAAGAACCAATCATTCCCGCGATTGATATCTACTCTGTGAAACGAGACAAAGGTTTGCATTTCTGCAGGCTTGAACTTAAAGGTCAGGCTGAAATTTTCAGGTGCATCGCTGTACCGTAATCTTTGACGTGGGGGTCCTGCATCCATGTCCGTGCGTGATACGTTAGCGCCAGACTCACCCTGATATCCGGACAAGAGAGGATTGGGCAGTGTTGTTGGCCAAGTTGCCATTAGTACGCCCCAGCTGCACGATTAAGGCCGTATTGACTTTGCATGACCTGCGCAAATGGGCCTTCACTCCGAATGTCTTTTGCAAGAGCAGATTTAACCCCATCAAAAAATACATCAAGACTGATATTGCCATTGCCGTCATCGCGACTTCTGACCTCAGTATTATTTGGAGCGTCGTAAATATTCACGGTAACGGTTGTGTTGCCACCACTGGCCCCTTCTGCACTTACGCCCAGTTTGCCATCTCTACCGCGCTTCAATGGGAAAATGCCTTCTGCACCAGCCTCACCCATCAAGCCAACACCTTTTGCAAAAGGAAATAACGTAGGCGCGTTTACAACGCTACCTGAATAGGCAGATATGCCATTGCCTGAATAAACATTGCCATTGGCATTAGGAGTAAATAGACCACTAAAAATGCTGCCGAAATCGAATCCACCTAGGAATCCATCAATAGCATTTTTTAGCGGCTCAGTAACAGTTCTCCTGACTAAAATTCTAAGAATGTCTTGTTCAATGCCTTTAAAAATTTCACTGAGTTTTTTACCTTCAACAATCGCATCCTCAAAAGCTGATTGAAAAGTAAGCCCAATATCTTTGGCTATATTTTTTCCGGTGTTGAGCTGCGCATTGAGCTTTTGTATTTCGACATATTTTTCACGCAGAGCAATAATCTCTTCTTCGCTAAGCCCAAGTCCTTGGTCTGCCAACTCGTTTAAGGTTTTTTGCAAAGCGATTTCCACATTGCGCGCTGCTATTTTTTCTTGCTGAGCTTGTTGTGATAAGCCCTGAATCGATAGCTGGAACTGAAGCTCTTCGGTCTCCTGAGTAATACCTTCAAGAACCTTGTCGTATGCATCTACAGCCAAGTTTCTTTGCTCTTGAAGTTTTGCTTCAAGATCGAGCATTTCATTACTCAACTCAATTTCTGTTTCAATTGCTTGAATATCTGAAGCCGTGAATACGGCCAAGTCCTGCATCGCTTTAACCTGCATTGCAAGACCGGCCAACTGCTCCTGCTGCCATGGCAACAGATCTGCAAACTTGCCAGCCTGAATATCTGCCAAGGTTTGTTCAGCAGCGCTTAGCTCTTTAGTGCCATCAAGGATCTTAGTGAACTCACCGTAAAGTTTTGCATACTGTGAGGCAGCCTCAATAGCAACTTCAGCGGTGTCAGACTTCGTTTTTTTATCGCCCGCTAAAAAGTCTTGAATAGCCTGATTTCTGTCTTTTTTGGTATCGGCAGCAGGACTTCCACCACCGGCTTTTAATGCATCAATCTTTGCTTGAATGCTATTAATTTTCTCAGCATCCGCGCCTAAATCTCTAAGGCGCTCAATCTGCCTTTCATACCTTTTGATTTTGTCTTCATTACCGTTTAGAGCGTTTTCAGACAACAGCGCACCAGCCCCGGTATCATCAAAAAACTCTGGCAGCAGACCGCCTGCCAAAGCACCTGCGCCAACCACATAAGGATTTTTACCTACCAGCGGCAGCATTGATGCAGCTTTAGCACCTGCAAGACTTCCTGCAATATTGCCTGCTATGCCAGCCTCATTAAGCCCTGCGAGAATAGTTTTAAATGCGCCAGCCTCTTGAGATGCCACCTGCATACGGCCGATAATTTGATTAAGCTCAGGCAAAAGTTCTTGTGCAAAAGAAATACCAACACTTCTGGCACGCAGTCTAACGATATCGAGCTGGTCATTAAATTCACCAGCTTGCTTAACAGCCTCATCAGTAACACCGCTATATTCTTTTCCGCGATCAATCAAGTCCCTTAATTGATCCTCGCCTCTTAAAAGTAACGGCAAAAGCTCTTGATAACTTTTACCTAAAATTTTATTGGCGACAGCAGCACGCTGCTGAGGATCTTCAATATTCGAGATAACGTCTGATAACTGAATCAGCGCCTCGGTGGGTTCTTTGGATGTGATACCTAACTTGGCGGCTGCTTGTGAGTTTTCAGCCATGTAGACTGAAAGTTTATTTAGCCCCTTACCCAAGGCTTCCAGTGAAGTGTCGGATAGATCAGCAGCCAGCTGCAATCCAGAAAGCGTTGATGCTGCAACCCCGGTACGCTCGCTTAAATCACCAAGCATATCCAGTGAGTCTATACCGCCTTTAATAAAGGCAGTAAATGTAGCAGCTCCAAGAAGTGGAGCGAGTCTTAACATGACACCGTTAAGTGTGTTGCCAACGCCCTCAATCTGAGCCATACCAGACTTGACTGAAGCAAAGGCTGTGCGCGTGTTATCAACCGCACTAATGATAATTTTTGTAGTGGTATCAGCCATTATTCATTACTTCAAGTGCGGCATCCTGCATGGTGATAATGTCAGTTAACATCTCTTTTCGATCTGTCACACCAAACATTTCCATGACAACTCCTAACGCCAATTTATCTATAGATATGTATTTCCCACGTGGAGTAGTTTTCCAATCGTCTCTGCATGCACAAAAAACCTGCATAGATAAAACGTTGTTTTCCCACAGATCAAAATACGCTTGTGTTTCAATATCAGGTAACAGGCCAAATGCTTTTAAAGCATCTACCGCCTCCTGCTTTTCATCTTGGCCGCCGTTAGCCCACCATCGGGCGGCGGCCTCTAGTTTTTTCTTCTAGCCCCCACAAGCTCGCGCAAGAATGTTTGCGTGACGTCATCACCAAACGTGTGATATCCAATCAAAACCTTATCGAGGTTTTCAGGTGAATATGGCGCAGGTTCGTCATCCTCAAAAACAACGCCATCCCATGAAACGATGATTTCTTGAAGAGCCAAATTAATTGGTTTATTGGCATTTCTTTCTTGCCAGTCAATTAACTTCTCTCGATCCAGATAATTGAAAGTCATATTGATCGTTGCTGGATCCTGCTGCCCGGCAACATGCAAATTCACCGGGCATGTAAATGTTTTCTTTGGCGCGATTCTCAACATAACTTATAGGCTCACAATTCTTAATTCATCATTACCATTTACAGGCAGACAACGGATTCCATAACCAATCATCCGTTTGCCATTCAGCTCCTCTTTAGTAGGATTAATCATCTGGAATGAAGGTGCATACAGCAGAGTTTTATAGCCGGCTGATGTACCATGCACCAAACTCAGTGTGTCCAGAGTGTTCGCCTTAACAGCAGCCATGAATGAAACTTCCTGTGCTGCCGTAAGATCCAGCTGTAAAGAACCTGTAATGTCGCGCTGTGAAAGGTCAACTGTTTCACCACCAAGCAATGGTGTGAAATTAACGGCGTTGGCAACATTCAAGGTTAAGCCGCGTGATGGCCATGGAGTGCCGCCTGTAATTGCACCAGCCGCATAGGTGCCGCCAAACACGAGTTCTCCTGTGTTTGCATCATTAATTACTTTAGGCTGTTTCCAGCTAGTCAAAGTCAATGCAGGGTTTGATACAGCGCTGTCTCCGCCATCAAGCAATATAAACTTGAATCTAAAAACAGGACGCTCACCTACGTTTGCAAGAATCTCAACACTTCCGCGACCGCCCAAGCCTTTTTTCAAAACACCATCGTCGTAGTAATAAATGGTTGCACTTTCAAGCGCATCACTCACCGGCGTATATTCAACTCGGTTTCCTACAGTGATGGTTTCAGCAAAGCCGCATGCGCGTAGCGCAGCGCCCCAAGCTGGCGCAACTCCAACACTGCCAGATCCTTGCATCTCCAAGTCAAACCCGATTTCAACATAAGCACTACCAACCAGCTCCTCACTAGATCCAAGGTAGTTTCTGATAAGGTCGCGATTAACGTTTTGAGCATTTAGCGGATTAATACTCAGATTAGAAACCAACTGCGCATTGGCAGCCCCGGTGGGAACTGGATCAACACCGTAGGTGGTTTCAATCTTGAGAAGAATTGCAGATTTGCGAATCAGACGGTTTGCCATGATTTATTCCTTTGATGTTTCTTCTGTGGTCACTTCCACAAGAGTTGATTTTTGTAAGTCAGCTGAATTTTCAATCAGGCTGCCATCTTCATTACGAATAAAAGAACCGCCAGCGCTTGGCGTTTGCTCTTCTACTTTTTGTTGCACTTTAGATTCCTTTGCCACTTTCAGACTCCTTAAAGCTCATCAAATGGCAACTGATATGTCACAATAAATTCAAGATCAATTGCCACCATGTCAGTATCTCTAGCCGTCCATTCAGGCTGCTTATTCCCGACATATATATCATCAGAGAGGCCGCCAAGATTTGTGTCAGCCATAACGCGCTTTACAACTTCATGCACAATCGGATCTGCAAGCTGATCCGGGACATCGCCTCGCGCATAAACTTCAACCATCACTACAGCTTGCCGTGAATAGTTACCGATCGTCGTTGACTCATTAAGCCGTAAATCACGGCCCTGCCTAACCACAATGGCATAACCTGAACTGGCAGGGATCGGGCGCAGCCTCGATCTCCATACATTGCCATCAACTAATTCAGGCTCGGCTTTAATCAGGCCAAGTATTGCTTCTGTAATATTTTCAGCGCGCGTGTTCATGAGTTTTTAAGAATCAGAGTTGTAACGCCGTCGTTGTCAGGTTCTATAGAAGCCACCTTGTAATTAACCGAATTCACAACAATTTCTTGATCAACCGAGACCGAAACGACATCAGAACTTAAACAATGAATTGCAGGTGACGAAGCAGAAAACCCTGAAAAACCAGCTTCACCAATGTCATAGTCATCATCAAAAATTACGTCAATATCAACGGAGTCGATCACTGCAACAGCGTCAGCCAATTTGCTGAACACTGTTGCATTGACGTGAGTTTTGAGCGCGGCAAACATTAAGCGGTCAGAGTGCCTGGCACACCGGTCAATTTAACAAAGGCAGTTGTCTCGCCATTTGTACCGGCTTTAAACGCTACAGCTGCTGCACCGGTAATATCACCTGAAGCTGGCACTGCCGCGTTATCATCAAACTTGCCTGCAGAAGCATCCCAGGTTAAAGATTCGCCTTGCCCAAAAACAGCGCCGGTAACTTTTGGCAGCTCAAACACACCTTCAATTTGAACTGCGCCAGTTTCACCACTGGCGATATCTGTTAGCGCCACACCTAAAATCTGGCCAATTGCCACAACAGCACCGCTCAAAATATTTGAGCCTGCTGTGTAATCAATTACCTTGCCAGGTTGAATTGCTTTCGTTGTCATAACGTTCTCCTAATAATTCCTGATAGTTAAATCAGCCCGCATTGCGGGCTAACCTAAATTAAGCTGCTGGTGTTTTAGCAAGGCCTTCCCAAGCCAATGCTTTTACACCTGCATCCATGCGGACTTTGAATTCAACACCATCAATGCCCCAACCGTTCTGTTGCTCCAAGGTCGGTGCCTGATTACCATCTAAGTAACTAACTTCAATGGTGTCATTGGTGTTGTGATCTGCAGCGCCATACCATACGGTTGGTGCAGCATCCAGTCGCGCATCTGAAATCACTTCAAAGGTGCCGCGAACGCTGTTAGGAATAGTGTTGTCTGTTTTGCTTGCGCCAACTTCAAACTGAGAATCGCGCACCACTTTTGCAGCGCCTTCAAGTGCCACTGGCACAATCAAGTTAGCCAAGCGGATATTCAAAACACCACCACCACGTTTTTGTTTTGCCATCAGCACGCGCAGCGCATCGACACTAGCAGTATTAATACCAGCAGCTGTTGCAATGTTTTTGTGATCTGCGTGGAAAAGTGTTTTGCCATCTGACATTAAGTGCGTGCCAGTCAATACGGCATACACCAAGTCACCTACTGTACGGATTGCAGCACGGCCCATTTTCATTGGCACTTTGGTGAACGCATCCAAGTCATCGTTAATGATGGCTTGACGTGTGATTGAAAACAGCTTGCCGTAAGTTGCCAACACAACGTTCTCACCGCGATCACCCATGGTGGCATATTTGTATTCAGCACCTTCAGCAACTTTATCCAAAGATGGAAAGTCGTTTAAGTCAACACGCTTGGTAACTTTGAAATCGCTTAAATTGCCAACACTTGTGAATTGCGTAAATGTTTCGTCAGCCTCTTCATAGCCTTTCATCATTGACTTGTTAGCAACGTTGGCAAGCAAGTTTGTGAAGTCAGAAGTTGTGTGCGTAAAAGCAGCGGAGATCATTTCCATTTTGCCAAGACCTGCAGTCTTGAAACCTGAAGCTTCAAGTGAAGCGCGCGCCATTTCAGAGAGCGTATAGCCACGGAAAGCGTTATTGGTTTCAGGTTTAATAAAACCTGCACGAGCCATAAGCGCTTGAGTAATACCTGCACTTACTTTGTCTTTTTGGTCTTGAATCACAACAGCGTAACCACCAGCAACTGGCTCGGCATTCTCACCAAGCTTGGCAAGCAGCTTGTCATTAGCCATCTGCAATGTGCAGTTGACATCATTCTGACATGTCGCCAACAACTCATTTACGCCAGGTGTAGCTGTAAATTTTGAAAAGGCTTGTGCAATTGAATTGCGACGTTGCACATCTTGCGCCAGCACTTCAGCACGGATTTCTTCATCAGACTTAGCGGCAATTGGTTTTGCTGCCGCCACTGGTTCTTCTTTAGGCATTTCTTTCTCC